>Ga0210124_1000094_pt1 | contig 50659 bp, 40 predicted proteins | sample Muzzi_PWC_D2_FD_185554 | JGI IMG/M metagenome (GOLD analysis project Ga0210124, IMG submission 185554) | Wetland microbial communities from San Francisco Bay, California, USA, that impact long-term carbon sequestration - Muzzi_PWC_D2 (SPAdes) | ecosystem: Environmental > Aquatic > Marine >...
CCAGCACGGCCTCGTATCCGGCGAACGCCTGGGTGCCCCCTTTGAGCACAGACGACATCCCGAGGACCAGGCTGAAATAATCGCGGTCCGGATCCTCAGGGCGAGTTGCAAAGATGACAACGAACGGGTGCTCGATGGCAATAACAATGAAGAAGGCCTCCATGGCCAGTCTACTGAGAGGCGGTAGGGGACCCCAGGCCTCGTTCGTCTCCCGCCATTCCACCGGCGTCTCGGGCCCCGGCACGAGCGTCGCCGCCAGGCAAAACGCCTTGTGGACATCGATTCCCACCGGTCACCTTTTTCATGACCGGCTCCTATTGTCTGTGGTTCTGGCCCCGACCGGCGCCAACCGGCGAATCAGAGTGGCAGAATCCCCCCCACGGCGGCGGTCTCCATCAGCGCCATCTCGACGAAACGGAGCCGGTCACTCCAGACGGTTTACACGCGGTGCTGTCTCTTGCTCCAATCGTTGTTTCCGTTGATCCTCACCGTGCGATCACCCCTTCGTGTCCTGCGTATTCTTCGGGGTTAGATACAAGCGGAATCGCGTCGGTCGTCTGGGGCCACTCGAGTCGAGGGGAAAGGCACTGGGAACATGGCGAGGCTTGGCGTGAGACATGCACCCGTGACGACTGACCGCGGCTTCGCGCGGAGCGGCGGCGCGCCGTGGGCTGCTCGCGATTCCGGATCGTTCCTCCGGAATCCGGAGGGCGGAACACGGCCGAGCCAAGGTCCGCGGCGCCCATCTTCTTGTGATCTACAAGCTTTACCGCGGGTTGGGCGGCCATGGGCACGCTGGCACGGCCGTTGCTATGCCCGGGATGAGCCACGCTTGATTCATCACTCCATCCCGGTGACCGCCGTGACCCAGCTCCCCACTCGCCTTGATCATGAGATCCAGGAGATCCTGCGTCTTGCCCATGAGGTCCACCGCCTGCTGGGCGGCGGGTGGTCCGAGGCGATCTATTGCGACGCCTTGCTCTTCCTGTGTGAGGAGCACCAGATCACGTGTCGCCGGGCCACGGGCGTGCGCGGCGTCGGTCCGGTGCGGGCGGCCGTCGTGTGCGGCGACACGACCCTGGTGCGGGTCTGTAGCCGTCTCGGGGGGGAGCCCGGACTTCGCCGCGGCCTCGCCGCGATCGGCCTGGAGCAGGCGGTACTCCTGCGGTTCGACGAGGACGCCGTGGCCAGCCAGGTCGTGCCGGTCCACGGCCTTGGGTCGCTAACGGCGACGGGTGATCCGCGGGGACCCTTCGAGCGCCGACAATAGAGGAAGATCATGGCCGTCATACGTAATCGCGCAGCCGAGGCCGACCTGACCTTCCGGGTCGGCTCCATGGATGACACCGTCCTGAAGGTCGTGCAGTTCAACGGCACCGAAGGGCTCTCGCAGCTCTTCCAGTTCACCCTGGAGCTCGCCAGCACCGACGGCGAGATCGACTTCGCCAAGGTGCTGGGGGAGGCGGCCATGCTCACGATCCAGGGCAACCCCGAGCCGCGCCACGTGAGCGGTATCGTGTGTCGCTTCGAGCAGGCCGGCCGGGGGACCGACTTCACCCGCTATCGCGCGACCCTGGTGCCGGCGTTCTGGCTCCTGACCCAGCGCCAGAACTTCCGCATCTTCCAGGCCAAGTCGGTGCCGGACATCGTCAAGGCGGTCCTCGAGGAGGCCAACTTCCCGGGCGACAGCTACCGCTTTTCCCTGAAGGGGACCTACAAGCCACGCGAGTACTGCGTGCAGTACCGGCAGAGCGACATGGACTTCATCTCCTACCTCCTGGAGGAGGAGGGGATCTCGTATTACTTCGAGCACAAGGAGACCGGCCACGTGGCCGTCTTCGGCGACGGCCCGGACGCCCACACCGACATCGTCAAGCCGGCCACCGTGCTGCTCAGTGACGAGGGCTTCGGCACGACCACCGAGGAGTTCATTCAGGCGTGCCAGGTGACGCAGGAGATCCGTTCGGGCAAGTACACCCTCTGGGACTACAACTTCGAGAAGCCTTCCAATCCCGCCCTCAACGAGAACTCGGAGGGCGACGCCTGGAAGGAGCTGGAGACCTACGACTACCCCGGTGGATACCAGGAAAAGGACGTCGGTACCGAGCTCGCCAAACGGCGCCGGGAAGAGGAGGCGGTGCCGGCCGACGTGATGGCTGCCCACAGCGACTGTCGGCGTCTGGTGAGCGGCTACAAGTTCACCCTCGACGGCCATGAGCGCACGGCGTTCAACCAGAGCTACCTGATCACCACCGTGCAGCACTACGGCTTCCAGCCACAGGCGGTCGGTGCGGAGGCGACCGGCGCAGAGGGTGCGCAGCAGATCTACGAGAACGATATCGAGTGCATCCCGTCCAAATACCCTTTCCGCCCGCCGCGGGTGACCCCACGACCGATGATCCCCGGGACCCAGACGGCGCGGGTGGTCGGCCCGTCCGGCGAGGAGATCCACACCGACAAGCACGGCCGGGTCAAGGTGCAGTTCCACTGGGACCGGGCCGGGCTGAACGACGACAAGGCGTCGTGCTGGGTGCGCGTCGCCCAGGCCCACGCGGGGAGCGGCTACGGCTGCCTGTTCCTGCCGCGGGTCGGACAAGAGGTGGTCGTGGCCTTCGAGGAGGGGGATCCGGACCGGCCCCTGATCACCGGCAGCGTCTACAACGGTGACCAGGTGCCGCCCTACGAGCTGCCGGCGAACAAGACACGCAGCGTGATCAAGACCAATAGCTCCAAGGGTGGTGGCGGCTCCAACGAGATCTCCTTCGAGGACAAGAAGGGCGAAGAGCAGCTCTTCCTCCACGCCGAGAAGGACCTCGACTTCCGCGTGAAGAACGACCGCCGGGAGCACATCGGCAACGACCGCCACCTGGTGGTGGCCCGCGACAAGATCCAGAAGGTGGAGCGCGACGAGCACTCGTCGGTGGCGCGCGATCAGATCACCGAGATCACCCGCGACCACTCGGTGAAGGTGGGCAAGAAGCAGTCCATCGAGATCGGCGACAGCCGTTCGCTCACCGTCAAGGGCGACGTCATCGAGGCGTACAAGAAGAACCACAGCCAGGAGGTCGGTAGCGACCTCTACATCAAGGCGATGGGCGTGGTAATCGAGGGGATGAAGGAGCTCACCATCAAGGTGGGTGGCTCGTTCCTCAAGGTCGACTCCAGTGGCGTGACCATCAGCGGGCCCCAGATCAAGCTCAACAGCGGCGGCTCCGCGGGCTCCGGCAAGCTGGGCAAAGCGGTCGCGGCCGCCGCGCCGCTGGCGGCCGCGGTCGCCGCCACCGTGGCCACCGGCAAGGACCTGACCTACAGCATGCAGAAGACGGAGATGGACCCCATCGTGGCCAAGGCCCTCGACGCCCCGACCCACCAGGACCCCGCCGAGGACGAAGAGGAGAAGTCGTGGCTCGAGGTAGAGCTGATCGATGAGTCCGATCAGCCGGTCGCGGGCGAAAAAGTCATGGTCACCCTGCCCGACGGCAAGGTGTACAGCGGCCGCACCGGTCCCGATGGCGTGCTCAAGGTCGCCGGCGTGGAGAAGGGCGCGAATTGCAAGATCACCTTCCCCGACCTCGACAAGGAAGCGTGGGAGAAGGCGTGATGGCGACCGAGCACCGGGTCAAGCAGGGCGAGTGCCTCTCCAGCATCGCAGCAAAGTACGGCCTCTTCCCCGACACGATCTGGGATGACGCCAGTAACAAACGGCTCAAAGAGGAGCGGAAGGATCCCAACGTGCTCAAGCCGGGCGATGTGGTGGTCGTCCCCGACAAACAGGCCAAGGAGGAATCGGGTGGCACCGAGCAGCGGCACCGCTTCCGGCGCAAGGGGGTGCCGGCGATGTTGCGCATCCGTTTCGTGAAGGAGCCCGATGTCCCGCCGGACGAGCAGCCGGACATCGTCGTGGTCGAGAGTGGCAAGAACTCGATCACGGAAGATCCTGATCCGCGCAGCCAGGCGCATCAGGATGAGCCGCGCGCCGACGAGCCGTTCATCCTCGATATCGATGGAACGTTACAGGAAGGCACAACCGACGCGGACGGGACCCTCGAGGTGCCGATCTCCGGGGATGCGCGCAAGGCGCGGGTCGTCTTCGGCTCGGGTACGGACCACGAGGAGGAGTACCAATTCACCCTCGGACAACTGGACCCGATCAGTGAGGTCGTCGGTGTCAAACAGCGCCTCGCGAACCTCACCTTCGAGTGCGGCGACCGCAGCAATGAGTTGACCGACGGCCTGCGCTGGGCAATCGAGGCGTTCCAGTTCAAGCACGGCCTGGAGCCAGGCGGCGAGCTGACCGACGACTTACGCCGCATGATTCAGGACCTTCACGGGTCCTAACCCAGCGTGTCTCGCCCCGACCCTCGGCGAGAACGGCGATCGGGCCAATCAATCGGGCGTCGCAGAAAGGCGCTGAACCGGAGCGGGCCACATGCCAGCCGATGAACGAATCAGAGTCGCGTTCCGACACGTCTTCGTCCGCGACGACTCCGACTTCTTCGGGGACGGCGAGTTCAAGCTCATCGCCCACGTGGGTAACCAACCCGTGGGCGATCCGGAGCAGATTTTCCGGGCGATCGAGGGCCGCAGTATCACATTGCCCGAAGCGACCTGGTCTACGATTGTCAATGTCCGGAACCTCGCACAGCTCGTCGTCCGTTTTCAGGCGATAGAGGACGACGTGTTCGTGGACGATGACCTCGGCACGGTGCAGCACACCCTGCGCTTCCCGTTTCAACAGGACCGGTTCCTGTTCCGGCACGGCACCTCTTTCTATCTATTGGACTGGGAAGTGCAGCTCTCCGCTGGCGGCGGCTTCGGCCGCCACGCCCCCAATACAGTGTTCGCGACGCGCCAGAACACCGGCAGCGTCACCTGCACGACCGTCTCCGGCAACATCTTCCGCGCGCGTATGGAGGTGCACCCGGTGCGTCCGGTGCCGTCCACGCCGCCCGCCAGCGCGGTTCCGGTACGCCCCGTCTTTCCGCCGGGCACCCCCGAGGAGACCAACACGGGCGGCACCACGGTCTCGGCGAATTCGCCGATCAACGTGATCCCTAACCCGTCGGTGATCCCGATCCTCGGCGTGGCAGCCAATGCCCCACCTGGACCCCATACCGACGCCCAGCTCGACGCAGCCAACTGGGCGAATGCCCGCAACTGCGCGCGCATCGAGTTCACCTCCTACAAACCCCAGACATTGAACTTTACCGACGACGACCCCCGGCTGGAGTGGAGCTTCGTCGCCGTCACGGGGGGCGAGGTGGCCTTCTTGGGGCCGGCCCGCGGGCGGCGGATCATGGTGTTCGGCGTCACGGCCGGCGAAGTCCGGCTGGAGTGTCGTTTCCAGGGTGCGTTGTTCTCCACGTACCGGGCGATCGTGGCGCAGATCAAGCAGATACCGTGCCGTTGCAACATCCTGAACGGCCCGACGAACGACAGTATCCCGCGCGCGACGCCGGACGACGTCAAGAGCCATGTCGATATCGCCAACCGTTTCATGCGCCAGCTCGGTCTGGAGCTCACGCTGGACACCAATCCGGCGCGGACCGACGGTGCCACCGCGACCGCCCACCCCGGGATCTTTCGGATCCGCGTGCCGCGCGGCCGTACGCGCCGGATCGACGGCGCGGCGCGCGATCGGGCCGTGATCATGAACCACCGCCCGAACGTCATGAACTTCTGTTACGTGCACTCCGATGCCGACGGCAACCTGGGTGCCGCCAACGATTTTCCGAACAGCGCGGCACCGGCGGCAGCGGGAGCACGGCCGACGATCACCGACAACGGCACGCCGAGCACGTCGTGGGTGCGTCCCAGCGGTGTGGGTATCGGTGCCGATGCGGCCACTGGCCCGGTGAACATGCAGCTCATCGCAGGTATCCAGCGAGCCGGGCACCCGCAGCTCTTCTCGATGTACGTGACCGATGGCAACGGTGGGGCGTTGCTCCCGGCCGGCAACCACGCGACGCCGGCACGCCAGCGCGAATACGCCAACACGATGTCCCACGAGTTCGGGCACATCCTGAACCTGGGCCACCGGGTCGAGGGGGTACCCGCGGCGGGCGCGAATCCGGCGCGTGACATGACCGCTGCCGATGCACCGGCGACGCTCAGTGCCGGCGGTATCTTCTGGGATGGTCTCCTCCAGCCGCCGCATGAAAACGTCATGCAGTGGCGCGACCCGGCGACGATCGCCCAGGACTTCGACATCATCCAGGCCAAGGGGGTGATGCTCAGCCCGCTGGTCGTCGCCGCGCCCGCGGTCGTGCCGGCGGCGCCGCCGGGACCGGGGCCGCCACGGACGGGGCCGGGACAGTCGGTCGACTACGAGGTCGTGGCCGGCGACTACCTCTCCAAGATCGCGCAGCGCCACGGCATGACCTGGCAGGAGCTGTGGAACTACGATGGCGGCACCGGCGTGCCCAACAAACAGCGCCTGCGCAGCGGCGATCCGGATCTGATCTACGTCGGGGAGATCATCCGCGTTCCGGCCACGACCGCGTGACGGGATGACACGATGCGCCTCCGGACAGTCACGATCACCATCGCGGGATGGATCTTGCTCGGGCTGGCCGGCTGTGCCGCGGCCCAGCCCGCGGCCCACCAGCAGCACAAGGAGACTCCCATGAGAGAGGATCTCGCCAACATCTTGCGGACGTCCGCGGAGCCCAAGGAGCTGCTCAAGGCCGGCGCGGAGCTCGCCGCGAGCGACGACGCTGCGGACCAAGAGGTGCTGCGCGCAGCGCTCCGCTCCGAGGATTTCCTGCTTCGCCTCAACACGGCGGAGGAATACCGCGGCGACACCCGGCGCCTGCGCCTGAAGCGCATCATGGACCAACTGGTCGCCAACCCGTCACCCGCCGCCCGGGAGACCATCCTGGCCATGGTGACCAGTCCGGTGTTTCTACAGGAGGGCGGGCGCGTCGACCTGCTGATCATGGCGAGTGCCGTCGTTCGCCCGGCGCCGCCGGAGCTGGTCGCCTTCTGGGACCGGTATTGCCAGCCGGAAGACGGCTATACCCCGCTGACCATCCAGGCGCTGGTCGAGAACGGCAGCCCGCCCGCCCTGGATCTACTCGCACGCAAGTTCGCCGATCCGGCGCACGAGGACGACTTCAAACAGGCGTGGATGCGCCGCAGCATTCTCCCGCACCGTAACGAGGCGGACCTGCTGGCCACCTGCGAAACGCTTCTCGCCGGTGGTCTGCCGGAACGCCTCCGCGGCGACCTGGTCGACGTGCTCTTCGACTACAAGCCGGGGGAGTGGTATCGGCCGGCGGTAAGCTTCAACCCGCCTCCGTGGTCGGCGTACTCCGCCGCGGCGCGCGCGGAGATGCGTCGCCTCGGCGACTACGCGTTGCACAACCTCACCCTCACCGAGGCGCAGAAGCAGGCCGTCGAGCGCACGCTCCACGCCCTGGAGACCCCCACGCCGTAGTGAATCGCGCGGTTCGACCCCCTTCGCCAGGCGACGACGGAGGGACCGAGGTGTGGTAAGGGGGCGGGATCACCTATGACTCCGCGCTCGGTCGGGGGCATTGAGTGTGCCCCTGGCGCACCGGAGAAGACCCACGTTGCACCGTCTTCCGGAGGCTTTCCATGCCCGCCATCCGGATCTCGGACCCGCGCTGGCGAATTCCGCACGCCCCGACCGACGTCGGGAGCGCCGGCGCCTCGCACCATCCGTGTAAGTCCTTTACCCGGTTATGATCCGCCGGGTGTCCGTTGCTGGCATTCCATGTGCTAGAGGCGGGACATCATGTTGTCTTGCAACGCCCATCTGGCTCCGTTACTCCAACCCGCCGTGGCGGTCCGACGATCGGACACCGCTGCGGACATGGTCGGTGGTGGTGACCGCATTGCTCGGTCCGCGGGGATCGGTGTCACCAAGGCTGCCGGCTTCGATGCAAGAGCGGACTGCAGAGCCATCTTCCCCGACCGCGACGCATACAGGTGGGAGAAGGCGTGATGGTGACTGAGCACACGGTCAAGCAGGGCGAGTGCCTGTCTTCCATCGCCCATCGCTACGGCCATTTCTGGGAGACCCTGTGGGATGATCCGGGCAACGCCGAGCTACGCGAGCTGCGCAAGGATCCCAATGTGCTCCGCGCCGGTGATCAGGTGGTGATTCCACCGCTGCGTGCCAAGTCCGAGGAGGGGGCCGCGGAAAGCCGCCACCGTTTCCGGCGCAAGGGCGTGCCGGCGATGCTACGCCTGCGGGTGATGATGGAGGAGGTCGACGACTCCGAGGCCGACGAGGAAGCGGCGTCGGGTGGCTCCACGTCCACCAGCCCACCGCCTGCGGAGCCCCGGGCCCATCAGGAGTTTGTCCTCGATGTCGACGGTACCCTGATCCGCGGCACCACCGACGCGGATGGCCAGCTCGAGGTCCCCATCCCACCCGATGCGCGCCACGGCCGGCTGTCGATCGGCCCCGACAACACGGTCATCGATCTGACCCTGGGCGGGCTCGATCCCATCGACGAGATCACCGGGGTCCAGGGGCGGCTGAATAATCTCGGCTTTCATTGCGGGAGTCCGGATGGCGTGTTGCATGCGGCCACCCGGGCGGCGCTCAAACATTTTCAGGAGCAGCACGGCCTCGACCCGACCGGCGAGCCCGATGCGCAGACCCGCGACAAGATCGAGCAGGTGCACGGCAGCTAACCCGCTCCTCGAGCATTCGTGCAATGACGGAACAGAGCCATGGCCGATGATGTGACCAACGTCCGGGTGATCCTCGAACGGATCCACGTGATCGACGACGAGGACTGGTTCGGTGTCGGCGAGCTGTACTTCGAGGGCAGCGTCGGCGGTCAGCGGGTCGACCGGAGTCGCCCCGTCAAGGCCGGGAGCGGTCGCGACATCAATCTCACCGGACCGGCGTGGTCCAAGGTGATCGACGTGCGCGGTCGCGACCACTTCGACCTCGAGCTACGCGGCTTCGACGAGGATGTCTTCGCCGATGACTCCCTCGGCATTGCTCGTGCCCGCATCGCGAAGAATGGTGCCGGCGAGTGGCCGGCTGGCGACTTCCACGTGACCGCCGCGAACCCCGGCGATTTCACCGTGCACTACCACGTCGAACCGATCCTCGCCCTCGATCCGGGCAGGCCCGAGACCGCGGTGGTGTGCCGCGAGCACGGCGCCAGCCCACGGTGTTCCACCATCAGCGGGGTGGCCGTGCGGGTGCGCAAGATCAAGGCGACGGTCCTGTCTACGGTGCCGCTCACGGCCCGCGCGGCACCCGCCGCCGTTGCCAACGCGTGGGCCGCGCCGACGGACCTGGTGTTCGAATCCACCAAGCAGCTCCCGCGTGCGGCGGTGGCGTTTTCCGCGGCCGACTTCGCCACGCCCAAGGCGCTGGTACTGGTGCGCAACAGTGCCGGTCCCATCCAGCTCGAGGCCGAGACCGATCCCCCCAACGTCGACGTCCACTTCCTGGCGATCCGCGCGAGCGATGACGCGGCGGCGGTCGGCGCGGCCGCCCAGGTGCCGACGATCACCCAGACGGGCAACAACACGGCCACCATGGCCACCGACCAGCGAGGATCGTTCTTCGTGCTCGCCTACGTCGACACCAACCGCAATCAGCAACGGGACATCAACGAGCAGGGCGTCATCCTGCCGGTCGTCCTCGCGGAGTGCCGGATCGAGGCCGCCGCAGACCTGCGGAGTACCGCCAACCCGGGCAACCTGAACATCGCCTTCGACGGCGTCGCCGGCAACGTCGATACGGCGAACTACCACTGGGTCGGCATCAATACCGGTGATTTCAACTCGCAAGCGACGGCGGGCGTCGCGCTCGATGCCGACGTGCGCCTGGTCGGCGGCGGTGCCGATGGCAAGCGCGGTCTCGATCGGGTCTTTCTCGGCTGGGCCAATAACTTCACGGCCCTCACCTACGATGGCCTCTACCGCGACGGCCGGCATATCCGGCGGGTCCAGGTGGACAATGCCGCGGCGGCCACCGGCGCGCCGGTCGCCGGGCTGCCGCTGTTCGTCTCCGGGGGACCGACGGCGCCTAATCCCATCGCCTTTCCGCCCAGCCTGTTGGACACCGGCCGCAATGCCGGCGCCGGACAGGATCCCTTGCTGGGCGGCCTGTACATCACCTTCACCCGGTCCGCCGAAAACCCCGTGGCCCCGCCGGCGGCAGCGCCCGGGGAAAAACGGCACGTGATCGCCCGTGACAGTCCCGGCTGGTTCTACAACCGCCACCACGACGACCCGGCGCGCCACACGCGCCTGCGGTCCTTCGTTCACAATCTCGCGAGTACGACCTTCCTGGTCGCCTGGACCAACACCACGGGGGGAAACACGCCGACGCCGGCTACCGCCAACTCGGTGGGATTCCGCACCTTCACCGTGATCGCCGAGACCCGGTGGACGGTCAGCGCCACTTTCAATATCACCGGTGCCAGCCCACATATCCGTTTGACGCAGACCGGGGCGGCACCGACGATCACCGCCAATAACGTCGATCACAGCCCGGGCGTTACTCCGGCGGCGGCGGGCATGGAGGTGCGGCCGCCCACCACGCTGGGTTGCCGCGCCATCGATGCGAGCACCTGATGTCTCGGTTCAAGAGTGCGCTATGCGCGGGTCTCGTCCTATTAGAGGTCATCACCATGTCCGGTAACTCACAGGCATCACCGCCCCCGGCCGTCTTCTGTGGCAAGACCCACGTCGCCTGGTTCGTGGCCGCGACCGTCGAGCAGGCGCCCGCCAAGCGCGACACCGGTATCCCCGGCCTCGCCGCGGTCGGCTACCGCGTCACGCTGGAAGCGCAGGCGGTCCTCCCGGCGGTGGAGGACAAGCGTTTCATCATCGTCGGGCAGCGCGGAGAGGGGCCGGAGGCGGGGGCGCTCGGCCTGCAAGACTGGTTGCCCACCCGGTCCGGAGACGCGTGCGTGCTGGCCTTCGATGCCGCCGACTTCAACCACGCCAAGTATGCGGTGTATCTCGGCGGCGGCATGCAGGCCCCGCTGGTGTGGCGGGACTGCGAGCGATTTGCCGCCTGCCTCCGCCCGGAGGGTGGCGTCGATCCAGTGAAGGTGTTCAGCGCCCTCGCCGAGCAGCCCCCACCCCTGGTGACTTTCTTTCGCTTGCTCTCGGAGTACGACCGCTCGGTCTGGAGCGACGGGGCGGCATTGCACGCCATGTCCGGCTACCTGGCCAACGGCGCCGTCCCACCGTTGGAGCGCCGCGCCGTCCTGGCGTTCTATTTCGCCATCCCAAGCGCAGTGGAACCGGAGCCGTTGCGGGAGCTCGCCACCGGCATGCTCACCTTGGCTGGGGACCTGGCCGCCGCGGATCAGGTCGCGAGCAGCGGCGTCGTTCTAGAGCGCCTACGGGCGTTCGTCGAGAGCGCACCCGGAACCTACGCCTGCCACGCCCCGCATCTTGCCGCGGAGGAGAGGCAACGTGTCGCCCAGTTGTTGGCCAGCGAGACCACCGGCGCTTCGCAGCCGACTCGCGCGAGCCTTCACACCTGGCTATTCGAGGGGCGATGATGGGTCCGGGAGTCGCAGGGATCGCGATGTCGTTGGGGTGCGCAACCGGTCAGACTCGGAGTCACGATGGAGGGTCGCATGTCGCCGAAAATGGTACCGAGGGTAACAGACGGCAGGGACGGTGAGATGAGCGCGACACGGCATCACCGGCTTCGCCCGTGGGTCTTGGCCCTGGGCGGCGTGATCGTCCTCTCCCTCGCCTGCGCGAGCCTGGAGGAGAAGGGGGTGGAGAAACGCCACGTCGGCGCCGGGATCGGCGTCGGGGTCGGTGCGGCGATCGGTGCCGTGGCCGGGCGCAACTGGGAGTCGGCGGCCGCGGGTGCTGCCGCCGGTGGCGCCCTCGGTTACGGTGTCGGCTGGCTGGTGGAACAGTACCAGGTGCGCAAGACGCGCGATGCAGACGAGGTGGCCGAACAATACGGTCCTCCGCCGGAGAGCGGCCCGCCGAAGGTCGATGGGTATCAGACCTGGATGGACCCCGGCGCGATCCGTAGCGGCTCCGAGGTGGGATGGATATCCAGCTTCGCCATCCAGATCCCGCCGACGAGCGAGGTGGTGGTCACCGAAGAGCGCGCCCTGATCGACCCCGATGGCAACACCATCAGCCGGCGTACCTATGACTACTCCAAGGATGTCACCGCGAATGGTGAGTATCAGTTCGAGCTCACCATCCCGATCCCGGAGAGCGCTCCGCAGGGGCGGTATGGATTCCAGACCCGGCTTACCGTGGGCGATGCCGAGGTAGGTCGGCTTGCGGGAGAACTGCAGATCGCCGCCACCGAAGATGGCGGACGACGCGTCGTGGCGTGGATTCCGAGCACGGGGGATGAATGGCCGGCCGACCGTCTCGCACCCTTCGTGATGCGACGTGGCGCGGGCGCGAGTCCGCAGGGGCTTGGTTTGAGCTCGATCGAGTGGACGTCCAGCATGGCAAAGGAAAACTCATGACTCCGGCCCACGGATTCACTCGCAGGGAGCGACCGATGTGGCAATCGCGTCTCGGGTTCACCATGGGCCCGGGGGAGGGGAGGGGCTTGTCCTGGGCACTCTCTCGTGACGGAGTCGGTCGTGCGTAGCATCCTCTCGAGCGGCCTGCGGACCATCGAGCTCCTAGGGCGCGGCGCGGCGGCCGAGGGTGCCGCGCTGGTACGCGATCGTACCGCGGCCGCGACCCTGTTGCGGAGCTTCGCGCGCGATCCCGTCAACATGGGCGTTTTGCGACGTAGCCTCGCGGCGGAGCTCGGCGGCCAGCGGGTGGCGCGGATGGCAGATCAGGAGGTGGTCGATCGCCTTGCCCGCCAGGTGGCGGGCGGGCGGATCCAGGTGGCATCGCTTGCCGCGGCCCGGGGGGTGGTGCCGCGGCGCGCGCTGGTCTGGGAGCGGCCGTTCGCCGGGTCGCTGACCAAGGACAAGGCGGGCACCGAGCAAGAGGCGACGCCGACAGGCGGCCCCCCTGCCGCTGCGGCGTCGGACACGACGCAGACGGTGGGGAGCTGGATCCGCTTCCGGGTGGTCGACGACGCCACTGACAAGCCGGTGGCGGGTGTCACCCTCACGGTGAAGCTCCCGGACGGCAAGACCCAGGAGGTCACCAGCGGCGGCGACGGCGTAGTCGAGGTGAAGGGGCTGCCGTCCGGTACCTGTGACATTCAGAAGATGAGCGATGGCGAGGGCTTGGAGGTGGTGCAGATCGGCTAGCGCCCGACTGCCACCAGCAAGGACGATCCATGGGCTTCGAGCGACGATCCACGGCCACCAAGTACAAGGCCCAAGACGGCGACACGCTGGAGAAGATCGCCGAACGCGAGGCTGCGGCGGGCAACGCCATTACCGCCGAGGACATCGCGCGCTTCAACTGGGGGACCAGCGATCCAGACGTGATCGACGAGCACCTGCGGGACGAGCTCGGCTGTTACCAGCGCGGCGACGACAACCACTTCGTCATCACCGCCGATGGCGAGCCGCGCAGCGATCTGCTGATCCCGACCCCCTTCAAACGGATCGGCCTGGCGGTGGACAAGGAGCATACCCTGCGGGTGAAGAAGCAGGCCGCTCCGCCCAAGCAATTCGAGGGGTGCGAGAAGATCTCCGGGGTCACCTTCGAGTTCGACAAGTCGTTCGTGCGACCGTCGGTGGTGGGCGATCTCAAGAAGGTCGAGGCGGAGCTCGGCAAGCACCCGGAGGCGAAGGTCTTGATCTTCGGCCACACCGACAAGGTCGGCTCCGAGATCTACAACAAGGGGCTCAGCGAGCGCCGCGCCCTGAGCGTCTATGCCTTCATCACCAACCAGCCGGACATCTGGGAGGACCTCTACCAGAAGGAGAGCTGGGGCCTCAAATCCGTGCAGGAGATCCTCAAGGACATGGGCGGCCCGTACGACCCCGGGCCGGTGGACGGCGTCGACGGGCCCAAGACCCGAGCGGCGGTGAAGCAGTTTCAGGGCGACAACGGCCTCACGGTGGACGGTATCGCCGGCCCCAACACGCGCAAGAAGCTGTTCGGTGTCTACATGTCCGGCAAGCACGACGTGGCGGTCGACGACGCTCGCTTCATGGATCCCAAACACATGGGGTGCGGCGAGCTCAACCCGGTGGTGGAGACCGAGCAGCCCAATGAGGAGAACCGGCGCGTCACCTTCTTCCTGTTCAACGAGGCACGCCTGCCGCGCATCCCGTGCAAGCACGGCGACCTCGGGCCCTGCAACAAGCAGAAGAACCCCCCGCTGCCGCGCTTCAAGGAGGAGTTCCACTGCAGCTTCTACGACAGCATCACCCGCGACTGCCCGTGCGAGGGGGGTGGGGGCGGCGGTGTGGTGGTCAAACCGTGCAAGGTTGCGTTCCTGTTCCCGGTCGCGCCGTTCGACGACAAGCAGCGGCACAAGCAGTACGTCAACGTGGCGAACCAGCCGGGGACCGACCAGGGCAGCCTGATTCGCCTCAAGGTCGGCGCCCAGAAGGACACGGGGCCGACCCAGAAGGCCACGCCCTGCCACGTCCAGGTGACCTTCGCCAAGAAGAACGTGGAGGGCGACGACCGCAGCCAGCGCAACACCCCGAAGTGCGCCCTCAAGACCACGGTCGGTGGGCCCGACATCCTGCCCGACGCCGCGGGGGTGGCGAAGGGGCAGGTGTCGTTTGCCGCGGACGGTGGCGACGCCGAGCTCGAGATCGAGCTGGGGCAGGCCGGTGGCGACGAGTGCGAGGTGAAGATCGGAATGACGCCCGCGTGTGACGAGGCGACGGTCAAGATCGTCAACTGGCGCAAGCTGAACTTCCAGGTGACGGTACCCAAGGGGACGCCGGCACCGAACATGGCGCGCCAGACCGGCACGCTCAACGCGGTGTGGGTCGAGTACCAGAAGTACAAGGACGTAGAGCTGGCGGTGGACTCGGGACCGGCCGGCTCCTGGTTTCCGGGGGACTGGCTCGACGAACCCGGCAAGAAGTTCATCAACATCGGCGACCACAACAAGGCGACCTTCCATGCCAAGTTCGAGGATACGCACACGCCCCTCGGCGTCCACGTGCTGTGCTGCCACACCCAGTACGACTGTGCGGCGGCCTCCTGCTTCACCAACAAGGTCACCACCAAGATCAAGGCGAGCGACACCATCACCTGGTCGGACGGATCGACGGTGATCGGCAAGACCCTGAGCAACGTCAAGGAGGGGCTGTTCCCGAAGTCGATGAAGGACGCTGGCGACTCCTTCAAGGACTGCAAGTGGAAGGCCACCACCGATGCCAGTCAGAAGGGCGCGATCCCGCTCGCGGACCTGCGGGTCCACAATGTCGGTGGGCCCCGCCAGCGACGGCTCTCCATCCGGCTCACCGGCGATGCCGAGAAATGGGTGAAGAAGGCCGCGGCCAACGAGGTCGAGGTCGACATCACCTATTTCGCCGGCAAGGGGCCGTTTCTCGGCGAGTCGGACGGCGCGAAGGGCTTCCTCCAGCTCATCGTCATCAAGATGCCGGACTCCTCGATCAACGACGTCATGTCCCACGAGCTTGGTCACACCATCAACCAGGTCATCAAGTCCAAGCCCCCGGGCCTGGAGGGCACGACCCACGGCCGCAAGTACACGGGCAAGGGCCACCAGGGACCCCACTGTGCCGACGGGATGAGCGACGACGACTTTGCCAACCAGGCGTCGTTCAAGAGCCACTCGGAGTGCAAGTGCATCATGTACGGCGAGAACTCGTCCCAGGGGTCGAAGTCCAACGGCAAGTTCTGCGCCCGATGTACGCCCTTCATCCGTGGCGAGGCGCTGACCACGCTCCACTAGGAGGCAATCATGGCCAATGGCGAGCTGGGTCTCCGCGACGATGAGTTCTGGGGCGATTACACGCGCACCACGGACGAGGTGCTGGATCGCCTCGGCGAACGGGACTTCCGCGGCCTGGTGATCGATGCACCGAACCTGGTGGCGATCGACACCCGCACCACCGCCCCGGTGGTCGGCTGGTGGATCCGCACGTTCCGTGAGGACCGCCTCCTCGACGCGGCGAGCCAGACGCTGATCTGCGCCGTCGATCTGGCGACCAACGAGTTGCGCGCCGGCCTGGCCCTCGACACCGGCAAGACGCCCGCCGAGCCGCTACCACCGTCGGACGAGGATCCAGGCGAGGGCAAGTTGATGGAGATGATCGAGGCGGACGCCCGTGGTCAGATCGGTCTGCCATGGCGACCGGGTCGCCATGCCGTCACCCTGTTGTTGCGGGACAAGGTCTCGAACACGGTGACGTTGCAGCTCACCGAGTCGACCGGGGAGCCGGCGGTCGTGTCATCTTCCGCGCCCCTGCCGGCCCCGCGCGTGTCGCCGCCGACGAGCGACGCCCCGTGGCCGCGCTACGAGCCGACGCCGGAGTCGCCGCCGCTGCCCGACGCGGTCGGGATCAATCTCGCCTGCCGTGAGGTCACGACGGTCGGGGGGGGCGAGCCGTGCCTCCTGCGGGGCAGCTTCCGCCTGCCGGTGCTGGCCCACGAGGGCAACCGCCCGCCCGGACCGGAGGAGGGGGCCTCGCCAGCGGGCTACGATCCGGCCGCCACCGCGGTGGTCGGCATCACCATCCTCCTGACCGGCAGCGATGCGGTAGGACCGTTCGTCCTGCCGCTGCGGGTCCCCACCTACGCACCGTACGACCCCGAGCAAGGCGACACGACGGTGACCGGATACTTCACCCTCGACCTGTTGCAGATGCCGGCCATGCCGAGGAGCGCGATGACCTACTTCGCGTACGCCTTCAGCGGTGAGACGCTCGCCGGCCCGGTCCCCGTGACCCTGGTCGCCACGGGTGCGGCACCGCCGACCGGAGAGTAAGCCCGTGAAGTCTCTCCTGCGCGCGACGGCCGCGATGGCGTTCGTGCTATGCGCCTCCTCGTGCGCCGCCGGAGACCGGTCTCCGGACGCGATGCGGCGCGTCGAGACCGGAAGCCCTGCGGCGTCCCCGGCCGCGGGTGTCGCGGGTGAGCATCCCTTGGGACTTGCCGACGCAGACTTCTGGGGCGACTACACCCGCACGCAGGAGGAGACCCTGGGGTACCTCGACGGCGTCGGGTTTCACGGTCTGCTCGTCGACCTCCCGCGGACCGTGGCGCTGGGTAAGCGCGGGACCGTGCCGCTCGTCGGCTGGTACGTGCGGACCTTCCGCGAGGACCGGCAGCGCGACCTCGAAGGCCAGGCCGTGGTCGTGGCCGTCGATCTGCGCACCGGTGGGTTGCGCGCGGCATTGGCCCTGGCCGGAGGAAAACCCCGGCCGCAGGCGGCGCCGAGCAACGGGCAGGATCCCGGCGACGGGGTCCGGTCCGAGATGTTCGAGACCGATCTTTGCCGGGTCCTGGATCTGCCGCCGCGCCCTGGTCGCTACGCCGTCGCCGTGATCTTGCAGGACTGGGTCTCGAACGTGGTGACCACCGCGCTCGTCGATGGCGCGCCCGCGAACGATACGCGAGTGGACGGGCCCGCGACGGCCTGGCCGCCCGCCGCCGGTGGCGGCGATCTGCCTGATTATCGTCGCCGGCCGGACTCCCCCGCGGTACCCGACGGTGTCGGGATCGTGCTCGCCGCTGCGCCGGAGGTACGTGCCGGCGGACCGCTCGTCATCCGCGGGAGCTTCCGGCTACCCGTGCCTTCGCACGCGCGGATCGCCGCGGGGGATCAGACCGGTGTCTCCGGGCCTCGCGCCGTGCTCCCGATCGCCCTGCTCGCCACCGGCACGGAGGATCCGGGCCCGTTTCCTGTCGAGCTGAGGGTTCCGGTCTACGCGGTGGATGGTGATCACGCGATCGGCCACTTTGCCGTGGATCTCGCCACCCTCGGCCGCCTGCCGCACGCACCGACGAGCTATTTCGTGCACGCCCTCAGTCGCGGTGTCGCGGCAGCATCGGTGCGCGTCGCCATGGTCGCCGGCGATGTCCGATGATGGGACGCCGGGGGCGCCCACTGGATCTTCATCGTAGGTTCTCGTCTTGCCCTGCCGCGACGCGCCCCCGTGGGCGTGTGAAGCCGCGCGAATCGGCCGCCGGGCACGGCGAGCGACTTCGACGAGAAATGCTGTGCTCCTTGTGGTATATGAAGGCCAGTGTCCGCGCAGGCGGCGGCAGAGCGCCGTACCCTTGGTGATCCGCCGGCGGGTTTTGTCATCGAGCTTGGCGCCGGGTTGGCCAGGCTTTTCGGAGGAGGTGGGGACATGAGAGTGAACCTACGCAGGCTCCGGTGCGCCTTGGCAGTCGGGCTGGCGTTCGGCTTCGCCGCGCCGGTCTGGGCCGCACCGGTCGACGTCATCTTCAACCTGCCCAGCTTCACGAACCTTCCCGGGAACGTGGATCCGGACGAGCAAGACCAGATCATCTACCAGGGGGACTACGTCACCACCGAGAGCGTGGACAGCGGGACCCCGGAGACGAAGGAAGAGACCGCGCCGTCGGAGGCCCCCAAGGCGGCACCTACTCTCGCCAATCGGCTGAGCATCGGGGTGGACACGACGGTCATCGAGGATCAGCAGCTCATCGCCATCCCGTTCGGGTACCGTCTCTCCACCAACGTCAAGGTCGCCGCCGCCGTTCCGTTCGTGCGGCGCGAGGGGGACAAGGGTAGCACCTTCGGCCTGGGCGACGTCTCGGCCTCGATCGGCTATCGCTGGGGCAATCCCCTGCGGGTCCTCGGCATCACCTCGTTCATCGTCAAGGCGCCGACCGGTGACCCGGAGAAGCAAGATCAGGGCGAGTTTCTCTCCACGGGCACCGGCTCCTGGGACTTCGCCCTCTATCAGACCTTGATCCGGCGCTTCGACCGCTGGCGCGGCGATCTCACCTTCGGCTACCGCCTCAACACCGAGGGCGATTTTGACGTGGACGGTTCGGACGTGACCCTGGAGAACGGCGACGTCTTCAACGTGATCGTGGGTGCGAGCCGTGAGATCGACCGGGTGCCGGGGCTGGTCGGCTATCTCAAGGTCGACACGCGGTTCGTCGGCGATGCCAAGCTCAAGATCGACGGGGCGAAGCAGGACGCGGCGGGATCCTTCACCGCGGTCGACGTGCTGCCGGGGATCAAGTACTTCTTCCAGGCGGGCACGGCCCTGCGGGTGGGTCTGCGTATCCCGGTGAACGACACCAAATCGCGAGACCCGGCCCTCGATTTCCAGATCGTCCAGACCTTCTGATCTCGACCTCACCACAGGGAGCATCCCCATGTTTCGCTATCTACTGGCTCTTGTCCTCCTCTCGACGGTCGCGTGCAGTGGCGGCGGCCATTCGAGCGATCAGAAGGAGAGCGGCGGGATCGCCGTCTCCTTGCAATGGCCGCCGTCGATCAGCGGCGAGGTCCACACCTCGGCCTTCGGCCTGCCGTCGTCGGTGACTGCGCTAAATTTCTCCATCGACTTCTTCGGCGATGACTTCGCCCCGGAGACCCACACCGTGTTGGTCGACCGGGACCTTTTAGGCGTCGAGCAGACCACCGTGGACGGCAGTTTGCTCCTGGCACCGGATCCGGACGGACCCAAGGTGACGTTCGACGTCCTCGCCGGCTTGAATCGCGGCATCTTCATTGCAGGGGATGCCCTGGTCGACGGCCAGGAGCTTCCCGTGGTGTTCGCCGGCTTTTCCACCTTCGATGTCGACCTGATCAACGGGGCGAGCGTCACGGTGAAACTCCGGGATGACGCGGACCGGCCGCAGCCACCGACGTTCGAGGTCCTCGGCGCGGACAACCCGGTGGTCGGGGCCTCCCTCCTGCTCTCGGCCCAGGGACGGATCGGGACGGACTTCACCTTCCCGGTCGAGATCACCAACGTCACCAGCTCCGACCTGCTGGTGGCCGAGGTCGATTCTCTCAGTCTCACGACGGTCAACCTGCTGGCTGAGGGGCCGGTGACGTTGACGGTCGATCTCGCCTTCGGGGGCCCCGTGGTCCTGAACCTGGACGTGACCCTGGAGACGCCGGTCGTCAGTCTGAGCGGGCAATGGGATGTGCTCGAGACCCTCGAAAGCGGCGGGTGCCCGGGCGATCCACTGACCGACTCCTACTCCATCAACATCACCCAGACCGGGAACACGTTCTCGGTCGAGCTGCCCACCCTGGACGTGATCGTCGGGGATATCACCGGCAGCGACTTTTCCTGGGACCAGAGCTATCCGGAGGATGGGGGTACGACGACGGAGTTGTTGAACGGTACGCTCAGCTCCGACGGCCTGAGCTTCACCGCCACGAGTAGCTGGTCGTGGACCGACGGGATCAACCCGTCGAACGACTGTAGCGGGACGAGCAGCTTCACCGGCGCCCTGATCACCGTGCTGTAATCGCCCACGTCCCCGGGTCCGCACGGCCGTAGCATCGCCCGGTCAGCCGGGGAGGAGGTCGTGTGCCCGATCTTTGCAGTTAAGATCCCGCGTGCGGTCAGCTATTTTCGGGATGTATTGCTAAACTGTGAGGCGTAGCCGGGAGGAGGATAACGTCACCGTCCTAGGGAGGGACCGATGAGTCTGTCTCGCTTCGTCGTCGCCGCGCTTTTTCTTGTCCAGTTCGCCTGCAGCGGCGGTGGGAGCGACGATCCCGGAACATCGGCCGACGCTGGACCGCAGGCCGGCGGGGAGAGCTCGGTCGCCCTAGCGGTCCAGTGGCCGTCCTCCTTCGTCGGGGGGGTCCACGCATCGTCCTTCGGGCTGCCAAGCCGGGTGCGCTCCCTGGAGATGACCATTCAGCTCCTGGGGCCGGACTTTCCAGGCCGGGTGCATACCCTCTCCGTGACGCAGACCGGCGACGGGGACCGGACCGTCTGGGATGGGCTGGAGATCGAGAGCGACGGCGCTCACGTCACCTTCCCGGTGCCGGTGGGTGATCCGCGGCGGGTCTACATCACCGGAGACGCTGATCTGGCCGTGTCCGGCGGGGGGACAGAGGCGACCTCCTTCGAAGGTTTCACCGATCTTCCCGCCGTGACGACGGAACCCGGGCTTCGTGCCACCGTGGTCCTGCACGACGCGGCCGATGGTCCGGTGGTTCCGGTCATCGAGACCATCTCGGTGACGCCACCCGCGGCCGTCCTGCATGTCGGCGATACCACCGCCCTCGCCGTCTCCGCGATCTTCAGCGACGGATTCGGTGCCCTGCAACCGATGGTCGACTACGCCTCTTCCGACGCCAGCGTCGCCGAGGTGGACGCAGATGGACGCATCTCGATCGTCGGCAAGGGGTCGGTGACGGTGATGATCACGAGCGGGTCTGCCACGACGCCGCTTTCGCTCCTCATCGAAAACATCCCGCCGGAAGGCGCCACAGTCACCAACCTCCCCCCGGACGATCCGGACCTCCCCCCAGGAGGCAGCCTGATCGAGGTGGAGGAGGACGGCACCGCCACCGCACGGGTGGAGGTGTCTGATGTCGACGACACCACACACGACCTCGTGATCGCCGTGGCGCCGGCCCACGGGACGGTGACCGTCGGTGGCGATGGCACCGTTACCTACGTCCCGGATGCGAACTACAGTGGCGGCGACTCCTTCGAGGTGGTGGTTACCGACCCCGACGGGGGCGAGACGCGCGTGGTCGTCACCGTCCTGATCACTCCGGTGCCAGATCCGCCGGTTCTCGACGCCATCGCCGACCAGACGAGCCAGGAGGGGGACGACGTCGACCTCGTCGTGGTTGGCTCTGATCCGGACGGTGATCCCCTGACATACGATGCCACCGGTCTCCCCGCGGGCCTCGCCATCGATGCCTTGAGCGGTGTCATCTCCGGTGCCATCGATCTCACCGCCGCACCGGCCAGCCCATATGCGGTGGAGGTTTCGGCAAACGACGGGGCGGATACAGCTACGCAGACATTTACCTGGTCGGTGACTGGACTCGATAGCGATGGCGACGGAACCCCGGACCGCGTCGACAATTGTCCTGCAACTCCCAACGCCGTTCAGAGCGATGGCGACGGTGATGGCGCCGGCGACGCGTGTGATCCATGCCCGGCCGATTCGGCGAAGATCGATCCCGGCGTGTGCGGTTGCGGCGTGGCCGATACCGACAGTGACGGCGACGGGACGGCGGATTGCAACGACGCGTGCGTGGATGATCCGGCGAAGATCGCTCCCGGCGTGTGCGGTTGCGGCGTGGCGGACACCGACAGTGACGGCGATGGGACGCCGGACTGTAACGACGCGTGCGTGGATGATCCGGCGAAGGTCGCTCCCGGCGTGTGTGGCTGCGGCGTGGCCGATACGGACGGCGACGGGGACGGCACGGCCGACTGCAACGATCAATGCCCGGCCGATCCGGCGAAGGTCGTTCCCGGCGTGTGTGGCTGCGGCGTGACGGACACCGATAGTGACGGCGATGGCACCCCCGACTGCAACGATCAGTGTGCGGACGACCCGGCGAAGATCGACCCGGGCGTGTGCGGTTGCGGCGTGGTCGATACCGACAGCGACGGCGATGGCACGGCGGATTGCAACGATCAGTGCGCGGCCGATCCGGCGAAGGTCGACCCGGGCGTGTGCGGTTGCGGCGTCGCGGACACCGATAGTGACGGCGATGGCACCCCCGACTGCAACGATCAGTGTGCGGCCGATCCGGCGAAGATCGACCCCGGCGTGTGCGGTTGCGGCGTGGCCGATACCGACAGCGACGGCGATGGCACGGCGGATTGCAACGACGGATGCGTGGACGATCCGGCGAAGATTGCTCCCGGCGTCTGTGGCTGCGGTGTCGCCGACACCGATAGCGACGGGGACGGTACGCCGGACTGCAACGACGGATGTGTGGACGATCCGGCCAAGGTCGATCCAGGCACCTGCGGTTGCGGCGTGGCCGATACCGACAGCGACGGCGATGGCACGGCGGACTGCATCGATCTCTGTCCGGCCGATCCGGCGAAGATCGATCCCGGCGTGTGCGGTTGCGGCGTCGCCGATACCGACTCCGACAGCGACGGGACTCCGGACTGCAACGACCTCTGCCCGGCTGACCCCGGCAAGATCGATCCGGGCGTCTGCGGCTGTGGGGTCGCCGATACCGACAGCGACGGCGACGGCACGGCGGACTGCATCGATCTGTGCGCGGGTGATCCGGCGAAGACCGATCCCGGCGTCTGTGGCTGCGGCGTGGCGGACACCGATAGTGACGGCGATGGGACGCCGGACTGCAACGACGGATGTGTGGACGATCCGGCCAAGGTCGATCCAGGCACCTGCGGCTGCGGCGTGGCCGATACGGACAGCGACGGCGATGGCACGGCGGACTGCATCGATCTCTGTCCGGCCGATCCGGCGAAGATCGACCCCGGCGTTTGCGGTTGCGGCGTCGCCGATACCGACAGCGACGGCGACGGCGTGGCGGACTGCGTGGACAATTGCCCAGCCACGTTCAACCCCGATCAGGCGGACTCGAACGGCAACGGCGTGGGCGATGCGTGTGACGATCCGCTGTTGAGCGATCTCGTCTTCGCCGATGCCGAGCTACAGGCGTGTGTCCAGGGAAGCGGCACCCGCGTCTCAGACTTGACGTTCCTGCTCTGCAGCAATCTCGGCATCACCGATCTCGGGGGGATCGAGGCCCTCACGGCGCTAACGGAGCTGAACCTCTTGTTTAATCAGATCACCGACCTGACACCGCTACAGACGCTGACCGGCCTCACTGGGCTGTACCTGGCGGGAAACCAGATTGCGGATCCAGCGCCGCTCCAGGGGCTCACAGCCCTCACGGCCCTCGAACTGGGCACCAACCCGATCGCGAACCTGGCTGCGTTGCAGGGGTTGACCGCGCTCACCTACCTGGATCTCAGCGGAGACCTGATCTCCGACGTGACACCGCTGCAAGGGCTGACCGCACTCAACTACCTGAATCTGAGCGACAATCAGGTAGTGGACATTTCGCCCTTGGCAGAGCTGACCGCACTCAGCTCCCTGGCCTTGGCAAACAATCAGGTGGCAAGTGTCATACCGTTGCAGACACTCACGAACCTGACCTCGCTCGCCCTCCAGGGCAATCAGATCACGGACGTGACCCCGCTGCAGGGGCTGACCGCGCTGATCAACCTGAACCTGGCAAGCAACCAGCTCATGGACATTCCGCCCGAAACCGGCTTCTTCCCGGGGGATACGACGCAGGTGACCCCCCTGGCGGACCTCACCTCCCTGACCTTCCTCAACCTGAGCGGCAACGGGATCAAGGACGTGCGGGCACTCAGTACTCTCTTTAACCTGGGCACCCTCGTCCTCTCGGACAACCCCGACCTGTTCTGCTACGAGGTCGACGCCCTGGCCACGACGCTGGAGGGCACCACCGTCACCGCTACCAACTGCGCGGCGACATACAACCTCTTAGGGACCGTTTACAACGGTAGCCTCAACCCGGCGGTTCGGGTGGGCGCCGGGGCCGTGACGGTGCAGGTGTTCGTCCCTGGCGGGCCCGTGATCGACTCGGATGCGACCGACGCGAATGGCCTTTACCAGCTCATCGACGTCGGGGCGACGTTCCAGACCATCAACGTGTCGGGACTGGGCACCGGCTTCACCTGCACTTTTGGGGATGCATTAGTAGAGAACATCTGTCACTGGGGTCTGGAGGAGACGAACGAGAACATGGACTGGTGGCTGTGTCCGTTCACAGCCTGCGACGCTGGAAGTTTCTGCGCCTCTATCGGCAGCACGCACTGCCAGTGAGCGTGCCACCACCGTCGCGGCGGTCCGGGATGCAGGGTGTCCACCCTGCTCCCGGACTAAACGAGGGTGACCACGTACACTTCGGCGTCGTCGGTCCCCGGGTGGCCGCCGAACAGGATGCGGTCCGGCTGGCCGTCGATCTTGACGTAGTAGGAGGTCGACCGGTCGATCTGGTTGCTCACGGCGCAGGCGGTGTACTCGTGGTCGCCGGCGGTGAGCTTCATATCCTTCATCGGGTACTCGAGGACCGTGCGGGACGGCAGCTCCTCCTTCGGCCCGACCGCCTGGTGGGTGATGGTCGCATTGCCGCTCACCCCGAACATCACCCCCTGCCAGGTCTCGGCGCGCGGTCCGACCTCGATCCACAGGCCGATGTGCTGCTCGGCGGTGATCGCCAGGCGATACTCGGGCTGGGGCAGGGTGGCGAAGCGCTTCAGCCCGGGACCGATCTTGATCCCCCACGCGGCCTGACTGGCGTTCAGGCAGAGGGCCGAGCCCAGGGGCGTGGGTAGCGTCTCGGCGTCGGGGAGGAAGTCGAGCCCCACGGCGACCATCGGGAAGGTCGCCCCGCGCTGGCCGGCGATCATCGCCGCGGTCATGGCCAGGCCATGGCGGATGCTCGCCTGCTGCCAGTCGGCCTGGCGGCCGACGATCAGCCACAGGTCCGCGGCCTCGGGATCCACCAGGGTGAGGCCTGCGGAGCTCCAGGCAAGCTGCGCGACGTTGTCGATCCACTCCGCGCCGCCGGTCGAATAGCCGTACTTCTGCAACGCGGTGACCACCTCGGCGGGCGACGGTGCCCCGTCACCCGATGGCAGCCAGGTGATCCAGATCTTCTCCTTGGCCATGGCTCCTCCTCCTCCTTGCCGGCGGTCAGCGCCGCGCGCCGGGATAGTAGCAGCTCACAGGGTATTTGCCGCAGATTTCGCAGATTCGCGCAGATGGGGGGCGTGCCGTTTGAGAGCCCTCTCTCTAACCACGCAGTACACGAAGGTCACGAATCACGGATCGCAACCCCGCGAATACGAAGGCCGTTTTTCGTGTTTTCCCACTTTCGTGCTTTCGTATTCCCAATCCCGGCGATCCGCCCGGGACTTACTGAGTTAGTGGGGATCCAGCCAAGTGCATCCGCGCAAATCTGCGAAATCTGCGGCAAAAAAATGGTTGCCGCGAGTGTCCACGGGACCCAAGCGGCTATCCGGTTCCCGGACGCTCACTTGTGAATCCGGATCGATCGGCGGCCGAATCCCCTATTGCAGGCGGCTTAGGGGCTGGTACGGTTCCTGCTATAAGCATGACAGGTGAGGCGCTCATCGCCTCGCGCCATTGTTCATCTGAGGAGGTAGTACATGCCTGGTCAGGGAAGACTCGGTGATAAGTCCATGGCACCTGCCGATGCCCACGGCTGTCCCGCCTGCCCCCATCCCTCGGTGACGGGACCGGCGATCGCGGGTTCGCCGGACGTCTTCGTGAACAACCGCCCCGCTCTGCGGGTCGGTGACAAGGGGATCCACGCTGTCTGCTGTGGCACGAACACGTGGGAAGCAACTCTCGGTAGCGCCACCGTGAAGATCAACAGCAAGGGAGCCCATCGCATGGGCGACCAGGACAAGCATTGCGGCGGCATGGGCACCCTGATCGAGGGCAGCCCGGACGTGATCGTCGGCGGCTGACCAGACCATGCCCGCGCCACAAAAGGCCCAGCTCGCCGAGCCGGCGAAGCTCCTCTTCAAGTCCAACGCCATCGGTCTGCCGGTGGGCTGGAGCAACCCGGCCGGCAACCAATACCCCGATGCCTTTGCCATCAGCGAGCGGGCCACGGCGCCCGACCCGGCGTCGCTGTTTCTTGCCAAGAGCCCCAACAAGTACCACGTGGATACCCAGAAAGAGGTGGGCAAGGGGTTCGCCGACTTCATCGACGGCATCTGCGGGGCGATCTGCAGCGCCATCGATCAGTGGATGAAGCTGACGTCGGTCGCCGGCATGATCGTCAACGGGCCGGTGGGCGTGGTCGCACCAGGGAATGTCGTCGGCCCCCCCCTCTTTCCACTGATTTTCGCCAGCGCACCGAAGAACACGCCACAGCTCATGAAGTACTCGAAGGCGGTTGCTCAGGCATTCGGTACCGCTTGGCAGACCTGGCAATCGGGATTGACCGGGCAGCTCATGTATCCGCCCTTCGCCGCCTTCCCCGGGCCGATGGCGCCGCCCATGCCGAACATCCCCATGCCCCTCATCGCCTTCGCGTCTCCCGGCGAGGCGATGCTCTCGCCGTCGACCCTCAAGAGCGCGATGATCGCCAATCTCGGCGATCCCGACGCCCTCCACCACAAGGAGCTGTTCGACGCCATCGCCCAGGCATTCGCCATCGTCTTCCCGATCTTCAAGGCCACCACCATGTTTCAGAACGTCATGGGGACCGGACCGATCCCGACCTTCGCCCCGCCCTTCGTGCCGGTGGGCCCGGTGGTGATGGGCACGTCTATCCCCGCGCCGGGGGTGCTGATGTGAGTCGCGAATAGATGCCTCAAGAAACGCCTGCGGATCAGACAACGTCATGAACATCGCCAACGATACCCCCTTCGAGGTGGCGGCCTTGCCCGGCACGGGACCGGAGGGCAGTCCGGTCTTCACCGTGATCATCAAGGGTACCTTCGATGTCCGCGCCGGTGCGCCGGCCATGCCGTCGGCCGAGCAGCTTCCCGTCGCGTATGGCGACGAGCCCCTCGGGGAGTGTGGGGCGATGCGCTGGGAGGCGGACACCGCGCCGTTCAAGCCGCGTGCCGACGTCGTGATCGCCGGCAGCGCCCATGCCCCGGGAGGTCAGCCTGTCCCCTATGTCGACCTCGGGGTGCGTGTGGCCGATCGGCGCGCCGGGGTCCGGGTCTTCGGTGATCGGGTGTGGGAGAAAGAGTCCCGGGCCAGCAAGCCAGTACCCTTTGCCACCATGGAGCTCAGTGCCCAGCGCGCCTTTGGCGGGGTGTCACCGAGCGGCGGATTCTGCGAGGCGAACCCGGTCGGCAAGGGGTTCGTGGTGGTGGGCAAGAAACAGGAGGCGGTCGGGGCGCCCCTGCCCAACATCGAGGCCATCGAACAGCCGATCCGGACCTGGAACGACCACCCCAAGCCGGTCGGCATCGGGGTCTATCCGCGCACGGCTCAGCCGCGGCTCGGTTTTCTCGGGACCTACGATCGGGCGTGGCGCGAGAAACGCTCACCCCTGCCACCCGAGGACTTCCGCTTCGATTATTTCAATTGCGCCTACCCGTGGCTCCAGTTCGACGGCTACCTGCGCGGCGACGAAGAGGTCGAGCTCATTCATCTCACCCCAGACGGGCGGCTCCTCTTTCGCCTGCCCGGCGTGCAACTACGCCTCGACGTGAGCCGCTTCGCGCCCACGTTGCCCGGTGTGGCGGGCGGTATCGGGCAAGAACACACGCCGCCGGCTGGACCGCCGAGCGAGGCGCTGCGGACGGTCCTCGATACCCTCCTCCTCTTGCCGGAGGAGAACCGGTGCGCCCTGGTCTGGCGCGGCCATTGCCGGGTGGCGAGCCTGGAGGTGCCGGAGGTCGAGACGGTCACCCTCCGTCTCCGGAGTTGATACCGCCCCGACCTCCGGCAGCCGTCATCGTGCGCCGACCTGGCTTAACCCACATGGCTCACCCTGAATCTGCTGCGACCGCGCAACCACCCGTATCTCCTGGACGTGTCCTCGTCCGAGTCCTCGACATACGGCAAGTATGTCTCCGTCCTCGAACTTGCGGGCCAGCCAGGATCTACGGCCGTTTGCACGCTCTCGCGACGATCCATGGTGAGGAATGCGGGTTAGACCGCCGCCGACTAGTCGGTCTTGACCTCGATGTGCTTCACCTCCCGCCGGGCCTCGGGGCTCTTCGGCAGGGAGATGGTCAGCACGCCCTTCTTGAAGGTGGCGGAGACCTTGTCTTCCTCCACCTCGCACGGCAGCGGGATGGTGCGAGCGAAGCTGCCGTAGGAGCGCTCGCTGCGATAGTAGCCATGCTCCTTCGACTCCTTCTCCTCTCGCTTCTCCCCCTTCAGGGTCAGGTTGCCGTGGGCGAGGGCGACATCGATGTCCTTTTCCTCCATGCCCGGCAGCTCCACCGTGACGGTGACGTCGGTCTCGCTCTCGGTCACGTCGACCTGCGGCGCGTACGTCCCGGACATGGCCGGCCAGCGCTCACCCACCCAGGGTGACAGCTCGTAGCCGTGCAGGAAGTCATCGAATAGCCGGTCCATCTGGCGATGGAGGCTGCGGAACGGGTCATCCTCTTCACGGCGGATGAGCCCACCCCGTCGTCCTGCTATGCGGGGAATCAGATCACGAACAGCCATGGTCAACCTCCTTTCTGTCGACAACGGTGCGGGCTACTCGCCCTGCACCGGGATCTTGCGTGCCCGCGCCGGCCCCGCCTTGGGGAGGGTCAGGCGCAGCACGCCACTCTTCACCGTCGCCTCGATGCCTTCCCGGGAGACCTCGTCCGACAGGGCAAAGGCGCGGCTGTAGCTCCCGACTTCGTACTCCTTGTGGGTGAGCCGGTATTCCTCGGAGCGCTCGGGCTCGACCCGGCCATCAATGGTGAGGACGTTCTTCTCGAGGGTGATGTCCAGCGAGCCCTCATCGACGCCCGGCATGTCGGCCACGACCACGATCGAATCCGCCGTCTCGAAGATGTCGGCGCGTGGTTTAAATACCTTGTTGGCGGCACGCCGCCGCTCCATAACGTCACCGGTTGGGACATCTGCCTGCTGCAAGGTTTTGGTGTCGTCAGCCATATCGTCGACCTTTCTCAAAAGGGCCCTTCGGGCTAAACCGATTGTACCGCGATGCGCTTCGGTCGGTCCTCCTCGGCACGCGGCAATAGGACGTGGAGAACCCCCTTGGAGACCCGTGCCTCGACATCCTGTTGTGCAATTACGAACGGCAACTGAAGGGTGCGGGTGAAGTCGCCGAATCCGCGCTCTCTGCGGTGATAGCGCTCGCCCTCTTGCAACTCCTCAGGGCGCCGGGTGCCCTTCACAGTCATGGTGTCGTGGACCACGGAAACCTCGATGTCGGCGGGATCCACGCCGGGAATCTCCGCCGTACAGAGGGCACTCTCCTCGTTCGCCCAGACGTTGATCGGTGGATAATCATAGACATTCGCCGTGCGTGCGCCGGAGAACGCCCTGTTCAGATCCTCCTGGAGCTTGTTGAGCTCCTGCCACGGGTTCCACGGGTTGCCCAAATCTTGCCAGATCATCTCGTCCTCCTTCGCTGAGGTGATATCTTGTGGTGACTCGTTCAAGTGGCTGATTGTGTGCGTCTCAGCCATCCTCTCTACCCCAAACAAAGCACGCCAAGGCTCGCTGTCAAGGGGTCTACGGGTCACCCGATAAGGGGGACCGTGGCCTCCCGACGCGACACTTGTAGGGGCACGGCATGCCGTGCCCCTACCGAGGGGGTATGAGGGGTCTCTGTAGGGCGGATGCCCGAAGGGCGATCCGCCACCGTGGGATAACCTTGCCGGCGGAACCGCCTGCGGCGTTCCGCCCTACGATGATGGCCGGCAGAGCCTGCCCTACCCGAGGTTGAACGGCGCGCGGAGCCTAGAGGAGCGAGCAGAGCCCGGCATCTTCCCGGGCTCCACGTTCCCTGTCCGTCTGTGGATCTCATGGCCACAGGGCCCATCAACCGCCGAAGCGGTCGAGGAACAGGCCGTGGCGGAGGCCCCACGAGGTGGGGGTGATCGGGCGCTGGAATCGGGCCAGGACCGCCTCCACCAGCCCGCAGCCGGCGACGATCACATCCGCCCGTCGCGGGTCGAGGCCGATGAAGCTGCGGCGTTGCGCCATGGGGGTGGTGCGCACGCGCTCGGTGATGGGCGCCAGGTCGGTGGCGTCGAACGGGGCGAGGTGGTCTCCGCCATGGATCATCCGCGAGAGGTGGATGACGGTGCCACCGATGCCGATCAACGGCGTGGTCTGCGGGGGGATCGGTACGACCTGGACCTCCTGTTCCAGGAAACGGCTCATCTCACGCCACTCGGCGAGGGTCGGGGGGTCGCCGTGGAGGAACCGCTCCAGCATCCGCCGGGAGCCGATGTCGAGGCTGATCGCGTGGTCGATTCGATCGCCGCGGCCGTGGATGAACTCGGTGCTGCCGCCGCCGAAGTCGACCGCGATGAGCTCGTCGCTCGCGGTGGCGCCGACCGACAGGGCCGCCGCGAGGAACGAGAGGCGCGCCTCCTCGTGGCCGTCGATCACCTCCATCGTGAATCCCGCGGCCGCCCGCACCCGGTCGAGGAAGTCCTCCCGATCCACGGCATCGCGCAGGGCGCTGGTGCCGACCGCGGCGATCGCCTGCACGCCGTGGTGGCCACACGCATGGGCGAACTCGACGAGCAGCGCCACCACTGCTTCGACGACGCCCGCCTGGAGGTGGCCGTGCTCGTCGACGCCACGCCCCAGACCCACGACCTCGACGCGCTCGTGGACGACCCGCAGGCCGTCACCGTCCGGTTCGGCGATGAGCAGGCGGCAGGAGTTTGTGCCCAGGTCGATGGCGGCGTAGCGGGACATCTGTGGGGGAGGGCGGGCGCGGAGCAGGCCCGCCCGCGAACCTGTGGATCGGCTCGCGCCGACGGTGGTTGACTACCGCTTGCTCCGTTTGCGCGCCTTGCGCGCCGCCTTGCGCTTGTCCTTCGACTTGCTGCGGTCGACCTTGGCGGATCGCCGCGGGCCGGGCATCGGGAGCCCACCCGTCATGTCGGCGCCGCCCGGCAGCCCCATCCCCGGCTGACCACCGCCGCCGGCGGCCGCGAGGGCCTGGGGGTCCAGGTTGCGGAGCTGGGCGAGCTGCGATGCCTTCTTCATGCCGGGGATGCGCGACATCAGGCCGCCCCCGGCCTGACCGCCGAGCATGCCCATGAGGTTGCGCATCATCTGGAACTTCTTCAACAACTCCTTGAGCTCCTTCGGCGAAGAGCCTGAACCCTTGCAGATCCGTCGCCGCCGGCTCGCGTCGCGCTCCACCAGCGCCGGTCTCCGTCGCTCCGCGCGGGTCATGGACTGGATGAGGGTCTTGGCCTTACGAAACTCGGTGTCGTCGATCGGCCCCTCGGGCATGCCCCCGTCCTGGAAGAACGGCAGCTTGGAGACCAGATCCCCGAGCGACCCCATCTTCTGCAGGGTCTGGATCTGGTCGAGGAACATCTCGAAGTCGAACTCGCCCTGCAGGGCCCGGCGGGCGTCCTCGTCGGCCTTGGCCTCGTCGTCGACGGCGCGGGCGAAGTCGTTCATCAGCCCGTCGACGTCCCCCATGCCGAGGATGCGCGAGGCGATCGCGTCGGGCCGGAACGGCTCCAGCCGGTCGAGCCCCTCGCCCATGCCGACGAACTTGATCGGCACGCCGGTCACCTCGCGCACCGACAGGGCTGCGCCGCCGCGGGCGTCGCCGTCCATCTTGGTGAGGATGGCGCCGGTGAGCTCCAGCCGCTCGTGGAAGGCCGAGGCGGTGGTGACCGCCTCCTGGCCGATCATGGCATCGCAGATCAGCAGGGTCTCGTTGGGCTTGGTGCGGCTGGCGATCTTCTCCAGCTCCCGCATCAGCGGCTCGTCGACCACGAGACGACCGGCGGTGTCGAGAAGGACCACGTCGTGGGAGTTGGCGCGGGCGTGCGCCACGCCGTGCTTGCAGATGTCCGGGGCGTCGTGGCTGTCCTCGCTGAACACCGGGATCGACAGCCGCTCGCCGAGGAGCTTGAGCTGGTCGATCGCCGCCGGCCGGTAGATGTCCGCCGCCACGAGCAACGGCCGATGGCCGGCCTCCTTGAGGTTACGGGCCAGCTTGGCGGCGGTCGTGGTCTTGCCCGAGCCCTGCAACCCGACCAGCAGGATGACCGCCGGTCCCTTGCCCTCCAGATTGAGGGTCGGGTCTCCCCCGCCCATGAGGGCGGTGAGCTCTTCCTGGCAGATACGGGTGAAGTGATCGCCGACGCTGACCCGTACCTGCGCCTCACCGCTGCCCGCCTTGAGCTTCACCACCTGGCCGAGGGCCTCCTCCTTGACCCGGGCGAGAAACCGCTTGGCGACCTCCAGGGAGACGTCGCCCTCCAGCAGGGCCCGGCGTAGATCGCGCAGGGCCGAGTCGATGTTCGCCTCGGTCAGCGCGGTCTCGCCCCGGAGACGCTGGCGCGCGGCGCGGAAACCTTTGGTGAGGACTTCGAGCATGACGGGATGGGGGAATGTAGACCGGTGGTATAGCAGATTTTTCAGGCGCCGCGGAATCGCCTGGGAAAAATTAGTACCTGCGCGGAAGTGCCAGGATTTTCAAAGGTTTAATTCTGACCTCGTGCACGCCGATAAAACCTCTCGTCGGCCCCCGGTGTGGCGGTTCCTCCGTTCGCCGCCGGCCTCCCTTGCTCCCGGTCCCCGATGCGCCGGTTTCCCGCGGTCCCCCGCCTACTCCTCGTCCTCCTCGCCCGGCCCGGCGTGGCCCTGGTGCTGTTCAGCCTGTTCACCGGGTGGATGGGTTGGCTCGCGTGGCATGTGCAATTCGACGGGTCCACCCAGCGCATCCTCGCGCAGACCGAGGAGCAGCAGGAGTACCAGGCGCGGATGCAGGAGATCTTCGGGGGCGATCACACGGTTTTCGTCGGCCTCCACCCGACGCAGGGCGATCTCTTTCAGGCCGCCGTGCTGCACAAAGTCGACCGGCTGAGCGGCGAGATCGAGTCCCTTCCCGGCGTGTCGCGGGTGACCAGCCTCACGCAGGTGTCGATGATCCGCGGGGGAGATGACGGGCTCGAGGTACGTCCCCTGATCGAGGCGATCCCGGACGACGCGGCCGCCCTCGCCGAGATCCGCCGCGAGGCCCTGGACAGCCGCTTGCTGCGCTCCAATCTCGTCTCCGGCGATGGCCGTTACGGCACCCTGGTGGTGGATCTCGATCCCTCGCCGGCGGGGCTCGCGATCCGCTACGCGACGCTCAATGCCATACGCACCATTGTCGACCACGCGCGCGGCCCGGAGGAGGTGGTGGTGGCGGGTGCGCCGATGGTCGGGCAGGTCTTCCGGGAGCTCATGGCCGTCGACCTGGTGCGCCTCGTGCCGTGCACCGTGGTCCTCGTGGGCATCACCCTGTGGGTGCTGTTCCGGCGGATCAGGGCCGTGGTGTTGCCGTTGCTGGCCGTGACCGCAGGGATGCTGTGGACGCTCGGGCTGATGCGTCTCCTGCGGGTGCCGATGTCGATGGTCACCACGGCCCTGCCGCCGGTATTGATCGCCGTCGGCGTCGCGTACGGGATTCACATCCTGGCGGCGTATTGGGGGCAATTGCGCAGCGGCAGCGTCGAGCGGGGGCTGAGCCGCAAGACCATGACGCGGATCGCCTGGCCGATCGCCCTGTCGGCCTTTACCACCATGGCCGGCTTCGGCTCCATCGCCCTGAGCGAGATTCGCACCCTGCGCGAGTTCGGCTTCTTCGCCATGGCCGGCATCCTGTTCTGCTCGATCGCCTCGGTCACGGTGGTGCCGATCGCGCTGCGCTTGTTCCCCCTGGAGGCCTGGCAGGAACGGCGTCAGGCCCGGCGTCCGTGGCGTCTCGACGGGTGGCTGCGCCGCATCGGGGACTTCACCACGCGTGAGCGTCTCGGGGTGGTGGTGGTCGCCGTGCTGCTCCTCGTGATCTCGGTGGTGGGGATCCTGCGCATCGAGGCGGATACGGACTACCTCGGGTATATCGCGCCGCGCGAGCCGATCCGCCAGGCGGTGGAGTTCTTCAACGACCACCTCGCCGGCGCCAACACCTTCACGGTGGTCTTCGAGTCCGGGTCCGAGGGGCGCTTCAAGGAGCCCGACGCCGTCGCCTTCCTGAGTGGCTTGCAGCAATTCATCGAGAGCCAGCCGGGCGTCGACACCACCGCGACCCTCGCGGACTACGTGAAGGTGATGAACCGCGCCCTGCACGATGACCTCCCGTCGTACGAGGTGCTCCCGGCGACCGGTGAGGAGATCGGCCAGCTCCTGTTGTTGTTCTCCCTCGGGGAGGATCACGGGCTACTCAATCCCTACGTGAACTACGACTTCTCCACCGCTCGCCTGACCTACCGTGGCCACCTGACCAGCTCCCGTGGCCAGGTCGAGCTGGCGCGGCGCATCGACACGTATTGCCGGGCTCATCTGCCGCCGGGCATCCAGGCGCGGCAGACCGGCTCCGCCTACTACCTGGCGCAGAGCTCCCTGGGGATCGTCAGCTCCCAGATGCGTAGCCTGGGTGTCTCGGCCCTGATCATCGGCGTGATCATGCTCGCCCTGTTTCGCTCCCTGCGCATCACCGTGCTGGTGCTGATCCCCAACCTCCTGCCCATCGCCATGATCCTCGCCATGATGGGGTGGTTGGGCATCACCCTGTCGACGGGCACCGCGGTCATCGCCAGCATCTCCCTCGGGATCGCCGTCGACGACACCATCCACCTGGTGCTGCACTACTACCACGAGTTGCGTTCCATCCGCGCCCAGATAGCGGCGAATAGCCTCGATTGCGGCGACCAGCTCGCCTGCCAGCGACAGGCGATGCGCGTCGCCTTGCAGGAGACCGGCAGGCCGGTGTTCTACACCTCTGCCACCCTGATCGTGGGGTTCGCAGTGCTCATGGCATCGTCCTTCGTCCCGATCCTGATGCTCGGCTTGCTGACCGCCGCGACCATGGTGTTCTGCCTGTTCGGCGATCTCCTCCTCTTGCCGTCGATCCTGACGCTGGTGCCGGTCTCGGAGCATCTGCTCGCCCGCACCGGGGAGACCGTCGCCGAGCCGCCGCCCGCGCGCGTGGCCGAGGCCCGGCCGGCCCCGGCGCAACCGGCCCAACCCTGGCAGTGGACGAGTCGCAGGCCGAAGGTCCTCGCCCCGTATGGCCTTGCGCCGCGACGGGCCACGATCCGCCGCGCCACCGTGGAGGCCGTATCGCCCGCCGCCACGGAGCCCGTGGAGCCGACCGGCGTGTTGGTCGAGGGCGCCCCGTCGCGCTAGGGAGACCCGGCGGCAGGTCCGGCGACGGCGGCTACTCGGGGCCGGGGGGCTCCTCGTCGAGGTTCTTGAAGAAGTCCTCGGGCCGCATCCGCTTGAGCTCCTCCTTGAACTCCTCCAGGTCGGACTCGGTGATCGGTTTCATCACCGCCACCCCCTTGGCCAGCACCCGATCGTGGACGAAGATCGGCGCGCCCGCCCGCACCGCCAGGGCCATGGAGTCGGACGGGCGGGCATCGATGGAGATCTCCTGGCCCTGGAAGGTGGCCTCGATCACGGCGTAGTAGGTGTTGTCGACCAGGTCGTTGACGACGATCCGTGAGATCTCCATCCCCAGCACCCGCGAGATGTTGGTCATGAGGTCGTGGGTCATGGGCCGCGGCAGCTCCTCCCCCTGGAGGTGCAGGAGGATCGCGTTCCCTTCGTAGAGGCCGATCCAGATCGGCACGAGGCGGCCGCCTCCCACCTCCTCCAGGAAGACCACGTATTGCCCCGAGTTGGGGACCATCATCAGCGACAGGATGCGGAATTCTTTGATCTCGTCCATGGGGATAGGTTCCATCCGTAGCTATAAGAAATTACAGGCGTTGATACGCTCCATACGCGAGCCACGCGGCGACCAGCACCATCGCGACGCCGAACCCCTTCTTGGTCTTCTCCAGCCAGGGGCCCGAGGCGGGCAGATTGGTCACGAGACCGGTGAACAGACCGACGACCATCAGCAGGGTGCCGAGACCGACGGCGAAGACGAACAGCAGCGAGATGCCGAACAGGACGTTCTGCTGACCGGCGACGTAGACCAGGAGCGATGCCAGCACCGGCGCCGTGCACGGTGCCGCCACCAGCCCCGCGGTGAGCCCCATCAACGCGGCGCCCAGATAGCCACGCCGCGCCTGTCCCGAGCCGGTGGTCAGGAAGCGGGGCAGGGGGATCTCGAACAAATCCATCATCGACAGGCCGAACACCGCGATCACCGCGGCCACTACCACGTACACCCACGGGCTGTTGGAGAACACGCCGAAGGTGGCCCCGGTCAACGCGGCGACCGCCCCCAGGGCCGAGTACGTCACCGCGATGCCGAGGACGTAGAGGAGAACCAGGGTGACCGTCTTGATGCGCGAGCACCCGACCTGGCCGCCCATGAATCCCACGGTGATCGGGATCATCGGGTAGACGCACGGCGTGAAGCTGGTCAGCACACCCCCCAGGTACGCGAACACGTATGCCAGGGCCGACGAGGAGTGCAGGGCCGTCTGAAACTGTTGGGTAAGGTGGTCCATCGAGGTGCCGGGGTGACGGCATCATATCGACCCCATGGTGAGAAAGGATACCAGAGGGACCGATGGCCGCTTTCTGGTAGCCTCCCAGCGACTCGTAGGTAAACAGGAGGTGGTGCCATGGTGGCTTTTCGTTGGTTGTGGCTCTCGGCGTGGATGGTCGTCGCCCTACCGGTGGCGGCAATGGCCGACGAGGCGGTCGACGTCGGGGGCGTGACAGACCCCGTACAGGTCGTGCGCCACGCGGCGTGTACCGGCGTGGTGGACCGCGAGCCGGTGGGGTCGGCCGTCACCTTCACTGCGGCCGACGGTGCCCGGCTCTACCTTTGGTGCGAGGTGGCCACGAAGGTGGTTCCGACCACCATCACCCACCGCTACTACCACGGGGAGCGCCTGATCCAGGAGGTGCCGCTCAGCATCCGGGACCACCGCTGGCGCACGTGGAGCTACCACACCCTGGTGGCGAGCGACCCGGGGGAGTGGCGCATCGAGGCGGTGGATGAGTGGGGCCACACCCTGGCCGAGGCCAAGGTGACGGTGACCGCGCCGTAAGCGCACCTCCTCACTCGTCCTCCACGGCAGCTCCGACAACGATCGAGGAGAAAATCGGGGTGGGGATTGGGGGATGGGGGGTGAGGGGACGGAAGGGAGGATCGCGAAATCTCGCTGGCCGCCTTGCGGACATCCTTCCCCCGTCCCTCATTATCTGCAATCCCACCCCCTAAGGGCTGGTGGCTTTGCACTGGGACCGGTGCCAACCTTCCGGCCCGTGGACAGCCGCCGATCCAATCACGGGTCTTCCATACCACGGTTTCCAAGGAGCCAACCATGAAGTTTTCCACCTCGTTTGCCACCCTGGGCCTCGCCGCGGCCCTCTGCTTGCCGGCGACCGCCCTCGCGGCCGGAATGGGCGACACGCCGACGACCGCCCTCAAGGGCGAGGTCGTCGACACCGCCTGCTACCTCGACCACGGGGCCAAGGGGGAGAAGCACAAGCAATGCGCCCTGAACTGCCTCGCCAGCGGCATTCCGCCCAGCCTGCTGACCGCCGACGGCAAGCTCTATCTGCTGCTGCCGCCCCACGGGCCGCACGACGCCTACGACAAGGTCAAGGGAATGGCCGCGGAGATGGTCACCGTGAAGGGGCAGGTGCATAGCGAGGGCGGCCTGCAGGCGATGATCGTCAGCGAGGTCGAGTAGTCCCCTGGCGGGGGCGGTGACGCCCCCGCCGCGGTGATCGCCACCATGGGCCGTCCTGCCACGTACCTCGCACTGGCGCTGGTGTGCGGCGTGGCGGCCCTGGTGGCGGGCTACCGGATCGAGAGCCGGCCGCCGGCCGTGGTGCGCGGCGCACGGCTCGCCTACCACCTCGGCTGTTTTGCCTGCCACGACCCGCGTGGCGGCGCCGGTACCCCCAACCCCGGGGCGCAGGAGGGCCACGTACCGGGATGGGGCGGCGGCAACGCCATGATGTACATCACGGCGAAGGGCGACTTCGCGGGGTGGGTCCTGGATGGGGGCCCCCGGCGCCTCCTCGACAGTCCGTCCTATCAGGGGAAGCGCGCCGCCATGGCGCTACACATGCCGGCGTACCGTGGCCGTATCTCCGCTCGCGGGCTGGCCGATCTGCAGCAGTTCTTCGAGGCGATCGCCGGCCTCGCCGCGCCGGACGAGGGGGATGCCTTGCGCGGCTACGACGTGGCGGAGGCGAAGGGCTGTTTCGGCTGCCACGGCCCGGCCGGGCTGGGTGGCGTGAACAATCCCGGTTCCTTCGCCGGGTACATCCCGGGCTGGCGGGGACGGGGTTACAACGCCCTGGTGAAGAACCGGGCCGAGCTCAGCGAGTGGATCCGTGAGGGCACCTCCCGCCGCACCGCGGACCACCCGCTGATCGGCTTCTTCCTCCGCCGGCAGCAACTCCAGATGCCGGCCTACCGCGATCACCTGACGCCAGAGGAGCAGGCAGCCATCATCGCCTACATCGAGTGGCTGAACGGTCAGGGGTCAGGCAATCGGGGGTAGCCAGCCATAGGGTGCGCCGAGCGAAGCGAGGCGCACCACGAGATTTCCTGCCATGTCCGGTCTGCCGCGCTGCCGGCCATGTAAGGGCACGGCATGCCGTGCCCCTACGGTGGGGACCGGTGCGGAGGCAGGACACGTCGGCATGGGAGGCGCAGCCACCTGTAGGAGCGAGCTTGCTCGCGAACCGATGCGATCGCCTGCGCCCCGGTGATAGATCCGGTTCGCGGCCAAGGCCGCTCCTACAGGACCCCTCCCACTACCGCCTATACGTCGTGCAGGGCGGCATCCGGCGGGTCGTCGCTCGTGCGGCGCGCACGCTTGGTATCGCATTCCAGCACCAGGCTCGCGATGAGCTGGGCGCACGCCTCGATCCCGAGACAATGGGTGTTGAGCACCAGGTCGTAGTTGTGCGGGTCGGTCTGGTCGGCCCCCCAGTAGGAGCGGACGTAGGCGGCGCGGGAGGCATCGATGCGGTCGATCTCCGCCTCGTCCAGGGTCTTCCCCTGCTGTTGCGCCTGCTCCTGCTTGCGGGCGAGGCGGATCTCCTTGGGCGCGATCAAGCGGACATGCAGCCCGGAGGTGAGATCGCGGGTGAGGATGCCGCCGCCGCGGCCGAGGATCACCGCGTGGCCGCGCATGGCGAGGGAACGCACCGTCTTGGCCATCTTCTCGGCCAGCACCACCTGGGGTGGCTTGTGCTCGATGACGCTGGAGACCCAGTCGTCGAGGCGGGAGATCTGCTCCTCTTCCAGGGACGCGCGGAGCTTCTCGCTCAGGTTGTGGTCGGCGATGATCTCGTCGACCAGCTCGCGGTCGTAGCACCGCCACGGCACGTCGGGACGAGCCTCCGTGAGGAGGCGGGCCAGGGCCTCGCCGACCTCCCGGCCCCCGGCGCCGGACTCCCGGGAGATGGTGACGTAGGGGGCGGCGGACCTGCTCTCCTTCTTCGGCCTGGCAAGGGGTTGCGAGCCGAGCGCCCGGACATAGCCGCCGACGATCGTGGAACGGGTTTCCATGGCGAACCTCCATTTACTCCGGTAGAGCTCCTCACAATATAGCGAACGAACGCTCCCGCCCTTGCGCAGGGGCACGCGTCAGGGTGTCATGGGTGGCATGGGGATCCACTGGCACATCGAGCCACACCGGGCGCGCGCCCTGCGGCGGATCATCGCGCCGTTGCACGCCGCGGGGTACTCCGCCCGCCTGTGCGGCGGTGGGGTGCGGGACCGGCTGCTCGGCCGATCGCCGAAGGACGACGACATCGCCACCGACGCGCCCCCGGAGGCGGTGGCGCGCACCCTGGAATCCACCGGCCTGCGGGTCGTCCCCACCGGGGTCCCCCACGGCACGGTGACCGCCGTGGTCGACGGCCGCGGCTTCGAGGTGACCACCCTGCGCCGGGACCTCCAGACCTTCGGCCGCCATGCGGAGGTCGCGTTTGGCGACGTCGCCTGGGAGGAGGACGCCCGGCGGCGCGATTTCACCATCAACGCCCTGTACGCGGATCTCGACGGCACGGTGTACGACTACGTGGGCGGAGGTGCCGATCTCGCGGCCGGACGGTTGCGCTTCGTGGGCGATCCCGAGGCGCGGATCAAGGAGGACTTTCTCCGCATCCTGCGCCTGTTCCGTTTTTACGCCCGGTTCGGTCGCCACCCCCTGGATAACGCGACCCGCACCGCGGTCACGCGCTGGGCCCCGTATCTCACCCACATCTCCAGTGAACGGGTCGCGGCCGAGTGGTGGGGGCTGCTCACCACGGAGGAGCCGCGCGCGGCCCTCACGGCGATGGAGGAGTGTGGCGTCCTGTCGGTGATCGTGCCGGAGATCGGTGCCATGCCGGAGATCCCACAGTCCAACCCGTACCACGACCGCGACGTGCGGCGCCATTGCTGGCATACCCTCTTCGCCCTCCTGGAGCTGGAGGAGGGGCGCTATGTACGGATCACCGCGGACGGCCGCGTCGACCCGGACGGCGAGCGCGCCTGCCCGCCAGCGCCGCGCTCGCCGCTCCTGCGCCACATCGCCCTGTTCCACGACCTCGCCAAGCCCCTCTGCCATCGCCGCGAGGGCGACCCTCCGCGCGACCGCTTCCTCGGCCACGAGGAGGTCGGGGCGCAGATGATCGAGCGGCAGCTGCGCCGCCTCGGCCGCGGGCGTCACGAGCGGGACGACATGGTCGTGCTGATCCGGCGCCACCTCTTCCTGCTCAAGCAAGATGGCCGGGCAAGCCATCGCCGCCTGTATCGTCAGGTCGGCCCGCGGCTCTTCATCCAGCTCCTGTACCTGGCCCTGGCCGATGGGGCGGCCATGCAGCGCCACTCCTTCGCACGCTGTCGGGACCTCCTCCTGCCGCTGCTGGAGGAGGTGGAAGGTTGGGCGCCGCCACCGCCCCTGCCGGTCTCCGGCCGCGACCTCCTGGCCCTCGGCGTCGAGCAGGGACCCGCCGTGGGCGACCTCCTCGATCGGCTACGCCATTGGTGGGAGGGGGAAGAGCCCGCCCCCGACCGCGACGCCTGCCTGGCCTGGCTGCGCACGCAGCTCTGATGCCGAGTCGCCTCCCGCGTGGATCGTCCTTCGGTCAGCCGACGATCATGGGTGTGCCGCTGGGGAAGGGGAACGCCCTTCCGGAAAGGGGGAGGCGGTCGTAACCTCGCCTCATGGACTACCACGCGATTCAGGACCACTTCGCCGGCCGGCGCCCGGTGCTGCTCATCGTCCTCGACGGCTGGGGGATCGGCAAGAAACCCGAGTGGGACGCCATCCGCCAGGCCGACACGCCGGTGATGGATCGGCTGTGGGCCGAGTATCCCCATACGACCCTGTTCACCCAGGGGCTCCACGTGGGGCTGCCCGGCAAGACGGATCTCGGGGGCAGCGAGGTGGGCCACCTCACCATGGGGGCCGGGCGGATCCTCGATCAGGGGCCGACGCGCATCTTCAAGGGGATCGCGGACGGCAGCTTCTTCCGGAGCGAGGTCCTCGCAGAGCTGATCGACCACTGTCGCGGTAGCGACCACGCCCTGCACCTGATCGGCCTGCTCTCGGACGGCAACATCCACTCGCACATCGACCACTTCGTGGCGGTGATCGAGCACGCGGACCGTGAAGGGGTCGAGCGCCTGCGCGTCCACGCCCTGCTGGACGGCCGCGATGTCGGGATCCAGTCCGCCCTCGACTACACCGGCCGGCTGGAGGCGCTGTTCGACGGCATCAACGGCCAGGGCAACCGCGATTACCGCTTCGCCTCCGGCGGCGGACGCGAGGCAATCACCATGGACCGGGACTGCACCTGGCCCAAGGTCGAGGCGGGCTGGAACATCCACGTCCACGGCGAGAGCGCCAACCGCTTCCGCTCCATCGAGGAGGCGGTGCTCCACTTCCGGAAGGAGCGGCCGGAGATCATCGACCAGGACCTGCCGGGCTTCGTGATCGTCGACGGCAATGATCGCCCGGTTGGCCCGGTGCACGACGGCGACGCCATGCTGTTCATGAACTTCCGCGCCGACCGCGCCGTGGAGTTCACCCAGGCCATGGAGCTCGACGACTTTCCCCACTTCGAGCGGCGCCGCCCCGACTGCCTGTACGCCGGGATGATGGTGTACGACGAGGACCGCTACCTGCCGCGCCGCCAGGTGATGGGGCCGACCAAGGTGGACGGCCCGTTCGGCGAGCGACTGGTGGCGATGGGCTTGCGCCAGTTCCGCCTCACCGAGACGCAGAAGTACCCCCACGTCACCTTCTTCTTCAACGGGGGCCGGCGTGAGCCCCTCGATCGCGACCTGGAGGAGTACCTCCTCATCGACTCGGACAAGATCGACTCGTTCGCCAATGCGCCGGCGATGAAGGCGGTGGAGATCGCGGATCAGGCGGTGGTGTTGATCGGGTCCGGCCGCTTCGACTTCGGCATGATCAACTTCGCCAACACCGACATGGTGGGCCACACGGGCGACTTCGCCGCCGCCAAGGTCGCCGCCACCACGGTCGACACGGCCCTCGGCCGGATACTGGCGGCGGTGGAGGCGGCGGGCGGCGCCGCCTTGATCCTCGCCGACCACGGCAACGCGGACGAGATGCTCATCCTCAACAAGCGGGGCGAGGCGGAGATCTCCACCAAGCACTCCATCAACCCGGTGCCGTGCATCTGCTTCGACCCCCAGGCCCAGCGGCCCTACACCCTGCGCCAGCCCGACGGCGACGCAACGCCGGGCCACGCGCCGGGCCTCTCGCACGTCGCCGCCACCCTCTACCTGATGCTCGGCCGCCCGGTGCCCGAGGGGCTGAACGCGCCGCTGCTCGTCCCGGCATCGGTGCGGACCGTCGGGTAGGCGATCTCCCCAGGGTTTATTGCCCGCACGATGTAGGGGCACGGCATGCCGTGCCCCTACGGTTGACGCCCTGGGCGTCGGAGGCCGGTGCCTACCCTGCGTGTCGCGCCGACGTTTCGCGACATCGCGGGCCCCCTGCGGCGAATCGGCAGGTGGGTGTTCGTGCCCGGCGCGGTTATCCTTGGCAGGAGAAGTGTGACTCGACCAGGAGGCGGGGATGGAAGCGATCGAGCGGCCGGTGTTGCGGGTGGTGGTGGTCGGGGAGCTGGGGCCGGAGCAGGCGTATCGATTCGGGGGGCGGGCGCCACGGGGCGTGGAGGCGGTGGACAAGGAGGGGCTCGACGAGGTGATCGGCCGGTTTGTCGGGACCCTGCGCCTGCGGGTGGCCAACCGCATCGCCGCGGCGCCGCGCGAGGTCGAGGTCGTGTTGCCCGTCACGGGCCTCAAGTCGTTCCGGCCCGAGGCGGTGGCGGAGGCCATCCCGCTGATTGCCGACCTGGCACGTCTGCGCGCGCTGGTGGGCGAGCTCGCCACCCGGCGCCTCACGGTCGAGCAGTTCCAGAGCCGGGCGGAGGAGGCGATCGGTGATGCCGCCCTCCTGGCGGAGGTGCGGCGCGCCTTCGGCGCCGCCGCCCCGGCGGCCACACCATCGCCATCCCGCCCGGCACAGGGCCCTGCACCGCCTCCGTCCGGCGCCGCCGGTGTGGATGCGATCCTCGGCATGGTCGACCTCCCGGCCGGGGTCGAGGCCGGCGAGGCGTCGCCGGCGGTGCCGGGGGGCGGCCCCCCACCGTCGCCTCTCGACGAGGTCCTGCGACAGATCACCCGCAACCGCCAGCGCGCCGCCGATCCGGCCGTGGCCCGGGAGGTGGCTGCGGACCTCGACCGCCGCATCGCCGCCCAGCTCGACGAGGTCTTCTGCCACGCGGTGTTCCGGCGGTTGGAGGGGGTGTGGCGCGGCATCGCCTTGCTCGTGCGGCGCGCCGACCTGCGGGAGCCGATCCGCATCGAGTGCCTGCACGCCCCGCGTGAGGCCGTGATCGAGACCCTCCGCACCCAGGTGGTGGAGCCCGCGGTGCATGGCGAGGTGGCGGTCGCGCCCGGGCTGATCGTGGTCGACCACGCCTGCGATGCGACCGTACCGGGCCTCGAGACGCTGGAGGCGCTGGCGGAGCTCGGCGATGAGGTACAGGCGCCGGTGGTGGCGAACCTCGCCCACGCCTTCTTCCAGGTCGAGGACGCGGCCGGGTTCAACGCGATCCCGTCGCTCGACCTGCATCTTGCCGGCGACGCCTTCATCAAGTGGCGTGCCCTGCGGGGCAAGGAGGCGACCCGGTGGCTCGTCGTCGCCTACAACCGCTTCGCCCTGCGCGCCCCGTACGGCGACGAGCAGAGCCCGACCCGCGGATTCGCCTACCGGGAGGGCCGAGGGGTGGAGGCATTGTGGGGCAGCCCCGGCTGGCTGGTCGCGACGGCCGCGTGCCGGTCGTTCGCCGACACCGGGTGGGCCGGGCGTCTCGACGGGGAGATCGGTGATCTGTCGCTGATCGGTCCGGCGGACCGCGCGATGGCCGCGGAGGCGGCGATCGGTCCAGACCGTCTCGCGACCCTCGCGGATCATGGCATCGTCGGCGTCGCGGGCCACCCGGGCCGGGACACGGTGCACCTCGTCGGCCTGCCGACGGCGCACCTGCCGGCGCGCACGCCGGACGAGGCGGCGAATGCTCTGGCCCGGGCGCGGGCCGCCCTCGGCTCCCAGATGGTGGTGGCGCAGCTTGCCCGCCTGCTCTACGACCTCGCCCCCCTGTGCGGCGCGGACCGGCCCGACACGGCGGTGGCCGAGGCGGTGACGCGACGCCTGCGCGCCCTGTTCGGTGTGCAGACCGGGGATGAGGCGGTGCAGGTGGAGGTCGGCCCCCACCCGGACCGGGTCGACCGCCGCCTCCTCCACATCCACGTCCGGCCCCCGGCCGCGGTCCTCGCCAGCCGCGCCCCGGTGGAGATGGCCCTGCCGATCCCCGGGTGAGCGACGCGCCGGAGAGGTAGGGGGCACGGCATGCCGTGCCCCTACGGCGGGCAGAGCAGACTTACCGGGGCGCACCCGTAGGAGCGGCCTTGGCCGCGAACCCGTGCCGCCGCTCGGGCCCGGTTCATTGCGTCGGCTCGCGAGAGGGGCGGCGGATCGCCCTTCGGGCATCCGCCCTACAGCCCTGGCGATCGCCGGGTGAATGACGACACGGAGAGGTAGGGGCACGGCATGCCGTGCCCGTACGGCGGTCGGAGCACAGCCTCCCAGGGGCACGTGTAGGAGCGACCTGGGTCGCGAACCCGGCCCGCCACCTGATACCGGCCTATCGTGAGTTTCAGTCTACGCCGCCATCGCCCGTTGCATGGCCGCGATCAGGTCGGGGAGCAGGCGGTCGGCGGGCCAGGCGAGGCGGTCGAGGTCGGGGTGGTCTGCCACCCAGGTCGGGGCGAGCGAGAGCGGGAGGAGCAGCGGCGCGGGCAGGGCGTAGAGGTGAGCGTGGGCGCGGGCCAGGATCTCGGAGAGGCGCACGGGGATGGCAATGGGTTTTACGGGGTTTGCAAACGGATCGCCGCACAGGGTTGGTGGCGAGCTGACGTTGTGCTCGCGGCAGATCGATGGGCGGAAGCGGTGGAAGGAGCAGCTCTCCTCCTCCAGAAACGGGCAGGGGAGCTGGAGGGCGAAGTAGTCGTGGGCCGTGGCCGCGGCGGTCGCGTCGTCCGCCGCCGGGGTCATGAGCCGGGAGAGTAGATCGGGGTGCGCGGCCAGGGCTTCGGCCGTGGCGGAAAGGCGTGCGTTGACGCGGGTGTGATGGTCCGGGGTCAGGGCGCCGAGGGCCGCGCTCACCGCGAACGCCTCCGGCGCGGAGACCGGCACCAGTTGCCGGCAGCAGGCCCCGCAGGCGGGGCCGCAGGTCGTTGGTCGGCCGTCGTCGGCCGCCCGGCGCAGGGCCTGGGCGACTACCTGGCCACCGATGCCGACCGCCACCGGCACGATCTCCGAGAGGCGTACCGGCCGGTCGGGCAGGGGCAGGGTGCCGCGTATCGCCCCATGGGGCGTCGGCAGGTCGAGGGCGAAGGTGCGGGGAGCGGCCACGTGTGGTGAGGACGGCGGCTCAGCCCGTAGTGCTCACCAGTCCCCATGCCGCGCGGCGGCATGGGTCGGGGATGAACAGGGGGTTGGCGATTGGCGGATGGGGGATGCGGGGAAGGATGGGAGAAGGCAAGGGATCCGCTGGCCGCGACGCGGCCAACCTCTCCCCCAATCCCCACCCCTCATCCCCCATCCCGTGCCTTGCAAGCCGGTCTGTTCCGGATTTCGGCGCAACTTCATGGTGAGAGGAGACCGGCCCTACTCGGCGAGATTGCCCAGCTCGGGGTAGCGCTTGAGCTTCTCGTAGAGGGTCGACGTGGCGATGCCCAGCGACGCCGCGGCGGCCCGGCGTTGCCCCTTGGCGGCCCTGAGATGGGCCTCGATGGCGAGACGCTCCACCTCCTGCAAGGTGATGCGGGACAGGTCGAAGAGCTCGCCGGGCTCCTCCTGGTGCAACAAGAAGGTGAAGTCGTCCGGCCCGAGCTGGCGCGAATCGCTCAGCAGGCTGGCGCGGGACAGGGCGTTGCGCAGCTCCCGCACGTTTCCCGGCCAGGGGTAGCGCTGCAAGGCGGCCAGACCCGCGGGGGTGAGCTGCGGTGGAGCGGCCCCGGATGGGGTCTCGCCTTGCAGGAAGTAGTCGATCAGGACCGGGAGGTCGGCGAGCCGTTTGCGCAGGGGGGGCAGCTCCACGGGCGCCACGTAGAGGCGGAAGAACAGGTCCTGGCGAAAGCTGCCCGCCTTGACCTCGTCGGCCAGGTTGCGGTTCGTGGCGGCCACCACCCGGAAGTCGGAGCGCAGCTCGCGATTGCCGCCGACCCGCTTGAATGTGTGCTCCTCGAGCACCCGCAGCAGGGTCGCCTGGACGCTGGGCGGCAGCTCACCGATCTCGTCGAGGAAGATGGTGCCGCCGTTGGCCTCGGCGAAGGCGCCGTCGCGGCTCGTGACCGCGTGAGTGAAGGCGCCCTTCTCGTGTCCGAACAGCTCGCTCTCGATGAGCTCCTCGGGGATCGCACCGCAGTTCACCACCACCAGGGGTTGGTCGCGACGTGGGCTGGCGCCGTGGATGGCCCGGGCCGCCAGCTCCTTGCCGGTGCCGGTCTCGCCGGAGATGAGCACCGGGGCGTCGGAGCCGGCGATCTTCCCCAGGAGGCGGTAGATCTCCCGCATCTCCGCGCTTCCGCCAACCATGCCGTGGAACAGGGCCGGTCCGGTCGTGCCTGCCGAGGCGGTGCGGCGCCGCGCGACGAGACGCAGCTCGCTGCGGCCGAGGCGGAGCCGGACGCCGGGGCGAAGCAGCGCCTCCAGGACCTGCACGCCATCGACGAAGGTGCCGTTGGTGGAGCCGAGGTCGCGGACGAAGAGCAGATCGTCGCGGTACTCGATCCGGCAGTGGTGGCGCGACACGGTGGGATCCGACAGCGCGATGTCGCAGTCCTTGGCCACCCCGAGGGTGAGGGAGCGCCGCACGACCGGCCAGCGCCGGCCGCCGATCTCCTCCAGGTGGAGGGGGGCAGGGGCCCCGCCGGCGCGGGCCGCGACCTCGTGGGCCTGGGCGATATGGGTCGGGGCCGCGGCGGGATGGAGGGTGGTGCCGCCGCCGGTGCGCACCATGAGCTGATGGCGCCCAAGGTCCACGCAGGTGCCATCCCTGAGGGGGATCTCGTCGACCAGCTCGTTGTGATGGGAGATCTTGCGTCCCCCGAGGACTTGCAGGGTCCAGCTCCCGTCGGCGTGGGGTGTCACCGCTGCGTGCTCTGCGGCCAGGCTCGGGTCATCGACGGTGATGTCGGCGCCGTCGCCACGCCCGACGGTGACGGCCTGGTCCCGCAAGACGTGGCGCGCGACCAGGGTCTGGTCACGGTAGATGAGCAGGTGGAGGGACATGGCGTGGCGGCGAGGCCAGAACGTGTGGACATTAGACACCGGCGATGGTGCTCGGTCTAGGCGCCGGTCCGGCACCCTTGTCGTTGTCGTGTGAACCCGGTAGGCAGGCCTCGGCGTGGTACGACGGGTGGGGGCCGTGCCATCCACCGGCCCCGACGGGCACGGCATGCCGTGCCCCTACGATGATGTTCCCGAGGTGGCCCCGCGGTGGATCGGCGCCGCACGACGGGCGGGTCGCTGCATCGCGGTGCCTGCCCGTTGACTGATGGCAGGGGGGGAGGTAGTTATCGCGCAATGCGTTAGAATGGATCCACGCCGTGCCGGCATGGAGTCCGGCGCTGCCGCCGTAAGGTCATCGGGGCGCAAGCCCGAGAGGGGGACGAGATGGGAAGGTGGAGAGGGCGGCTCAATCGCCGCGCTGGGAGTGTCGGGCAAGCGGACGGGGGAGGATGTTGCCGGGGCCGGGAAGCGAGCGGATCCAGGCATCGCGCCGTCGCCGTGGGGGTGTTGCTGTGCTCGCTCGGGGCGGTCTTTGCCCCGGCGGCCTGGGCGCAGAATACGGACGTCACCCTCGACTTCCAGTTTCCCCCGGGCTTCGACGAGACCAACCTGCCGGCGATCGTCGACGACACCAAGCAGGAAGAGCTGGTCTACAGGGATTCCCTGACCACCTCCTCCATCATCCTCGGGGGCCGCGAGGAGAGCCCGGTCACCGAGGCGGAGGGCGGTCAGGTGACCACCGCCGCCGGCGCCTTCGGCATCGGGTTCGATGCCACCGTCACGAAGGATCTGGAGCTCTTCACCATCCCCTTCGTGTACCGCCCCATTCACAGCGTTCCATTGGGGCTGGCCGTTCCGTTGATCCACCGTAGCGGGAAAGACGGCGATGTCTACGGGATCGGTGACGTCTCGGCGTCGGCCGGATACCGGTGGGGCACGCCCCTGAAGGTGCTCGGCATCACCACCGCGTTCATCAAGGCCCCCACCGGCGATCCCAACCGGGAGGACTCGGGCGAGTTCCTGCCCCTGGGTAGCGGCTCCTGGGACTTCGCGCTCTATCAGACCCTCATCAAGCGGTTCGGGTATTCGCGCGGCGAGCTCACCATCGGCTACCGCTTGAACACCGCCGCCGATTTCGACGCCGACGTCAACTTCGACGGCACCGATGACCGGGTCGATCTCGAATACGGCGACGTGATCAACCTCATCGTCGGTCTCGATCGTGAGATCCGCGCGGTCTCGGGGCTGGTGGGCTCGCTCCAGATCGATACCCGCCGGATCCTGTCGACCGATCTCAAGGTCCGAGACGGCGCGACGGCCACAGACATCGAGACGGACACCCCCGGCGCCACGACCCTCGTCGACCTCCTGCCGCGGGTGAAGTACTTCGTCGCCCCCGGCACCCCATTGACGGTCGGCCTGCGCATCCCGGTCAACCACACCGACAACCGCGAGATCGCCCTCGATTTCGGGGTTCACTATGTCTTTTGAGCGTGCGTCTTCACCAACACGCCGCCTGGCCCATGACGGTCTCCACTAGCCCGCGCGCAACAGCCAGAGACGTGAGCCATCCACCAACCAGGTGGCCGGTACCACCTGGACGAACCGCAGTCTCGTCGCAAATCCCCCGCTGGGCGTCGCGATAATCCGCGTCGCGACCGGCCGTCCCGTCAGGAAACACGCCATGCGCCCCGTTCACGCCCTGTCCGTCGCCCTCCTCCTCGTCCTGCAGGTCGCGTGTAGCGGCGGGAACGCCACTGATCCGCAGGATGCGACACCAGACGCGTCGACGACCGGCGATCCGACGGTCGGCCTGACCGTGCAGTGGCCGGCCGCGTTCGCGGGTTCCGGTGGCGTCCACGCCTCCGCCATCACCCTGCCGAACCAGGTGCTCTCCCTGGATATGACCATCCAGGTCCTCGGGTCCGACTTTCCGGGGCGCGTCACCGAGGTCACCGTGGAGCGCGTCGACGGCGTCGACGTGACCACCATCAACGGCGTGGTCGATGAGTCCGGTCTCGCCGGCATCACGATCTCGGTCCCGGTCGGCGACCCGCGGCGCGTCTTCATCACCGGCTCGGCGGAGCTCACCGGGCCGCGCACGGTCTCGTTCTCCGGCTTCGTCGACCTCACGGTCACCGCCGATCCCGACCAGACCGCCACGGTGACCCTGTTCGAGGGGAGCGGTGGAGGCCAGGTCCCGACCTTCGAGACCGTCGATCCCACGACCCCCACCGGGCTGCACGTCGGCGACGCGGCCGACCTCATCGTCTCCGCCGCCTTCGACGACGGTTTCCAGGTGGATCAGCCTGGCGCGACCTATAGCTCCTCCGACACCG
>Ga0210124_1000095_pt1 | contig 50650 bp, 41 predicted proteins | sample Muzzi_PWC_D2_FD_185554 | JGI IMG/M metagenome (GOLD analysis project Ga0210124, IMG submission 185554) | Wetland microbial communities from San Francisco Bay, California, USA, that impact long-term carbon sequestration - Muzzi_PWC_D2 (SPAdes) | ecosystem: Environmental > Aquatic > Marine >...
GACCATGGAAGGAATTCAATCCGCATTAAATGATTTTAAAGGACTTCCCCATCGTCTGGAATTTGTCAAAACCGTCAACGGTGTTCACTTTTACGATGACTCAAAGGGGACAAACATCGATGCAGTGGTCAGAGCGCTTGAAGTTTTCGATAAACCGGTGGTTCTTATTATGGGCGGGCGTGATAAAGGTGGAGACTTCGGGCAACTGCGAGAGATGGTGAAGCAACATGTGAAAAAACTGATCGTTATGGGTGAGACCGGAGATGTCATAAAATCGGCTCTTGGAGATTCATGCCAGGAAGGCGCCCAAAATGCATCTAAAATGGAGAATGCAGTAAGTTTAGCTTATCTGGCGGCGTCACCTGGAGACGTGGTGCTATTATCTCCCGGTTGTTCCAGTTTTGACATGTACCAAAGTTATGCAGAGCGGGGGGAAGTATTTTGTAAAGCGGTTGAAAATCTTGAGAATCCAGATCGGGATATAATGCATGGCCAGTGAAAAACAAAAAAAACAAAATGTTCGAAAACAGCCCCTGCAATACGATATCGCGCTATTATTTCCGGTATTGTTCCTGGTGGGAATCGGAATTGTCATGGTCTACAGCGCGAGTTCGGCATTGGCCCTGAACAAGTTCGGATCAAGCTATTATTTTTTAAAAAAACAATCCATTTTTGCGTTGTTGGGTATTGTTGTCCTGGTCATCAGTTGCCATGTTCCATATCATATTTTTCGTTCTTTGACATATCCATTGCTTATTCTGGCCGTTATACTTCTTTTTGTGATTCTTATTTCCGGATTCGGATATTCTGCAGGTGGGGCAAAACGGTGGTTTCGAATTGCCGGCTTAACGTTTCAGCCTTCAGAGTTTGCCCGATTTGTTCTGGTTATCTATCTGGCGTATTCAATGAACAAAAAAATGAGTCGAATTAAGGAGTTTAAAGTTGGTTTTTTGCCCCATGTTTTGGTCCTATGCCTGTTTACGGTTCTGATCATGTTACAGCCCGACTTCGGCTCTGTGGTTATTTTTGGTGCTATTACATGGATCATGCTTTTTGTCGGTGGGGTCCGTATCTCATATCTACTGGGATCTCTGGTCTTGGTCATTCCCATCATCTACTCTTTAATGGTCAGTGCCGATTATCGAATAGAACGCATCATGTCCTTTATGAATCCGTGGCAATATTCGGCGGATAAAGGCTACCAGGTCGTTCATTCCCTATTGGCCTTCGGTACAGGAGGAATATGGGGCACCGGCATTGGCAAGGGTTATCAGAAACTGTTTTATCTCCCTGAACCTCACACCGATTTTATATTTTCGGTGGTTGGGGAAGAGCTCGGTCTTATAGGGGTTTTGACTATCTTGGGACTTTATACCGTGATTTTGTGGAGGGGGATATCCATTGCCAGAAACACTGAAGATACTTTCGGATCATTTGTGGCCATCGGCCTGACAACGGCAATAGGTTTACAGATTTGCGTCAACATGGGGGTAGCTTTAGGGCTCCTTCCGACCAAAGGGCTTACACTCCCATTTTTAAGTTATGGCGGCACATCCCTTTTGATGAACATGGTGTCCATCGGGGTACTCATGAATATCAGTGCAATGAAAAAGGTTCGCAATCGAGTGACCAGTGGCGAGTGACCCGCGACAGATAGCAAGCGGCAGTTATGGATCAAGACGATAAAAAAAAGGGGGCAAAAAAAAAGGTTCGCCAGTTGCAAAATGCTACAAGAGCCCTTCGGGTCGTCATTGCAGGAGGGGGCACCGGCGGCCATCTTTTTCCGGGAATTGCCATTGCTCAGGAATTCCTGGCAAAAAATGCTGAAAGCGGTGTCTTGTTTGTGGGTACCGGGAAACCTTTTGAAATTTCTATTTTGTCGGAGACCGGTTTTGCCCATAAGCGCATTACAGCCGAGGGTTTCAAGGGTCGAGGGGTTTGGAATCAGCTTGTCTCGATCTTGAAAGTACCCAAAGGGATCATTGAATCGATTTCGATCCTTAAAGACTTTAAACCGCATATCGTAATCGGCGTCGGCGGATATTCCGCAGGGCCTTTGGTCATTGGCGCCCGGCTTTTGGGGATTAAAATTGTTTTGCACGAGCAGAATATTCTGCCGGGGATCACCAATCGAATTCTTTCGCGCTTTGCAGAACGGATATATGTTTCGTTTGAAGAAACGACAATGGGCATGACACCTAATAAAATCAGGTTTACCGGAAATCCGATAAGAACAGAAATCGTTCAATGCGCAGAAACGTTAAGAAATACAAATATCAAGGCGTCAAAAAAAGAGAAAAAATTCACAATTCTGATACTGGGCGGAAGCCAGGGAGCTCACAGGATAAATATGATGATTTTGGAGGCCCTCGAACATCTTGAAAATAGAGAAAAGATATTCTTTGTGCATCAAACCGGCGCAAAGGATGAAACACAGGTTAAGCAAAAGTATAACGGACATGGCATTGAAAACGATACGCGGGCATTTTTTAAGGACATGGCCCGTCAGTATCAAAAAGCCGATCTCATTATATGCCGTGCAGGGGCAACCACTGTGGCGGAAATTAAAGCCGTTGGGAAGGGGGTTATCTTTGTTCCGTTTCCTTTTGCGGCAGATAACCATCAGGTTCTAAACGCCCAATCTCTGGTAAAGGCAAGGGCTGCCGAGATGATTCTTGAAAAAGATCTTACCGGCAAAATCCTTGCAGAACGAATCGACTATTATGTTCAACGGCCGGAAGCCTTGCAACAAATGGCGTTACGGTCCAAGGATCTCGGACGTGTCGATGCGGCAGCGATGATTGTCGATGATTGTTATGAATTGCTTGGTTTTATTTAAGTGAATTTAGATGAAGACGGTCCATCGCCATATATTTTTAAAAAAGGCGATATGAACCATGACATCGCAAGGTGACCCAATATTTTAGGATGCGTGAAATATTTGAAATTGTATAAACAACAGAGCAATACATCCTAAATGTTGGATCACTTCGAAAAATTGTGCTTGCGAATAGGCATATCACCTTTTTTAAAAACACATGGCGATGACCATACACTACCGGCACCGGATAAAAACATAACCATGTTATGAGTTTAAATAAAGATACGTGTGTGAAACTTATCTTAACTATTTAACCAATCAAGCATTGAGTTAAACGAATGTTTCTAAAAAAATACCATATTCACTTTGTGGGAATCGGCGGTATCGGGATGAGCGGAATCGCCGAACTTTTGCTCAACCTCGGCTATAAGGTGTCCGGATCCGACATCAGCTCTTCAGACATTACCCGGCGCCTGGAAAGCCTTGGCGGTATCATATTTAACGGTCATTCCGAAACACAGATTCTCGGGGCTGATGTTGTTGTCATATCATCAGCCGTGGGTTCTAAAAATCCCGAAGTCGTTGCAGCAGGCAGAGCATCAATTCCGGTCATACCCAGAGCGGAGATGCTGGCGGAACTCATGCGTTTAAAATACAGCGTGGCCATTGCCGGTGCACACGGTAAAACATCCACCACGTCGATTGTCGCCGCTGTTCTGGGTAAAGGAGGGCTCGATCCTACTATCGTTATTGGTGGGAAACTCAAGAGCATCGATTCCAATGCATTGCTTGGACAAGGGGATTTCATCGTTGCCGAGGCAGATGAAAGTGACGGTTCTTTTCTGAAAATTTCCCCGACCATCGCTGTAGTAACCAATATTGATCGAGAGCATCTCGATTTTTATCGGGATCTGGACCACATCAAAGACGTTTTTTTGAGCTTTATTGAAAAAATACCGTTCTATGGTCTGGCGGTTCTTTGTCTGGACAATGAGCCCATCCAGTCGCTGATTCCGAAAATTCATAAACGCTTTACAACCTATGGAATGAGTACGCAGGCAGATTTTAAGGCAAGAGACGTGGTTTTTGAAGGGTTAAAAAGCAGGTTTAAAGTGGATCATCTTGGAACCTCTTTGGGAGAGATCACCTTAAATCTTCCGGGCATCCATAATGTTTATAACGCTCTGGCAAGCATCGCTGTGGGCATCGAACTCGATATACCCTTTGATGTGATAAAATCTGCGCTTCAAACTGTGGAAGGCGTTCAACGGCGACTGGAAATTAAGGGAGAAAAAAAGGAGATCACGGTTGTTGATGATTACGGCCATCATCCCACGGAAATTAAGGCTACGCTTCAGGCCGCAAGAGAAAGCTGGCCGGACAGGCGGATTGTGGTGGTGTTCCAGCCACACCGCTATACCAGAACCCAGGCGCTGTTTGAAGACTTTACCCGTGCGTTCTACGAGTCGGATCTTCTCGTTGTTCTTCCCATTTATGCCGCCGGAGAAGATAAAATAGACGGTGTCGAAGGGTCTGCCTTGTTTGAAGAAATTCAGCGCCATGGGCATAAGGATGTCGTTTATGCGGAAAGTCTTGAAACAGCGGTTTCGCATCTGAAAACAATTTTAGCGTCGAATGATATTCTCCTTACCCTGGGAGCAGGAGATGTTTGGAAAATTGGGGAAATGCTGCTGAAAGAGTTGTAAAATTTTAAATGATCGCTGCATTCAAATAATCCGGTTTTTAAAGGCTCAGACAGCGACCCGTTTTAAATCGGATCACCTGAATGCTTAATTGGATCAAAAAGGTAATGACGATTGTGGCGCTTGACCCGGATTCAATCAAATGGCTTAAAGGCTGTTTTAAGTATAATGTCAAATTTGGTGAACCGATGTCCAGGCACACATCGTTGCGGGTCGGCGGACCGGCCGAAGCTTTTGTAACACCTGAAAATGTTGATGATTTAGAAACACTGGTCAAATGGTCGTGGGAGAGAGGACTTTCTTACCTGATCATCGGCAAGGGAACCAATCTTCTGGTCAAGGACAACGGCATCCATGGCATTGCCATTGCGTTGACAAAGTGCCTGAAAAAAATCGATCAGAGCGATACGAATACCGACAGGGTGATGGTTAGGGCCATGGCGGGCGTAAACCTGAAGACCCTTTGTTCCTATGCTCTGAAACAGGGTCTAGAAGGCATGAATTTTGCCCTGGGTATTCCCGGAACGGTTGGGGGTGGTATTATAATGAATGCCGGAACATCTCATGGTTCCATGGAAAATGTGCTTCAATCCATAGATGTTCTTTTGCCCACAGGCGATACACGCACGATTAAAAAAGAAGCGCTAAATTTTGCATATCGGAAGGTTTCATGGCGCCCGGAGTTGACGGGTGGTCATCGCGATCAAACGGTTATTTTGGACGGCCGGTTCTGTTTTTATCCTTCGGACCCCGAAGCACTCAAAAGAACGGCTCGAGAAATTATGAGAACACGAAAAAAAAGGCAGCCCATTGGTTGGCCGAGTGCAGGATGTTTCTATAAAAATCCGGTATCCGGAGAAACCGCCGGCCGGCTTATTGAATTGGCCGGCCTTAAGGGAAAATCCGTCGGAGGTGCAGAAATTTCATCAAAACATGCCAACTTTTTTATCAACCGGAGCAACGCATCAGCCGCCGACTTCCTGGCGCTGATGGATTTAGCCGAGAAGGTTGTATTAAAAAAGTTCAATGTTCATCTGGAAAGAGAGGTTAAGATTGTCGGGGCGTAAACGCATACGAAAAAACTATTACAAAAACAGCGGTGCCGGAAAGCGCAATAAGATGCTAAAGCGCTTTGCATTAGGTTTAAAGCTAACGGTCGTTGGAACAGCGTTGGTGTTTGTCAGCCTGCTTTTTGTTTTTAGTTACGATTTTTTAACCCAGTGCGATTATTTCAAGGCTAAAGGATTGGTGGTTATCGGTACCCATCGACTTACACAAGGCCAGGTTTTGCAGCAGGCGAATATCGCCAACGGCGTCAATATATTTTCAGTTAATCTCTCTAAGGTTCGAAAGCGACTGCTTGCATATTCATGGATTGAAGATGCAGAAGTTCGCAGAGAACTTCCTTCGGGAATCAATATCAGAATAAAGGAACAAAAGCCCCTTGCGGTTCTTGACCTTGGCCGAAAATTTATCATCAATACCCATGGTGAAATATTCAAAGAAATGGATAAGGCAGACCGTTGTACTTTGCCCATGATCAGCGGGCTTGAATTTTCAGATATTAATGTAAATGGCGAGATAAGAAGTATTCCATTTGATGCGGTTATGAAGATATTAGGGCTTGGGCAAAAACCTGAAAGTGTTCTCCCCTACAGCCTAATAAAGAAAATCCATGTTGATCGAGAAATAGGCCTTACCATTTACGCCTTTGATCACATCAGAGAAATAAAAATCGGATACAATAATTATCCGGATAAGTTTGCCATGCTAAAAGATGTTCTTTTTTATCTGGAAAAGAATGGCGGGTTTTCACGCCTCGAATCAATTGATCTTAATAATTTGAATCGCATCGTTGTAAATCCTGCGAGAATAGAATCCGCTGCCAAGGATCATAAGGAGGTTTGAAATGCAGGGACAGGAAAATATTATTGTCGGGCTGGACATCGGAACGACGAAAATATGTGCCGTGGTCGGTGAAATAACGGGAGATAAAATAAACATCGTCGGTATTGGAACACATCCCTCTATCGGACTTCGAAAGGGTGTTGTCGTAAATATTGAATCCACCGTAGAGTCGATTCAGAAGGCAATTGAAGAGGCGGAACTTATGGCAGGCTGTGAAATTTCATCCGTATATGCCGGGATCGCAGGCGGTCATATCACCGGTTTTAACAGTCGCGGAATCGTAGCCATTAAGGGGCCGGAAGTGACCCAGCAAGATGTAGATCGGGTCATCGATGCTGCACGTGCCGTGGCAATTCCAATGGACCGTGAGGTCATTCATGTGATTCCCCAGGAGTTCATGATCGACGAACAGGGTGGAATTCAGAATCCTGTGGGTATGTCCGGTGTACGCCTGGAAGCCAAGATTCATATTGTGACCGGTGCGGTAACATCTGCACACAACATTGTAAAAAGTGCCAATCGTTCAGGTCTTGATGTCTGTGATATCGTTCTGGAACCGCTTGCTTCAGGAGAAGCGGTATTGACCAGTGAGGAAAAAGATCTGGGTACGGCCCTTATGGACCTGGGCGGCGGCACGAGCGATCTCGCCATTTTTTCAGGGAAAAACATCAAACACACATTCGTCCTGGCACTTGGCGGTAACAACCTGACAAACGATATCAGTATCGGCTTACGTGCATCCATGGCCGACGCCGAAAAGATCAAGAAAAAATACGGCACATGCATCCCAAGGAATGTTAGCTCCGACGAAACCATTGACGTTCCAGGTATGGGCGGACGTAAGCCCAGAAAACTCCAGCGGCAGATCCTCGGTGAAATACTGGAACCGCGTATGGAAGAGATCTTTTCGCTGATAAAAAGAGAAATTTACAGGGCTGGAATGGAAAGAATTATTACTTCCGGTGTTGTTCTAACCGGTGGGACATCCCTTTTAGAGGGGGTAACGGATATTGCGGAGTCGGTTTTCGATCTGCCAGCCAGGCTGGGCACGCCTATGGGGATAAGCGGTCTAACGGATGTGGTCAATAATCCCATGTATGCCACAGCTGTCGGACTCGTACTATATGGCGCCAGAAATCAACCAAAGAAGAAATTCAGGATTCGTGACACAAATATTTTCAACCGTGTCATGACCCGAATGAAAAGATGGTTTAAGGAGGTCATATGAAATAAATTGATCTGGAATCAGTAGGTAAGGATCGAAGCGGATATGGGGGCCGCTTGAAAATGAAAAATAAATGCACACTATTTTACAGGAGGTGGGGGAAATGACGTTTACTTTGGTAGAAAATGAAAATTTTGCAAAGATCATGGTTATTGGTGTTGGGGGCGCAGGCGGAAACGCGATCAACAACATGATCGAGTCCAAGCTTCAGGGTGTGCGATTCATCGCCGCCAATACAGATGCCCAGGCCCTTGAGATTTCCAGGGCAACGGTTAAGCTCCAGATCGGGGAACAGCTCACACAGGGACTCGGGGCCGGCGCCAACCCTCAAGTCGGACGGGAAGCAGCCCTGGAAAATGCCGAAGCCCTCAAAAAGACACTCGATGGCAGTCATATGGTGTTCATCACGGCCGGGTTCGGAGGCGGAACCGGGACAGGGGCTGCCCCGGTCATTGCTGAACTCTGTAAAGAAATCGATGTTTTGACGGTGGCGGTGGTGACAAAACCGTTTTCATTCGAAGGCCGAAAAAGGGCCAAACAGGCTGAAGAAGGAATTGAACGTCTTAAACAAGTGGCAGATACGGTGATCACCATTCCTAACGACAGGCTAAGAGGCCTTGCATCCAAAAATGCCAGAATGATCGATATGTTCAAGAAAGCGGACGAGGTGCTGCTCCATTCCGTCAAAGGGATTACGGATCTTATTATGATGCCGGGGCTGATCAATCTTGACTTTGCCGATGTTAAAACGATTATGTCCAAAGCAGGAATGGCCATCATGGGCATCGGGATCGCAAGTGGAGAAAATCGTGCCCTGGAGGCTGCCCAGCGGGCCATATCCCATCCATTGTTGGAAGATATCTCTATTTCAGGCGCAAAGGGTGTTTTAATGAACATCACCAGTAACACCGATTTAACAATGGAAGAGATGACCGAAGCGTCCGATCGGATATACAATGAAGTCGGGGAAGATGCCGACATTATATGGGGAACCGCAGTAGATGACAGCATAGGCAATGAAATGCGCGTTACTGTCATTGCCACCGGAATCGATTCGGGTCCTGACACCAGCATAAAAAATGAACTTAGAGGCAAGGTTAGAGATATCACACCGGACGATATAAACGATGCCGTAGATTATGATGAACCGACATTTATTCGTCGAAAACACGCGGTGGGTGAATCATGCGGCGGTACCTACAGAGGGTACAGAGGGATTGTCATCGATAATGCCGACCTTGCGAATCTGGATGTTCCGACATTTTTAAGGAGAAAGGCAGATTAGTCGCTAATGTGTAATGTTTTGACTTTTAGACGTTCACGCTTAATTATCCATGACACGGACAACCCATAAATTCCGTAAGAACATAACGGATTCCGAAACCGGCGTTATTCGGAAAAAATGGAACGGACGCATCAGGGTCGCATTGGTTTATCCAAACACGTATCACGTTGGAATGTCCAATCTCGGTTTTCAGGCAGTATATGAACTCATCAATACATTTGAGAATGTCGTATGTGAAAGGTCATTTCTTCCGGACGATGGCGGTTCGGGTAAAACAGAACGCATTACCACCATGGAGTCCGGAAATCTCATTTCAGCATTTGACCTTATCGCGTTTTCAGTTTCATATGAGAATGACTACCCCAACCTCCTTACGATTCTTGAAAAAGCAAAACTCCCCCTGGGATCCAAATACAGAGGAATCCCCCACCCTCTCGTTATTGCAGGGGGAGTCGCTTTTTTCTTAAATCCAGAACCATTGGCGCCGTTTATCGACTGTTTTCTCATCGGTGAAGCTGAAGCCATTTTGCCTCGGTTCTTCGATACGGTTTCACATGACCTCTTGGCCCAAAACAGAATATCGTGTTTAAATACACTTGCCCGTGATGCTCCCGGCGTTTATGTTCCATCGTTATACAGGACTGAATACAAATCAGATGGAACCATTGATTCATTTAAACCGATATCCGACGTGCCGGAGAAAGTTGAACGCCAGTATGTGAAGGATCTTTCCCAAATTCCCACCTGTAGTCCGGTCATCACTCCCAATACCATCTTTGACAGTACGTTCCTCATAGAAGTCAGCAGGGGTTGTCCGCATGGTTGCAGGTTCTGCGGTACAGGATTTGTTTACAGACCGCCAAGATTCAGGCCCTTTTCCCTTTTGAAAGAATGTATGGAACAGGGGGCTGCAAAGACGGATAAAATAGGACTTGTCGGTGCTGCTGTGTCGGATCTTCCGGATCTTAATAAAATCTGCGGACGGGAATTTGGAACGGACGCCCGAATATCTTTCAGCTCCCTTAGGGCGGACGCTTTGACGCCCGAGCTCCTCTCAATTCTCAAGAAAAGTAAAACCAAAACCGCCACCATTGCACCGGATGCCGGATCAGAACGGATGCGAAACGTCGTTAACAAAGGCATCAGCGAAAGCGACATCCTGAATGCTGCCGAACAGATTGTTGCCGCCGGCATCCCCAACCTGAAACTCTATTTCATGGTCGGTCTTCCCACGGAAACCATGAAAGATGTCGATGCCATTGTTATACTCTGCAAAAAAATCAAGCATCGATTCCTCAAATCTAGCCGGGTCAAAAAGCGCATAGGTGAGATCACCCTAAGTCTGAACAGTTTTGTTCCCAAACCGTTTACCCCTTTTCAATGGGTGAAGATGGATGATGTTCATCTGCTTAAAGAGAAGATAAAGAAAGTCAAAAACGGGCTGAAAAGGGTGGCTAATGTTCGTGTCCATTCGGATATTCCGAGATGGGCCTACATTCAGGCACTGCTGTCACGGGGAGACCGCAGAGTTGCACACATATTGTCCCTGTTGAATAAAAATCAAGGAAACTGGCCGAAAACCTTTAAATCCTCTCCCATAAATCCTGATTTTTATGTTCTCAGGGAGCGTTCTTTGGACGAACTTCTTCCCTGGGACTTTATCGATCACGGCATCAGAAAATCTTTTCTGAAAACAGAATACAAAAGAGCCCTTCAGGGTAAAACCTCGCCCCCTTGCCCCATGGAATCTTGCGATGTTTGCGGTGTTTGCAAAGAAAAAGTCAAAAAAGAAACTTGATTCTCACTGTTTCTTTTTTTCCTGCCATGGATATGTTACCCGGGAATGGAATGTGGCCTCAATGGAGTGGGTCAGTGTCTCAACAATCTTTGCGATATCGCTCGTAGAAACATTGCATTCGTCGAATTGACCGTCAGCAATTCGTTTAACAATATTAAGAAGAATCATTCTCTCGATTTGTTCCTGGCTGGGCGTTTCCATGGACCTAAAGGTCGCCTCAACCGAATCCACTATCATCAATATCGCGGCTTCCAGAGTTTGGGGTTTTGGTCCCGGATACCGGAAATCCTTTTTACGGGGCTTGACCTTATTATTTGCCTTGACGGCCTTGTCGTAAAAAAATTCCACAAACAGCGTACCATGGTGCTGTTTGATAAGGTCCACGATCACTTCCGGGAGTCCATTTTCCCTTCCAATCTGCTCACCGTGTTTTATATGATTGATGATGATTTGGGCACTCTTCAGCGGGTCCAATTTGTCATGGGGATTCTCACCGCCGGATTGGTTTTCGTAAAAGAACATTGGATCTCCCATTTTCCCGATATCATGATAATAAGCGCCTGTTCTCAGGAGAAGCGTATTCGCCCCGACCGCCTCTCCGGCGGCTTGGGCGAGAGATGCCATTGTCATACTGTGTTGATACGTCGCCGGGATTTTAGTAAAAAGGTCTTTTAGAAGGGGATGCTGGAGGTCGGAATACTTCGCGAGTTTAAAGCTGGAGGTGGCATAACGGCCTAATTCTAAAATCGGCAATAGACATAATGCAATGGGTCCTGATAGAATACCGCCCGTAAATGCCCAGCCCAGGCGAACCGACAAATGCTGGTCAAAAATCATGGCCTTTAAATACATCAAGATTTCGTTCGATTTCCCCAACAGAGGAGCGATGTCTTGCCACTTTAAAGAAAACATAAAAAGCACATAAGCGTTGATAATCCCAATGACGAGAGAAGGGGTTAAAATATGGGAGCGTTTATGTATCTTGGAAGAGAATAAAGTAGCAGCCAGGCCGGAGAATGTGAAAAAAAGGAATATCTGGAAGGATCGGGCTGAAAACAGTGTCAGCAATATCGCACCAATTACCGTCGTCCATGTGGCGGCTACTCTTCCATGGTTTAAAAGAATAATTATGAATGGAATTAGAGCGAAAGGGATAAAATACAACGAAAAAGGAGTGAACAAGAGGCAAGACTTAAAAAGAAAAACGCTGATGATTAATAGAGATAGAAGGGGACGGAAATGAATTGTTTTCCGCTGCCCAGAACCCAATATTTTCAAAATAAACAAATCATTGAATACGACGATCAGCAGTGTCGCAATAAATATAAAAGGCATTATGTTATAAAGATTTTTTTTAGCAAAATCCAAATGAGATACTATCAGCAATAGATCCTCTTCGTTTATTACTTTGCGAAACGGGACGAGGACATCCCCTGGTTGAAAATGGATAACTTTGGAGGGATAACGCCTGACAATCTCTTCGATTCTTCTGTTGTTCTCGTCTTGGTCATATTTCAGGGTCGGCAGAAAAGCGGATTGTAATATTTCTATAACAGGACCCAAAACGTCTTTATCCACTTGCCAAAACAGTTTAGTGGCTTTGTCCTGCAGCATGAGACGAGCCTGTTTTAGGGTAAGTACTTCGTTCGTTGGATGGGCCACAATTCCTTTTGGGTCAGGATAGAGCACCTCAACCGTAATTTTACCGTTAAAAGGCTTCGGGTCTTCTACAATAATATTTTGCATGATGCTTTTTTCAACGGTCAGGATACCGCTCAGAAGGTTTGCCATATTGGGGTAGTGAAGAAATTTTTCTGATTGTTTCAAGCCGAGCTTCAACCCGAAGGCTTCATGAAAATAATCTGCCAGTTCACGCCCTGAAAAAGGTTTTTGTTCTTGAAGGAATAAAATCTCCTTTATGAGCTCTTCCATTCTTTTTTTTACTTTTTCAACACTACTTGGAAGATAAGTATATAAAGGGACATACCGGGAAAGAGCTATCTCGCGCCTGCCGCCAAGAGCCTTATCTTGGTCAAAGGTAAAAAACCCTTGGGACCGAATGGTGAAAGGGGCAATCTTGCCCAACTTAGGTGGAACGACAGTGAAATAACCATACTCTACATAGGATGCAAGTATGGTTGAGATTAAAAGTATGATGTTGAGGAACAGTCTCATGTCTGTTTTGTTCAAGGTTTAAAATTGAATTCCCCGCTGCTTGTTGGAGAAAACTGAAAATTTCACCTACCGGGATAGCAAATTTCGTCCGCCGGTGGCGAGTAATCCTTTCGAAAATTTAAACAGTATAGTCGATATCGATAAAAGTTACCATATAAATATCAAAAATAATCCGTTCAGTCAACCTGACGGATTTGTATGATTGTATAAAATTTAAAAGAGGTTACGTATTTTTTATAATGGGTGATGGAGATGGGTTAAATCCAACCCCCGGATCGATCGTTCATCATAATAAAACCATTGCATTACCTCAATATGACCTTATTTGTCGTTTTCAGGCATGCAATCACGTGTCTCCCACCAATCTTTGCCATAATTGATAAACAGCTGCTCACCGGCAGAGACATCTTTTATTGTATAGAAAACGATCAGATCCCGCTCCGTATCGTGCCAGTATTCTGTATTGTGTTCATCAGAGTGATTAAAAAGACTTCCACATCCCATCGGGAGAGAGTAGCATTCGGACGCTTCTTGTGAATCTTCCTCTTGCGCCATACTATAGACGTAGTCGTCGATAATACCCGAGCAGTCTTCTTTCCTAATGCGCAAGTGGTGGCATTCTTCCAGAGTTGTATCGGCCGGAATATGTTGGGTTGCGAAAACGCCGTGGCCCAATTTACAGGGAGCCACCACCAGATTGGGGTGCCTAAATAATTTTTGAGATAGGAGTTTGTTCATGTTTCTTTTCCGGTGCTTCATCGTGATTACCATTTGATGACATAACGGTATGCCGAAAATCATTTCCCAATTTTTTCATACTTTCGACCTTTATCCCATTGGCACAGGAATGGTCAATAAAAATAGAATCTATTGCCGTTTATAGATGATGAGCTTCTTATTCCGGTCTATTAATATTAAAGAAAATATACAAAACAAGTCTCATATTATGGGATTTAAAATAATATAACAGTATAACAATTGCCGGACCAAAGCTTGTTGTAATTGACTGGCAAATCATCTTCATTCATTGGCAAATCAACAAAACAATGATAGAAGGCTTAATGTTTAAATTCCTGCGAAGGTTATTGTGCTAAATTGATATCCATTTTTATCTGATTGTGAACAATATTTTAATCAAGATGAGAACCTGAATATTTAAATAATAATCATGAATTCATATCAAAAAGAACAGGCGGAAACGCTGAATATGGTAGATTGTCAGGTAAAAACGATCTCCGTTCAGGAAAGACAACGACTTTTATCACAAATTTCTGATTATCTGCTGTTTCGTGATACAGTGGACGCGTTTCTTGGCGAGCATTTTGAAAACATGTGCACCCAAAAGTGTTATCAAAGCAAAATAAGTGCCTGCTGTTCCCGTGAAAGCATCATTACGTTTTTCGGAGATGTGGTGGTGAACGTTCTGGTATCGACCGAAACGGAAATCAAAGCGTTGGCGATGAAGCTTAAAAGCCCCAATGATGGATTTAAGTGCATTTATCTGGGCGGTCATGGGTGCATGTGGCGAATCAAGCCGATCATCTGTGAGATGTTTCTTTGTGATGCGGCAAAGGAATCAGTATTCAAAGAAAAACCTTTAACGAAAAAATTGTGGATAGAATTGAAGGAGCGCGAAAAACAATACCGGTGGCCTGACCGACCGGTTCTTTTTGATGATCTTGAAAAATATTATATGGATGCAGGATATTCCTCTCCGCTCATGTATCTTAATAACAGTCCCGGACTTTTGCGCGTTAAAGAATTTGCCAGGAAAAGCAATCAGAAATAATCGTGAAAATCCTTTTTGCCTCTTAAATCGGTTCATGCGGTGTTTTCTTTTTTTAAACTTTTTTTAAAAAAAGTGTTGCAATCTATAAAAATATATGTTTAATAAAATAAACAGCTCAATTTTGACTCATTATAAAACAGAGGATGAATATGACTGCTCATAGATTTGAATCCTTTTTACAACGGGTTTTTGAAGCCACAGGGATCGCTTCACAAACTGAATTGGCGTCTGCTTTGAATATTAACCGGTCAGCGATCACGCAAGCCCGGAAAAAAGATTCCATACCGGACAAATGGATACTGAAGCTGTATCGAACCTTTGGTTTAAACCCTGACTGGCTTGAAACCGGCTCAGGACCTACCTTTATGAAGCAATCTGATCCAAACGATTCTCTTTTTAAAAATGTTCCAAAGGTTAAAGCCCGGTTGAGTGCGGGAGGAGGTTCTTTTGAAATCGGATCTGAAATAAAAGGATTTTACGGCTTCCGAAAGGACTGGCTGACAACCAAGGGAAGCGTAAATAAGATGGTTTTGATGGATATTTTTGGCAATAGTATGGAACCTGAAATAAAGGATGGAGATACCGTACTAATCGATGAGTCTCAAAAGGACATTTTAGCAGGTGCTATATATGCTGTTGGTATTGATGACACAATAATGGTCAAAAGGCTGGAAAAGCATCCCAATAAACTGGTTTTACACAGTGATAACAAAGAATATTCTCCGATTTATCTTCAGGGCAGTGAAATAAACAGTATCCGAATCATTGGAAAAGTTATCTGGATTTGCAGGGAACTCAGGTAATTTTTTTTGTCCTTAAAGTTGATAAAAATAAACAAAAGATTATATAAATAAACTTTAATGGTCATAAATAGAACATAATATTTATTGGAGATGAAAAATGACGATACAAAACTATTATTCTGATTATCATGAAAACTTTGAATATCATGGAAACACTGCCGTTGAAATAACCCTAATAAAGAACGGAGTTACCATCAAACGAGATTGGATATTTTTTGATTCTGTTCAGGAAGCTCAAGATTTTTTTTATGAAAACTATAGTGATTCTCAAAATTAAACGGAGGATACCATGTTCGATAGAATTATTGATGGTTTGTTGGATTTTGTTTTTATGGTTATGATCTTAATATTGTCGATTTTGGGAACATTGGTTGTGGGTATGTAATTTGAGACCTATGTTCAATTCCAAGGTGAAAATTTCGGTTAGTTGTTGTTTGTCAACCGGATTTCCACTTTATCTTTCAGATAATCTTTTACAGCCGCTATGGGCACTTCTTTTCTGTGGAAGATTCCGGCCGCCAATGCGGATTCTGCATTTGTTTTTGTAAACACATCATAAAAATGCTCTACACATCCGGCACCGCTGGATGCAATGACCGGGATGGTTACGGCGTTTTTGACCGCATTGACTAGCTCAATATCATAACCCGAATTCGTACCGTCTTTATCGATACAGTTTAGCAGTATTTCTCCGGCCCCCAGCTTTTCACACACCTGTGCAAGGGTGACGGCATCCAGATCTCTGCCTTCTCTCCCTCCTTTTATAGTACACTGATACCAGCAATACCCTTCTCCATTGGGCCCCTTGATATCCGTTTTAATCACATGATGGCCGACGGTATTCGTTGACGATAGATAAACTCTTCGGGGGTCGATGGATACAACAACGGCCTGGGCACCATAGACTTCGGATATTTGTTCGATGGAACTTTTGCCGGTCTTTTTGCCGGTTTTTACATAATCTTCAGCAATTAAGACCGCATCACTTCCGATGGAAATTTTATCTGCGCCTGAGCGAAAATAGGCTGAAGCAACTTCCAAAGCGGTATACGTTCTTCCCTTTTGATCGGTATAATCTCGAATGCCACCACCGATGGTTAAGGGAACAAAGACGTTTTCGGAAGTCCGTTTTAATACCGATAACATGGGAATGTCTTCCAAAGGGAAATCCCTAAACCCTGTAATATTAAGAAAAGTAATCTCATCGGCGCCTTCTCTGTAATATCTTTCGGCAAGTTCAACCGGTTTGCCGAGGTTCCTGACATCGCCGTTTTCTCTGACATCGTATTGATCACCTTTAGTCACCACCAGATCCCCTTGGTCGTTGGATCTGACATCCAGACAGGCGATGATCCTTTTGGATAGCCGGGTTTCATGGGAAACATAACTCAATGTTATTTGTTCACTGGGAGATTGGATAAAATTTTTTAGCAGTTTTATCCCAGCATTTCCACTCTTTTCCGGATGGAACTGTGTTGCCGTAATGCTTCCTTTTTGAATACCACTCACAAATTCTATACCATAGTTTGTGGTGGTCAAAACAACTGGGTCGTCTTCGGGTTCAACGTAGAATGAATGCACAAAATAAAACTTTTCATCACCTCGCAACCTGTTAAAGATCTGATTCGGTTTTTTTATGTTGACGCCATTCCATCCAATATGTGGAACCGAAAGATCAATGTCGAATTTTTTAACCTGTCCTGAAAAAAAGCCCAACCCCCTCATATCCGGGGCTTCTTCACTTTTTTCAAACAGAGCATGCAATCCCAGACATATGCCAAAAAACGGCCTCCCGGAACGAAGATAATCTTTTAACGGATCCACATATTGTTTTTGATACAAGATCCTCATCATACTCCCGAAATTACCGACACCGGGAAATATCAGTTTTTGGGCGGACAAGATATCGTTCACATCAGCGACAACTTTAACGTTTTCTCCAATACTTTCAATGGCATTAATGACGCTTCGAACATTGCCGGCGCCGTAATCTAAAAGTGTAATCATGGGAAATTCCTACCTAAGCTGATCGTTTCAAATTTTGAAATGGGTAATTTAACAATATTTTTAAGGTATTCTGACATTTTGGATATCAATAATTTGAAACCCTAAAGGATTGCCAATTTCACCGCATTTACTGCGTCAGATGCCGTTCCGCATAGACGACCATAGCGAAACAACATCTTCTCCCGCGGAGCGGGATTTCGCTACGCTCAACTTGCTTATTTGCGGCAAACTTGAAAATCGCTCAACTTAGATCTTATATTGTTTTTTAAATTCGGTCACAAAATTTATCACGCTTTAGCTTAAAATAACTGTGTCCAATGATCAAGTATCATTATTGACATTTTTTCTTAAGTGAGCATTTTAATACTACATGGTGGTATATTTTATTGCATCCAGCTGTGTCTCCCTGATCCGGTTTCAGATATTTTTTCCAAATTCCAACTGTTCCTAACAGGAGAAAAACGTTTTCTTTATGTCGCATTTTATGAGGATTGGATTGTTAAAAAACATATTAGGAATTTTTTTGCATTTCTTGTATAATTAGAGGAACTTAAAATGTACTCAAAAATAAAATCATCCGGACAACAACGGGTTGAATTAAATGAAGAGATATTAAAAAAAATTCTTAAAAAAATTTCCAGTAGCAGAGTATCTGAGGTGGCTGATGATATCGGTCTGCCGTACGGTCTGGTATATAATCTTGTGCACGGAAGGATTAACTCTCTTTCAGCAGAGAATTATAAATTGATTTTTGGTGAAGAACCGCCGAATCAGGCTGTAAAGAGAGTCAGAAGCGCATATTTTAGAGAAATGGTGCAGTTATGGTTGTTTTTGAATGACGATGTATCGGAAGCGGATCTTTACTGGGAATTCTACCGAGATAAAAATGTAAAGAAGGTCGACTATAGAATTTTTAGCGAGGGGATTCAAACCGTTGAGAAATCAATAGAACGCGCCATGGAACAAAAACTTTTCGATCAGGGATTTAACAGGTTTGACATAAAAGAACTGATAAGGGAAATTAAATTCATCGAAAAACAAGAGCGTGTCCTTTATAAAGATATAAAGCCGATTTTAAGATTTTTAGCAGAGACTTTGGAAATTAATCCGACACGCATATTAAATCAGTGGTTTGTTCGATATGAAGACGGTGAGTTAAAAACAGTAAGTAAAAAGGTATATGATGATGCGCTGGAACTTAAAAAAAGAGCAAAGAGAGCCCTGCATTCAGGGTCAAGATATAAAGTTGAAAAAATCCGGGAGGAAATTTATGGAAAAAAATCGGGGTACTCATTGTTTTCAGAGATTGAAGAGGAGCTTGAATTTTTAAGAAAATACGGTGGAAAGAATCCCAGACAATATTTGGGGAGAAGTGTTAGTCATTATAAAAAATCAAGACTAAAAAGAATCGCTTCCCGGAGGGCCCTAAAAATAAAAGACGCGTGCCGTGAATTCATTGATAATCATCCTGAACTCGATCTAAAATCCCTTCCAAATTTTCATAGAAGAACAAGGTTAGAAAAACTGCTGTTTGTTCTAAAATCATATTCAATTTCTAAAGCATTGAAAAACGAAGATAACATTGAAAAATTTATATTAATGCCTGCATATTATCGTGAAAAATACAATACGAATGAGTATGGATTGATAAGTCTAAATAAAGCAGGATATTTTTTGGGGATGAGCAAAACCGCCTTCGACTTGTTGGTTTCAGAAAATCTTGATGTATTCAGAAGAATTGGGACATATAATAAAGAATGGTATCTACCGTATCTATATTTAAAAAAACTCAAAGAAAAAAATGGATTTGAAATAGTAAGAGCGAAATATGAAATGCTGGCAAAAAAATATGTCCATGTTTGAAACGAAATATGTTAACAACACATGTTTTAAACTGAAGGACTCAAGTTTTGCACCTCCATATTGCTTAAAAGCCTTTGGAGCGGCCGGCCAGCTGCTCTCTACAGAATTAAAGGATAAGATCGATCATGCTTTTTCCAGTGGTGGTAGGTTTTACCTGTTATGAAATGATATTTATTATCGTATTGACCATTGAAATTTGACACTTATATTTAGAATAAAGAAAAAAAATAATTATAAAAAAATCTTTGAATTAAATAAAATTTACGGGCTGGAAAGGAAATAGATATGGATTTAAAGGAATACTTTGAAAATACTAAAGGTATTGGAATGTTTGCCACTGCCGACAGAGACGGCCGAGTCAATGCGGCGATTTATTCAAGACCCCACATCATGGAAGATGGATTACTGGCATTCATCATGCGGGATCGAACGTCTCACACAAACACCCAGGCTAATCCTCATGCAACGTTTCTCTTTAAAGAAGACGGTTCAGGATATAAGGGAAAACGTCTGTATTTGACCAAAGTCAGAGAAGAAGAAAACGCTGAACTCATTAAACGCCTTAGTAGAAGAAATTATCCGTCAGATGAAAACAGCAAAGAAGCAAAATTTCTGGTCTATTTCAAAGTGGATAAAGAGCGCCCTTTGATCGGTGACTGAATCATCGGCCAAAATGGATCATATGTGGCTGGGTCAAAACCGGAATTCAGACGCAGCAGCATAAAAATCTGTATGTTCGGATTTCGCTATCCGTGTAATTATTTATTTAACACACTATAAATTCTTTCATAAGTGGGAACTGATAAACCATGCTTTCCGGCTTCACGGACAATATAACCGGTGAATGTCTCCAGTTCCGTTCGGTTTCCTTTTTCGAAATCCATCTGCATGGAAGTTTTGATTTCAGGGGGAAAAGTACTAACTTTCGCGATGATTTCTTTTCTAATATTTTTCGGAAGCTCAATCTCCTTTGTTTCGCAGACACGAAATACTTCTGTAAGAAGATTATCCAATAACTCTTTACCTTTTGCACTATCGATAACACCACGCATAGTCTTATCCAGAAAAGTGGTTGCAGTGGCAAATGCAGAGATGAGGACGTACTTTTCCCACACAATATTTTTAATATCTGTTCGGTATTGGGCATCTATATCGGCTTCTTTTAAAATATTTTCTATCCTGTTTGCTTCTATATTATCATCGAATTCATTTCCAAAGAACAATTTGTTTAGCGAACCTGCCTGTTGAACCACACCGGGGCGAACGATATGGGCGCCGACGTATACACATCCGTTAAAAATTTTTTCTTTATTCAGGACAGCACTTAGCCGGTCGGCATTATCCACGCCGTTGAGCAAAGAGATAACGACGGTATTTTCATCAATGGAAGGCGAAAGCAGTTTGGCGCTTTCTTCGAGGCCATAGGCTTTCACGCAAAATATGACACAATCAAATATTCCGCCGTCGGCTGGATTGTCGGTGGCCAAATCGGGCCTCACGGTATACGTCCCATTTTCCGTGATAAGGTTCAATCCGCTTTTCTTTATTTGTTCGAGGTGATCTCCCCGGGCAATGAATACAATCTCGACATCCTTATGGTCAAAATACCGTTTTGCCAACAACCCGCCATAGTATCCACCCACACCGCCGATTCCTACGATGGCTATTTTCATCTTTTTTCTCGTATCTATAGTTAACTGTTGCGTTCTTCTTCAAAGAGCTTCAGGTTTGTTTTGAGTAAGGTTCCCTGCATCATGTCTTCCATTGCCTCGTAGTAGTGCGCTTTTTTGATACCGGGAATCAGTTTGTTTTTCTCGATGTTGGCCAGAACGATCATGTTCTGCATTCGGACATCTTTGAGACCTGCTTTGAATACGGTTAGGTCTCTAATATTTCGTTTTAGGCATATGCGGTGAATCATTTCTTTGGTGACGGGATCGGCAGCGTTAATTCTGACTTCAAGCGGCTGCCATGAAGTATCATAATAGATCAGCGTTCCGTTGTCTTTTAATGCTGCATTTAAACCCCGTAGCGCTTCGTGGCGCTCAAGCGCGATCGCCAGATCGGCCTGGTTTCTAAAAATTAAAGGAGAAAAAACCTTTTCGCCAAATCTCAAATGTGAAATCACAATTCCGCCTCTTTGGGCCAAACCATGAGTATCCACTGCTTTCACTTTAAGCCCGGCATGATCAGCACTCCTTAAAAGAATTTCACTTAAAAGGCCGATTCCCTGACCGCCGACACCGGTTAGATATATGTTGAATGATTTCATGAATCCCCAAGATTTTTTTAGGTTAATAACAAAATTGCCACTAAGTTTTCATGAACATTTGGGACAGGACTATACTATCTTTGGTGTTGAAATTGCATCGGACGGGCATGTCTGGACACAAGATCCGTCACCGATACACAGATCCGGGTTGATTTCGATACGTCCGTCCTCCATTTGCGTGAATGTGGGACACCCGAAATCCCGGATGCATTCATATAAACGCCGGCATTTCTGCTGATCGATGTCCACCCTTTTGGGTTGGTATTCGAGCTTACGACGCTGTTCCCTAGTGAACTTGAGCATGCACGGATGCCGGGCGATGACCGCGCTGAATTCGTTGATATCAACGGCGTCTTTGACCATTTCGGTTAGTTTGGCCTGCTGGTACGTATCAACTTCATAGATATGTCTGACGCCAAGGCCTTCAAGTACCCGGCGCAACGGAATTTTATCCGTCGGTTCATTAAAATTTTGTCCTGACGCCGCGTGATCCTGATGTCCGGTCATGGCGGTGGTGCCGTTTTCCATCAGGATCAGGGTTACGTTGTGATTGTTGAACAAGGCATTGATAATCCCGGGGAGACCGGCATGGAAAAAAGTTGAATCTCCCAAAAACACCACCACCTTGCGGGTGTCGTTAAAGAGTGACAATCCTGAACCCATGGCGGTGGAAGCCCCCATGCACATCATCAGGTCTCCCATCTGATAGGGGGGGAGAAAGCCGAGGGTATGGCAGCCGATGTCTGCCACTGTGATGTCGGTATCATTGAGCGCTTTTTTAATGGCATGAAATGCACTACGATGACCGCATCCGGGACACATCTGGGGTGGACGTACGGGGGCAGAAGAAACAGTGTCTTTTGGTGCATCCATGGCCGTAAGAAGATCGGGCCATGTTTTTTTAAGTATTTCAAACACTTTATCCGGTGTATATTCTCCGATCCAGTCTTCAAGATCCATTTTCCCGAAAATCTTGGTGGATAACTGCCGATCATAGGCCAGTTTTTTGATATCTTTCTCGATGATGTTGTCCAGTTCCTCTACGATTTTGACTTCAATATGGGCTTTGAGAAAGTCTTCGACCATTTTGACGGGAAGCGGATAAACAATACCCAGTTTTAAAATATCGGGTTTGTTGTCCGTATGTTCAAGGACATCCATTACGGATAAAAAAGGCAGTCCCATGGTGATAATCCCTCGATCTTTGTTTCCGCGATCAAAAATTTGATTTAGAGGGGATTGATCTGCATATTTTTCAACTGTTTCAAGGCGTTGAAGTGCTCTTCGCTTCAATGGGAACACTTCCGCAGCAATGGGGACATAAGGGCCGTTATTTGTGTCAAAGCGAGGAGTTTTGTCCAATTCCCTGGCGTGCCAGCCCTGAAAATCGATTTTTTCCTTGGCATGGCAGATGTGGGTGGTTAATCGAAGTATAACCGGCATGCCCTTATCCGTTGAAAGTTTTGCAGCGGCTTTGTAAAACGTATAAACTTCCGTTGGTGACGCTGGTTCAAAAACCGGTGTGTAACTCAAACAGGCGTAATGCCGGTTGTCCTGTTCGTTTTGTGATGAGTTTACCCCCGGGTCATCACCCAAAACGATGACCATGCCGCCGATGATATTCATTAGACTCAGTTGCACGAATGTATCCGCCGCAACATTAAGCCCAACACTTTTAAAAAACACCGTGGACAGATGTCCGTTGACGGCTGCACCGTAGGCAACTTCTGTGGCCACCTTCTCATTAACCGAAAATTCAAAATAAAACGGCCGTTTTTCTTTTGGAATGGCCTTTATGGCTGCCGCGATTTCCGGCGTTGGTGAACCCGGGTACGAGGTGATCACACGGGTATGTGATTCAATCATAGCCCGTACTAGGGCGGTATTGCCCATAACGATTTCCGAATAGGGTGTCTGTTTCAGCAGTATTTCTCCAAGTGTTTTCATGGGGATACTCCTTATCCGATTGAGCATAGACTTTTCGCATGACCCGAAAGTCTCCCGGGGTTATCTCAGTTTGATCGTTTCAAGGTATTCCTTAACTTGACCGGTGGTTGAAAGGAACATTTTTGAACCGGTCATAAATGTGAAGATATCCCCTGCATTCCCGCAGGCCCTGGCAAATTCCGGGCCGATGACGGTGGAAGGCTCCGGTGCCCCTGGGTTTTGGGCCATGGCATCTACATACATGTCGAGCCGTTCCTGTAAAATTTGAAAATAATCGATATCTTGACCGATCATAAATTCGGTTGTTGTTGACAGATGCTGTGAAAATTCATAAATCGCCATCCAGAAAAACTCTAAAAGCGGGTTCTTGTGAGGATTGTTTTCCAGATAATAGGATATACTCCACCCAACACTGATAATCTTTAATATTTGAAGTTCGTATTCAACCGTGCTGCGTTTAATGTTTGCCTCTTTTGGGAGCCGTTCCATGAGCCATTTGATATTTTCCCGGTCAACGGCGAAATCGAACAGAACATCTCGAATTTTTTCAATTTCTGATTTTTTCTCTTCTGAATTTTCCATGGCCTGCCTAACCTGGTTCAGGGTTATCAGGAAATGCCTTCTACTCGATGGAGATAATGATTTTTCTGTTTTTTTTGTGTTCCTCGATCTCGGCAAGGATCCCCAGTGGTTCTTCGGTTTTTGAGATTTCGATGATTTCATCAAGGTCGATCCCCAAATCGTCAAGGACCTTTACGGCTTTGCGCGGCACCAATTTTGATGCCACTTTAATAACCGCAAGGGGAACCGTCATGGTTGTATCCGGTTTTGTATCACTGTCTTTAAAAATCCTTATTTTCAGCTTTAGCATAAGTGCTTTCCTTATTCGTATTTTAAATTCAATTCAAAAAAAGTTGCGCCTTCAATAGGATTGAACCGATACGGCATGATTCGTTTGAACCCCAGGGTGTTGTATAACATATTGGCCTGTTTCATTGAAGGGATCGTATCGAGTCTCATATAATCATATCCCATATCCCTGGCGGCCTTGATGACAACTTCAGCCAATAATTTTCCGACCTTTTGTCCTCTGAAAGACGGTTTCACGTAAAGACGCTTCATTTCACAGATACCTTGTCCTAAATCTCGAAGGGCTACACAGCCGATGGGTTGATTCTCATCCAGCGCAACATATAAACAACCCTGGGGCAAGGTGTATTGTCCGGGAAAATTCTCCATCTCTTTATCAAAGTCCTGAAAGCCCAAATCAAATTCCAGGGATTGGGCATATTCCCGAATTAATTCCTTTGCGCTTTCAACAAATTCTTTTGTATTTGCTTCAACAATTTTTATCATGATTAGGTGAAAACTAAGAACTTCAGACAGCGTTGTCAATGACTTTCAGTGCCGAGTTGTATGACGCTGCTTATGGGCAATACCATTAAAAAATGTATACCTAAAAGTCCTGCTTCGATTTCAGCTTGGATCGCAAAATATTGTATTCCGAAGATTAAGTTTTAACAAGAAAAAGCTGCGGCAATGCAAAAAGGGAGGTATTATCCAGAATATTATTCCGCTCTTTGTTCATGGACATTGTCGGGATTTTGTAAAAGCCGACTTTCTGTGATTCAACAAAGTCGCGTCCCAGTCATGTTTTCACGTCGTTGTCTGAATAAGAAAAAATGGGGAATACAAAATGTCGGATATGATTCATGAATTCGGTGTGTTTCGCAACAATGAACAGGTCGGATAAAAAAAGTTAAACTCTTGGCAATTAAATCCAGGTTACACCGTTATCTTTGCTGGTTAAAATTGAGATGCCGCCAGCAGTATTCACATCAATGCGCATAATAATATTGGTTGGGTTTGTCAAACGAACCTGGGGTGTACCGGTGATGGACATTCCTCTATTGTTGAATCCACAAGTGTTGGCCGCAGTAATATTTACGCCATTTTCCAATGTGGCGTTGTTTCTTATAATGTTGGCGGGTCCGTCGTCGGGGATTCCATTTCCATTCAAGTCTAAGAAGACGGTATAATTATTATTTACGATGTCAAATGTGATACGTGAATTTACGTTGTCTTTTACAGCTCGAATTTTCGCCAGATTCAAATCATCGTAAATCTGTCTTGCCGAAGTTTGGAGTTTATGCCTGGGCAACCAGGAAAAATAGCTGGGTACTGAAATAGCCGTCATAATACCGAGGATGCTCAGGGTAACGACAACTTCAGTCAAGGTGAATCCTTTTCTATTTTTAAATGTCTCGAAAAAACAAAATGATTTTTTTTTAAACATCGGTATCTCCCAAAAACAAAGCGATCTTTGTTTTTCCGCCGTTTACCGGCGTATATGTATCAATCATTAAACCTTCACTGCCTTTAAAAAGCGCCAAGAATGCGCTGGTTTCCGACGTATTCACACGCCACGGTTCAAATCCCCGTTCAATCCGAATGTACCAACCGTTATGGGCCATATGATTTTTATAATATTCCAAGACTTTTTCCCCTGAATCGATGGTTTCGAGCTCTGCATAGCACCCGCCATTCAGCCGCATGATGTTCACAATTTTAGAATTTGGATAGCGGGATACCTTGCCGTTAAAATTGTATGGCATTCTATCCATGCATCCTGAAATAATGCACGCAAATACCATCAACGGAAGAGATAACACGAAAGTCTTGGATTTCATAAGTTGTCCCTTTATATTAACTATCGGAACTTTTTCAGTAAAGTTTATGCAAAAATTATGCAAAATAATGGGGAAAGTTATAAAAAGGAAAGATATCAATGGGTTAGTTTGGATGGACAGATCGCCGAATCAGGAGTTTGCGACCATATTCGGCAAGTTTGGTGCCGATTTTTGGCAATTTTTACCTGCATAATTCATCGTTCCACAACCGATTATTGGTAAAAAAGCCTTCGACACTTTTCCAGTGTTGCTGAAAATTGAGGGTGCGATACCTGGGTGCGCACATTATTTCTTGATATTTAAACCTTTAAATCGTAGTTAATCACTGGTACAAAACAAATAATATACTAAAAAGTTCAAATCCTATTCGATATTTTTGTACGTGTTCATGGGTGTTTTTCCTCGTAGAACGATATTGACGGAGTGAAACGGGGAGACACACCCCGTGAACACTACATGCCGAGCATCTAAATTACTTAATAGTAACACCATCATCAGCCTATGAAGAATCATATTAATAGGTTTACATTGACCCTCATTCTGTTGATGGTCGCATCTTGCGCGCCGTTCAAACCCCAGGAAAGACAGTCACCGGAGGGTGAAATGCCGCGCGCTTTTTCGCTCTATACAGCGGAATCCAAACCAGAACTCCGGTGGTGGGAAGAATTTAACGATCCTGATCTCAACGGGCTTGTCACTGAAGCACTTTCCGACAACTTAACTTTGAAAGAGGCCTGGTCCCGACTCGTTCAAACCAGGGCTTTGGCTGTTCAGGCCGGAGCAGCACTTTATCCCGATCTTACAGGAAACGCCGAGGCTTATTATACGCGTCAGCGGTCAGACAACGGTTCCCAGAAAACCATTTCGAATGAAAACTATTCCCTGGGAGTTGTCAGCAGTTACGAATTGGACCTGTGGGGGCGTATTCGGGCCGGACGAGAATCCGCCATGCTGGAGGTGACCGCCGCACGGGAAGACTTAAACACAGCGGCAATGACCCTTGCAGCTGAAGTGGTCAATCGCTGGGCTAACATTGTATCCCAGCGGATGCAAAAACGGCTTTTGGAACATCAGCTTCAAACCAACTTGACATTACTGGAGCTCATCGAGCTCAGGTTTCGAATGTCAATGGTATCGGCCCTCGATGTTTATCAACAAAAACAAATTGTTGAAGACATCATGGCTGAAATCCCGCTGGTTGAAGCCGAGGAACAGGTGCTGAGACACGAACTGGCTCTTTTGCTGGGAAAGCCTCCAGGAACATCATTTAAGATTAGCCGGGAAGACTTGCCGGAACCGGCCGAAATCCCGGCAACCGGACTACCGGCCGATCTTCTTTCATCACGTCCGGATTTGCGAAGGGCTGGAATGCGTCTGCAGGCTGCGGACTGGCAAGTGGCAGCTGCTCGGGCAAATCGCTTGCCGGCAATTAGCCTGACTGCCGGCGCCCAATATGGAAAAGGCAATATGGATGTACTTTTCGACAACTGGCTGCTCAGCCTGGCTGGCAATTTGACAGCACCCATATTCGAAGGGGGCCGGCGTGCTGCAGAAGTGGATCGCAGACAGGCTATTGTAGATGAAAATTTGTCTGCATATCGGCAAGCGGTTTTAACGGCCGTCAAAGAAGTTGAAAATGCCTTGGTCAGTGAGGCCAAGCAGCGGGAACACATCAGGGCCCTTGAAAATGTGCTGGTTACTGCCCGTAAAGCATTAGAGCAGGCGGGGATTCGGTATCGTAACGGCGTTACCGATTATCTGCCGGTGCTGACCCAATTGTTGGCGGTTCAGGGGCTCGAAAGGAATTTAATTCGACAGCGGGCAAATCTGCTTAGTGCACGCGTCAGTCTCTATCGCTCGCTGGGCGGAACATGGACGGACTCACTATTCCCTTGAAAATTAGTGGGGTATGATTTGAACTGAACGAACCGAAACCAAAAAAAACAACATTTTGTGGTTTAAAGCCGTTATCGAACAGGAATGAAAATGGGAGATAATCAACAAAACAATATGTTGTCGGAGAAACAGCCGACCTCTGCCAAAAATCCAAAACCTATCATTAGAATTGTCCTGTCGCTTGTTATACTGGTTGTCGGTTTAGGTGCAGCATCTTACATAAAAAACAGTGTGCCTCGAACCCGAAAACGACCACCGGTTAAGCTGAGTCCGACGGTTCTGATTCAAACGGTAAAACCTTCCGGCTATCAGATTATCGTGACAGCAATGGGAACCGTCATCCCTGCCAGGGAAATGGTGCTAAAACCCCGTGTTTCCGGTGAAATTATAGATATCCATCCTGAATTCACGGAAGGCGGGTTTTTAAAAAAGGATATGAAAATCATACAAATCGATCCTCAGGATTTTGAGCTGGCTCTGGCTCGAAAGCGCAGCGCAGTGACTGATGCCGAGTATGCCCTGAAACTGGAGCTGGGGCATCAAGAAGTGGCTAAGCGGGAATGGGAGCTTTTAAACCAGGGCAAGCCGGCGCAAGATATGGAAAAGGAATTGGCATTACGCCAGCCCCACTTAAACAAAGCCAGAGCAGGTCTATCAGCAGCAGAGGCCGAACTAAGAGCGGCAATGCTTGATCTTGAACGAACCCAGATTACGGTGCCTTTCAACGCCATAGTGCGTTCAAAGTCAGTGGATTTGGGATCCCAGGTAACACCTCAGGAGCCGCTGGCCGAACTCGTGGGCACCGACGCTTACAGAATCCAGGTTTCCTTACCGGTGGATCGTCTTGAATGGATTGATGTTCCGGTTAAAACCGGCAATTCCGGTTCCAAAGCCCGAATCATTTATGGCCAGGATCATGAATGCAGTGGAAAGGTTATCCGGTTGATGGGGGATCTGGCAACTGAAGGGCGTATGGCCCGAATTTTGGTGGAGGTAACTGATCCGCTTGGCTTGAAAACATCCCATCAGGATCGCACACCCCTTTTAATCGGCGAGTACGTCAGAGCAAAAATTTTAGGCCACAAACTTGACGGCGTATTTCAAATTCCGCGTACGGCTTTAAGAGATGATTCAAGTATCTGGATCATCAAAGAAAACCAAACATTGGAGATCCGAAAGGTCTATCCGGTCTGGCGAGATGCCGATGTCGTCCTGCTGAAGGATGATCTGAAACCCGGAGAACAATTGATTGTTTCGGATTTGGCTGCACCTGTGGAAGGAATGACAGTACGAGTTAATACATCGAAATCTGAAATGAAGAATGATGAAGTTGTGAAAGAAAAAGCAACCAAGGGTGAGAATTCTTAGCATGAAAAGCCTTCCTCAAGATGATTTCCCAAAAAAAGGACCCATTGCCTGGATGGCCGGCCATTCCGTGACAGCCAACCTTCTCATGCTGGTGCTTCTTGTGGGTGGATTTTTTTTAGGATATCGCATCAAAAAGGAAGTATTTCCTGATTTTGAGCTTGATCTGGTCCAGATCACCGTTCCTTATCCTGGGGCCAGCCCCCAGGAAGTGGAAAGAGGTATTATATTGGCCATAGAGGAAGCCGTACAAGGGTTGGAAGGTGTCAATGAAGTTAGGGCATCTGCCAGAGAAGGGGTTGGTACGGTTACCGTGGAGATGATGGAAGGCGAAAATCTGCAAAAGCTGGGTCAGGACATTAAGAGTGAAGTGGATCGAATTACATCTTTCCCCGAAGAAGCAGAAGAACCCCAGGTGGTGATTGTTTCCAGAAAGCGCTATGTGGTATCATTGGCACTTTACGGCGATCAGAGTGAGGCGGTTCTACGTGAATATGCGGAATATTTGCGGGATCGATTGCTTCAGAATCCGAATATAACCCAGGTGGATCTTGTTGGGGTTCGAAATTTTGAAATCAGCGTCGAAATCTCCCAGGACACGCTTCGGACCTATAATCTTACCCTAGAGGAAGTTGCCCAACGAATCGGAAGGACATCTGTTGAGCTTCCCGGCGGTGCCGTAAAAACCCCTGGGGGAGACATCCTTGTTCGCGTTAAGGAGCGTAAGGACTACGGATATGAATTCGGTAAAATCCCGATTATTACGGCCAATGACGGGACCCAGGTTTTGCTTGAAGATATCGCGGATATTAAAGACGGATTCGAAGAAACTGATAATGCCGCTACATACAACGGCAAGCCCACCGTGATGATCGATGTCTACCGGGTAGGTGATCAAACACCAGTTTCAGTATCCAATGCAGCCAAACAGGTGGTGGAGGAGGTAAACCAGGAACTGCCTCCAGGTCTGGCGGTTGTTCTTCGCAATGACCGGTCGGATATCTATCGGCAGCGAATGGGACTGTTGGTTAAAAACGGATTTATGGGCCTGGGGCTGGTATTTATTTTACTGGCATTGTTTTTAGAGATCCGGCTGGCTTTCTGGGTGGCTCTGGGTATTCCGATCTCTTTTTTGGGTTCCCTTTTAGTTTTGCCGGCCATGGGTGTCAGTATCAACATGGTCTCCATGTTCGCGTTTATCGTTACTCTCGGCATTGTGGTGGACGATGCCATTGTGGTTGGTGAAAACGTTTATCATCAGCACCAGCGAGGTGTTTCCTGGCGCAAGGCTGCTGTCTTTGGAACCAGAGAGATTAGCATGCCGGTTACGTTCAGCGTACTGACCAACATGGTTGCTTTTGCACCCTTGTTTTTTGTCCCCGGAATCTTAGGAAAGGTTTTCAAGCAAATTCCAGTAGTCGTGATCAGCGTGTTTGCGATTTCGTTATTTGAATGCTTTTTGATCCTTCCTGCCCATGTCGGCCACCAGAAACCGTTACGTCAAGGATTTTTCGGCTGGATGCATGCTTGGCAGCAAAAATTCAGCAACGGCTTTGTCCGTTTCGTTAACCAAAGATATGGCCCATTATTGGGATTGGCCCTGCGCTGGCGGTATGTGACGACATGTTTGGGTATTGCTGCTTTGCTGATTGTGGTCGGATATGTTAAGAGCGGGCGCATGGGATTTGAGCTTTTTCCAAAGATCGAATCCGATTATGCTAAGGTGACGGCCACTTTGCCGTTTGGGACCGCCTTTCAAAAAACCGAAAAAGTGCAGCAAATGCTGATCAAAGCAGCCCAGGAGGTTGTTGCTGAAAATGGCGGAAAATCACTCATGGAAGGAATTTTCGCCAATATCAACGATAACACGGCTGATGTTCGTATCTACCTGACGCCGCCCAACAAACGACCGGTTTCAACGGCGCAAATAACGGAACGCTGGCGGGATCGGGTGGGGGTTATTCCGGGATTAGAATCCATTTTATTTGAATCCGATGCCGGTGGACCCGGCCGTGGACCGGTATTATCGGTAGAACTTAGTCACAAGGATATTCGACTGTTGGAAAAAGCCGCTGCCGACGTTGCAGATGCCCTGGGTTTTTATCCCATTGTAAAAGATATTGATGATGGTTTTGCACCGGGAAAGCAACAGATCGATTTTCAGATCAAACCCGAGGCCCGCAGTCTTGGATTAAGGTCCAAGGAGGTGGCCAGACAGGTCCGGCATGCTTACTATGGTGCCGAAGCATTACGGCAACAGCGAGGACGAAATGAAATCAAAGTTATGGTCAGGCTCCCCAAGGGAGAAAGGATTTCCGAGTACAATCTTGAAGAAATGATATTGCGGACGCCGACCGGTAATGAAATTCCATTGAGGAACGCTGTGACTATACACCGGGGACGTGCTTATACCGATATCAATCGCCGGGACGGCCGCCGGATCGTAACCGTATCAGCAGATGTTCGGCCCAGAAGCAAGGCGGACGAGGTATTGCGGTCGCTTAAAGCTGAAACTCTGCCGGAATTGCAAAACAAATATCCCGGTCTGACCTATAGTTTTGAGGGGCGGCAGGCTGACCGGCGGGAAAGCATACAAAGCCTGATGCGAGGACTATTGGTGGCCCTTGTGGTCATCTTTGCCATGTTGGCTGTCCCGCTGAATAGTTATATCCAACCGGTGATAATTATGACGGCCATTCCCTTCGGCATCGTGGGAGCCGTGCTCGGGCATCTGATCATGGGCTACAGTCTGAGCGTGCTCAGCATGTTTGGAGTGGTGGCGCTTTCCGGGGTGGTAGTCAATGATTCGCTGGTGCTGATCGATTTTGCCAATCGCAAGGAGCGGACCGGAATGAATCGGCGTGACGCAATCCATCAGGCCGGCATTCACCGTTTTCGGCCTATTATTTTGACCACACTGACCACTTTCGGCGGTCTGTCACCGATGATCTTTGAAACCTCACGCCAGGCCCGGTTTTTGATTCCCATGGCTCTTTCTTTGGGATACGGTATTCTGTTTGCGACCATGATCACGCTGGTTCTGGTGCCCTCCCTTTATCTTATTGTTGAAGATATTCGGCAATTAATCAGAATGAGATCTTCGTCTGACAATTGAGTATTGCCGCTCAACTGGAGCGTAAGGAGGATTTTATGTTAAAAAAACTTTTACCGGGAGTAACGGCGGCGTTTTTTTTCTTTTCCTTGTCATGTTTAACTTCGGGAACAGCCATGGGAAGTGATAAAACGTTTACGTTTGGTTTGCTTTTGGTTGGCCCTTATAATGATCACGGATGGAGTCAGGCGCATTTTGAGGGGGGAAGATATGTGGAAAAAATGATTCCCAATGCCAAAATGATATATATCGACAAGGTCAATCCTGCCGATCGTCCCGGCATTACGATTCCTCAAATTGTAGATGATATGGTGGAAAAAGGGGTCAAATTAATCATCGCAAATTCTGATGACATGAAAGACGGAGCCAGAGAAGCAGCCCGGATGCATCCTGAAATACATTTTCTTCATATTTCCGGTGACGATGTTCTCACTTCAAAGGCGCCTAAGAATCTTAGCAACCTGATGGGACGAATGGAATACGGAAAGATGATGGCCGGATTTGTCGCAGCAATGACCACAAAAACCGGTAAAATCGGATACCTTGGCCCTCTTGTAAATGAAGAAACCCGGAGATTGGCAACATCTTGTTATCTTGGCGTTAAATATGCCTGGGAAAAGATTCTGAAAAAAGATCCGGAAAAGTTGAAGTTTCAGGTAACCTGGATCGGCTTTTGGTTCAACATTCCTGGGGTAACTGCTGATCCCACTCAAGTTGCCTTAAACTTTTTCAACACCGGATATGATGTTGTTCTTTCCGGAATAGACACCACCGAAGCGGTCGTTGTTGCTTCCCAAAAACGTCGGGCAGGAGAAGAGGTATGGGCAGTTCCCTATGATTATGTTGGTGCGTGTGAAGCCGGGCCCGATGTATGTTTGGGCGTTCCCTATTTCAATTGGGGCCCGGGATATGTTGATTTTGTCAAAGAATCGATGACAGGAAAATGGACATCCAAATGGATCTGGATGGGACCTGACTGGAAAAACATCAACAATCCGGATACCAGTGCGGTCGGTTTTGAGGCCGGGCCGGCATTGTCACCAATGGCCAAGGCAGCCCTGAATAAATTCATCAAAGATCTCGGAACAGGTAAAGCAGAACTTTTCAAAGGCCCCCTTTATTATCAAGACGGCACTTTATTTCTTAAAGACGGAGAGGTTGCGACAGATAAACAGATCTGGTACATGAAACAGCTTTTAAAGGGGATGAGCGGGCAAAGCAGAGCTAAATAGTTCAAATGAATCTTTTTGGATATTTTCTAAGATGTGGATAGAACTTCGGAAGATCCACAAATATTATGGGCCGATAATGGCCAATCGCGGAGTCAATCTCACCATTGAACCGGGTGTTATCCATGGCATTCTTGGAGAGAATGGTGCAGGCAAAACCACATTAACGAAAATTCTTGCCGGTTACAGCGAAAAAACCAGTGGTACCATCCTTGTTGATCATTCCCCTGCAAATTACAAAACTCCGGCTCAAGCCTCGGAACTCGGTATCGGCATGCTTTACCAAGACCCCCTCGATTTTTCCCTCCTGTCGGTGCTGGACAACTTCATGTTGGGACAAACCACCGGGCTCGCAAATAAGAAAAAAATATTTGGAAAGATTTTTCAAAAGACGGCAAATTCATTTAATTTTTCTCTTCAGCCGGATACTTTAGTTAAACGTCTTACCATTGGCGAAAGACAGCAACTTGAGGTTTTGAGACTTTTAGCCCGGGGAATTCAGGTCTTGATTCTTGATGAACCCACTACCGGCATATCCAGTTTGCAGAAAGAGATTCTTTTCCAAGCTCTTAAAAAACTTGCTTCAGAGGGTAAAAGTGTCATTTTAGTGTCTCACAAACTGGAAGATGTGGAAGCTTTGTGCGATAAAATATCGGTGTTGCGACAGGGATCCGTCGCCGGGGAAATGGAAAGACCTTTTAGTGCAAACATCTTGCTGGAAATGATGTTCGGTGCCCCCCCTCTTCCCCCTATGCGTACCAGAACAAAAACCGGGGAAATCATTCTTGAGATGAATCAGGTATCTGCACCAGGAGGTCGCACAGGTTTAAAAAACTGTGATGTCACCGTTCGCCAGGGAGAGGTAATCGGTTTGGCCGGCCTCGAGGGAAGCGGCCAGGATGTTTTTCTCAGGACCGCAGCAGGTTTGAAGCAACCGTCCAAAGGATCCATTCGCCTTCAGGGCGTGGAAATGAACGGCAGGGATTATCATGTATTTAAAAATCAAGGCGTGACATACCTGCCGGCCTCTCGTCTCGAAGAGGGATTGATATCAGGATTGAACATCGCAGAACATATTTCCCTTTTGGATAAACAAAAGGGGTTTTTTGTGAGACATCAAGACGCATTTCAAACAGCAGAAAAGAAGATCGCTGAATTTCGTATCAAAGGAAAACCTGAATCCAAGATAGAATCTCTGTCCGGGGGAAACCAGCAACGGCTTCTTCTTTCTTTTTTACCTGACATTCCAATACTGCTTCTTCTGGGGAATCCCACAAGAGGGTTGGACATGGAATCCGTTCTCTGGGTTTGGCAGCAGCTTCATCAATATTGTGAACACGAGGCGTGTATTGTCTTTTCATCTTCAGAACTCGACGAAATCCTGATGCATGCGGGTCGAGTACTGGTTTTTTTTGATGGCGCTGTTATTAAAGATGTTCGGACAGACCAGACGGATGTCCATGAACTTGGACGGGCGATTGCAGGTAAAACTTAACCCAGATATTCCAGTGATCGGGGAGTTATTATTTGTTGAATCGCTCCATGGATAATGCTTTTTTTCAAACCGTGTAAACTCGTGGTTAAAGGATCGTAAAGAAAGAACAGATTTTAATATACAAATAATGGGTTCGTTTTTAAATAAAAATTTTCTTGTTGTCTAAATGTTTCGGTATGCGTCTGCTCTTTCTAACGATCCCTAAACCACTCAAACAATACACGCTTTTTAAAAAAGATTATCCATTGCGCTCTCCGAGCCGGAGGCTAATATATGGATGCTTACAGTAAAAACTCACCAGCTTCTCAAATATTTCATGAAAAACGTAAAATGAAAATATTTCTAAGATACGTATTTGAAGGTATGCTGACACTGTTTGCGGTGTTTTTTTTCACCACAATAATTCTGTTCGTTTCCGGCGCCCCGCCTTTTGCAGCCTATTATCATATATTTAAAGGATCGCTGGGATCCTGGATCAAACTGGGCCAGGTCCTACAAGTCTGGATACCGCTGACACTTTGCGCTGCAGGCCTCCTTTATACATTCAGAATCGATCTCTGGAATATAGGTGTTGAAGGGCAGGTCATGCTGGGTGCTGTCTTTGCCACAGCAGTTCTCAGGATTGACGCGGCAAAGAGCATGCCCATGCTTTTTCTCGGGCTGTCGTTTCTGGCCGGCATCACCGGTGGTGCGATATGGGCGATCGTTGCAGGGGTTTTAAAAACAAAAGGGGGAGTTAATGAAATTTTTGCAGGACTGGGGCTTAACTTTGTCGGTCAGGGGGTCATCCTTTGGCTGATATTCGGACCCTGGCGGCGCCCCGGAATCGCTTCCATGAGCGGAACCGAACTATTTTCTCAAAAGTTGTGGCTTCCCTTTATTCCGGCTTTGCGACTTTCCCCTGTGGGGCTGGTTCTTGCTATGACAGCCCTGGTTTTAACGTCACTGTTGCTTCGGTATACCCAAATGGGATTAAATTTGAAAGCCATTGGGAATAATCGTGAGGCAGCCTATCTGTTCGGTCTGAAATCTGACCGATATATGATCATTGCCATGATTTTCGCCGGAGGGTTTGCAGGTCTGGCCGGGAGCATTCAGGTCACCGGCGTGTATCATCGTCTTCTACCCGCCATTTCCAGCAACTACGGATACCTGGCCCTACTGGTGGTTATGCTTGCAAACTACAATGTGTGGATAACGCCATTGGTGGCTTTCTTTTTTGCGTGCTTGAACGTCGGGAGTATCCAACTTCCCATGATGCTTGAACTCGACTCGTCATTAGGTGGCGTGATTCAGGGCTCGCTGGTTTTGGCAACGCTGGCCGTATATTCATGGCGAATCCGCGGAAAAATGTCCGGAGGAACCGCTGCAACATGACCGAGCTTGATGTCACCATATTATTTGCCGGTGTCGTGGCCGGCGCAGCGCCCATTGTTCTGGCGACGCTGGGGGAAACGGTTACGGAAAAAGCAGGCATTATCAACCTTTCCCTGGACGGTACCATACTCTTAAGCGCCATGGCAGCCTTTGTTGTTGCCTTGAAAACCAACAATATTATACTGGGTTTTGTTTTTGCTGCCGTTGTGGGAGGCATTGTTGCGGCAATCGTTGCTTTTTTCAGCATCTACCTTAACCAGTCACAGGTGGCGGTGGGATTCGTTCTGACACTCATGACCCGTGACCTTGCCTATTTCCTCGGCAACTCTTATTCCCGCCTGCATGGTCCCCAGGTTGTTCCTCTTCCGGTTCCGCTTTTAAAAGATATACCCTTTTTGGGGCAGATATTTTTTAATCAGAACCTGTTGGTTTATTTCAGCCTGGCCATGATCGTGTTTTGCTGGTGGTACATGTATAGAACCCCCCTTGGATTGCAGCTCAGATCTGTGGGGGAAAACCCCAAAGCATCCTATGCCAGAGGGATAAATCCTAAAAGGCAGCAGATGATATATTCAATTTGTGGCGGCCTGTTGGTGGGGCTCGCCGGGGCAACGTTTTCTCTGTCCGTAAAACCGGGCTGGGGACGGCCTCAGGGAGCTGAGGGAGTTGGATGGATTGCCCTTGTGCTGGTTATTTTCGGAGGGTGGAATCCCATAAAAGCTGCGATGGGTGCCTATCTTTTTTCATTTTTACAGGTAATGGGAATATACTGTCAGGGATGGTTGCCGACTGTTCCGGCCCAGGTTTTCCAGGTGGCGCCGTTTCCATTGATGATTTTTACCCTTTTGGTTATGTCTTTGGCACAGAAAGAGTCTGTGCAGAACTGGGCCGAAAATCACATTAGAATGAAATCGATATTGGCGTTTCTTTCCGGCAGTGTACCTACCTCCTTGGGAAAACCCTTCAGACAGGACTGATTGACAATTTTTTTAATCTATTATATTAATTGCAATGAATTTTTCATTATCATTATTATGAGAAAAGATAAATGTAGGGTAGAGGAGTTTTTCTAAATCGTCACTCCATGGACAATCTTTTTTTTAAAACGCGTGAACTCGCGGCAAGGGCTCGTAAAAAAAAAACAGGAACCCACCTTTGAAAAATCAATAGGTTTGCCATACGATCTGTGATTTCTTTTAAAGATGTAATTTCGGCATGCGCCTGTTCTTTCTAACGATCCCTAAGCCGCTCAAGCAGCACCCGTTTTTAAAAAAATATCATCCATTCCGTTCCCCAATGCGTAGGCTCTCCGAGCCGAAGGCTAATACTAAAGGATTTAGAAACAAAACTTTCTGAGGACTCAGATTAATCTAATTCTTGGAGTTATTACGATGGCAAAGATCGGAATTATCGGAGGTTCCGGACTGGATGATCCGGGGATACTAAGCAATCCAGAGATCATACAAGCAGACACCCCATATGGGAAACCGTCTTCTGCATTATCTGCGGGCAAGATAAACGGGGTCGATGTCGTCCTTATTGCAAGACATGGAGAAAAGCACAGGTTGAGTCCGAGCCAGGTCAATTACAGAGCAAATATTTACGCCTTAAAGGACCGGGGTGTGACTCATATCCTTGCAACAACGGCCTGTGGCAGTCTTAAAGAGGAAATAGAAAGAGGACATTTTGTCATTGTTGATCAGTTTATTGATTTTACAAAACACCGAAAAGTGACATTTCATGATTCCTTTGAAAACGGTGCTGTGCATACGGTTATGGCCGAACCGTTTGACATCGAGCTTAGAAAGACGCTTTATAAGGCAGCAAAAGATTTGAATTATGAAACCCACTTTGGTGGAACAGTGATAACCATCGAGGGCCCGAGGTTTTCTACCAAAGCAGAGTCTAAGATGTTTAAAATGTGGGGAGGGGATGTTATCAACATGTCGATTGCTCCCGAGACGGTTCTGTCAAATGAAGCAAGGATACCGTATGCAGTGGTCGCCATGTCCACAGATTACGACTGTTGGAAGGAAGATGAGGAGCCGGTTTCATGGGAAAAAATCCTTGAGGTCTTTAATCAGAATGCCGAACGAGTTAAAAAACTTATAGTGAATGCTGTTTCAAGTATTAAGTGAGTGAAGGAATAGTTATGAATCTTAAAGAAAAGATCAGAACCGTGCCGCATTGGCCCATTAAAGGAGTTATGTTTCGGGATATTACGACCCTTTTGCAGGATGCTAGGGCATTCAAAGAAACGTGTGACATGCTTTATAATCGTTATCGGGACATGCAGATTGAAAAAGTGGTCGCCATCGATGCAAGGGGGTTTATTTTCGGTGCGGTGCTGGCCTATAAACTCAATGTCGGGTTCGTTCCTGTTAGGAAAGCAGGGAAGCTGCCCTATAAAACCATCAGCGAGTCATATACCCTTGAATACGGAAAGAATGTTGTAGAGATGCATATCGATGCCATTAAAAAGGGTGAAAGGGTCCTGGTCGTAGATGATCTGATCGCCACGGGCGGCACGATATCCGCGGCAACAAAACTGGTCGAAAAACTGGAAGGTGAAATCGTTGAGTGCGTATTTATCGTGGAATTGCCTGATCTTAAAGGTATGGACAAGATAAAAAAATATAAAGCATTTACTTTAACCGAGTTTGAAGGGGAGTAAAATATCGGGTAGCAGTCCCGTTAATTGAAAAGCCGCCCAGTAAAAAGGGTGGAGGTAGCGTTTTTAAACCATCAACTGAGCCTCGCGGAGGGCTTTATCCTTTTCCATCCGGGGGAGCCTTTCGTAGAAACCGACCATGAGGTCTCGTGTCGTCTGGTCGTCTACCTTCCAGAGGCTCGATACGATCGATCGCGCTCCTGAGTAAAGAAATCCACTGGTAAAGCCGATGACGTCGTCGCCTAAAGTGCGAATCAGTTCGTGGTGCTGTTTCTTCTGCATGTGGGAATTGATTTGGATGTCTTTAATATTCGTTAATCCTGTCAAACATTCGGATTTTATTAGAAATAGAAATCAGAACTTTCCTGCCTCTATTTTTTTGCAAAGAAATTCCACCTGTTTCTGCAAGAGACCATTTTCTTTTAATCCCTGCTCAATGGTACCGATGGAATGGAGGGCTGTGGCATGATATCTGTTGAAGCTCTTCCCTATTACCTGGAGAGGAGCATCCGTATATCTGCGGGAAAGGTAAATCGCTATCTGCCGTGGTCTAACAATGGATTGCTTTCGAGAGCTTGAAACAATGTCCTTGAGAGAAACATTATAATGTTTACAAACCAGTTTCTTGACAGCGTCTATGGTGACATTCTTCCGCTGGCGAACGATATGTTTGGTGACACTTTGAGCAAGCCTAAGGTCAATGGGTTCTCCCAAAAGAAGTGATTTTGACGCAACTCCTATTAGGCCGCTTTCTAGCTGTCTCACATCCTCTGTGAGCTCGCTGGCCAGGTAATGGATCACTTCCTCCGGAACTTCATAACCTTTAACCAGTGCTTTTTTCTTTAGTATCCTGACCCTTGTCCTGAAATCAGGAGGATCAATATTTGAAATGAGACCGCAAGAGAGGCGTGATCTTAATTTGTCATCGAGTTTCGGAATGTCTCCCGGAAGATAGCAACTTGAAAAGATTATTTTCTTGCCAGCTTCAAACAGTGTGTCAAGGGCAAATGCAAGCTCGACCTGGGTGCGATCCTTATTCCTGAGATAATGGACGTCTTCAAGCAGCAGTACGTCACATTGATTCCTGTACTTCTCCTTGAACGCATTTATGGAACCGTGCTGAAAAGCATCGACCATTTCATTGCTGAAATCCTCTGCGGTCATGTAATAGACACGGTCTGTGGGATGTTCGGAAAGGATGTGGTGTCCGACGGCCTGGGTGAGGTGGCTTTTTCCCAATCCTGTCTTTGACAGTAAGAACAACGGATTCTGGGAAGCTTTTTTTTGCGAAGCCATTGACAGGGACGCTGAATAGGCAAAGTCGTTATTCTCTCCGACGACAAAATGATCAAAAGTGAAATCCTTTTTCAAAAGACGACCGTTACGCGGACATACATTAATATTGGGAAGCAGCAGTTGGGGGTTTTCATCTGTTTTGGGTTTGGGAAGGACATTTATTGCGGAGATCTCGATGGATAGTTGGCATTCTCTTCCCAGAACACTCTTTATTTCAGACTCTATGAGGGCACCAAAATTCTCAAGAACCCGCCTCCTGAAAAAAAAGTTGGGGGAATAAAGAACCATGCGGTTTTCATCACACCTTGCCAGTTGCAAAGGCTCAATCCACATCCTGAACGTGTGAGCAGGAATTCCTGATTTGATAGAAGATTTTACTTCGTTCCAGACTTTAATCATATCCGTTAATGTTTTTTATTTTCAAAAAACAGATGAATTTGCTTTTTTTAAAAGGGAGTGAATAGAGGAAAACCAACTCAATCTAACGATATAGGGGTATTATTTAAGGTTATCAGAAAACCGGCTTAATACCGAAGCAAGTTGTAGCTTATTTAGCGAACTATTTTTTTTATGTCAAACCCGATAATTCTGATTTTTCATTTTTCTATTAACATGCTGTCAACAAATTATATCATATTGTATTTACAAAATATAATTTCTTCATAAAAACAAACGTTCTGAAATTCGAGCTTTTCTGAACGCTATGTTTCTACAGGCATTTCAGCCATATCCAGCCCTATAGTTAAGTTATTAACAATTATGCTATCTCCCATATACGTCAATTTTCGATGAATATCTGCCAATTTCAAAAATAAATTATCGAATTGTTGTCCTGATAGAATTGAGAGTGAAGTCAATGCCTTTAGTATTGAATAATTGGTGCCAAGCCGGGAAGGTAGATTTTTAATCCTTGCTCCAAACCTTCGATGGAAATGTGAACATGAGGGGGTTAAAAGGAAATTAGATAATAACCAAGATCCAAAACCACTCAAACAGTACACGCTTTTTTAAAAAAAATACCCATTCCGCCCTTTCTTACGGACTGGAAACGGAGCCGGAAGTTGATTAATAAATGTTTACAATAAAAACACCCGACCCTTCAAATATTTATGGTTTTGAACATTTTGTAAATTGTTAATTTTGTCAATAACCAACACAAGTAACCGAAATAGCATCAATATAGCTGAGGATTTTTGTTGATAACTTGTTAATAACTATTTCAGCGTATCCTACACATTATTTTTCAAAATATCGTGTTAAGGAAATGACCAGGTTTTTATTAAAATATTGAAACTGAACGATAGGTAGGTTATTCGTAATACATCGATTTGGAATCTTTGACAATTTCTAAAAATCGACTCCTTGTATATGAGAAGAGTCAATTTTCACAATCCATTTCTCAAGCATGTCATTAAGTTCTTGTGGGTTAACCGGCTTACAGAGGTAATCATCCATTCCGGCTTCTATACATTTCTCGCGATCTCCTTTCATTGCATGAGCTGTCATGGCAATAACAGGAACCTTGTGATCGAGCACTGTCGATTCCGGATTTCGGATCTCTTCGGTTGCCGTGTAACCGTCCATCTCCGGCATCTGGCAATCCATCAAAATTATATCGTATGGTATCATTTCCAAGGCCTTTAAAGCCTCTTTACCATTTCCTACTGCATCAGCATTGTACCCAAATCTCTTCAGAATGTTCAAAGCCACTTTCTGGTTTGTAGCATTATCTTCGACTAATAGGATGCGCTGCTTGCGTTTTTTATACTCAGCCATTGAGTGTCGTGTAATAATAGTCGAAGATTGATCCTTTAGCCTTTCTTTTTTCGTAACGGTAACCGTGGCAAGACAATCATAGAGCTGTGACTGTTTTACCGGTTTTGTTAAATATGCTGCAAAGCCTATTTCTCCTATTCGCTTGGCATCACCGCGCTTGCCCATTGAAGTCAACAAGACGAGTATTGTCTCTTTCAGATCCGGATCTTGTTTGATTTTCCGTCCCAAAGTCTCGCCGTCCATTTCAGGCATCTGCATATCAATAATGGCAATTTCAAATGGATCATTACCGGCCATAGCCAACCTGAGTTCTTCCAATGCCTGTGCCCCGCTTGAGGCTTCTCCATACCTGCATCCCCACAATTTCAACTGCTCTTTTAAAACAAACCGATTTGTTGCATTATCATCAACTATCAGAATATATTTTTCCCTGATATCCTCGGGAATAATCATTTCTTTCTTACTTTCAGGTTGTTTTTCAAAAACTGCTGTGAACCAAAATGTAGAACCTTTACCTTCCTTACTTTTCACTCCGATCTGACCGCTCATTAATTCCGCAAGTTGCTTTGATATTGCCAACCCCAAACCCGTTCCACCGAATTTGCGGGTTGTGGAGTTGTCTGCTTGGGAGAACGACTTGAAGAGCCACTCTATATCGTTCTGGGGGATACCTATTCCGGTGTCGGATACACTAAACCGGATAGTGACATGGGTCATATCCTCATCATCAATAGAAACACGAACAATCACTTCGCCATTGTCCGTAAATTTGATCGCATTTCCCAAAAGATTGACCAGTATTTGACGTAACCGGCAAGGATCTCCGAATAAAAATGAAGGAACTTCAGGGTGGATTATGGTAACATATTCCAAACCCTTTTCATGAGCTTTGATGGCTAAAAGATCGGTTACTTCATCAATAGCTACTCTTAAATCAAAATCAATATTTTCAATATCAAGTTTACCTGATTCAATTTTAGAATAATCAAGGATATCGTTGATGATCGATAATAATGAATCTCCGCTTTTTCTTATAATTTCCGTGTACTCTCGTTGATCTGGATTCAACTCAGTATCTATAAGAAGGCTTGTCATACCGATAACCCCATTCATGGGGGTACGAATTTCATGGCTCATGTTGGCTAGAAACTCGCTCTTAATGAGGTTAGCTTTCTGTGCTTCCAAAGCCATCTTATTGGCTTTAATCATGGCGTCTTCTATTTCTTTTGTTTTTTGTGTTACTTTTTCTTCAAGAATAATATTTTGCCTGTGCATAAAATTATAGAATTTGGCATTTTCAATTGCATTGGCCGAATTCAGTAAGATTATAGATAAAAGATCAAGGGAGACATCAGGAATTCTTTCTCCTCGACTTGGTAACAAACCTACAAAAATGCCGATTGTTTTTGAGTGTGTTGCAATTACGTGTAAAAAAAACCGTTTTGAATGGTCTTTTGATTCGATCAGAATACCCCTTTTTTCACCCATAACCCAGCCGAAGAAATTATTATCGATCATAAATGCTACTTCATTCTCAACAAATTGTTTGAATTCAGAAGGTTCGCATGTAGACAAAACAAGATTTGAATCATTTTCATCTACGGCGTAAATCGCCTGTGCTTCAAATGGAATGATGCGGCGAATTCTTTTTTCAGTTTCTTTGAAAATTTCGTAACGGCCATTTTGTTTGTAAATTGTTTCCTGAAAATCTCCCAAAGACAATGCCATTTCCAACGCATTTTGGATAAACCTTCTGTTATCCTCCAAATACTCTATTCGCGTTACAAGTTTACTAGAATTGGAATTTTTGTACATCCTATTCATCCTTGAAAAAAAGATTCTAAGGGAACAAGCTGGTGAACTGCATGTTGAATTGTCGTTTCAAAAATGCTTGGTGAAATATCTAAATTGTCCCAAGCCTTATCGTCAAAATTTGGAACAAACCTTTCCCCACTGCTTCCCAGTCTTAAAGCATTGACCATAATATCTGCCAAATGGACAATGGCCGCCTGAATAGGATCGTGAGCGGCTGAAGGATTGTGGTGGAAAAATATATTGTTTTCCAATTCCAAAGGAAGTTTCCATGTTTTCAACAAATACTTCCCAATGAGAGTATGGTTGCCACCTAATAAACTATTTTCTTGCTGATAAAGAAGTTTATCTGACGTTGCAGACAGATTTAAAAGTGTCTTTGCCTGATCAGGAAAATACTGATAAATAATCAACCTGCCGATGTCGTGTAGTAGGCCACTTACAAACATTTGTTCTGTTTGTGGGATATTTTTATTTGCGGCTAAAATCCTTGATATAATACCGCAAGCAATACTATGCCTTAAAAATGAACTCATATCTAAAATTTCTTCTGGAATATCTTTAAAAGCTTTAACGATGCTAAGTCCTAAAGCCAGGCCTGTAATTTCTCTTGTGCCTATTATTGTGACAGCACGTGAAATATTGTTTATTTTCGATGGGAATCCGTAAAATGATGAATTGACAATTCTGAGCAAGAGTGTTGTCAAACTTGGACTTCTATTCACGACTTCAGCGATGCTATGAACCGAAGCGGTGGGATCTTCGACAATATCATTTAACTCAAAAGCTGTGGACGGCATTTCCGGCAGTTTTATGTCCTTATTGGCAATCATTTTTTTTACATTATAGATCGAATGGTCTCTTAAATCATCATCACCGGTCAAAGTGATTTTTTCACCATTATTTATTTCTTGCCGGCTTCTATGCAAAATAGATATTCTAAATAATTCCTTTAAGGCCGGATGAGAAAGATCAACATGTTTAAACATATGTTTTGTTTCTTCTGTTATCTCTTCCAGCTTATTTGGATCTATATTAGATTCTGATTGATTTTTTTCATCTTGATCGCAGGTGACACTTACTTCTGTGATTCCCCATATTTTAAAGATCCGGATATGTTTCGAATGTATTTTGTGCCCTTTTGCAAGAAGAAGTCTTGATTTTATGTCTTTAACATCTTCAGACAAAACCATATCAACTTCTAAGTTATCAACATGAACCATACCCATTGTTACCACCACCAGCTATTTTTTTCTTTTAACGTAAGTTTAAATAGCGTCATTGAACTACCGGCTGTATAGACAAAATAATCTTCTTTCCCTATAAAATAAGCATGCATACAATTGTAATTCGGCATGATGAAGGAAAATCTTTAATGTTTTTAATGGTAACGTATTTAAAAAACACTGAAAAGGTCAAAAATAGCAAGAAGAATCAAAGTTTAAGGTAAAATCCTTTTGGAAGCATAGCAGACGAGTTAATAGGAGATTAGGTTTAATCGTTCAATTTATGTTATTTTTTCTTTATGTTATCACTGAACCTGATAACCTTTTCGATGATGTTCTCTACATCGACAGTCAGAAGTATCCGATCCTTGACGAGGATATTTCCGTCTACGATGACATCTTGAACATCCGATCCTTGTGCGGCATAGACGATATGGGACACCGGGTTGTAAACCGGTACGAGATGAGGTTTGTGAGTATCGATGGTAATGACGTCGGCTTTTTTCCCGATTTCCAGTGAGCCGGTAATATCTTGAAGTCCCAAGGATCTTGCCCCTTCAATAGTGGCCATTTTCAGAACGGTAACGGCATCCATCAGCGTGGGGTCCATGGCGTTAACCTTGTGGAGTTTGGCCGCCGTATCCATTTCTGAAAATAGATCCAGATTGTTATTGCTGGCACAACCGTCTGTGCCCAGACCCACCGTTACACCGGCCTTTAACAGTGCCGGAACCGGTGCAATCCCCGAGGTAAGCTTCATGTTGCTTTCAGGGTTATGGGAAACGCTGGCCCCGCGTTTGGCAATAATTTCGATATCATCATCATCCAGCCAGACAGCGTGAACCAGAAGTGTGTTTCGATCGACAATACCGATCTTATCCATGTATTTTAGGGGTGTTGTGTGATGTGTTGTTTGAATTGATACATATTCGTCCTTGGTTTCTGCGGCGTGAATTTGGAAAAGCACACCTTTAGCGTCAGCAGCATCTTTGGCTTTTTTTAATGTCGCTTCGGAACAGGTATAGGGAGAGTGACAAAATATGGAAGGGGTAATCAGAGGTGATTTATATTTCCACTTTTGTATAAATTTTAAAGCGTTGTTGACGTTGTCCTCCGGCTTCGGCACCCCTGGTGCCGGAAAATCGATAACCCCCTGTCCCAATATCGCCCGCATCCCGATTTCGTTCATGACTGTTGCAACATGGTCTTCATGAAAATATCCGTCACAGCAGGTGGTGGTTCCAGAGAGCAACATTTCTGCACCTGAAAGCAGCGCCCCGAGTCTTACGGAGTCAGGGTGAATATGGTTCGCTTCGGCGGGAAAAATATATTCATTCAGCCATTTGGAAAGGGGAAGGTCATCTGCCAAGCCTCTGAACAGTGCCATGGGAAGGTGGGTGTGGGTATTGACAAGGCCCGGCATAATGATGCCGCCGCGGGCATCTATAATTTTTTTTCCATCAGGGAGCGGTTCATAGTTTTTACGCGGTTCGATTTTAGCCAGTTTATCGTTTTTTATACAGAGAACACCGTCACCAATAATATCAAAATCAGAGTTCATCGTGATAAGGGTGCCGTTGTGTATGACAATATCATAATTCATTGCTTTTTACCTTAACTGGGCGTTTCAAATTTTAAAGGGGGATCAAATATCTTTTATTTTTAATGAATGATCTTTATGAAGTTTTAAGATCACATTTTTGATAACTGCTTCAAGTCTTGGAGCAGCTTCTTTGGCAACAGCGATAACTTCTTCAACGGTTGCGGGCGTTGGGTTATCCGGATCATTGATGTTGGTGATGGTTGACAGGCCGAGCACGTTTATCCCTGCATGGACCGCGGCAATGACTTCCTGAACGGTTGAAAAACCCACGGCATCGGCACCAATGGTTCTTAAAAAGCGAACTTCGGCCCGGGTTTCAAGGGACGGGCCTTTAAGGCCGGCATAAACACCTTTTTGCAATGGGATGCCTTCATCGCTCCCGGCAGTTTCGGCAAGTTCGACCAGCTTTTTATCATACGCTTCGATCATATCCGGGAACCGGATTCCCCAACGTTCTTCATTGGGCCCGATCAAAGGATTTGAACCGGTCAAATTGATATGATCAACAATGGTCATGATGTCGCCGGCGGTAAACTCAGGATTCAATCCGCCGGCGGCATTTGAAAGAATCAGCGCCTTAACGCCGAGCGCTTGCATCACCCGGATGGGAAAGGTCACCTCCAGAGGCGAATACCCCTCATAAAGGTGAAACCGTCCCTGCATGGCCACGATCTGTTCTCCGTACATGTCTCCGAAATGAAGCCGTCCATAATGACTTTCAACCGTTGATGTCGGGAAATACGGTATTTCTTCATACTCAAAGGATACGGATATATCCAAAAACTCAGTACTCGCTCCGAGACCGGTTCCGGTCATCAGTCCGATTTTTGGTGACTTTTTGATATAAGATTTTAGAAAATTTGCAGTTTCAACGGCCTTGTATATATCGTTTTTCATGATGAGTTCCCAGATGACATATTCGGTATTCTTAACATTTTTTCAATTTTGTCTTTGAATAGTCTTTGCGGGCATAATAATCCAACATCAAGCTGACGTCAAGAAGACGAATAAACGGTCAGGGCAAACGCACTTGACCTTGATTTAGCGAAGAGACGGCGTGTCTCTCTTGAAAACCGAATGACTGTTTGAAGGGCTTTAGCACGCGTTAGCCCGAACCGGATGAGATTATGACTTGAATAATCAATAGGATAAGTTAGCGATAAATTCTTCTAAATAACTCAGGCACCGTTCGGGTCTACGGGTGCTTAAGCACAAGTTTCAGTCGGTTGGAAAGAGACATACGCCGTTGCGAAGCTTTTTCCTGTGTATTGGGATTCAAAAGTGTTTGTCCTGAAAATGCGGCTTTTATATATTGACATGATTTTTTATAGCATATAAAAATATAAGTTTGTTTGAAATGGGATGATTGTCAGATAATCCAATATTATTACCAGGAGAATTAAACCATGTCCAAAGATATCATCGGATCGGTGCTGGTTGTGGGCGGCGGGATTGCCGGGATGCAATCTGCTCTGGATTTGGCTGATTCGGGATTTTATGTTCATCTCGTTGAAAAATCCCCGGCCATCGGCGGCATTATGTCACAACTGGACAAAACCTTTCCGACCAATGATTGTGCCATGTGAATTATTTCACCGAAACTGGTCGAGGTCGGCCGGCACATCAATATAGAGCTTCACACCATATCTGAAATTAACGAGATAACCGGTGAAGCCGGCAATTTTAAGGTTACGCTGAACAAGGGCGCAAGATATATCGATATGGACAAATGTACCGCATGCGGGGACTGTACCCAAGTGTGTCCGGTGAACCTTGAAAGTCTTTACGATGAGTGTCTCATTGACAGAAAAGCGGTTTACAAGCCCTACGCACAGGCCGTCCCCGGCTCATATACCATAGACAAAAGAGATCAATCGCCCTGTACCAATGCCTGCCCCAACGCTGTCAATGCCCACGGATATGTGGCCATGATCGCTCAGGGCAAATACCAGGAGGCCATGGAGGTCATCACCCGGACGCTGCCCCTTCCCGGCGTGCTGGGCCGGATTTGCCCCCATCCGTGTGAAACCGCATGCCGGAGAGACGAGGTGGATGAACCGATTTCCATCTGCGCCCTGAAACGTTTTGTGGCAGATCAGGTCGATATCGATGATTTGCCCCCGGTTGATATTCCGGCCAGGGATGAAAGAATCGCTGTTATCGGCGCAGGGCCTGCCGGTCTCACGGCCGCCTATTTCCTGGCCAAAGACGGTTTCAAGGTGATCATTTTCGAGGCTCTTCCCGTGGCCGGCGGTATGCTCAGGGTGGGCATCCCCGATTACCGGCTGCCACCGGATGTGCTTGAAAAAGAAATCAGGTGGATCACCCGTCTTGGAGTTGAGATCAAATATGACACTGCCCTTGGCCGGGACATCACCGTTGACGGTCTCATGGATGACGGATTCAAGGCCGTTTATCTGGCCATCGGTTGTCATGCCAATATGAAACTGAACATTCCCAACGAAGATACAGATGGCGTGATTCCAGGGGTTAAATTTTTAAGGGATGTTTCTTTGGGTGATCTCAAGGCCCTCAAAGGCAATGTGGTCATCGTGGGCGGAGGAGATGTGGCCATCGATGCGGCAAGATCCGCACTGCGCCTTGGAGCAGACAAGGTCAGCATCCTTTATAGAAGAACCCACGCAGAGATGCCTGCCCGGGAGGAGGAAATTGAAGATGCCCTTGAAGAAGGGGTTGATATTCAGTTCCTCATGGCACCTGTAGAAGTGGTGGAACGCGGCGGAAAAGTCGTGGGTATCAAATGCATTAAAATGAAACTTGGCGAGCCTGACAAAAGCGGCCGACGCCGACCGGTTCCTGTTAAAGGGAGTGAATTTGTGGTTGACACTGACATCATCATACCGGCCATCGGTCAGAAAACCGACACCGCATTTCTTAAAGATACAAAGGACATAGAACTGGATCGTTGGAACAACATCAAAGTCGATCCCATCAGCTTCGAGACCACCAAAAAAGGGGTGTTTGCCGGCGGAGACGCCCAAACCGGTGCATGGATCGCCATTGGTGCCGTAGCAGCCGGAAGAGAGGCTGCCGTTTCCATAAAGAGATATTTGAACTCGGAGGATTTGATAAAAGGGCGAGAGCCTATTGAAACGCCTCAGAAAAACTTCTATCCCATCAAAAAGGATATCCAAAAGGTCAAACGGGAGAAGATGTCCAGGATTTCCATGGAAGATCGGAAATCGGGTTTCACAGAAGTGGAACAGGGTCTCAGTGAGGCGGCAGCGGTTGTTGAAGCCCAAAAATGCCTCAACTGCATGGTATGCTGCGAGTGCTTGGAATGTGTGAAGGTCTGCAAAGCCGAAGCCGTTACCATTGATACCCATTCCCAGAAGAATGAAACTGTAGAGATTGATGCCGGTTCGATCATATTGGCCCCTGGAGCGGACGTGTATGATCCCGGACTGCACGACACCTACAATTACGCGAACCATCCCAATGTGGTGACGTCCATGGAATTCGAGCGGATTCTATCGGCATCGGGT
>Ga0210124_1000096_pt1 | contig 50252 bp, 53 predicted proteins | sample Muzzi_PWC_D2_FD_185554 | JGI IMG/M metagenome (GOLD analysis project Ga0210124, IMG submission 185554) | Wetland microbial communities from San Francisco Bay, California, USA, that impact long-term carbon sequestration - Muzzi_PWC_D2 (SPAdes) | ecosystem: Environmental > Aquatic > Marine >...
TGATCATCTTCCTGCTGATCATGGCGGTCGCCGTGATCACCTTCATCGTGTTCATGGAGCGCGCGCAGCGGCGCATCGTGGTGCAGTACCCGAAGCGTCAGGTCGGCAGTAAGATGTTCGGCGGCGAGAGCACGCACCTGCCGATGAAGATCAATCCCTCGGGCGTGATTCCGCCGATCTTCGCCTCGTCGCTGCTGCTCATGCCGTTGACCGTGGTCGGCTTTGCCGGCGGCAGCGGACCGGAATGGCTGACCTGGGTCACGGCCATGCTGGGCCGCGGGCAGCCGCTCTATCTGACCCTCTACGTCAGCCTGATCGTGTTCTTCACCTTTTTCTACACCACGATCGTGTTCAATCCGGACGACACGGCGGACAACCTGAAGAAGAACGGCGGGTTCGTCCCCGGCATCCGACCGGGCAGCCACACCGCCCAGTACCTGCGGTTCATCCTGATCCGCCTGACGGCGATCGGCGCGATCTACCTCTCCGTGGTCTGCATCCTGCCGGAGATCCTGATCTCGCGCTTCTCGGTGCCCTTCTACTTCGGCGGCACCAGCCTGCTGATCGTCGTGTCCGTGACCATGGATACCGTCGGGCAGGTCCACTCCCACCTGCTGGCCCACCAGTACGAGGGGCTGATCAAGAAGGCCAAGCTCAAGGGGAGGCGCGGGTGAACGTGATCCTGCTCGGGCCGCCGGGTGCCGGAAAGGGCACCCAGGCGCAGCGTCTCGAGCGGGCGCATGGCATGGTCCAGCTTTCGACCGGCGACATGCTGCGCGCCGCGGTCGGCTCGGGCTCCGAGCTGGGACGCCAGGCCAAGCAGGTCATGGACGCCGGACAGCTGATGCCCGACGACCTGATGATTCGCATGATTGCCGAGCGGATCGAGCAGCCGGACTGCGCCGGCGGATTCATCCTGGACGGCTTTCCCCGGACGACCGGCCAGGCCGAGGCGCTGGACCGCATGCTGGGCGACAAGGGGTTCAAGCTCGACGCAGTGATCAAGATGAAGGTGGACGAAGAGGCGCTGGTCGAGCGCATCACCGGGCGGTTCACCTGCGCCCGCTGTGGCGCCGGCTATCACGACAAGTTCCATCGGCCGAAAAACGACGAGATCTGCGATCACTGCGGCGGGACCGAGTTCACGCGCCGGGCGGACGACAACGAGGAGACGGTGCGGGCGCGCCTCGCGGCCTACCGGGAGCAGACCGCGCCGATCCTGCCCTATTACGAGGCCAAGGGGGCCCTGCGGCGGGTCGACGGGATGGCCCCGATCGACGAGGTGACGCGCCAGATCGAGGCGGTCTTGGCGGGCTAGGATGGGATCCTGGGCGGTTGACTTGAAGCGGCCGATACCTATAATCCCGCCTCCGCCGGCGCGACCGCGACCGGACCGCTTGGCGCGTCCTCGTCATAGTGTGGGCCGTAGAGCAATTTCAGACGGTTAAGGAGGCCGCGACGTGGCACGTATTGCGGGTGTCAATATCCCCACCCAAAAGCGCGTGGAAATCGCGCTGACCTATATTCACGGCATCGGCCGGACCAAGGCGACGCAGATCTGCGGCCACGTGGGCATCCCCAGGGAGCGGCGGGTCAACGAGTTGACGGACGACGAGGTCGTACGCATTCGCGAGGCCATCGATCGCGATTACCTGGTCGAGGGTGACCTGCGCCGGGAGGTCGCGATGAACATCAAGCGGCTCATGGACCTGGGCTGCTACCGCGGCCTGCGCCACCGCAAGGGGCTGCCGGTTCGCGGTCAGCGGACCCATACCAACGCCCGCACCCGCAAGGGCCCGGCCCGGCCGATCGCCGGTAAGAAGAAGGCCGTCAAATAGGAACGGATTAGACCGACATGGCCAAACCGCAGACCCGCGTGCGTCGCCGCGAGAAGAAGAACATCACCTCCGGCATCGCGCACGTGAACTCTACGTTCAACAACACCAAGATCACCATCACCGACGTCCAGGGCAACACCATCGCCTGGGCTTCGGCGGGCGGTCAGGGATTCAAGGGCTCGCGCAAGTCGACGCCTTATGCGGCCCAGCTGGCCGCCGAATCGGCCGGCCGCAAGGCGCAGGAACATGGTGTCAAGACGCTCGAGGTCAACGTGAAGGGGCCGGGCTCGGGCCGCGAATCGGCGCTCCGCGCCCTGCAGGCCGTCGGCTTCACCATTACGGCCATTCGCGACGTGACGCCGATCCCGCACAACGGGTGCCGGCCGCCGAAGCGGCGCCGGGTCTAGAACACCGTCCGCCCGACCGAAGGGGCGGACGCGTTTCGGCGTTGGGCGTGCCGAGGGGCCGCGCCGCCCGGTGCCGACAAGCGCAGGTGAGCGCATCGAGGGAAATCGCCGCGGGCGGTCTCCCATCATTCTTTCAAGTCGTGAGGACGCGACCGTGCTGCAGAAAAACTGGACTGATCTGATCAAGCCGAACAAGCTGGATATCCAGCCTGGCCATGACCCCAAGCGCTTTGCCAAGGTGGTTGCGGAACCGCTGGAACGCGGCTTCGGGCTGACCCTCGGCAACGCGCTGCGCCGCGTACTGCTCTCGTCGCTGCAGGGGGCCGCGGTCACCAGCATCCAGATCGACGGCGTGCTGCATGAGTTCTCGTCGATCCCGGGCGTGCGCGACGACGTGACCGACCTGGTCCTCAACGTCAAGTCGATCGCCCTGCGCATGCACGGCGAGGGGCCGAAGCGCATGCGGCTGCGCGGCGAGGGGCCGGGCGAGGTGACGGCCGGACAGATCGAGACCGGCCACGACATCGAGATCATGAACCCCGACCTCGTGCTCTGCACGCTGGACGACGGGGCGCGGATCGACATGGAGCTGACCGTCGATGCCGGTAAGGGCTACGTCGCCGGGTCGCAGAACCGGCCGGAGGATGCGCCGATCGGCCTGATCCCGGTCGACGCCCTGTTCTCCCCGGTCCGCAAGGTCGCCTACAAGGTGGACAACACCCGCGTCGGCCAGGTGACCGACTACGACAAGCTGACCATGGAGCTCGAGACCAACGGCGCGGTCACGCCGGAGGACGCGGTCGCCCTGGCGGCGCGCATTCTGCAGGACCAGCTGCAGCTCTTCATCAACTTCGAGGAGCCGCGCTCGCGCGACCTCGAGGAGCGGCCGAGCGAGCCGCCATTCAACCGCAACCTGCTGCGCAAGGTGGACGAGCTCGAGCTGTCGGTCCGCTCGGCGAACTGCCTGAAGAACGACAACATCGTCTATATCGGCGACCTGGTGCAGAAGACCGAGGCGGAAATGCTGCGCACCCCGAACTTCGGGCGCAAGTCGCTGAACGAGATCAAGGAGGTGCTTTCCGGCATGGGGCTGCATCTCGGCATGGAGATCCCCAACTGGCCGCCGGAGAACATCGAGGACCTGGCGAAGAAGCTCGAGGAGCCGTTCTAGCGGACGGCCTCGAACTGGCAATAATCGGGCCGCGAGGGCCCGACCCGGCGTACATGCGGCGGTCGTCCGACGGTCGCGCGGCGGCGGGTTTGTTTAATCGGTTCCGCGCGCGGGGCCCGGAGAGACGGAGAAAGAGCGATGCGTCACGCCAAGACCGGCCGCAAGTTCGGCCGCAGCAGCAGCCACCGCAAGGCGATGTTTGCCAACATGGCCGTGGCGCTGCTCAAGCACGAGCAGATCAAGACCACCCTGCCCAAGGCGAAGGACCTGCGGCGCGTGGTCGACCGTCTCGTCACCCTGGGCAAGCGCGGCGATCTGCACGCCCGGCGCCAGGCCTACGCCGCTCTGCGCGACGATGCCGTCACGGAGAAGCTGTTCGGCGTTCTGGCCGAGCGCTATCGTGAACGCGCCGGCGGCTATACCCGCGTGATCAAGGCCGGGTTCCGCTACGGCGACATGGCGCCGATGGGAATGATCGAGCTGGTCGATCGCGATCCCGGCGCCAAGGGGCAGGATTCCGGCCCCACCATGTACGGGGACGAGGACGAAGAGGGCGCCGAGGGCGAGGACTGAGCACTCCGCGCAGGCGCCGGAGATTTCGGGGGGTGGTTCCGATTGGGCCGCCCCTCTTGCGTTCTCGCCCCCCGAGTGCGACCCGGCGGACGGTACGGTGCGGATGGTGTAGCATCGGCGCCGGCCGCCCGCTTGAGAAAGGAGATACGCGCGTCATGAGACAGCGAAGCGCTGTTCGAGCCCTATCCGCCGCCCTGATTCTCGCCCTGCCTGTCTTGCTGGCGCCGGGGCCGATCGCTCGGGCCGACACCAAGGTGGTGCCGAAGTCGGTCGAGGCCATCCAGCTGTCTTTCGCGCCGGTCGTCAAGAAGGTCGCACCGGCCGTCGTGAACATCTTCTCGAAGCGCGTCGTCAGCCAGCGCTCTCTGTCCCCGCTGTTCAACGATCCCTTCTTTCAGCAGTTCTTCGGCAACGGCTTCGGCAATTTCGGCGTGCCGCGCGAGCGCATCGAGAATTCGCTGGGCTCCGGCGTGATCGTGTCGCCGAAAGGGCTCATCGTGACCAACCACCACGTCATCGAGGGCGCGACCGAGATCACCGTCGTGCTTGCCGACCGCCGCGAGTTTCCGGCGACGGTGGTGCTCGACGACAAGCGCACGGACCTGGCGGTCCTGCGGGTCGACGACGGCCACGGCAACCTGCCGTACGTCGAGCTGCGCGATTCCGACAGCATCGAGGTGGGCGACCTCGTGCTGGCGATCGGCAATCCCTTCGGCGTCGGCCAGACCGTGACCAGCGGCATCGTCTCCGCCACGGCGCGCACGCACGTCGGCATCTCCGACTACGCCTTCTTCATTCAGACCGACGCGGCGATCAATCCGGGCAACTCCGGCGGGGCGCTGGTGACGCTGGACGGCAAGCTGGTCGGCATCAACACCGCCATCTTTTCCCGCGGCGGCGGCTCGATCGGCATCGGCTTCGCCATTCCCGCGAACATGGTGCGCACGGTGGTCGCCAGCGCCGAGCAGGGCGGCAAGGTGGTCCGACCGTGGAGCGGAGTATTGGGCCAGACCCTGACGCCGGACCTGGCCGACAGCCTGGGCCTGAGCCGGCCGGGTGGGGTCGTCGTCAACAAGGTCTATCCGGGCGGCCCGGCGGCACGCGCCGGAATCGCGCCGGGCGACGTCGTCCTCTCGGTCGAGGGCCAGCCGGTCGAGGACGTCGAGGCTTTCCGCTTCCGCGTGGCGACCGGCGAAATCGGCCGGAGCGTGAGCCTCGAGGTGTGGCGCGACGGCCGCCGCTTGAAGGTCGCCCTGCCCTTGCAGGCCCCGCCGGAGACGCCGCCTCGGGACGAGCGGCAGCTGACCGGGCAGCAGCCGCTGGCCGGGGCCGTCGTCGTCAACCTCTCGCCGGCCGTGGCCGACGAACTCGACCAGCCGGGCGAGTGGAAGGGCGTCGTCATTCTCAAGATCGTTCGCGGCAGCCCGGCCCACCGGCTCGGTTTCGCGCCCGGCGACGTGCTGCTCAAGATCAACGATTACGATGTCGTGGACGTCGCCGGGCTGGATGCCGAACTGGCCCGCGCCGTGACCCATTGGACCATCACCTTCGTCCGCGACGGGCAGGAACGCAGTGCGGAGTTCAATTTTTAGCGTGACGGTCAGCCGCGCGCCCGACCCCTCCGGCCGGGCGGGATCGGGACGGCGGAGGCCATGACCGGCCTGTTCGAGGCGCAGGCGCCGCGACCGCTGGCCGACCGGCTGCGGCCCAAGGCGCTCGACCAGGTCCTGGGGCAAGCGCATCTGCTGGCCCCCGAGGCCCCTCTCGGGCGCATGATCGCGCAGCGGCGGCTGGCCTCGATGATCCTCTGGGGGCCGCCGGGCACGGGCAAGACGACGATCGCGCGCCTGCTGGCCGAGGTCAGCGACCTGGCGTTCGAGCCGCTGTCGGCTGTCTTCTCTGGGGTGGCCGACTTGCGCAAGGTCTTCGAGCGGGCCAAGCAGCGCCGCACCGCCGGCCAGGGCACCCTGCTGTTCATCGACGAGATCCACCGCTTCAATCGGGCGCAGCAGGACGGTTTTCTGCCCTACGTCGAGGACGGCACCGTGATTCTCGTCGGGGCGACCACCGAGAATCCTTCGTTCGAGCTTAATGCGGCGCTCCTGTCGCGCTGCCAGGTCTTCGTGCTGAAGCGCCTCGACGAGGCCGCCATGGCCGAGCTGCTGCGGCGTGCGGAGGCCGACGCCGGCCGCACGCTGCCGCTCGAGCCCGACGCCCGCGCGGCGCTCGTCGCCATGGCGGACGGCGACGGGCGCTACCTGCTCAATCTCGCCGAGGAGTTGTTCGACCTGCCGGCCGAGCCGCCGCTGGACACGGCCGCCTTGGCCGCTGTGGTGCAGAAGCGCGCGCCGCTCTACGACAAGTCGCAGGAGGGCCACTACAACCTGATCAGCGCCCTGCACAAGTCGCTGCGTGGCTCGGACACCGACGCGGCGCTCTACTGGCTGGCGCGCATGCTGGTCGGCGGCGAGGACCCGCGCTATATCGCGCGCCGCTTGGCCCGCTTCGCCTCAGAGGACGTCGGCCTGGCCGATCCCCAGGCGCTGGTCCAGGCGCTGGCCGCCTGGGACGCCTATGAGCGCCTCGGCAGCCCGGAGGGCGAACTGGCGATCGCCCAGGCCGTGATCTACCTGGGCAGCGCCCCGAAATCCAATGCCGCCTACCGCGCCTTCAACGAGTCCCAGCGGGCGGCCAGGGACACCGGCTCGCTCATGCCGCCGATGCACATCCTCAATGCGCCGACCCGGCTGATGAAGGATCTCGGCTATGGCCGCGACTACGCCTACGACCACGACACGGCCGAGGGCTTCTCGGGGCAGAACTACTTTCCCGAGGGCATGGCGCGCCGCCAGTTCTACCGACCGGTTCAACGCGGCTTCGAAAGAGAGATACATAAAAGATTGGAATATTGGAATAAATTGAGATCGGAGCGGCAGGAGGACTGAGCCGCCGGCAGCTTTGCACACGGTGCGGACCAGCTATTCGCCCTTGCCGGTTGCGCCTGTCCCTGACGGGCGTATTGTGCGGGCCCGGCTGAATTGCGGCGGCGCGGCATCAGGGTATCGAATGGCCAACTACTGCGTTCCCGAGAAGGGCAAAGCGGCGCTTCTGGTGATCTCGGCGCAGCGCGACTATCTCCGACCGGGGTCGCCCCTACATACCAAGGGCGCCGAAGGCGCCGTCCCCGTCCTGCGCAAGCTGGTCGATGGGTTCCGGGCGGAAAACGCACCCATCTATCATTCGATTCGCCTCTATCGGCCCGACGGCTCCAACGTCGACGCTTGCCGCCGTCAGGCGGTGGAGGAGGGCATGCGGGTGTGCATGCCCGGTAGCCCGGGCGCCGAGGTATTCGACGAACTCAAGCCCGATCCGGCGACCCGGCTCGACCCCGACCATCTGCTAAAGGGCAAGCCGCAGGCCCTGGCGCCGAACGAATGGGTCTTCTACCGGCCGCGCTGGGGCGCGTTCCACGGGACCGCGCTGGAAGATGCGTTGCGCAAGCGTGAGATCACGACCCTCGTCGTCTGCGGCTTCAGCTTCAGCACGGGCCTGCGCGCCACGATCTACGAAGCCAGCGCGCGCGATTTCCGTCTGGTGCTGATCCCCGATGCCGTGTGCTGCGCCACCGAAGAGGCGATCAAGGAACTCGGCCGCATCGGCATCTATCTCATGACCTCGGACAGCTGCCTGAAGTGGCTGTCCGGCAGCGGCAAGGCGCACGCCGCCGCCTGAGGCGCCCCGCCCGTCCCCAATCGCTGTCGCGTAACCTTGTTGCGCCGGGCCGATTTGCGGCACTGTGGCGCGGGCAAGGGGGGAGAGGCGGACGGATGCGGCTGAGCGGGCACTGGGCGGTGCTGACGGCCGCCGTCCTGTTGAGCGGCGCGCTCGGTTCGGTCCACGCCTTCAGCGTCTTCATCGCGCCGCTGGAGCACGCGCTCGGGGCGACCCGCGCCGAGATCAGCCTGATCTATTCGCTGGCGATCGTCTCCCTGACGGCGGTCATGCTGGTCGGCCACGCGGCCCACGTGCGGATTGCCCCGCCGCTGCTGGCCTCGGCCACCTGCCTGGTCGCCGCGCTTGGCCTGCTGGCCGCCGGCTGGTCCGGCCGCTACGCGGGCTTCCTCGTCGGTTACGGCCTGCTGTTCGGCGCGGCCAACGGCATGGGCTATGGCTATGCCCTCTACCTGGCGGCGCGCGCCGTCCCGGCGCGCATCGGCTTCGGCATGGGCGCGGTCACCGCCGCCTATGCCCTGGGCGCGACCGTTTTCGCCAAGGTCTTCGCGCTGCTGATCGCCCGCGCCGGCGTGTCCGCCGCCCTGGCGGGCCTGGCGGCGTTTCTCGTCGTCGTCGGCCTTGGCGCCGCCCTGCTGCTGCGGCGCGCCGGGCTCGCGGCGCAAGGCGGCGACGCGGCGTCCCGGGTCGCCCGGCCGGTGCCGCGTCGGGGACTGGTGACGGTTCTCTGGGCCGGTTTCGGCCTCGGGTCCGCGGCCGGGCTCATGGCCATGGGGCACGCCGCCGGCATCGTCGCCGCCGTCGGCGGGCGCCCGGGCGAGTTCGTCCTCGGCGCGATGCTGATCGGCCTGGGCAATGCTTGCGGCGGCCTCGCCGCGGGATGGCTGTGCGACCGCTGGCCCGCGGCGCGCCTGATGGCGGTCCTCTCCGGCGGCTCCGCGCTGGTGCTGTTCGCCCTGGCCGGGATGGTGCAGCCGGCCTGGGTCATCGCGGGGCTGACCCTGGTGGGGTTCTTCTACGGCGCCCTGGTGGCGGTCTATCCGGTCGCGGTCAGCGGCTATTTCGGGCCGCGGCTGGCCGGCAAGGTCTACGGCCGGGTGTTCACCGCCTGGGGGCTGGCCGGGCTGGCCGGGCCCTGGATGGCCGGTGCCGTCTACGACGTGACCGGCCACTACGGTCCGGCCCTGGCGATCGCCGGCGCGGCGGCGCTCGGCGCGCTCGCGGTGGCGATTGTCCTGTTGCGCCGCCCGCAAGCCGCGGCATAGGGCGGCCGACCCTGTGTTCGGAGGCGCGGCTGCGCTATAAGGCGGGCGGACTTGCTCGGCAACGGACTGGCTACGCGCAGCATGGCGGACTGGACTATTCTCTCGGCGATCACCGCCGTGCGTTGCCGGTCGCGCGGGCGGCCGGCATGACCGCGGTACGCAGTTGCACGGTCCGGCCCGAGGACGCCGACATGCGCCTCGATCGCTGGTTCCGCCGCGAGTTCCCCGATCTGAGTCACGGCCGACTCGAGAAGCTGCTGCGCACCGGTCAGGTGCGCGTCGACGGGCGTCGCGCCAAGGCCGGCCAGCGTCTCGAGGCCGGTCAGGCGGTCCGCGTTCCGCCGCTCGCCGCCGCGCCCGCGGCGAAAGCAGAGGCGCGCCCGGCAACCGGCAGCCCGGCTGCGCGCGCCCCTGCCGCGCCGAGCGCGTCGGAGGCGGCGGCGTTGCGCGCCCGGGTGCTGTACCGCGACGACACGGTGATCGCCCTCGACAAGCCGGCCGGGCTGGCGGTGCAGGGCGGCACCGGCCAGCGGCGCCACCTCGACGCCATGCTCGACGCCCTGCGCTTCGGCGCCGAAGAACGCCCGCGCCTGGTGCACCGCCTCGATCGCGACACCAGCGGCGTTCTCCTGCTGGCCCGCAACGCGGCGGCGGCCCGCAAGCTGACCGCGGCCTTCCGTGGCAAGGCCGCGCAGAAGGTCTACTGGGCCCTGGTGCTCGGCGCGGCGCCGCCGGACGGCGGGCGGATAGATTTGGCGCTGGTCAAGGGCGGCGCGGCCGGCCGCGAGAAGGTCGGGGCCGCGGCCGACGGCCAGCCGGCCGTCACCCTGTTCCGCCCCGTGGCGACGCGGCAGCCCGGTGGTCGCCGCGGCCCGTCGATCACCTGGCTCGTGCTCATGCCGCTGACCGGCCGCACGCACCAGCTGCGCGCGCATTGCGCGGCGACCGGCATGCCGATCCTGGGCGACGGCAAGTACGGCGGCCGCGCCGCCTTTCCCGAGCTGCCGGGGGAGGCGGGGACGGCGCCGCCCGGGCGACTGGTGCTGCATGCGCGCGAGATCGCGCTGCCGCATCCCGAGGACGGCACGACCCTGCGGGTCGCCGCGCCGCTGCCGCCGGAGCTCGCCGCACTCTGGCGGCGCCTCGGCTTCGATCCCGAAGCGGCCGAGCCTGTCGCCGCAGCGCTTGCCGACTACGCGGCGGGACAGAGTCACTCGCCGCCGGGTACGCGGCCCCGGCCGTCCGCGGCGAAAAAGAAGGCGCATGCAAGACGAGGACGGAGATGAGGATCGAGGACCTCGATACGCCGGCTCTGGTGCTGGAGCGCGACCGACTCGACGCCAATCTGGCGCGCATGTCCGCCCGCGCCAAGGCGCTCGGCGTCGACCTTAGGCCGCACTTGAAGACCGCCAAGTCGGCGGAGATCGCACGCCGCGCCACCGCGCCGCATTCCGGCGCGATCACCGTCTCGACGCTGCGCGAGGCCGAATACTTCGTGGCACAGGGCTTTACCGACCTGCTCTACGGCGTCGGAGCGGTGCCGGACAAGTTGTCGCGCGTTGCCGCGTTGCAGAGCGGCGCGGCGCGGGTCGCTATGGTCACCGACCAGGTCGCGGTGGCGCGCGCCCTTGGCGAAGCGGCGGCCGCGCTCGGCGGTGACTTCGCGGTCCTGGTCGAGATCGACTGCGGCGATGGCCGTGCCGGCGTTGCGCCGGAGTCCGATGACCTGCTGGAGATCGGCCGGGTGCTCGATGCCGCCGCCAACGTCGCGCTGCGCGGCGTGATGACTCATGCCGGGCATTCCTACGCCTGCCGCAACGCTGCCGAGGTCGAGGCCGTGGCCGAGCAGGAGCGGGCGGCGGTGGTGCGCGCCGCGGAGCGTCTACGCAGCGCCGGCCTGCCCTGTCCGGTGGTCAGCGTCGGCTCGACGCCGACCGCGGCTCACGCGCGCAGCCTGGAGGGCGTCACCGAGATGCGCCCCGGAGTCTACATGTTCAACGACGTGTTCCAGGCCGAGATCGAGTCCTGCGGCTTCGACGACATCGCGCTCTCGGTGCTGACCACGGTGACCGGCCATCACAGGGAGCGCGGCGAGATCGTGATCGACGCCGGCGGGCTGGCGCTTTCCAAGGACCGCAGCACGGCCGAGGGGCCGCGCGACGTCGGCTATGGTCTGGTGTGCGACCTGCGGGGCGCGGCCGTGCTGCCGGAGCTCCATGTCGTGCGCGTCTCGCAGGAGCACGGCATCGTCGCCGCGCCCGGCGGCGGGCTGCCGTTCGAGGCCCTGCCGCCCGGCACGCGCCTACGCATCCTGCCGAATCATGCCTGCATGACGGCGGCGGCCTACGACCGCTACGAGGTGGTCGCGGGCGGCGACGAAGTGATCGCCCGCTGGGACCGCGTCAACGGCTGGTAGGGCGGGCGCTTTAGCCGAACACCAGCGGCACCAGCACGAGCGCCGCGGCGGTCGCCAGGAGCGTCGACATCGCGTTGAGCCAGATCCCGGCGCGCGCCATCTGCGGCATGGAGATGCGCCCGCTGCCGTAGACGATGGCGTTGGGCGGGGTCGCCACCGGCAGCATGAAGGCGCAGCTCGCCGCGACCGCAGCCGGCGCCGCGAGCAGCAGGGGATCGTGCCCCAGCGTCACCGCCAGCTGGGCGAGCAGCGGCAGGAAGGTGGCCGCCGTCGCCGTGTTGCTGGTCAGCTCGGTCAGCATGACGACGGTGCCGCTCACCGCGGCGACCACCCCGGCCAGGGGCCAGTCGGCCAGGATTCGCATCTCGTCGGCGATCCACGTCGCCAGGCCGCTGCCGGCGATCGCGTCGGCCAGGCTGAGGCCGCCGCCGAACAGGATGAGCACGCCCCAGGGCAGGCGCGCGGTCGCCGCCCAATGCAGCAGGCGCTCGCCCGGCGCCCGGCCGGACGGCAGCGCGAAGAGGGCGATGGCGCCCAGCAGGGCGATCCCGGGATCGCCGAGCTCGGCGCCCTGGGGCAGCCAGGGGCCCAGTTGCGGGCGCAGCAGCCAGAGCAGGGCGACCGCCGCGAAGACCGCGGCGACGCGCTTCTCCGGCCCGGTCATCGGCCCCAGGCCGGCCGCCTCCCGCGTCACGATATCGCGGACGCCCGGCAGCGGTGCGTGGGGCACGCGGAAGGCCACGCGGGTCAGCACCAGCCAGGCCGCGCCGAGCAGCAGCAGCGAGACCGGCAGCCCGAAGGCCATCCACTGCGCGAAGCCGATCTGGCGGCCGTAGCTTTCCGACAGGAAGGCGGCGAGCAGGGCATTGGGCGGCGTGCCGATCAGGGTCGCCATGCCGCCGATGCTGGCGCCGTAGGCGATGGCCAGCAGCAGCGCTGCGTCGAACTCGCCGTCCTCGGCCGGGCCCGCCCCTTCGCTGTGCAGCAGGGCGGTCACCGAGAGCCCGATCGGCAGCATCACCAGGCTGGTCGCGGTATTGCTCAGCCACATGCTGAGCGCCGCCGGGACGAGTAGAAAGCCGCCGACCAGGGTATCGGGCCGGGTGCCGACGCGCCGCAGCAGGCCGAGCGCCAGGCGCCGGTGCAGGCCCCAGCGCTCGATCGACAGGGCGATCAGGAAGCCGCCCAGGAACAGGAAGATCAGCGGGTGGGCATAGGGTGCGGCGGCTTCCACCGGCCCCTGCACGCCGAGCAGCGGCAGCGCCAGGGCCGGCAGCAGCGCCGTGCCCGCCACCGGCACCGCTTCGGTGATCCACCACAGCGCCATCAGGCCGGCCAGCGCCGCCACGGCCCAGGCCTCGGGCGTCATGCCCTGAGGCGCCGGCAGCAGGCGCAGCGCAACGAAGAGCCCGAGCCCGATGAGCAGGCCGACTCGCCGGGTCAGGGGCGAGCGCGCCGTGCTGCGGCGCTCGCCGCCCGGGGTTCGCGTCTCGCCGGCGGGTTCGCCGTGTTCCTCGGCCATCGTGCATCCATCTATCGAGCGGCGGGCGACGCCGAAGTACCGCCCGCGAACTTGCTGACCAGGGAGCGCTAGGCTAAGCCTTGTCCGGCGCCCGCACCAGGAGCGCGCCCCGGCGCCTTGCCCTGTTTCTGCCCTTTCCCGCGATCGTATGGACCACGGCTTCAGACTGATCGTCTTCGATTACGACGGCACCCTGGTGGACAGCCAGCACGCGATCCTCCACGCCATGACGGCGGGTTTCGAGGCGGCTGGCCTGCCGGCGCCCGAGGCGGCGGCGGTGCGCGGCGTGGTCGGGCTCAGCCTGGAGATCGCGGTCGCCCGGCTCTGCCCGGATCCGCAGGACGGGGTGACCGTCAACCGCGTCGCCGACGCCTACCGCGCGGCCTTCCTGAGCCTGCGGTCGCGGCCCGAATATCACGAGCCGCTGTTTCCCGGCGTGCGCGAGACGCTGGCCGCGCTCGACAGGCCGGAGGTGTGTCTGGGCATCGCCACCGGCAAGGCGCGCCGCGGCCTCCTGGCCAGCCTGGAGCGCCACGGCTTCGCCCACCACTTCGTCACCCTCCAGACCGCCGACGATGGCCCCGGCAAGCCGCATCCGGCTATGCTGCGCCGGGCCATGGCCGAGGCCGGGGCCGTGCCGGAAGAGACCGTCCTGATCGGCGACACCAGCTTCGACATGGAGATGGCGGTCAATGCCGGCGTGCCGGGACTCGGCGTGTCCTGGGGCTACCATGCGCCGGAGGACTTGACGGCGAGCGGCGCCGTCGGGGTGATCGACAGCTTCGCCGAACTGCCGCCGCGGCTTGAAGCTTTATGGGAAGCGCGCACATGAAAATGCGAAAGATCAAATGGATAGCGGTCGGTCTTGCGACTTTGGTCGTGGCCGTCGTGGTAGCCGGCTACGCCATCCTCTCGACCATGAACTTCGAGGATCTGCGCGGCGTCATCCAGGCCGAGGCCAAGAAGGCGACCGGTCGCGATCTCGTCCTGGCCGGACCGATCGACCTTGCAATCTCGTTCAGTCCCGCCATCACGCTCGAGGACGTGCGCTTCGCCAACGCCGCCTGGGGCAGCCGACCGCAGATGGCGACCGTGAAGCGTCTCGAGGTCCAGGTCGCGCTCCTGCCGCTGCTCTCCGGCGACATCGCGGTCAAGCGCCTGGTCCTGGTCAAGCCGGACATCCTGCTCGAGACGGATGCCCAGGGCCGCGGCAACTGGGCCACGGCGACGTCGCCTGCGGCAACCGGGGAGAGCAAGGGCGGCAGCGCCGCGATCCCGTCCTTCGATTCCGTCGAAATCCGGGACGGACTCGTCACCTACCGCAATGGTAAAAGCGGCGAGACGCTGCGCTTCGCGATCGACGACCTGGCGCTCAAGGCCGCCGGTCGCAGCAGTCCGGTGCGGATCGACCTTGCCGGGCGCTACAACGACGCGCCGGTCACGCTTTCGGGGCAGCTCGGCGCCTTCGACAATCTCATCAACGATCACGACTACGCCATTGATCTAAAAGCCGAAGCCGGTGGTGCAGACGTGACCGTGGCCGGCAGCATCGCGAAGCCGATGAGCGGCCAGGGCGCAAACCTCAAGGTGACCGCGAGCGGCCGGAGCCTAGCCGATCTCGGCGCGTTGACCGGCGCCGCGCCGCCGCCGCTCGGCCCCTACAGTCTGAGCGCGGCCATCGCGCAGGAGTCTCCGCGCAGCCTGCGGGTAACCGGTCTGGCGCTCAAGATGGGCGGCAGCGACTTGGCCGGCAACGCGACGCTCTCGCTGGGCGAAAAGGGCGCGCGGGTCGAAGCCGGATTGACCTCGCAGGTGCTCGCGCTGGCCGATTTCAGCGCGCCGGGCGCGGAGGGAACGCCGCCGGCGGGAGAGGCCGCGGGCCAGGCCTCGCCCTATGTCTTCACCAAGGCGCCGCTGCCGCTCGATCTGCTGTGGATGGCCGATGCCAAGCTGAAGCTCGCGGTCGGCGAGTTTCGCGTGAAAAAGGGTCTGGCGCTCACCGACGTCGACCTGGCGCTGACGCTCGACAAGGGCAAGCTCGCCGTCAAGCCGTTCAAGGCGACGCTCTCCGGCGGGGCGCTGGACGGCGCCATCGCGCTCGATGCCGGGCCGGCCGCGCCGCCGCTCAATTTCGACCTGACCGCCAAGGGGCTCGATTACGGCCGTCTATTGGCCGACATGGGGATCAGCGACGGCGTCAGCGGTAAGCTCGACGCAACGATCGACCTCAAGGGGGCGGGGTCGTCGCCGCGCGCCCTGGCCGCGGGGCTCGACGGCCGGATCGAAATCGTCGGCGGCGCAGGCACGCTGCGCAACACGCTGCTGCAATCTTCGGCCGCGGGCTTCTTCGACATGCTGTCGCGCTGGACCAAGGGCGACAGCGACATGAAGCTCAACTGCATCGTCGCCCGCTTTCCGGTGGCCGGCGGCATCATGACCGCCAAGCCGATCCTGTTCGACACCGCGACGGTGACCGTCGGCGGCAGCGGCGAGATCGACCTGCGCGACGAGAGCCTCCACCTCAAGCTGACGCCACAGGCCAAGGAGGCCAGCCTGATGAGCCTCGCCGTGCCCTTCCTGGTCAGCGGCACCCTGAAATCGCCCAGCGTGGGGCCCGATCCTCTCGGCACGGCCGTGGGTGCGGCCAAGGTCGCCGGTCTGTTTCTCAATCCGCTGACCGCCGGCGCGGCGCTGGTGCTGGAGAGTCAGACCAGCGACCAGAACCCCTGCGTCGCGGCGCTGCAGGCGCCCGCCAAGGCCCAGGAGACCGGCACCGGCGGCGGCGCCACCGGGACCGTCGAGAAGGCGACCGAGGGGGCGGGGAAGGTGCTCGAGGACGTCGGCAAGGGGGTCGGCGAAGGGCTCAAGAGCCTGTTCGGCAACTGATACGGCCGCCGTCGCCCATGCCCGCCGCCCCGGTTCAGCGCTTCTACAAGGCGGTCACCGTCGGCGCGGCGGAGTCGGCCGCCGGGGGGGCCTTTCGGATTCTGTTGGACGGCCGCGCGGTGCGCACGCCGGGCCGGGCCGAGGGCCTGCTGCCGACCCGGGCCCTGGCCGAGGCGGTCGCCAGGGAATGGGCGGCGCAGCACGATGTCCTCGATCCGCAGAGCATGCCGCTGACCGGCCTGGCGTGGACCGCGCTCGATCGCGTGCGGCCGGCGCGCGCCGAGATCGTCGAGGCCGTCGGCGCCAATGCCGCGCACGACCTGCTGTGCTACCGGGCGGAGGGGCCGGTCGACCTGGCGGCGCGCCAGCAGGCGCTGTGGCAGCCGCTGCTCGACTGGCTGGCCCTGACCTTCGACGCGCCGCTCGCGGTTACCGCGGGCATCGTCTCCGTCGAGCAGCCGCCGGCGGCCCTGGCGGCGCTGGCTCGCGCGGTGGCGGCCCGCGACGATTTCGCGCTGGCCGCGCTCAGCGCCGCGACGGCCGCGACCGGCTCGCTGGTCATCGCGCTGGCGTTGGTCGAGGGGCGGATCGATGCCGAGGCCGCCTTCGCGGCGGCGCAGCTCGACGAGAGCTATCAGTTGGAGCGCTGGGGCGAGGACGCCGAGGCCGCGCGCCGCCGCGCGGCAATCCGCGCCGAGCTTGCCGCGGTGGAACGCTTCGTCGCGCTGCTGCGGACATCCTGATTTGCTCCGCTGGCCGGATCACGGCGCGGCGGATTTCCACCCAAATTTGCCCTCCGCCGGAATCTGCCGGTTAGTAGGGCCGGTTTGTCGGTCCGCGATCCACGGGCGGAGCGTGGCGAATTTCCGAGAACACGCATAACGAATAAATGCTTTACATAATACAAGCAATAGTAGTATTTTTAGCCTTCAAGCACTTTGCCATTCGGTCATCCCGTCGGTTCTGACTGCCGTTGGAGGGGCTTCGAAAATGACAGATAGGGAGCGCTTAGTATTGGGAGCGATCGGCGGCGCTCTGGTCGGAGTTATCGGCTATCCTATTGCCGCCTACGAGAGCATAGCAGTCGTGTCGGGCGGCACTCTCCTCGCTATCGGTGCCGTGTTTCGCGGCGTGCTGTTCGCATTCCTTGGCGGCTTGTGGGCGTATCTTCACCGCAGCGAGAATGATCGAATAAAGATCTTCCAACTCGGTCTGCTGGGTCCAGCCATCGTATCGGCCATGGTCAGCGCCAATGCCGGCAAGAAAGTTGTGGATCCGCAGCAAGTCGCCGATTTCCAGTTGCCAGCGATTATTTCGCCCGCGTATGCCCAGACTACGACCACACCCACGCCGTCAGAGCCTTCGCCCACAAGCTGGGATCTCCTTATCCGCGGTATCCTTGGGACCAGCGTGGTCAAGGACGGCAAGAGCTAGCCCGTCATCAAGCGGATCAGCCCCGTCCTCGCCCCTGCCGCCTGGCACGAGGACGACGGACTGACCGCCTTCAAATTGCCGCTCGCCGAATGCCGATTCATTGCCCGGTTTGGCGCCCCGTTGCGGGCCGCCTAATCGTAAGACAGGCTGGGCCACCATTGCCCGCGGCCGGCCGGCGTCAAATCGAGCATGTGCCAGAGCGGCATGAAGAGATCGAGGCCGCGGTGCCCGTCGTCCCCGAGGTCGGCCGAGCCGGAATAGGCGTGCCGCAAACGGCCGTCCTCGGCGCGGACCACGACGGTCATGCCCGGGAATTGGCCGCCGTCCGCGTCCTCGAAGCCGAGGTCCCGTTTCAGAGTCGATTCCTTGCTGGACAGCAGGCGCAAACCGTTCCAGCCGCGCGTCTTGGCCCAGGCTGCGAAGTCGTCGATATCGGCGGCCGCCACCACGGCGAAATTCACGACCTGATCGAGATGCGGCCCGAGGCCTGCCAGGCTGTCCACGATCAGCGTGCACATCGGGCAGGGGCTCGGCTGAGCGCCGCCGTACATGTAGTGATAGAGCACCAGCGCCTTGCCGGGTCGCGTGAAGAGGCCGGACAGCGGGACGACGTCGTGCGAAACGTCGAGCAAGCGATAGTCCTCGATCGGGGTGTCGAGCGGCAGGCTGCGGCGGAGGTCCGCAACGCGTTCGCGTTGGTCCCGCAGTGCGATCTCTTCGTGCAGCAGGCGATCGCGAATGTCTCGATAGGCCGCGCTCTCTGACGGTGATCGTCCCGGAATTCGGTCAACCCGTGTCATGGCACCTCCTCTGTCGTGCGTCGTGCCGGAAATGCACGTCTTTCCAATTTCAACCAGTCAACGCGAGGGCGCGGCCAGATAGGCTTCCAGCCGCTCGAACGAGCCGGTCCAACCTTCCTCGTGATGACCGCGCGCGCTTTCCGTCGGGATGCGCTCCTGAAGGAACTCCATCCGCGTCCCATCGCGCTCGGCGATGAAATCGACCGAAACCAGCATCTCCAGCCCCGCAAGATCGCCGTGACCCCATTCGAGAGTGAACGCGAGGCGCTTCGGTGGATCGATCTCTCTGTACTCGCCGGACAGCGGATAGGCGTTGCCGTCCTCGCCGTCCATGACGAGGCTGTAGCGGCCGCTTACCCGCAGGTCGATCCGCACGTCCCGAGCCGTGACGCCCGGCGGTCCCATCCATTGCGCGAAGGCCGTCGGATCGGTCCAGGCCCGAAACAGGGCATCCGGAGGCGCGGAAAAATGACGCGTCATGCGCAATGCTATGGACGCATTGGGAGTCCGCTCCGCTTTTTCGTTAGCCATGCACCTTGCCTCCTTTGCCCTGACGCCTGGGCGCCGGCGCTCCGTCTAGAAAGTCCGCCAGCGCGTCGAAGCGGCCTTCCCAGAAGGCCCGATAGCGCGCAATCCAGTCGTCGGCTTCCTTCATGCCCTCGGCATTGAAGCGGCAGCGCCGCAGCCGGCCGTCCTTGCGCTGCTCGATCAGGCCAGCGGACTGAAGGACGCGCAGATGTTTCGAGACCGCGGGGAGCGACATGTCGAACGGCTCCGCAAGATCGCCGACCGTGGTCTCGCCCAGCGACAGGCGCGCGAGGATGGCCCGCCGCGTCGGGTCGGCCAGCGCGCCGAACACGGCGCTCAATGGGTCGTCTTGATACTTAACCATTCGGTTAAATATAAATCAAGGCGGCCGCCGATGTAAAGCGGAAAGGATGGGCAGGGGCCGCCGCCGGCCTTCGCTGGCGCCGCGGGGGACCCCGTGCTATCAGCTAAGCGATTGAATTCGACGGGACAGGAACGGGGGCGGGGCATGCACGACATCCTCCGGCGGCTCGAGGAGATGCGCGCCGGTGCGCGCGCCGGCGGCGGCGAGCGGCGCGTCCAGACGCAGCATTCCAAGGGCAAGCTGACCGCGCGCGAGCGCATCGAGATCCTGCTCGACGACGACTCTTTCGAGGAGTGGGACATGTTCGTCGAGCACCGCTGCCAGGACTTCGCCATGGCCGAGCAGAAGATTCCCGGCGACGGCGTGGTGACGGGCTACGGCACCGTCAACGGCCGGCCGATCTTCGTGTTCAGCCAGGACTTCACCGTGTTCGGCGGCTCACTCTCCGAGCCGCACGCCGAGAAGATCTGCAAGATCATGGACAAGGCGATCCAGATCGGGGCGCCCGTCGTCGGCCTCAACGATTCCGGCGGCGCGCGGATCCAGGAGGGTGTCGCCTCGCTGGCCGGCTACGCCGAGGTCTTTCAGCGCAACGTGCTGGCCTCGGGCGTGGTGCCGCAGGTTTCGCTGATCATGGGGCCATGCGCCGGCGGCGCGGTCTATTCGCCGGCGATGACCGACTTCATCTTCATGGTGAAGGACAGCTCCTACATGTTCGTCACCGGCCCTGACGTGGTGAAGACGGTGACGCACGAGACCGTGACGCACGAGCAGCTCGGCGGCGCCGTGACGCATACCACCAAGTCGGGCGTGGCAGACCTCGCCTTCGAGAACGACGTGGAAGCATTGCTGGAATTGCGCCGCTTCATCGACTTCCTGCCGGGCTCGAACCGCGCCGCGCCGCCGGTGCGCGAGACCGCCGATCCGGCGGAGCGCGAGGAGCCGTCGCTCGACACCCTGGTGCCGCCCGATCCGACGCGGCCCTACGACATGAAGGAGTTGATCGAGAAGGTCGTGGACGAAGGCGACTTCTTCGAGCTCGCGCCCAGCTACGCCGGCAACATCGTGATCGGCTTCGCCCGCATGGAAGGATATACCGTCGGCATCGTCGCCAACCAGCCGATGGTGCTGGCCGGCTGCCTCGATATCGCCTCGTCGATCAAGGCGGCGCGCTTCGTGCGCTTCTGCGACTGCTTCAACATCCCGATCCTGACCTTCGTCGACGTGCCCGGCTTCCTGCCCGGCACGGCGCAGGAGTACAGCGGCATCATCAAGCACGGCGCCAAGCTACTGTTCGCCTTCGCCGAGGCGACCGTACCGAAGGTGACGGTGATCACCCGCAAGGCCTACGGCGGGGCCTACGACGTCATGTCGTCGAAGCACATCCGCGGCGATGTCAACTACGCCTGGCCGACCGCCGAGATCGCCGTCATGGGGCCGAAGGGCGCGGTGGAGATCATCTTCCGCGGCGACATCGGCGATGCCGCCAAGATCGAGGCGCGCACCGAGGAATACCGGCGCACCTTCGCCAATCCCTTCGTGGCCGCGAGCCGCGGCTTCATCGACGACGTCATCATGCCGCACGGCACGCGCCGCCGGCTGTGCCGGGCGCTCGCCATGCTGCGCGACAAGAAGCTGCAGAATCCCTGGAAGAAGCACGACAACCTGCCTCTGTGAGCGGAGCGGACGCCATGCTGCGGCTTTACGACTACCTGCCGTCGGGCAACGGCTACAAGGTGCGGCTGCTGCTGTCGCACCTGGAGATCCCCTTCGAGCTGGTCGAGCTCGACATCGTGAAGGGCGAGACGCGCACGCCCGAGTTCCTCGCCAAGAACCCAAACGGCAAGATCCCGGTGCTGGAGACCGAGGACGGACGCTACCTGCCGGAATCGAACGCAATCCTCTGGTACCTGGCGGAGGGCACGCCCTTCCTGCCGGCCGACCGCTGGGGCCGCGCCGAGGCGCTGCGCTGGATGTTCTTCGAGCAGTACAGCCACGAGCCCTACGTCGCGGTCGCCCGCTTCATGCTGATGCACCTCGACGAGGAGATGCCGCCGGAGCAAGCGCGCCTGCTGGCCGAGAAGCAGGAGAGGGGCTACGCCGCGCTCACCGTCATGGAGCGGCATCTGGCCACACAGGAGTGGTTTGCCGGCGGCGCCTATTCGATCGCCGACATCGCGCTCTACGCTTACACCCACGTCGCGGCCGAGGGCGGTTTCGACCTGACACCGTTCGGCGCCATCCGCGGCTGGCTGGCCCGCGTCGCGACGCAGCCGGGCCACGTCGCGATCACGCAGCGCTAGCGCCCGCGGCACGCTCAGCCGCAGGCGTCCTTGTTCGCGAAGGCCTCCGGCCGGTCGCTCCAGCCTTCGATGCCGTCGGACCGGCGCAGCTCGACCCACCACTCGGTGCGCTGCTGCCGGGCGTCTGGGGCGATACGCCACCAGCAGGCGGGCGACGGCGCGTCGCAGGACCCGAAACGCGACACGTCGGTGCGCTGGCTTTCCGGATCGACCCAATAGAGGCCGAGCGCATCCAGGAGGCGCGGCGCGCCGTTCAGCCAGATGCGGTGGACACCCTCGCCGACGTAATCGAGCAGGTAGAACCGCTCGCCCGGTGCCAGGGCGACGCCGTTGCTGTCGCTGTGCTGGTGGATCACCTCGACCGGCACCGGCCGGGCATAGACGATCCCGGTCAGGGCGGCGACCGTCTCCCCGGCCGCCACGCGGCCGACGACCTGCGGGCTCCGCGGGGCGGGATGCAGGGGCGTATCGCGCAGCGCGCGCCAGGTCCGGTACACGCAGCATTCGAACGGACAGGCACCACGGGAGACATACCAACCGTCCTCCAGGGGCGGGCCGGTTCCGTCACCGGCCGAGGCCGGCCCGGGCCAAAGCAGCAGGACGGCAAGCGAGAGCAGCGTGCCGCAGCGGCCGGCGAGGCGCCGGCGCCGGCCTGGAGCCGCGGCGCGGGGTATGGGCAAAAGGCCTTTCACCCTATAAAGATAGCAGCACTTGGAGCAAAAGAAGACGGAACGTCCGGAGCGGGCCGGTGTTCGACAAGATCCTGATAGCCAATCGCGGCGAGATCGCGTGCCGCATCATCCGCAGCGCCCGGCGCATGGGCATCAAGACCGTCGCGGTGCACTCCGCCGCGGATGCCACCGCGCTGCACGTGGAGATGGCCGACGAGGCGGTCGCCATCGGCCCGCCCCCGGCGGCCGAAAGCTACCTGGTGATCGAGCGCATCGTCGAGGCCTGCCGCCAGACCGGGGCGCAGGCGGTCCATCCCGGCTTCGGCTTCCTGGCCGAGAACGGTGCCTTCGTCGAGGCGCTGGAGGCCGCCGGGATCGTCTTCATCGGTCCGCCGCCGGGCGCCATCCGGGCGATGGGCGACAAGATCGAATCCAAGCGCCTGGCCGCCAAGGCCGAGGTCAGCACGGTGCCGGGCCATCTGGATGTGATCGCCGATGCCGACGAGGCGGCGCAAATCGCCTCCGAGATCGGCTACCCGGTGATGATCAAGGCCTCCGCCGGGGGCGGCGGCAAGGGCATGCGCATCGCCTACGACGACGCCCAGGCGCGCGACGGCTTCCGCTCGGCGCAGAACGAGGCGCGCGCCAGCTTTGGCGACGACCGGGTGTTCATCGAGAAGTTCATCGAGCAGCCGCGCCACATCGAGATCCAGGTCCTGGCCGACGGGCACGGCAACATCCTGCACCTCGGCGAGCGCGAATGCTCGATCCAGCGGCGCCACCAGAAGGTCATCGAGGAGGCGCCGTCGCCGTTGCTCGACGCCGCCACGCGGGCCGCGATGGGCGCCCAGGCGGTTGCCCTGGCGCGCGCCGTCGACTACCGCTCGGCGGGCACCGTCGAGTTTATCTCCGACGACAAGAAAAATTTCTATTTCCTTGAAATGAATACGCGTATTCAGGTGGAGCATCCGGTGACCGAGATGGTGACCGGGCTCGACCTGGTTGAGTGGATGATCCGCATCGCGGCCGGCGAGCGGCTCGATTTCGGCCAAGAAGACGTCAAGCTGACCGGCTGGGCGCTCGAGGCGCGGGTCTACGCCGAGGACCCGCTGCGCAACTTCATGCCCTCGATCGGGCGCCTGGCGCGCTACCGCGAGCCGGCCACCGGGGCCCGGGTCCGGGTCGACAGCGGCGTGACCGAAGGCTCCGAGATCTCGATGTACTACGACCCCATGATCGCCAAGCTGGTCACTCACGGAGAGACCCGCGACGCGGCGATCCGCGAGATGCAGGCCGCCCTGGATGCCTTCTACGTCCGCGGCATCAACCACAACATGAGCTTTCTCGCCGCGGTCGTGGCGAAGGATCGCTTCCGCGACGGGCGGCTGACCACCAACTTCATCGCCGAGGAGTTTCCCGAGGGCTTCCAGAAAGGCACCCTGCCGGCGGCGGCACGCGAGACGATGATCGTCGTCGCCGCCGTGGTGCACGACCGGCTCGCCCGCCGCGCGACCGGCAAGGCCGACGATGCCGCGCCGCGCGACTGGATGGTGCGGATCGACGGCGAGGCACACGAGATCCGGGTGCAGCCGGAGGGGACCGCCTTGCGCCTGCGCGGCGCCGTGGAGGAGTGCCGGGTGGAAAGCGACTGGCGCCCGGGCGAGGCGCTGTTCCGGGGCCGCATCGACGGCCGGGCGGTGACGGTCCAGGTCGACCGGCGCGGCCCGTCCTACCGGCTGACCCACGGCGGGGCCGAAGTCGAGGCGCTGGTGGTGCGCCCGCGCGTGGCGGAGCTGGCGGCGCGCATGCCGGAGAAGGCGCCGGCGGACCTGTCGCGCCTGCTGCTGTCGCCCATGCCGGGCCTGCTGGTGCGTCTCGCGGTCGAGGAGGGCCAGGAGGTCAAGAGCGGCGAAGAGCTCGCCGTGGTCGAGGCGATGAAGATGGAGAACGTGCTGCGCGCCGAGCGCGACGGCGTCGTCGCCGCGGTCCACGCCCGGCCGGGTGCCAGCCTGGCGGTCGACCAGGCGATCCTCGAGTTCGAATAGCGCCCGCGGCGGCCCGCCGCCATCCCTGCGGGAGGTGTGCCGCGAGTCCGCCGGGGCGGGGCGCGGAAACGCATCGTCAGACCGGATGGGCCTTACCAAATAGGAACCCATGGAGCACCTGGAGCTTCCCGACGAGGCGGTTTGGGACGAGCGGCGCCTCTGGTTCGAGGCGCGGGAAGCGGCCTGCGGGCGCGGCGGGGCGCCGGCGCCGAGCGAACAGGCCTGCGCGCTGATGATCGATCTGCAGGCGGTGTTCTGCGCCGGCGCCTGGGCGGCGGCCGTGATCCTCGCCTCGGCGATCGTCGAATCGCAGGGCAAGGACGCGGGCGGCGGCCGGGGCGGCCCGAGCTTCGAGGACATCGCCTGGCTGCGCGACCTGCGCAACCGCCTGCTGCACGAGAATCCGCGCGACCCGGTGCTGACCGTCGACCACCAGTGGACGGCGCGGAAAGACTGGGAGCGTTACGCCCGGCGGGCGGTGGAGATTGCGCTGGCCGCCCTCTATCCTGGTACCGCGACGGCGTGACGGGAGCGGCTAGACGAAGCCATGGTCAAACAGGTGCGGGCAAAGATGAGCGGGCGGGTCCAGGGCGTCTGGTTTCGCGCCTGGACCGCCCAGGAGGCCACGGCGCTCGCTCTCGACGGCTGGGTCCGCAACTGCCGCGACGGCACCGTCGAAGCGGTGTTTCGCGGCGCACCCGAGGCGGTCGACGCCATGCTCAAGCTGTGCGGCGAGGGCCCGCCCGATGCGCGCGTGCTGCGGGTCGATACGGTGGCCGATGACGAGCCGCTGCCCTCCGGGTTCACCCAGCGCCCGACGGCCTGAGCGGCGCTACGGTGGCGGCGCGTGGCGGCTCACCGGCCGGCGGTCGCGAGCTGGCGGCGCAGCGGTCGCGGCCCGGCGACCAGCAGACGCGGCTCCTGCAGCAGATAGAACTCTGGCTTCGCCGTGGGATCCGTGATGTCGAAGCGAAACTGCGCCGTCGCGTCGGGTTGCACCGTGCCGCGATAGAAGGTGATGCGGTCGAGCGGCTCGTGCAGGTTCTCCCAGACCTGGAAATGGTCCGACTCCAGCGGTCTCGGGAAGGCCTCCATCTGGCCGAACGACAGGCCGTCGCCGTAGGGGCTGGGCGTGTTGATCTCCTCGCGCAACTCCATATCGAAGGCCGACCAGGGCAGACCGCTGCGGTTGATGACGATCTTGATGACGGAGAGGCTGATCACCTTGGGCAGGATGGTCTGATTGCCGAGCTCCGGCCGGTAGTCCTGGTCGCGGATGACGAGGACGATCGGCCCGACGGTGTTGATCTCCTCGACGATGACGACCGGGTCGGCGAAGGATCCGCTGCCGGATACCGAGATCAGGTGGAAATGGCCGAACTCGTCGCTGAACGTCAGGCCCGCGGCGCGCCACGTCGCGGCCGGGGCCGCCGTCGCGAACAGCCCTGCCGCCGTCAGCCCGGCCAGCAGCATCGCCAACGCTCTCATGTCCGGTTCCGATATCCCGGCATCCCGTGCGAAAGTATGCGCCGCCGTCGGAGCGGCGGCCATTAATTCGAATATTCTAGAAATATCGTTGACTCGCTGGCGATTCGCGATTAGCGTGGCGCCATGAAACTCGAACAGGCCGCACTCTGTCTGGAGAAACTGGGCCATCCGACCCGGCTATCGATCTTTCGCCTGCTCGTGCGGGCCGGGGACGAGGGCCTGCCCGTCGGGCGGATCCAGGCGCATCTGGGAGTTCCGGCCTCGACCCTGTCGCATCACGTCGGCCACCTGGTGTCGGTTGGGCTTGTGGTGCAGGACCGCGAAGGGCGGGTGCTGCGCTGCCGGCCGAACTTCCCGCTGATGGACTCCCTGATCGGCTTCCTGACGGCCGAATGCTGCGTGCTGGCGGACGCGCCCGAGCGGCCCGAAACGGAGAGCGCCGCGTAAGGCGAAGGCCGCGGCACCATTTTTTTGGATGGTCAATTCGATGATTCCCGAAGTATCGAAATCGAACACTGGCCGCGCGACCTGGGATTGGAGCCCGCAATGAGCGACGTAACCCTCGCAACCCGGCGGCTCGGCGCCGCGCTGTGGCGGATCGACCGGGTCTGGCTGGCGTTCGGCCTGCTGTTCCTGGCTTTGGCCCTGGGCATGCCCGGCCAGGCGCTGACGAGCGCCCGCTTCACCCTGGAGTCCTTTCTCGGAATCCTGCCGTTCCTGGTCGCTTCCGTCGTCCTCGCGGCCTGGCTCAAGGCGGCGGGGGCGGACCGCCTGATCGGTGCCCGGGTCTCCCAGTCGGCCGTGATCGCCGTCGTCGCCGCGGCGGCCTTCGGCGCCTTCTCGCCGTTCTGTTCCTGCGGCGTTGTCCCGCTGATCGCCGCGCTGCTCGCCGCCGGCGTGCCGCTGCCCGCCGTGATGGCCTTCTGGCTGGCCTCGCCGATCATGGACCCCGAGATGTTCGTGCTCATGTGGGCGCAGCTCGGCCTGCCGTTCACCCTGGCCAAGGCGGCTGCCGCCCTCGGCGTGGGCCTCCTGGGCGGCTTCGCCACCCTGGGGCTGGAGCGCGCCGGCCTGCTGTCGGGGGCGCTGCGCGCCGGCGTCGGCTGCGGCGCGAGTTGTAGTACGCCCGGCCAGCCTATAGCGCTGCGCTGGGCCGTGTGGCGCGATGCGCGGCGCCGCGAGTGGTTCCGGACCGAAGCGCGCCAGGTCGCGGTCTTCCTCGCCAAGTGGCTGCTGCTCGCCTTCGCCATCGAAAGCCTGATGGTCGCCTGGGTTCCCGGCGAGGTGATCGCCGACAACCTGGGCGGTGGGGCCGCCATTCCCCTGGCCGTAGCCCTCGGCGTGCCGGCCTATCTCAACGGCTATGCCGCCATCCCGCTGATCGGCCAGCTGATGAGCAGCGGCATGGCGCCGCCGGCCGCGCTGGCGTTCCTGGTGGCGGGCGGCATCACCAGCCTGCCGGCGGCGATGGCGGTCTATGCGCTGGTCCGCCCGCGCCTGTTCCTGTGGTACCTCGTGCTGGCCCTCACAGGCTCGCTGGTCGTCGGCTACACCTACCGACTCTGGTTGGCGCTCTGACGCGCCCCGAAGATTTCGCCGAAGGTTTCGCGCAGCGCCACGTCCACGTCCGTCATGGCGACCGTTCGGCCGAGGTCGACCAGCGAGGTGACGCCGTGCTCGCGCACGCCGCAGGGGACGATGCCGGAGAAGTGCGCCAGTTCCGGGTCAACGTTGAGGGCGACGCCGTGATAGCTGACCCAGCGGCGCACGCGCACCCCGATGGCCGCGATCTTGTCCTCGCGCGGCCTATCGGCACTATCGGCACCGGGCCCGCCGCGCGCGACCCAGATGCCGACCCGACCCGGGCGGCGTTCGCCCACGACGTTGAAGCGCGCCAGCGTGGCGATCAGCCAGGACTCGAGATCGTGCACGTAGGCGCGGATGTCGCCGCCGCGCGCTTTCAGGTCGAGCATCACGTAGGCCACGCGCTGCCCCGGCCCGTGATAGGTGTACTGGCCGCCGCGTCCCGTGCGGTAGACGGGAAAGCGGTCGGCGTCGAGCAAGTCTTCCGCGCGCGCGCTGGTGCCGGCGGTGTAGAGCGGCGGATGCTCGAGCAGCCAGACAGTCTCCGGCGCGTTTCCGCCGCGAACGTCGGCGGCGCGGCGCTCCATGAATGCGACCGCCTCGGGATAGTCGACTGGGCTGTCCGCGATCAGCCATTCCAAGTCCGCCGCCATGCGCCCGCCATCGATGCCAAGAGCCAATAAAACAGCCGAGTTCCGCGCCCCTGCGACCGCGTCGCCACTTGCGATTGCACGGGGGGTCTGGTAAGTCCCAGCGCTACGATTTGGCAACAATAGGGCAAGCCCGGGGCTGGCGCCAAGACATGCGGATATGAAGTTCTGCGGACGACGCGGTGCGTCGTGGCCGTTGCCGGTCTGGCCGGCGGCCCCCGCTAGCCACCCGAGCCCGTGACCCTGTTGAGGCCCGCCGGTTCCCGCCGCGGGCCTTTCTTGCAACGGAAGGATGTGCGGATGGCAGAGGACCTTAAGGACGCGGCGCTCGCCTATCATCGGCAGCCCAAGCCCGGCAAGCTCGAGGTCACGGCGACCAAACCGTTGGGCAATCAGCGCGACCTGGCGCTCGCGTATTCTCCCGGTGTGGCCGCTGCCTGCATGGCGATCGCCGACGATCCGGCCGAGGTCTCGAGCCTGACGGCGCGCGGCAACCTCGTGGCCGTGGTCAGCAACGGGACCGCGGTGCTCGGACTGGGCGCGATCGGTCCGCTGGCCGCCAAGCCGGTGATGGAAGGCAAGGCGGTCCTGTTCAAGAAGTTCGCCGGCATCGACGTGTTCGACATCGAACTCGACCAGCGCGACCCGGAAATGCTGATCGAAATCGTCGCCGCGCTCGAGCCGACCTTCGGGGGCATCAACCTGGAAGATATCAAGGCGCCCGAGTGCTTCGAGATCGAAAGCCGCTTGCGCGAGCGCATGAACATTCCGGTGTTTCACGACGACCAGCACGGCACGGCGATCATCGTCGGCGCCGCGATCTACAACGGTCTGCAGCTGGTCGGCAAGGAGCTTGCCGACGTCAAGCTGGTGGCGTCCGGCGCCGGCGCGGCGGCGCTCGCCTGCCTCAATCTGCTCGTCGCCCTCGGCATGCGGCGCGAGAACATCTGGGTCACCGATATCGTCGGCGTCGTCCACGAAGGGCGCAGCGAGCAGATGGACCCGTGGAAGGCGCGCTACGCGCAGGCGACCGACGCGCGCACGCTGGCCGACGTGATCGACGGCGCCGACATCTTTCTGGGGCTCTCCGCGCCCGGCGTGCTGAAGCCGGAGATGGTCGCGCGCATGGCGGACAGGCCGATCATCATGGCGCTCGCCAACCCGATCCCGGAGATCATGCCCGAGGACGCCCTGAAGGTTCGGCCCGACGCGATCATGGCAACCGGCAGGTCGGACTATCCCAACCAGGTCAACAACGTGCTCTGCTTCCCCTTCATCTTTCGCGGCGCCCTCGACGTCGGCGCGACGACGATCAACGAGGAGATGAAGCTGGCCTGCGTCCGCGCGCTCGCCGACCTGGCGACGGCCGAGCCGTCCGAGATCGTGGTCAAGGCCTACGGCGAGGAGCGCAGCTTCGGTCCCGAATATCTCATCCCGCGCCCCTTCGATCCGCGCCTGATTCTGGAGATCGCGCCGGCCGTCGCCAAGGCGGCGATGGACAGTGGCGTGGCGACGCGGCCGATCGAGGACTTCGACGCCTACCGCCAGCGGCTGACCGAGTTCGTGTTCCGCTCCGGCCTCATCATGAAGCCGGTGTTCGAACGCGCCAAGCAGGACCCGAAGCGCGTAATCTATGCCGAAGGCGAGGACGACCGGGTGCTGCGCGCCATCCAGGTGGCGCTCGACGAAGGCATTGCCAGGCCGATCGCGGTCGGCCGGCCGGAAGTGATCGAGGTCCGGCTCAAGCGGCACGGCCTGCGCGCGGTTCCGGGCAAGGACTTCGAGATCATCAACCCGGAGAGCGATCCGCGCTACAACCTCTACTGGAGCACCTATCACCGCCTGACCGAGCGGATGGGCATCTCGCCCGACCGCGCCCGCACCATCGTGCGCACCAACAGCACGGTGATCGCCGCCCTGGCCGTGCACCTGGGCGATGCCGACGCCATGATCTGCGGCGTCGAAGGCCGCTACCAACGCCATCTGGATTATATCCGGAAGGTCATCGGGCTGGCCGAGGGCGTGCACGAATATTCCGCCCTCTCGCTGCTGATTCTCGCCACGGGCACGTTCTTCCTGGCCGATACCTACGTGACGCCGGAGCCCGACATGGAGGAGATCGTCGAGATGACGGTGCAAGCGGCCGCGCACCTGCGCGGTTTCGGCATCGTGCCGAAGATCGCGCTGCTGTCGCATTCCGACTTCGGCGGCGCCGATACGCCGAGCGCCCGCAAGATGCGGGAGGCCGTGCGGATCCTGCATCGCGATCATCCGGACCTCGAGGTCGAGGGCGAGATGCACGGCGATTCCGCGCTGACAGAGGATGTCCGCGCCCGCGTCTTTCCGAACTCGCGCCTCACGGGCCGGGCCAATCTGCTCATCATGCCGAACCTCGATGCCGCGCATATTTCCTACAACCTGGTCAAGGCTTTGGGCGAAGCCTTGCCGGTCGGCCCGATGCTCATCGGCACGGCTGCGCCGGCCCATATCCTGACGCAGTCGGTCACCGCGCGCGGCGTGGTTAACATGACGGCCATCTCCGTGGTCGACGCCCAGGAACATTCCCGCGACGCGCAGGCCGACTGAAGGACGCGGGCATGACCGAGCAGCCGGCAGGCCAGAGCACGCCGCCCCCGCCGAGCGACGGCGATGAGGTCTACGGGCTTTCGCCCGAGCTCGTCTTCGCGGTCGAGGAGGCGCTGGAGACCGGCCGGACCGAGGACGCGGTCGAATACGTCGGCGACCTGCACGAAGCGGACCTGGCCGACCTGCTGGAAAGCCTGCCGCGCGACGACCGCGCCCGGCTGGTCGAAGCGCTGGGTGTCGCGTTCGATCCCGAGGTGCTGCCGCACCTCGATGCCGGAATCCGCGAGGAGGTCATCGAGCAGCTCGGGCCCGAGCGCCTCGCGCGTCTCCTGTCGGCCCTGCAAAGCGACGACGCGGTCGAGGTCTTCGAAGACCTGGAAGAGGAATTCCAGCATCGCATCCTGACCGCGTTGCCGCGGGCCTATCGCCGCGTCCTCGAGGAAAGCCTGACCTATCCCGAGGATTCCGCCGGGCGCTTGATGCAGCGCGAGGTCGTCGTCGTGCCCTCGGCCTGGACCATCGGCGAAACGATCGACTACATGCGCGCTGCCGAGGACCTGCCGGACGACTTCTACGACCTCTACATCGTAAATCCCAAGCACCATCCGATCGGCTTCATCCCGCTCAGTCGCGCGCTGCGCACCCGCCGCCCGGTGCGCCTGACCGAGATCATGAACACCGACATGAAGACCGTGCCGCTGGACATGGACCAGGAGGAGGTCGCCTACCTGTTCCGCCAGTACGGCCTCGTGTCCGCCCCGGTCGTCGACGACGCCGGGCGCCTCGTCGGCGTGATCACGGTTGACGACATCGTGCACGTCATCGGCGAAGAGGTCGAAGAGGACATCATGAAGCTGGCCGGCGTTCAGGAGGGCGACCTCTACAGCGCCATGCTGGATACGACCCGCTCGCGCTTTCCCTGGCTGGTGGTCAATCTGGCGACCGCCGTCGCCGCCTCGCTGGTGATCGGCCTCTTCGAAGGCACGATCCAGCAGGTCGTGGCGCTGGCCGTGCTCATGCCCATCGTCGCCTCCATGGGTGGCAATGCCGGCACGCAGACGCTGACCGTCGCGGTGCGCGCCATCGCGATGAAGGACTTGACCGAAGCGACGGCACGGCGCTTCGTCGGCAAGGAGATTCTGGTCGGCGCGGTGAATGGCATACTCTTCGCGGCGCTTACCGGAATCGTCGCCTGGCTGTGGTTCGGCCAGCCGGCGATCGGACTGGTGATCGCGGCGGCCATGGTCGTCAACATGATCGTGGCCGGCCTGTCGGGCACCCTGATTCCCCTCGGCCTGGAGCGTCTTGGCGTCGACCCGGCGATCGCCTCCAGCGTCTTCCTGACCACGGTGACCGACATCGTCGGGTTCTTCGCCTTCCTGGGCCTGGCCGCCGCCGTGCTGCTGTGATTGCGGCCGGCGGGGAAAGGTTTAAGCTGACCAATCCGCAACGGCGATTCGTCCCATGAGTGCAAGCGCGGAGCGTTTTTCGGCCCTCGACTTCGGGCTCGGCGAGACCGCCGACCTGCTGCGCGACAGCGTGGCCGGCTTCGCGGCCGAGAAGATCGCGCCGCGCGCCGCCGCGATCGACCGCGACAACGATTTTCCGCGCGATCTCTGGCCCGAGCTGGGTGCGCTCGGCCTGCTCGGCATCACGGTCGAGGAGGACTTGGGCGGCACGGGCATGGGCTACCTGGAGCATTGCGTGGCGATGGAGGAAGTCAGCCGCGCCTCGGCGGCGGTCGGACTGTCCTACGGGGCGCATTCCAACCTCTGCGTCAATCAGATTCGGCGCAACGGCAGCGCGGAGCAGAAGCGCCGCTTCCTGCCCCCGTTGATCTCCGGCGCGCGCGTCGGCGCGCTGGCCATGAGCGAGGCCGGCGCCGGCTCCGACGTCGTCGGCATGAAGACGCGGGCCGAGCGGAAGGGCGATCGCTACGTGCTGAACGGCACCAAGATGTGGATCACCAACGGGCCCGACGCGGACGCGCTGGTGGTCTACGCCAAGACCGATCCGAAGGCCGGCCCGCGCGGCATCACGGCCTTCCTGGTCGAGAAGGGCCTGGCCGGCTTCTCGACCGGCGCCAAGCTCGACAAGCTCGGCATGCGCGGCTCGAACACCTGCGAGCTGGTGTTCCAGGACTGCGATGTCCCGGCGGAGAACGTGCTCGGCCCGGTCGGGGAGGGCGTCAAGGTGCTGATGAGCGGCCTGGACTACGAGCGCGTGGTGCTCGCCGCCGGCCCGCTCGGCATCATGCGGGCCTGCCTCGACCTCGTAGTGCCCTATCTGCACGAGCGCAAGCAGTTCGACCGGCCGATCGGCGAGTTCCAGCTCATGCAGGGCAAGCTGGCCGACATGTACACCGCGATGAACGCGGCGCGGGCCTACGTCTACACCGTGGCGCGGGCCTGCGACCGAGGCGCGCCGGCGCGCAAGGACGCGGCGGGCGCCATCCTCTACGCCGCGGAGCGGGCGACCTGGATGGCGTCTGAGGCGATCCAGTGCCTCGGCGGCAACGGCTACATCAACGACTTCCCGGCCGGCCGCCTGCTGCGCGACGCCAAGCTTTACGAGATCGGCGCCGGCACCAGCGAGATCCGCCGCTGGCTGATCGGCCGCGAGCTCTTCGAGGAAACGGGCTAGGGGAAGCCGATGAGCGACTTGAAGCTCCCGGCGCTCGATGCCGCGGCGGTGCCGGCCGTGACCGGCTCGGACCACCCCGCGCCCTATCGGCTGACTGGCCGCGAGAAGCGGGCGCTCGGCGACGCGCTGGGGCTGGAAAATTTCGGCGTCAATCTGGTGCGCCTGCCGCCCGGCGCGCCCTCGACGCAGCGTCACTGGCACAGCCGCCAGGACGAGTTCATCTACGTGCTGGACGGCGAGCTGGTCCTGGTCACCGAGGGCGGCGAGCAGCGGCTGACCGCCGGCATGGCGGCCAGCTTCCCGGCCGGGGTCCCGGACGGGCACGTGCTGATCAATCGCAGCGGGCACGACGCCCTTTACCTCGAGGTCGGCGACCGGACGCCCGGCGACGCGGTCGACTATCCCGACATCGATCTGATGGTCCGCCGGGTCGGCGGCGAAGAGCGCTATCTCCACAAGGACGGCACGCCCTATCCGCGGGCCGACGATTGACCGGCGACGGCATCCGCGCCCGCCGTCCAGTGTTTTCCCGACTGCCGTCGCGATCGTCAAGCGGCAGTATCAAATTATACATACTTATAAAATAAAACGCTTGACATAATTACATACTATTTTTATGGTAGGGAAACAGGATATGGAGGATGGCCATGTCTGTAATTTCAGATATCGACCGGCGGCACATGGATGCGCTCACGGCGGGAGTGGAAACCAAATCGGATAAGATCCGCCGTCTCGACGAGGCCGGCTACAAGCGCGCGGATATCGCCCGCTACCTCGGGATCCGCTATCAATTCGTTTACAACGTCCTGACGCAACCGCGGTCGGCTCAAGGCCGGCCAGCCAATACGGCGGGAGATCGGAAGGTGAGCCTCGGGGCCGGTCCGCGGACCGAGACGGCTGATGCCGCGTCGGCTCCGGTCTGGAGTTGGACAACCGTCGGCAAGGGCGGGGCCGTGCAGTTGCCGGCTGCGTTCCTCGCGGCGCTGGGCGTCGAGGAGGGGGATCACGTCCAATTGAGCTGTGTGGGGGACACCGTGCGTATTCTCGGGCGGCGGGCCGCGCTGCAGGAACTGCAGAAACAGGTTCGAAGCTACGTCCCGGAGGGCGTCAGCTTGGTCGACGAGTTGTTGGTCGAGCGTAAGGCCGAGGCGGCGCGTGAAACCGGGGGCCGATCCGGTGGCTGAAGTCGTTCTCGACGCCTCCGCCGTCTTGGCAGTGCTGAACGACGAGGCGGGCGCAAAGGACGTCTGGCAACATCTGCCGGGTGCCTATCTTTCTGCAGTCAATGCTGCCGAAGTCGCTGCCAAACTTGTTGACGGCGGGGCTGATCCCGTTACGGCGGGGCAAACGCTCGATCGACTCGGTGCGGAGATCGTCGCGTTCGATGCAGCCGATGTGGTCCCGGCAGCACGCATTCGGGCCGTCAGCCGCGACGCAGGCTTATCGCTGGGCGATCGCGCCTGCCTTGCCTTGGCATGGCGGCTCAATCTGCCGACCCTGACCGCGGATCGCGATTGGAAGAGAGTCGACACGGGAGTCGAAGTTCAACTCATTCGACACGATAAATAAGGGCATATGCAAAGATCTGAATCGATGGTTCACGATCCCGTCGCCATCGTCGGCTGCGCCCGCACGGCGTTGGGTGGTCTGCTCGGCGACCTCGCGCCGCTGAGCGCACCGCGGCTGGGTGCTGCGGCGCTCGGCGGGGCGCTCGACCGCGCCGGCGTGGCGCCCGACGCGCCCAACGCGGTCGACGAGGTCATTCTCGGCTGCGTCCTGCCAGCGGGGCAGGGGCAGGCGCCGGCCCGCCAGGCCGCGCGCGCCGCCGGTCTGCCCGACGCGGTCGGCTGCACCACCGTCAACAAGATGTGCGGCTCCGGCATGAAGGCGGCGATGCTGGCGCACGACCTGATCGCCGCCGGCAGCGCGACCAGCGTCCTTGCCGGCGGCATGGAGTCGATGAGCAACGCGCCCTACCTGCTGCCCAAGGCGCGGGCCGGCTATCGCATGGGGCACGGCCAACTGCTCGATCACATGTTCCTCGACGGACTGGAGGACGCCTACGACAAGGGACGCCTCATGGGCACCTATGCCGAGGACACCGCGGCGCACTACCAGTTCACGCGGCAGGCGCAGGACGACTTCGCGATCCGCTCGCTGCAGCGCGCACAGGCGGCGACGCGCGACGGCACCGCGGCGCGCGAGATCGTTCCGGTTGCCGTGGCGACGCGCAAGGGCGAGACGACGGTCGCCGAGGACGAGCAGCCGCGGCGCGCCGACCTCGGGAAGATCCCCGCCCTCAAGCCCGCGTTCCGCGACGGTGGGACCGTGACGGCGGCCAATTCGAGCTCGATCTCCGACGGGGCCGCAGCGCTGCTGTTGATGCCGCTCGGCCAGGCGGAGGCGAGAGGCCTGACCCCGCGCGCGGTGATCCGCGGGCACGCCACGCACGCCCAGGCGCCGGCCTGGTTCACGACGGCGCCGATCGGCGCGACCACGCGGCTGTTGGAGCGCGTCGGTTGGACGGCGGGCGAGGTCGACCTTTACGAGATCAACGAGGCCTTCGCCGTCGTCACCATGGCGGCCATGCACGAGCTCGATCTGCCGGCCGACAAAGTCAACGTCCTTGGCGGCGCCTGCGCGCTGGGGCATCCCATCGGCGCGTCCGGCGCGCGCATTCTTGTGACCCTGCTCAATGCCCTCGAAGCGCGCGACCTGCGCCGCGGCGTCGCGGCGATCTGCATCGGCGGCGGCGAGGCGACGGCGATGGCCGTCGAACGCATCCCGTGAACCGGTACGAGGCACGGCCATGGCGCTGAGCATGAAACCAGCCTGCGAACGTTGCGGCGCCGGGTTGACGGACGACGGGGAAGCCTACATTTGCAGTTATGAGTGCACGTTCTGTCACAACTGCACGGTAGAGCTGCATCGGCGCTGCCCCAACTGCGGCGGCGAATTGGTTGCGCGCCCGCGCCGCGCCGTGCCGCCCAGCGCGGCATAGCGGTAAGAGCACGGGGAAGCGCGCCCTTCGTACGACTTCGTTTGGGGCTCGACACCCGGCGGCGCGGCGGTAGAGTCGCCGCATGCGGTGCGCTCGAAAGCTGCATAGGAGAGAGAAACCATGCCGACGGTTCTGATCACCGGCGCAAACCGCGGGATCGGCCTCGAGTTCGCCCGCTCGTTCATGTTGGACGGCTGGCGGGTCCATGCCTGCTGCCGCCATCCCGACAAGGCGCAGGAGCTGCGCGACGCCGCAGAAGCCGTGGCCGCCGACACGAAGATTCACCGGCTCGACGTGACCGACGGCCTCAAGGCCGCCAGCCTGGCGCGCGAGCTTATCGACGAGCCGATCGACGTGCTGCTCAACAATGCCGGGATCATGGGCCCGCGCGGCGCGGACTTCGGCAAGATCGACTACGACGAATGGCCGCCGGTTTTCGCCGTCAATGTGCTGGGCCCGATGCGCATGGCGGAGCGTTTCGTCGAACACGTCGCGAAGAGCGACCGCAAGCTGATCGTCAACATCTCGTCGCGCATGGGCTCGATCGCCGACAACACCAGCGGCGGATCGTACATCTATCGCTCGTCCAAGGCAGCCCTCAACATGATCGCCAAGAGCATGGCAAACGATCTCGCCGACCGCGGCATCACCGTGCTCACCTTTCACCCCGGATGGGTGCGGACCGACATGGGCGGGCGCAATGCCGCGATTACGGCCAAGGAGAGCGTCGAGGGCATGCGCGCGGTGATCGCGCGCGCGACGCAGGCCGACAGCGGCAAGTTCCTCAACTTCGAAGGGCGCGAGCTGCCCTGGTGAACGGCCCGGGCGGCGCGGCCTAGACGTCCGCCCAGCGGCGCAGCAGGGCGCCGTGCAGGCGGCCGATCCGCGCGCCGAGATCGCCGTCCGGCGCGGCCTCCTCGGCGGCGCTGCGCAGCGCGGCCAGTTCCGCGGCGATGCGCCGCTCGCCCTCGTCGCGCAGCAGGGACTGCACCCAGCCGATGGCGGCCAGGCGGGTTCCGCCGGTCACCGGCTCGACCCGGTGCAGCCGATCGGGGGCGTAGACCACCACGGTGCCGGCCGGCTCCTTGAAGCGCATCGTGCCGCTCGGTGCATCGATCGCCAGTTCGCCGCCCTCGTAGGATTCCGGGTCGCTGAGGAACAGGGTGAATGCAAGGTCGGCGCGCAGGCCCGGCCGTTGGCTGCCGATCAGCGGCGCATCGCAGTGATCGCCGAAGGACATGCCGGTGTCGTAGCGGTTGAACTGCAGTGTGATGTGGTGCGGCAGCGCATAGGCGGTGAAATCCTCGCGCGCCATCAGCGCCGTGACCACGGCCTGGATCGCCGGCGTGAGGCTGTCGCCGCTCTCGGCCGTGAGGTTGTTGCGGACTTCGCCGTCGGGTCCGCCACGCGACTCGGCGAACTTGGCGGAGTCCAGAACGTCCCGAATCTCGGAAATCTTGGCGGCGTCCAGCACGCCATCCAGTTTGAGCAGCATCGTTCCCTCGTCCTCTCTTGAGCGATTGCGGTCCCGCCGCGCGGCGGCGGCGGGATCATAGGGAAGCTGCGCCGCCACGGCCAGGGCCGGGTTTGCCGCCGGGCGCCCCGGCTGGACCGCACCGGAACCTGGCTTTACCCTTGGCGTATATCAACGGTAGCCAGCGGGGACGATGGTCAAGGGAGTCCTTCTCGATCTCGGCGGCGTGGTCTACGTGGGCGACGCAGTACTGCCAGGCGCGCTCGAGGCGCTCGATCGCCTGCGGGCGGCCGGCTTGGCGCTCCGCTATCTGACCAACACCACCCGCAGTCCCCGGCGCAAGCTGCTGGCGAAGCTGCACGCCTTGGGCGTGTCGGCGGAGGCGGAGGAGCTTTTCATGCCCGCCATCGCCGCGCGCCGCTACCTCGAGGCGCAGGGCCTGAGTCCGCACCTGCTCGTCCACCCGGCCCTCGAGGAGGATTTCGCCGGCTTGCCGGAGGGGCAGGCGCGTGCCGTTGTGATCGGCGATGCCGGCGAGGGCTTCACCTACGCGGCGCTCAACGCGGCCTTCCGCGCGCTCGAGCAGGGGGCCGCGTTCCTCGCCCTGGCGCGCAACCGCAGCTTCCAGGACGATGACGGGGCGCGCAGTCTTGACGCCGGGGCCTTCGTCGCAGCGCTGGAGTTTGCCAGCCAGCGGGAGGCCAAGCTGTTCGGCAAGCCGGCCGCGGATTTCTTCGCCGCCGCGGTCGCCAGCCTGGGGTGCGCGCCGGGCGAGGCCGCCATGGTCGGCGACGACGTCGAGTCGGACGTGGCCGGCGCCCTGGTGGCCGGCCTCCACGGCGTTCTGGTGCGGACCGGCAAGTACCGGGACGGCGACGAAGAAGCCATCGATCCGCCGCCCAGTGCAGTGGTCGACGACCTGGCCGCGGCGGTCGATTGGATTCTGGAACGGACGGACTCCGATTGAGCGAGGCGTACGAATTGGCACGATTCGAACGAGGATTTTGAAATGGCGGGCGAGCAAATCGCCGGGACGAGCCCGCATCGGGCCTATCTTTGGCATCAGATCCAGTCGAGCTTCTGGTTCCTGCCGGCAATCCTTCTCGTCACCGCGCTGTGCCTCTCGGTCGTGACGCTGACGCTCGACCGGGGCGTGGTGGGGGCGCTGCTGCGTGAGGGCTCCTGGGTTTACAGGATCGGTCCCGAGGGGGCGCGCCTGGTGCTCTCGACCGTCGCCGGATCGATGATCACGGTGACCAGCCTGGTCTTCTCGATGACTTTGGTTTCCCTGACCCTGGCCTCGCAGCAGCTCGGCCCGCGCGTCATCACCTATTTCATGCAGGATCGGGTCAACCAGAGCGTGCTGGGGGTGTTCCTCGCGACCTTCGTCTACGCCCTGGTCGTCCTGCGGACGGTCAACGACGAGGGCGGCACCACCTTCATTCCCTATACCTCGATCATCGTGGCCATGCTTTTGGCCATCGTGTGTTTCGCGTTGCTGATCTATTTCATTCACCACGCCGCCCTGTCGATCCAGGCCGACCACATTCTCGCCCGCGTCGGCGACGGCCTCCCGACCATCATCGAGAAGCTGTTCCCCCCGGCCGAGGCCGCGTCCTGCGGCTACGACCGGACGGCTTTGGCGAACGACGGCTTTTTCGCCGACGCGCGGGCCGTGGAGGCGTGCGACAGCGGCTACATCCAGCTCGTGGCCCAGGAGGAGCTGCTCGCGCTGGCCGAGGCCCATGACCTCACCATCGTCACGGTGTGCCGGGCGGGCCATTTCATGATGGCTCCCCTGCCGCTTGCCTGGGTCGGGCCCGAGGGCGCCGCAAGCGAGCAGGTGGTGAATGCCGTCCGCAAGGCCGTCGTGATCGGGCCGCGCCGCACCGCGACCCAGGACGTTGAATACAGCATGCGTGCCCTGGTCGACGTGACCTTGCGCGCGCTGTCGCCGAGCCTGAACGATCCGCAGACGGCGATGGCGGGGATCGACCGTATCGGCGACGCGGTGGCCAGGCTGATGCGCCGCGGCGTGCCCGACCCGGTCCTGTGCGACGCCGACGGCCGGCCACGCGTCGCGCTCTACCCGCTGCAGTTCTACGACATCATGCAGACGGCGTTTCAGCAGGTCTCGGAAGCCGCGCGCGGCAACGGCACGGTCTGTCTGCACCTGCTCGTCACCCTGACCTCGCTGGCCCGCCTAGCCTGCCGGGACGATCAGCGCGTAGCGCTGCGCCAGCATGGCGAAAAGGTGATCGAGTCGGCCCGAGCGGCGGCACGGGACGACGAGGACCGGCACCGCGCCGAAGCGCGCTGGGCGGAGTTTCTGCGCGCCCTCGATGGAAATGGGCGCCCGAGGGCGCCGGAGGAATCGCGTCGGTGAGGTCTGCCTCCATGCCCGCTCGTTGCGAAGCCAGCGATCCCGTCCGGCGCCGCATCCTCCTCGGCCTGATGGTGGCGGCCGTCGGGCTCGTCGCGAGGCGCCCCGCCATCGCCGCCGTCGAGGGGGATCTCAACGGCGATCTCCGCGGCGATCTGATTGGCGAGCGCGAGGTGCACGTCGTGGCCGAGGGCGAAACCCTGCTGGACATTGCGCGCCGCTACGACGTGGGTTTCATCGAGCTGCGCGCCGCCAACCAGGGCCTCGACGCCTGGATTCCGCCGGTCGGCACGCGCGTCGTCCTGCCGACCGAGCACATTCTGCCCGACGCGCCGCATCGGGGGATCGTCGTCAACCTTGCCGAATTGCGCCTGTATTACTTCCCCGAATCGGACGGTGCGGCGGTGACCTATCCCATCGGCATCGGCCGCGAGGGCTGGGAGACCCCGTTGGGACGGACCCGCATCGTGCGCAAGCGCCGCGACCCGGCGTGGTATCCGCCCGCCTCGATCCGCGCCGAGAAGCCCGACTTGCCCGGCGTGGTGCCGCCCGGCCCCGACAATCCGCTCGGCCGCTTCGCCTTGGACCTCGCCTTGGAGAATTACCTGCTGCACGGCACCAACAAGCCGAACGGGGTTGGGCGCCGCGTCAGCCACGGCTGCATACGGCTCTACCCGAACGACATCGCGCGGCTCTTCGACGCCGTGCCCGTCGGGACGCCGGTCGATATTGTGAATCAGGAGCTCAAGCTCGGCTGGTCCGGCGGCGCGCTCTACATGGAATTGCATCCGAACCGGCAGCAAGCCGACGAGATCGAGGCGAAGGGCACCTTCACGCCGGCGCCCCCGCCGGACATCCAAGCGGCGCTCGACCGGGCCATCGGCGACCGGCCGGTCACGCTCGACCGCCCGGCGATCGACCGCGCGGTGCGCGAACGGACCGGCCTGCCGCTCCGCATCGGCAGCTGACGAGGGGCGTTTGTCCGCCTACTTGGCGAGGGATTCCCGGTAGACCCTGTCGGCCTTCTCCGCGGCGGCCTGCGCTGCGGCGGCCGCCTGGCGGGCCGCTTCGGCCGCGGCGCGGGCTTCGGCCGCCGCCGATTTGGCCTCGCTGGCCGCCTGCTTCGCCGAATCGTCCGACATCATGCCTTGTGACTTCAGTGTGTTCACGTCGGTCCGCAGGGCACTGACGTCGCCCCGGAGCGAGTCGATCTCAGATTGTCCCGCACAGCCACCGGCAAGCAGCAGGGGCGAGACTGCGACGACAAAGGCGGCGAGTTTCAAAGTCTTACGCACTTTCTCCTCCTGGTATTTTCCGGTCCCCCGATCTGATGCGTTCAGACGACGCCATAATAACCGCAGACAGCAGTATTTGTTCCCGGCTCGAAGATTCAAGGCTTAATCGGGCCGCGGCGCGTTGATCCGCATCAAAATGGTCCGGGACGCGGGCGTTTAGGGCCGGATTTCGATGATCGTGCCGTCGTCGACCAGGTTCCAGATCTCGTCGATCGCGGCATTGGTGACGGCGATGCAGCCCTCGGTCCAGTCGCGCCGGATGGACCAGCCGTCGGCGCCGTCGAGGCCCGGGGGCTGACCGTGAATCATGATTTCGCCGCCGGGTGCGACGCCCCGTGCCGCGGCGCGCCGCAGGTCGCTCCCGTCGGGATAGGAGATGTGCATGGAGCGGTAGAACCGGCTGTCGGGATTGCGCCAGTCGAGCTGGTAGACGCCCTCCGGAGTGCGCCCGTCGCCCTCGCGCGTCTTCGGTCCCATGGGCCTGCGGCCGAGCGCGATTCGGTAGCGGCGCAGCACTTGCCCGCCGTGCAGCAGATAGAGCTTCCGCTTCGACTTCAGAACCAGAACCCGGTCGGCCTTGACCAGCCCGGAAAAGCTGGCGGCCCGGCTATCCGGCGCGAGGGCCGCGCCGAGCGCGAGCGGCAGGAGCCAGACGAGAGCGGCGAGAGCGATCCGTCTCATGTTCCTCGATGGTCCGGAGGCCCCACGGAGTCGAGACCGCGCGAGTTTACCCGAAGATGCGCCGAAGGTGAAACCGCAGTCGGCGTGGCCCGCCGTGCGGCGCCCCGAGGGTGCCCCCCTGTTACACGGAGTCGGGCGCGAGCGGCAGGGAGAGCGTAAATCGCGAGCCTTGGCCGGGCTGGCTGACGACCGTGATGTCGCCGCCCATGCGGCGCGCCAGGTCGCGCGAGATGGCCAGGCCGAGGCCGAGGCCGGGCACTTGGTTCAAAGCGCCGCTCTGTGGGGCGCGATAGTCCTGCTCGAAAATCTTCTGCTGCTCGGACTCCGCGATGCCGATGCCGGTATCCCACACGGCGACATGCAGCCGGTGGTCGGGCCCGGCGAAGGTCTCCAGGCCGACCGCGCCGCCCGCCGGGGTGAACTTGAGGGCATTGCTCAGCAGATTGACCAGGATCTGGGTCAAGGCGACCCGGTCGCCGAGCACGCGGCCGCCGGCCACCGGGCCGACGCGCGTAATGTTGACGCCGGCGGTCCGCGCCGCGAGCGCGACCATGGCCTTGGCCTTGGCGACGATTCCGGCGACGTCGATGACCTCCTGCGCAAGAGGGTGGCCCCGCTCGTCGGGTTCGGCCGGCTGGAGCTGGGCGACCAGCTGGTCGAGATGCCGACCGGCCTCCCGGATCGTGCGGAAGCAATCGCTGTAGCGCTGGTCGAGCGGGCCGAATACCCCGTTCAGCGCCAGATCGGCGTAGCCGATGATCGCATTCAGCGGCGTACGCAGCTCGTGCGCGGTGCGGCGCAACGGCTCGATCCCGGCGCGGCCCCTGGTCTCCTGCAGATTGGACAGGCGCCAGGCGGCGTCCTGATAGCGCAGCAGGGCCTCCTCCAGCGTCGAGGCCAGGGCCTGAAGGTCTTCGTCGGCCGATTCCCGCGCGCCGGCGGGCACGGCTTCTTCCGGTTCGGATTCGGCGGCATAGATCGCCGTGCCCCGGTAGCCCGCGAAGTCGCCCGTCTCCTCGTCGTAGAACGGCACGCCGCTCAGGCTGTAGGGCACCTCCCGGCCGTCGGCCCCGGTCATGCAGAAGGGAGCGTCGCGAAACGGCCGCCGCGCCGCGATGGCGGCCGGTGCGTTGCGGTCGCGCTGACCCTCGGTCTCAAAGCGGCCAAGCTCCGCGAGCGTGCGGCCGGTGAGCATCTGCGGCGGGATCCCCAGGCGCGCCGTCACCGGGGACGAGACGTACTCCAGCAGCAGCCGGCCGTCGGTCTGCCACAGCCAGTCGACGGAGGCGCGCAGGAAATCCTCGTAGCGCCCGACGGTCGCCTCGGGAAGTTCGCCCCAAAATACGGCTGATTCGCGCGGTTCGGCGCGCCCCTGGCCCGCCGACGGTTCCGTATCCGGCGTCGCATCCTGCCAGCCGGGTGGCTGCATGTTCGCCCCTTTCCCCGCCGGCCGTCGGCCGCCGGCACCCCTCCTGGGTGAACCATTATACGGGAGAGGGACCCGTTCGGACAACGGCGGCGGCTTGACGGTTGCGCGAGCGGAAAATGGTTAACGGCGGCGGCAACGGCGGGCGGGACCCTGGGCCGCAGGCCGGCGATTGGCTAATCTTGCGCGATTGCAACTTCCTCCGCCCCGCCGGGAGGCACGCATGCCCGCTCCGATCGCGTTCTACTTCGATTTTTCCAGCCCCTACGGCTACCTCGCCGCCCAGAGGATCGACGACCTCGCCGCCGCGCACGACCGCGAGGCCGATTGGCGCCCCTTCCTGCTGGGCGCCGTGTTCAAAACGACCGGCAGCGAGCCGCTGCTGAACGTTCCCTTGAAGGGCGACTACGCGCGTCGCGACCTGGCGCGCAGCGCCCGCCGCTTCGATATTCCCTTCGTGCTGCCGGAGGTCTTTCCCTTCCCCTCGGTGTCGGCCTGCCGCGCCTCCTACTGGCTCAAGGCGCGCGACTCCGCGGCGGCCCGTGCACTGATGGCCGCACTCTATCGCAGCGCCTTTGCCGAGGGGCGCGATATCCGTTCGGCCGAGGCGGTGGCCGAGATGGCCGCCGATCTTGGCCATGACCGCGACGCGCTGCTCGCCGCCATGCAGGACCCGGAGATCAAGCAGACCTTGAAGGACGAGGTTGCCGCCGCCATCGACAAAGGCGTGTTCGGCTCGCCCTACATCGTCGTTGACGGCGAGCCGTTCTGGGGCTTCGATCGCTTGCCGGACGTCGCACTCTGGCTCGAGCGCGGCGGCTGGTAGGTCGGGCCGCGGCCCGGCGCCATCGCGGCGGCCAAAGCGCCTTAGCCTTCCTCGGCCAGGATCTTGCGGTAGACCGGTCGGTCGATGTTGCCGCCCGAGAGGATCACGCCGACCTTGCGGCCCGCCATCCTGTCGCGCTCCTGCAGCAGCGCGGCGAGCGCCGCCGCGCCCGCGCCCTCGGCCAGATTGTGCGTATCGGTGAAGTAGGCCCGTATGGCGGCGGCGATCTCCGCCTCGCTCAGGGTCACGACTCGCGATGCTCCGGCACGGATCGCGGCCAGCGCGTCCGCGTCGGGCACGCGCACCGCCAGCCCGTCGGCCATGGTGTCCGCGGAGTTGGTCGCGACCGGCTCGCCGGCGGCGTAGGACAGCGCGTAGGCCGCGGCGCGCTCGGCGACCACCCCGACGACCTCGGTCTTGAGGCCCAGCGCGTCGCGCGCGCTCATGGTGCCGACGATCCCGGAGCCGAGCCCGATGGGTACGTAGACAGTGTCGAGGTCGGGCACGTGGCGCAGCAGTTCCAGGCCGTAGCTCGCGACGCCGCGCACCAGCAAGGGATGGAAGGACGGCAGCATGACGAGTCCGCGCGCCGCCGCGAGGTCCTTGGCGTGGTCCAGCGCGGCATTGAAATCGTGCCCGTGTTCGACGAGTTCGGCGCCCAGCGCGCGCATCGCCTCGTTCTTTTCGGCGCTGTTGCCGTGCGGCACCACGATGACGGCGCGCACGCCCATCGTGCGCGCGGCATAGGCGATGCTTTGGCCGTGGTTGCCGCGCGTCGCCGCGATGACGCCGGGCAGGTCGCTCCGGCGCTGCGTCAGGTCGTGCAGGTAGGCGAGGCCGCCGCGCAGCTTGAAGGCGCCGATCGGGGTGTGGTTCTCGTGCTTGACCCAGACCTCGGCGCCGGCCCGCGCGGACAGCAGCGGCCAGGCGTACTGCGGCGTCGGCGGCATATAGCGGTGCACCAGCGCCGCCGTCTCCTCGATCTTCTCCAGGTCGAACACGCGATCCTCCCCGATGCCGGGGCACGATAGAGCCGAGGGTGCCGCGTCGCAACCGGAGTGCGCCGGCGTCCCCGGCTTTTTCGCTTGCCGTGCCGCGGCCGCTGGCCGAACCTTATCCGGGCGATTCGCCCCCCTAGCCACCGCTGACCCCGGCCGATGACGGTTCTGAAGAGCGCGATCGACACGCGCAGCGAAGAGTTTCGGCGCAACCGCGCGGCGAACGAGGCGCTCGTCGCCGATCTGTGCGCCCGGACTGGGGCGGTGGCGCGCGGCGGCGGCGAGGCGGCCCGCGACAAGCACCTGGCGCGCGGCAAGCTGCTGCCGCGCGACCGCGTCCGCGAACTGCTCGATCCCGGGGCGCCGTTCCTCGAGCTGTCGCAGCTTGCCGCCAACGGGCTCTACGACGACGAGGTGCCGGCGGCCGGCCTGATCACCGGAATCGGCCGCGTGGCGGGCCGCGAATGCATGATCGTGGCCAACGACGCCACGGTGAAGGGCGGCACCTATTATCCGGTGACGGTGAAGAAGCACCTGCGCGCCCAGGAAATCGCGGCGGAGAATCGCCTGCCGTGCATCTACCTGGTCGATTCGGGCGGCGCCAACCTGCCCAATCAGGACGAGGTCTTCCCCGACCGGGAGCATTTCGGCCGCATCTTCTTCAACCAGGCGCGCATGTCCGCGGCAGGGATCGCCCAGATCGCTGTGGTCATGGGATCCTGCACCGCCGGCGGCGCCTATGTGCCGGCGATGTCGGACGAGAGCGTCATCGTCCGCGACCAGGGCACGATCTTTCTCGGCGGCCCGCCGCTGGTGAAGGCCGCGACCGGCGAGGAGGTGACGCCCGAGGACCTGGGCGGCGCGGAGCTGCATGGCCGCGTCTCGGGCGTCGTCGACCACGTGGCGAACGACGACGCCCACGCCCTGGCGATCGTGCGGCGCATCGTCGGCGGCCTGAATCGAACGAAGCGTCACGAGCTCGAGGTCGCGCCGCCCCGCGATCCGCTTTACGACCCGGGCGAGCTCTACGGCGTCGTGCCGACCGACCTGCGCAAGCCCATGGAGGTCCGCGAGGTCATCGCCCGCCTGGTCGACGGCAGCGAGCTCGACGAGTTCAAGGCGCTCTACGGCACGACTCTGGTCTGCGGCTTCGCACGGCTGCACGGCTATCCCGTCGGGATTCTCGCTAACAACGGCATCCTGTTCTCGGAATCGGCGCTGAAGGGCACGCATTTCATCGAGCTCTGCTGCCAGCGCGGCATTCCGCTGGTCTTTCTGCAGAACATCACCGGCTTCATGATCGGCCGTAAGTACGAGGCGGCGGGCATCGCCAAGGACGGCGCCAAGATGGTGACCGCGGTTGCCTGCGCCGCGGTGCCGAAGTTCACCGTCATCATCGGCGGCAGCTTCGGCGCGGGGAACTACGGCATGTGCGGCCGGGCGTACGGTCCGCGGCTCCTGTGGATGTGGCCCAATGCCCGCATCTCGGTCATGGGCGGCGAGCAGGCGGCCTCGGTCCTGGCGACGATCCGGCGCGATGCCCTGGCCGCGGCCGGCAAGGTGTGGAGCGCCGACGACGAGGAGCGCTTCAAGGCGCCGCTGCGCGAGCAGTACGAACGACAGGGGCACCCCTTTTACGCGACGGCGCGGCTGTGGGACGACGGCCTGATCGATCCGCTCGATACCCGGCAGGCGCTGGCCCTCGGCATCTCCGCCGCGCTCAATGCGCCGATCCCGCGCACCACCTTCGGCATTCTCAGGATGTGACGACCATGCTGCAGCCGCTCTTTCTGGAAGAGATCGACGACGACGGCATCGCCTGGCTGGTACTGACCCGGCCGGAGGTGCACAACGCCTTCAACGACGCCCTGATCGCGGAACTGACCACGATGCTGGACGGCCTGGGCACCGACGAGCGCGTCCGGGCCGTCGTGCTCTCGGCGCGGGGCCGCAGTTTCTCGGCCGGCGCCGACCTCAACTGGATGAAGCGCTCGGCCGAGTATTCGCAAGAGGAGAACCTGAAGGACGCCCGCGCGCTGGCGGGCCTCATGCGGACCCTCTACGAGCTGCCCAAGCCGACGCTGGCGCTGGTGCAGGGGCCGGCCTACGGCGGCGGCGTCGGCCTGATCGCATGCTGCGACATCGCCGTCGCTGCCGAGACCGCGAACTTCTGCCTGTCGGAAGTCACCTTGGGATTGATCCCGGCGGTGATCGCACCCTACGTGATCGCGGCCATGGGGGAACGTCCGGCGCGGCGCTATTTCCTGACGGCGGAGAAATTTACCGCGCGGGAAGCCCGGCGGATCGGCCTGATCCACGAAACCGTGCCGGACGAGGCGCTGCAGGACACCGGCCGGCGCATCGTGCGCGCCCTTCTGAAGGGCGGGCCGAACGCTCAGGTCGACGCGAAGGCGCTGGTCCTCGCCGTTTCGGGGCGGGCCATCGACGACGATCTCGTCGAGGATACTGCCGCACGCATCGCGCGCACGCGCACCTCGGCGGAAGCGCGGGAAGGCATCGCCGCCTTCCTCGAAAAGCGCAAGCCGAAGTGGCGCGCGGACTGAAGCGGGCATGGAGTCTCCCGTCCCGGGGCGTCCGCCGCGATCGCTGACCTTGCACCGGCTGCGCACCCTGGCCCGGATCTTCGCGGGATCGTTTCGCGACCTGGTGCCGATCATCCTGGTCATCTCCTTCTTCCAGATCGTCGTCCTGCAACGCCCCTTTCCGAATCTGGAAGAGGTCCTCGTCGGCCTCGTCTGCGTCGTCGTCGGCCTGAGTCTTTTCGTGCGCGGCTTGGAGAGTGGTCTGTTTCCCTTGGGCGAAAGCATGGCGCACGCCTTCGCCCGCAAGGGCAGCCTGCTCGCCTTGCTCGGTTTCGCCTTCTGTCTCGGTTTCGGCACGACGGTGGCGGAGCCCGCGCTGATCGCGGTGGCCGCCAAGGCGGCGGAGGTCGCCGGCACGGCCGGCTTCATATCGAATACCGAGATCGACCGGCATGCCTATGCCTTGCAGCTGCGCTACACGGTCGCCGTGTCGGTCGGTGCGAGCCTGGTGCTGGGCGTGTTCCGCATCCTCAAGGGCTGGCCGATCCATTATCTGATCATCGGCGGTTACATCGTCGTCGTGATCATGACCGGCTTTGCGCCGCCCGAAATCGTCGGCATCGCTTACGACTCGGGCGGCGTGACCACCTCGACCATGACGGTCCCGCTGGTCGCCGCCCTCGGCGTCGGGCTCGCCTCCTTCATTCGCGGCCGCAATCCCATGATCGATGGCTTCGGGCTGATCGCCTTCGCCAGCCTGATGCCGATGATCTTCGTCCTGGCCTTCGGAATGATCGTATGACGGCGCCGGCATGCACCTGATCACCGTCATCGTCGGCGAGATCCTAGCGACGCTGCGCGACTTGACGCCGATCGTGGTCGTCCTGTTCGGATTCCAGTTCCTGGTCCTGCGCCGCAAGCCGCCCAACCCGGCCCGCATCGCCGCCGGGTTCTGCTATGTCGTCGTCGGCTTGACGCTCTTCCTGGTCGGCCTCGACACGGCGCTCTTCCCGCTCGGAGAGACCATGGCCCGGCAGCTGACCGAAGGGCCGGCGGCCGGCCTCGGCGGGGCGGAGCCGGACTGGCGCGACTACGGTTGGGTCTACGCGTTCGCCGCCGCGATCGGTTTCGCCACCACGGTCGCCGAGCCGGCGCTCATTGCGGTATCGCTCAAGGCGGAGGAAATTTCCGGCGGCGCGGTCAACGCCTGGGGCCTGCGAATCGCCGTCGCGGTCGGCGTCGCCGCCGGCGTCGCGCTGGGCGCCTTCCGCATCGTGACCGGCACGCCGCTGCCGCTATACATCATGGTGGGCTACGTCGTGGTCGTCATCCAGACGACCCAAACGACGCGCACCATCATTCCCCTGGCCTACGATTCCGGCGGCGTGACGACCTCCACCGTCACCGTGCCGGTGGTGGCCGCTCTGGGCCTCGGCCTGGCCTCGACCATTCCGGGCCGCAGCCCCTTGATCGACGGCTTCGGCCTGATCGCCTTCGCCAGCCTGTTTCCTATCATGTCGGTCATGGGCTATGCCATGATCATGACCTGGATTCAGCGCAACCGGGCCGCCACGACCTCCGACGAGAAGGAGACGCGCGAATGAAGCTCAAACTGATCATGGCCATGGTTGAGGACGAGCGCACGGACGCCGTAATGGACGCGGCCCGCGAGAAAGGGGCGACCGGCGTGACCGTGATCACCAGCGTGCGCGGCGAGGGCCTGAAGCGGGAGAAGACGTTTCTCGGCCTGGACTTGACCGGCGCGCGCGACGTTCTCTTGTTTCTCGTGGCCGAGCCGCGTGCGCGGGAGATTTTGGAGACCATCGCGGCGGCCGGCAAGTTCGACAGCGAGGCGGGATCGGGAATCGCGATTCAGCTCAACATCGAGGATGCGGTCGGACTCAAGTCGCAGCTGCCGACTCTGCAGCAGGAGATCGAGGAGGAGGTATGAACGAAACGGCCTACATCAAGGTCGCCGAGGCGATGACGGGCAACGTCCGCATGATCTCCGCCATGGCGACCGTCAAGGAGGCGATCCAGGCCATGCGCGAGGCCGACGTCAGTTCGCTGGCCGTGGAGCGGCGGGACGAGCGCGACGAGTACGGCCTGCTCGTCATTGCCGACATCGCGCGCGAGGTGATCGCCAAGAACCGCGCCGCCGAGCGCGTCAACGTCTACGAGGTCATGTCGAAGCCGGTGCTGTGCCTGCCGGCGGAAATGGACATCAAATACGCGGTGCGTCTCCTGGTCCGGTTCGGTCTGTCGCGCGCCCTGGTCGTCGACAGCCAACGGGCCCCGGTCGGCATCGTGACCCTACGCGACATGGTATTACGCTTCGGCGCCGATTGAGCCCGACCCGACCGAGGCCGGCCGGCCGCATCGGTCTGGCGCCCCGAGGAGCAGGCGTGGTGTTCGATACGATCCTGATAGCCAACCGTGGCGAGATCGCCTGCCGCATCATGCGTACGGCGCGCCGCCTGGGTCTACGCTGCGTTGCCGTCTATTCCGAGGCCGACGCCGAATCGGAACACGTCGCCATGGCGGACGCGGCCGTGCCAATCGGGCCGGCGCCGGCGTCCGAGAGTTATCTCGACATGGCCGCCATCGTCGCCGCGGCCCGCGACAGCGGGGCGCAGGCGATTCACCCGGGCTATGGCTTCCTGGCGGAGAACGCGGCCTTTGCCGAAGCCTGCGCGGCGGCCGGGCTGGTCTTCGTCGG
>Ga0210124_1000098_pt1 | contig 49573 bp, 39 predicted proteins | sample Muzzi_PWC_D2_FD_185554 | JGI IMG/M metagenome (GOLD analysis project Ga0210124, IMG submission 185554) | Wetland microbial communities from San Francisco Bay, California, USA, that impact long-term carbon sequestration - Muzzi_PWC_D2 (SPAdes) | ecosystem: Environmental > Aquatic > Marine >...
GGATAAAACCGCCAATATTCATGTACCTATTGGTAGATCAAATTTTTCAAATGAGCAGTTGAAAGAAAACTTTTCCGCCCTGATGGAATCGATAGTGCAAGCCAAGCCAGAGGGAGCCAAAGGAACCTATGTCAAAAAAGTGGCGTTGAGCGCCACGATGGGGCCTGGCGTAAAGGTAGACCCTGCTCAAGCTATGTTGCTAAAATTGGACTGATTATTATAGCAAACAACTGAATATTTGTTGCGCCGAAGACAGTAGGTGCGTCGTCTGAATACAATATTCACACGATGCTTAATTAATAAATGCCTACCGAGGTAAAGACAAAGGAAATTTGAAGGACGTTGTATGCCCATTGAGGCGTACAGGTAACGCAAGTTTTGTAATTTCTATGTCTCTGCATCGGTAGGTGCAGAGAATTTTGTTTTTAAATAGTTTAGAAAGGAGGCAAAAACTTGGCTATATCACGCGCAAAAAAAGAAGAGCTTATAGCGCAATATGTGGAACGGCTAAATGATAGCGAAGCCATTATCATTACCGATTATCGGGGCCTATCCGTGCCGGAAATTCAGGAACTCCGGGCAGAAATTCGCAAAGCCGAAGGCGGTTTTGCCGTTGTCAAAAACACCCTGGCCCGGCGAGCCTTGGAAGAGGCTGGTTTGCCAATTTCAGATGAAATGCTGGTCGGCCCGATAGGTATTGGCTTTTGTCGCCAAAATATTACCGGCGTCGCTAAAGCTGTAACCGATTACGCTAAAAAGAACGAAACCCTGGCTGTTAAAGGCGGGGTGATGGGCGACAAGATTATCGATGAGGCCGCTATCAAAAGTCTGGCCAGCCTGCCCTCAATAGAAATATTGCAGGCTCGACTGTTGGGCCTCATTAATGCTCCGGCCTCTCAATTGGTTGGAGTAGTCGCTGGCGGTGTCCGCCAACTGGTAAATGTGGTTAACGCCTATGCCGAGGAGAACTCTGAATCGGCCCCGGCAGATGCTTAAATTGAAAAATTCAGGCTTGTTCCAAACCTGGTTTGGAAACGAGATTAAAGAAGAATATTAATTATAGAGGAGAATATAATCGTGGCAGATCTTGAAAAAATTGCTGATGAACTCAGCCAACTGACGGTATTAGAAGCGGCTGAATTAACCAAAATTCTAGAAGAAAAATGGGGCGTGAGCGCCGCTGCGCCCGCTGCTGTTGCAATGGTCGCTCCGGCGGCTGGTGGTGATGGGGCCGCAGAGGCTGCAGAAGAGCAAACTGAATTTGATGTTAACCTCAAAGACGTTGGGGCCAAGAAAATTCAGGTTATTAAAGCCGTTCGTACGCTTCGCTCCGACTTGGGCTTGAAAGAGGCCAAGGAATTGGTTGACAGCGCTCCGGCCAAAATTCTCGAAGCTGTTAGCAAAGAGGCGGCTGATGATGCTAAAGCTAAACTGGAAGCTGAAGGCGCAACGGTTGAAATTGCCTAAAGCTTTAATCAATGAGAAATAAAAAAGAGCCGTTCTCTGCAACGGCTCTTTTTTATTATAGTTCAGTCAAGCGGCGAAATCTTTTCTATAATTTGGGCATACTCATCGGCTAATGCTTCTGCCTCAGCCTGCGAGTCGGCCTCTGTGTTGATTCTAAAATAAGGCTGGTCGGGGTCGGGAGCAATTAAGGCCCATTTGTTGGGGCCAAGGTCCATTTTTATACCATTCATGGTGTGGTTTTTATAACTCTCAAACTGTTCGCTAATAAGGCGCATAACTCTAGGTTTTACTTCCCAGATGCAAGAAACTCGTCGCTCGGCCACATAATAAGGCGGCAAACTAAGTACAATATCACTGATTGATACATTTTGCGTAGCCATAAATTCTAGCAACTTAGCCAGGGCCATCATACCGTCAAAGGCGCATTGAAAATCTGGAAATATAAAATTGCCATTACTATTCCCGCCAAAAACCACATTATTAGCCCGCGTAGCCTGTATAAGAGCATCCGAGTCCATTTCAGTGCGAATGACCCGCGCCTCATATTGTTTTGCAATTTGGTCGAAGATGTTGGGTAAATTGATAGGAATGGTGACGGTACTACCTGGGGTATCTCGTAATGCCAAATGCATCATAACCGCACAAGCAGTGATGCCATTTAATAGATTGCCCCGGTCATCCATTAGAACTATTTTTTCACCACCTGGGTCCAAATGGACACCAAGTTGAGTATTTAAGGCAGTTGTAATCAGTTGCATTTGTTTGAATGTTGCCTTAATCTGAGATGGACTAGGATGAACGTTCGTTCGGTTGATATTGGCATTTAGGGCAATTATGTTGCAATGCAACTCATCAAGGATGTCGGGCAAAAGGTTGGCGATTGGGATATCGGAAAAATTAATAACTAGATTAAAGAGCGCATCTTGGATAGCTTTAGTGTTGAGATGCTTTATAAAATCCTCGATATAGCGTTCTCTTACCTGTTCTGCATATTCAATTTTACCGATATCATCAAGATAAACGCGCCTAAAATCTTCTCTAAAAAAGATGCGTTCAATATTGCGTTCTGTATTTTTGCTAAGGTTTAAGCCTTCATTATCCATAAAACGGATATCGACCACCCGCTGGTCAAAAGGCGACAGACGTACATGAACACCTCCTGCGGCCCCACAAATTTTGGTGTAGTAGCGGGCAACCGGGATAGGCTGACTTCTCAAATCCCATACATCCACGCCAGATGATGGCAGGCCAGAGACAATAGCCCTCTTAATCATACGGGGGCTGCGGTGTACATCACGGTTGATGGTAACAATTGATCCCTTGGGCAACGTGGCTCCAAAGGCTGCCCCTAGTTTGGCGCTAAACTCAGGCGTCAAATCGATGTTGACCACGCCAGTAACGCCATACCGCCCAAATAAACTGCGTCGCCCTTGAGAACCCCAAATAATACTACTATTGACAATAGCTCCTGGCTCTACCTCTTTGCCGGGCCAAATTTTAACATTGGGATGAATAACTGCCCCTTCCCCAATAATGGTGCCATCACCAATGACTGCGCTTTCAAAAACAGTGGCATATGCTTTGAGGCTGCACTGTCTCAAAATAATCGCCCCACTAATTTGTGTTCTCTCCCCGATGTAACAGTTGCGCCATATTACAGACCGGTCGATTTGAGCCCCATTATCGACAACGGTATAATCTCGAATAATTGTGGGGCCATGAATGACTGCGTTGCCTTTTATCTGAACAGAATTCCCTAAATAGATAGGGCCAACAAGTTCCGCATCCGGCGAAATTTGTACATCCTGTCCGGTCCAAATTTCATCACCCAAATAGTTACCTAAATCCAGCCCATTTATTTCGCTATGCAAGGCATTGGCTGTAGCCCGCATGTACTCGGCAATATTACCAACATCACACCAATACCCTCCGGCATTATAGCCATGCAAAACATTCCCCTGTTCATGCAACATTGGAAATAAATCATGACCAAAATCAAAGGGGGTGTCGGGGTCAAAATAGTCTAAGACTTCAGGTTCTAAAACGTAAATCCCGGTATTAACATAGTCCGACATCACCGAGCCACGGTTAGGCTTTTCTTGAAAACGGGTAATGTGCCCATCATTGTTAATATTTATAACGCCATAATCAACCGGATTAGCGATATTATAGATGGCTAATGTAGCCAAGGTCTTTGCATTGTGGTGATAGTCAATCAACTTGGTTAAATCAAAATTGGTAACGGCATCACCGCTAATAACCAAAAAAGTATCATCAAGAAGGTCTTGGGCGTTTTTAACGCTACCAGCGGTCCCCAGCGGCGTTTCTTCGACACTATACTGAATGTGCATACCAAAGCCGGAGCCATCTCCATAAAAATCTTGAATCAAATCAGCCAAATATTGAACGGTCATCACAACCTCGGTAATACCGTGCCGCTTGAGCAAATCGAGAATATGGCCCAGCACCGGCTTGTTAACCAGAGGTATCATCGGTTTGGGGCGTTGTATTGTTAGTGGACGCAGTCGTGATCCTGATCCACCGGCCATGACAACCGCTTTCATAAAATATTATCTCCCATTGTTCAATAAGGCTGGAATCTGGCAACCTGTTGTATAGACCTATAATACCATAAACTTAGTTACCCGTAAACCGAAATCAGATTGTCTCAGCGTGGCCTGAAACCGTGTAAAGCCCGCGAGCGAAGGACATAATAAAAGAGGGCGCTCTTACATATAGAAACGCCCTCCTCGGGAAATAGTTTTTATAGGGGACAGGTCTCAGACCTGCGCCTACATATTTTCATTTTCGTTGTCGTGCCGTAGGCTTAGTCTATCTCCTGGGAAAATAGAGTTGTTGAGTAGGGATGAACCCTTGCGGTCATCCCAATTTTGTTCCGGTGATAAGCGCATAACCAAGTTTCCCGGCCTGCACAGCCTCGGCGCTGTGACGGGCCAGACTTTTTGTCTGAGCAAGGTCAAGACCGGAGAGGTCGATTTTGTTGAGTTTGACCATAATCTCTGCCCCCAATAGTTTGGCTTGCACATCTCTAACCATTTCTGCCAGAGCACCGGAATGGGCCTCGGTCTGGTTGATGATAAAGCCTGCTTCTTGCAGATGAGACGTATAGTCCTCAATGGGGCGGGCATCGGCGATACAGGCAATCCAGGCGAGCAGGCTATCTAACTCTGAAGGGAGCGGGCCATTACGAGTCAAATCGCTCAGACCGACCCGCCCGCCGGGTCGTAGTACCTTGGCAAACTCCCTGGCGGCGACAGTTTTATTGGGAAAGGTACAAAAGGCACACTCGCAGATGATGGCATCAAAGCTGTTATCATCAAACCCAAGACGTTCCGCATCGCCCTGTTCAAAGCGAACCCGGTTGGTCACGCCAGCCTGTTCAGCATTAGCCGTGGCTTCGGTAATGATGTTGAGTCCATAATCAATCCCGACAACCTGGCAACCAAACTGTTGAGTCAGAAAGATAGCATTGGCTCCCTTTCCGGTAGCCACATCGAGGACACGTTGATTGGGTTGCAAATCGAGGAGCTGCCCCAGACGCTGCGTCAGGGCCAGCCCACCGGGATGAAAGGAGTCACCAAGTAGCACGGTTGCCCAATCACTCTCGTAAAGCAGGGCGCAGCAGCTTTTTATCTCTTTGGCAGTTTGGGTAAGCTGAACTGTAGCCATAATTGTCTCCTTGACAGCTGGTAATTGGAGATTAGTAATTAGTAATTGGCCTAATCCCCAATTACCAATTACTAATTACCACCTTCGGCCAATCCCTCATTTCTTCCCGTTGCTATTTATCGGAAGTCCTAACGGATTGTCGAAAGAAAATGTAAGCGGTTGCGGCTCGAAACGTTGGCCGCTGCGCCGAGCCTGATTGCGGGCCGCTTCTTGGGCAGACAATTGCGCTCGTGCTTGTTCTCGGTAGCCGACGTTGTTGAAGGCGCAGAATGGGATCTGTTTGCCGTCCGGTAACAAGATTTCTTTACAACATTTCATCAGGTTTTTCTGATTGAAGGTCCAGGGGTCGAGGAAATCCTGGAACATTATCATAAAGATATGGTCGAGAATCCCTTCCAGACCCTCTGCGCCTTCGGGCAAGCCACAGGCGGAGCAGGACATGGCAAAGTTAAAGGCCACTTTTTCCGAGCCGGGAATAGCCGACGATGACCACAGCCCTTCGAGGGCGGTTTTGATCTCATCGGCGATGTTCAGCATCACCCGGTTTGAGATATAGTCCAGGTAATCGTCTACATTGAGAATACGGGGTAGCGGGGTGACGGTGTCCCCGTCGATGTAAGCATATGTGACCGAGTTGCAGGTGGGGAAACAGCAGGGAACCGGGATAAAGTCATCGACCTGAAACATACCCGCCGTTTGTTCCGCCACCAGCCGGATGAGGTCCGGGTTGGTGAGCCGCTGCAAGGGATCGTGTGCCATATAGCGGCCCGCGTGAAAGGCTGGCTGGAAATTGACCCCAAAGACCGTGGGGTGGTCCATCGCAAATTCTATGATCTTGCCAATCTCATGCTCATTGACGCCGCGCATAATCGCCGGAATGATAATAACCGGACAGCCAATTTCGGCCAGCCGGTCTAAGGCCCGTAGTTTTTCGGGTAGGACATCAGCCTCGCCCCGGATGATACGGTAAGTGTCCGGCTCAAAACCGTCGAACTGAAAGTAAATGGCGGGCCGGATTTCGGCCAACGCCGCCAGAAATTCATCATCATTAGCAATACGCCGCCCGTTGGTGTTGAGCATAATATGGCGAATGTTCCGCTCCGTGGCCGCCCGCATCATGGGGATGATTTGCGGGTGGATGGATGGTTCGCCACCGGAGAACTGGACCACCTCGCCCAGACCCTCGGCGGCAACGAAGTGGTCAAGAATGTTCTCGACCTCTTCCAGGGTCAAGTTGAAGCCGTGGCCCGCATTGGCATAGCATAAAGGGCAATCCATATTGCAGGCGCTGTTAACCTCGATGATACCGACGCAAGCGTGCTGCTGGTGGTCGGGGCAGAGGCCGCAATCGTGGGGGCAGCCGTTGACCATTTCGCTGTTGAAGTGAAGGGGAATGGTGCCGGGTTTGTTGAACTTGGTGGCGCTAGTGTAAGCCTGGGCGTCACCATAGACGTGAGCTTCAAATTCGCCGTGATCCGGGCAGCGTTTCCGCATGTAGACTCGGTTATCACGCAGCAATATCTTGGCATCGATGACCTTCCGGCAGACCGGGCAAATACTACGAGTCAGTTCGTAAAAGACATAATCCGCGTCCGTTTTTGGGTCCGGCGTTTTCAAGCTGACCGGAGAGGGTATCGGTTGGTGGATACTCATGAATTGCTCCTTCGGGGATAGTTTCGAGTTACGGGTTTAAGGTTTCGGGTTCAAAACACATAACCTGAAGCCCAAAACCTTAAACCTGTCACATTTTTATTATGATTGACCAGTATTAACTTGTGATGAACTCTTATCATACCACCGGCACGCGTGAGGGCTGTAAGATGTATTACAGAGGCAGCGGCAGTAACTCTTTACCCAAGTCAGTAATGATAATCATTTTGCCAAAATACCGTCCTAATGTATTATACAGCCCATGTTATCAGCAGATGATAAAAACCTGATTTTGCATAATACAACGATATTTGGGGCCATCCCGGATGTCATCCTGGTTCAAGTTGTCGATGCTTTGCAGGAAATTTCGGTCAAAGCCGGTGAAAGAATCTTTAAAAAAGGTGATTCGGGCACCTCAATGTATATCATTGTCGAAGGACAGGTGCGCGTTCATGACGGGGATGTGTTCTTCAACCATTTAAACAAGGGCGAGGTGTTCGGCGAGATGGCTGCTTTAGACTCTGATGTTCGGAGCGCCTCAATAACGGCTGAAGTCGACTCTATCCTGTTACGGCTCGATCAAGTCTCGTTGTACGATTTGATGTCTGACCAAATGGAGATAGCGCGGGCCATTATCCACGTTCTGTGCCAGCATCTTCGAGATCGTGTGGCTGACTTAATTGAAGATATTCATCATCGATTAGCGCTTGAGAATGAATTGGAGATTGGCCGGAAAATCCAGGCCAGTTTTTTGCCAGATGCCCTGCCACAAGTGCCGGGCTGGGAGATTGCCGCTTACTTTCAGGCAGCTCGACAGGTGGCCGGAGATTTTTACGATGCTTTTACCCTGCCCCAAGAAGAAAAGATCGGTCTGGTTATTGGCGATGTATGTGATAAAGGGGTGGGGGCGGCGCTCTTTATGACCCTCTTTCGCAGCCTGATTCGAGCAGCATCCAACTCGGATAATTTTATGGGCTGGAAAAACTCACCTCCGGCTGCTGAGGCTGGTTTGGCCGAATCGCAGCCAACCTCATTTGATGGTTTGTTTAATCTAAAAAATAGCGTTACACTTACAAATAATTATATCGCTCGTACCCATGGGCAGACCAGTATGTTTGCCACTTTATTTTTTGGACTGCTCAACCCGGCTACAGGCTCGCTGATGTACATTAATGGCGGTCATGAAGCCCCCATTATCTTCAATTCGAGCGGGGTGAAAGCAGATTTGCACCCTACCGGGCCAGCCGTAGGTTTATTTCCCGGTATAGATTTCAAGATTCAAGAAACTCTTTTAGAACCTGGCGATACTTTACTGATCTTTACGGACGGTGTTACCGAGGCCCAAAACTGGAAAAAGGAGCTTTTTACCAGAGAAAGATTGTTGTCTCTTTTAGAACAGGCAGACGACTTATCGGCAACTGCCCTTCTTGATTGTATCCAGGACAATCTAACTGCCCATACGGCTGGTACCCATCAGTTTGATGATATTACTATGTTAGCGGTGAAACGGACACCCTTACCTAAAGCATAGCAATAGCCCGACTGTTATCAAATGGCAACCACTATAGCCATACCCATTAAAGAAAAAGTAATTCAAAACCAAATTTTGAACTGCTGATAATAATTTTAATTTTCCTACCAGGAAGGGAGAAATATTCCAATGAGTTCTGATATGCAAATTGTAGTATCACAAGAGGAAGGGCGTGTGCCCATTGCTGTCTTTCATGTTAAAGGAGAAATTGGCGCACACAATTATGACCAAATTCAAGGCCAGGTGAGTGAAACCTTCGGTAACGGTACGCGCAACTTGATCCTCGACTTGAGTGAGGTCACTTATATGAGTAGCGCCGGACTTCGAGCCCTCCATAGCATCTTCAAAATAATGCACCCCGACACAGCAGATCAGGAAATGGAGACAGGGGTGTCGGGTGGTACAACCAAATCACCTCATCTTAAAGTTGTTACCCCTCCACCCGATATTCTCAAAGTTATCAAAGCGGTAGGATTTGATGTATTTCTGGAAATTTATGACAGTCGTGAAAAGGCTGTGGCTTCATTCTGATGCCCATCTCGCTATAATTCTCTATAAATAACTGCTTTTCTTTCACAGTAAAGATAAGTTTAATTTCACGGTCAAGAAGGGAGAAATATTGCCATGAGTTCTGATATGCAAGTGGTGGTTTCACAGGAGCAAGGGCGCGTACCCATTACAGTCTTTCATGTCAAAGGGGAAATCGGCGCGCACAATTATGACCAACTTCAAAGCCAGGTTAGTGAAGCCGTCGAGAGTGGTATGCGCGACCTGATCCTCGATTTGAGGGAGGTCACTTATATGAGTAGTGCCGGACTTCGAGCCCTCCATGCTATTTTTCAAAAAATGCATGCAGATGACGAAATGAAGAAGGGAATGGATGATTGGTGGCAGGGTAGGGCGGTCAACTCGCCTCATCTTAAAATCGTTGCTCCCCCCTCTCATGTTCTCAAAACTATCACAGCGGCGGGGTTTGATGTGTTTCTGGAGGTTCATAAAAGTCTCAAAGATGCCGTAGGTTCATTCTGATACGACCTCAATAAGCCTCCTCATGAACACCACCTTTTCTCTCACGATAACTGCCAATCTCAACAACCTGACCGATATCTATCACTTTGTTCAGCAAACAGCAGCCAGACTGGGCCTCGAGGCGTCAATCATTTATGAGGTCCAGTTGGCCGTGGATGAAGCGGTTACCAACATCATTGTTCACGGCTACCAAAACCAGGGGGGAAATATTGAGATTGAGATAAAACAAGATAGGGATGCCTTAGTTATACATTTGCGTGATAATGCTATTCCCTTTAACCCCACCTCTATCCCCCCGCCAGAATTGACCAAACCCTTAACCGAGCGGGCAATTGGCGGGATGGGAGTTCATCTCATGCGGCAAACAATGGATGAGGTGAACTACGCTGTTACCTCTGGTGGGGGTAATGAATTAACCCTGATAAAGCGAGGTATTGGCAAAAAGTAGGGTCGGGTTCTTTAGGTAAAATATTTCGAATCAATACAAATTACGGGTAAGAGGTGAAAGGATAAATAGAGGAGAGACCATTTCTATCCCCTCCGCTTCCCCCCTAGCAGAAGGGATTGAGGGGGGTGGAATCCTCTTCATTACCCCCAATTTAACTGCTATGTCATCACCAAAACAAAACATTCATCCTTCAGATCATTTCGAGCGTATTGGCATGGTGGCCCGCTGGCGACCTGTCCACCTCGGGCATACACCCATCCTGCGTGCGCTCTGCGAACGAGCGTCTCAAGCATTTGTCGGTATCGGTAGTTCTAACCGGTATGATTTTCGCAACCCCTTTGCCCTCGAAGAAACAACCGATATGATTCGTCTGACTCTGGCTGACCGGCAGAATTATATCCTGATTCCTGTCCCTGATTTGGATGATGGCCCGCGTTGGCGCGTAATGATAATGGATTTATTCGGCTCACTCGATTTGTTCGTTACCGATAATCCCTATGTCGCCAGCCTGCTGGCTGAGGATTACCAAATTGTTAGACCTGTAGAGCTCATTCCACAGGATGAAAGAATTGCAATTGACGGCACGATGGTTCGCAAGAAGATGGCTCGTGGCGATGGCTGGCAGGATTTAGTGCCAAAAGAGATAGCCGACTATATTGCAACAAAGCACCTCGATGAACGCTTCCGCCGGGAGTTCGGGCTGCAAACCCTGGCTCTCGATGTTATAGTAGAAGACCCTCCCCAAGATAATTAGCCACCTTCGGTAATTCACTATTCATAATTCACCATTAAATTGACTTAGTGTGCTATTGACAAAAAGTACACTTTGTGTTATACTTAGTGTGAATTTGACACTAAGTCAATTTTTAGATTTCAACTCAACAAACTCTATAACTTACTTAACTCATCAAACTATTTCATAGGAGGCATCATCATGTATTCCTGGGCTGAAGACACCAGTGGTTGGTACGGATCGACAAAATATAGCTACGGCACTACAGGCGCTGACAAACGAGAGGTCGCGGCCAAAAGGGCCAAAGTTCATGGCCCCCGTACCTACGAGCGAAAAAACGGACCCAATGAAAAAATCGTCGACCCCCGCAAGACCATCCGCACCGGGACGGCCAATCCGCTCATTATTGCTGTCGATGTGACCGGCTCGATGGCAAACTGGCCGTTTGAGATTTTTGACCGTTTGCCTCTTCTCTACAACACACTCTCCCAATACCGGGAAGATTTAGAAGTTTGTTTCGCCGCCATCGGCGATGCAGCCGTTGACCGGTGGCCGCTTCAGGTGACAAACTTCGCCAGCGGTTTTGACCTTGAGCAACTTCTGGGTTCCCTGTATGGAGAAGGCGGTGGCGGTGACGCCCCTGAGAGCTATGGCCTCTTTGCCCATTGGGTTAATACCCACGTTGAGGTTCCAAGCCTATATGAGACCCCATTTATGATTGTGTTCGGCGATGCGCCGATGCACCCGAAAGTTCCCAGAGACCAGATATCCCACTACCTCGGTGATGGGATGAAGCACGATATCGATTCAATTGAGGCCTGGCGGCAGGTCAGTAATACCTGGAACACCTGGTTCCTGCGCCGACCAACCGGCAGACCAGGCGACGCAGTTGACAAGCAGTGGGGTAAGGCGATCAGTGAGCAGAAAATCTTTCACATCGAAGACGAACAACGGGCGGTTGATTACGCTATGGGTCTCATTGCCCGGGCCTGGGGTCATTTTGGAGATTTTCAAGATAATATGCGTGCCCGGCAAAGCGAAGAGATAGTGGCCGAGGTGAGTGAGCCAATCGAATTGAAGTGTCCCCGCTGTGGGGGACCGATTCCAATTGGTACAGCCAAAATGTTTAGCTGTGCCTTTTGTGGAACAACTTTAAAAATTTGAGTGAAGTAGGCAGATAGATTTGAGGGCTTCTATGAACATCTGGGCCATTGTAACTACTCCTCCGTACGCAACATTTCTTGATGAGGTTGCCAATCACCCCTTGGTCTGCGGCTTCCGGCTCAATACGGTGATGCCGGTGCATGGTGGACCCGCAGAAGCTCTCAAGCGGCTCCGGGCGTTCGGACAGCCCTTGTGGGTTGACCTCAAAGGGCGGCAACTGAGGGTGGTTGGGGCGGCCATTCCCCCCTATACCGAGGTTTGTTTGAGCCATAATATTCGGGTCAACACCCCAGTTGACGCTTTTTTCGCTGATGGTAACGAGTGTGTTCGTATTGTGGCTGTGGATGGCAACCGGCTCATCCTTGAGGATGGACCGCGCCGCCTGATTGGCCCCGGCGAATCTGTCAATATTGTGCATCCTTCCCTCGAAATTGAAGGAACGCTCACCGAGACAGACCGGGCTTATCTGTCCGCAATGAAGGAGTTGGGTCTCAAGCAGGTCATGCTGTCCTATGTCGAGAGTCCTTCCGACGTTGAGGAGGTACAAGCCTTACTTCCAGAAGCCGAGGTCATGTTAAAAATCGAGACTCAACGGGGGCTTGACTACGCCCGACAACATAGAGCTTCGCAAGGTCGGCTTGTTGCCGCCCGTGGCGATTTATATGTTGAGGTCCTTCGACCTCACCGAATTATAGGCGCGTTGCGTACGGTCATCAATGCTGATCCTGAGGCGGTGATTGCCAGCCGGATTTTCGACTCTCTGGCCTATCAACCCGTTCCGATCAGCGCTGATATCGGTGATGTGGCCTTCTTACTTTCTCTGGGTTATCGAACGTTCATGCTTGGCGATATGGTGTGCTTGCGACGCGACTCGGTGCTGGAGGCGCTCAATCTACTTGAAGCGGTTGCGGAGCAATTCAAATGAGAGTGGCCCTGGCTCAAATTAACACCTGTGTTGGTGATTTGGAAGGTAATGTCGAACGCTGTCTGGCCGCGATAAAAGTCGCTCGAAGAGGAGGGACAGACTTGGTCGTTCTGCCGGAGATGGCCATTCCTGGCTATCCATCCCGGGACATCCTTTTCGATTCCAGTTTCACGGAGGCTGTGTCAGAAGCAACGGCTGATCTGGCTTATTGCGCCAAAGATGGTCCCCCCACCGTGGTCGGAACCCTGATGCTTGCCGATTATCACCCCCCCCATCATCCCGGACTTTATAACGCTGCGGTTCTCTTAAATGGTGGCAAAGTCCAACTGGTGGCGGCCAAGCGACTGCTCCCGACCTATGATGTTTTCTTTGAGGCGCGGTGGTTCTTGCCCGGTCCGATGTTGCCACCCGTAACAATTGCTGGTAAGAAAGTGGGATTTCTGGTATGCGAAGACCTCTGGGATGAAGGATACGAAATTCATCCAGGGGCCGAACTTATCGCTGCCGGGGCGGAGATGTTAGTCTGTCTCAACGCTTCACCCTACCGCCAACAGATTATGAAGCGACGGCTTTTTCATACCCGGCGTCAACAGTGCCCGTTGGTATATGTCAATCTCTGCGGTGGAAACGATGAGTTGATATTTGATGGCCGGAGTTTTGCTGTCAATCAACAAGGTGATATCATCGCTCAACTGGCCGGATTCAAAGAGGAAGTCCGGGTAGTTGACCTGGAAGATAGCGAAACTATCAAGCCGATGGAGCCGAACCCCGAAGAGGAACTCTATCAGGCGCTTGTCTTGGGTGTCCGCGACTTTGCCCAGAAAAACCGGCTGGAACACGCCTATCTTGGCTTATCCGGCGGCATCGACTCCGCGGTTGTCGCCACGATAGCCTCAGAAGCTCTAGGGCCAGATAAGGTGACTGCGATAGCTATCCCCTCTCGCTATACCGACCCTTGTTCTACCGAGTGTGCGCAGGAACTTGCCCAGGCATTGGGCATCGACTTTAAAGTGGTAGAGTTGGAGCGGCTGCACATTGCCGCAGAAGAGAGCCTTGGCACTTTGCTTGATGAAGGTACGGCTGCCGAAAATATTCAGGCCAGACTGCGGGCTATGATTCTGATGGGCTTTGTAAATCGCTATGGGGGGATGCTCCTAAATACCAGCAATAAGACAGAGCTTGCCCTTGGTTATGCGACCATCTACGGTGATATGGCCGGGACGCTGTGTCCGATTGCCGACGTTACGAAGCCTGAGGTTGTGGCACTGGCCTATTGGATTAACGCTACTCACGGCGTCATCCCCCATTTCACCCTGGAACGACTCCCATCGGCTGAACTGCGAGCCGATCAAGTCGATCCGTTTAACTATTCAGAGATAGCTCCGGCGATGGAGTGTCTGGTGCAGGATAATCGCAGCGACCCTGCCCTTCGCCGTTCTGAATATAAACGGTGGCAGATGGGAGTCATCCTGAAAGTTAGTGAAAAATCCTTCGGCACTGGCCGTATGATCCCCATCACCCGGTGGTAGTAAGTTCTTGTCAACCATTAAAAACCGTCGGCAATTCATTATTCATAATTGCTTTAACCTTTCTCCAATTAATTTAAAGGTCATTCTAATTATTTGCTGTTAAAGTAAGTTAGACTTGATTAGAGTGACAATCAATGCTCAGAGCGAAATTACTAGTGGTTATATTCTTGGTGGTGGCTTGCCAGGTATCGCCAACAACTTCAACTACCACAATCCAACCCATCGACATTGGTACCGAGCCAGTTGTCAGTACGCTACCGACGACTGGCTCTAATAAGCTGGGTGTCCATCTGTTACTGACTGATGGACGCCATGATTGGCCCGTTGATCGCTGGCCAGAGCATATGCAGTACGCACGTCAAGCGGTGGGCGAATGGGGTTTCGTTATCCAGTTGGTTCGGCTTGACGACCTCAACCCGAATCGTTGGCAGCGCTTTATGGACCTTGCTTCCACCTTGCATTTAACGCCCATTTTGCGTCTGGCTACCTTCCACGATGAAGAACTCGGTGGTTGGACAGCGCCCCCTCAAGACCCTGATGGAACTTATCGCACCGTTGCCGCCGAATATACGCGATTTGTCACGGCTCTCAATTGGCCTACAGATGTCCACTATATTATCGTTGGTAACGAACCTAATCACGGACCTGAGTGGGGAGGACGCCCGGACCCAGCCGCGTATGCCCGCTTTCTCATCAATGTGGCCGATACTCTACACGCCGCCGACCCTCAGGCCAGGATTCTCAATGCTGGCCTTGACCCCTATAGCCCCAACACCGGCGATACGCCCTTTATCGATGGGAACTTCTATCTGGACTCAGAAACATTCATGGATCAAATGATTGCTGCTCACCCCGATGTTTTTACCCGGCTAGATATCTGGAATAGCCATGCTTATCCTTTGGGGCCATTTGTCGAAGGCCCTTGGCGACAGCGCTTTCAGATTGACCGGCTGGATGGCACAATCATTTCTTCATCTGCTGAACCACCACCGGCACTTTATAATCGAGGCATCAATGGGTATGAGTGGGAACTATTCAAACTTGATAGTTATGGTTTGTCTTTTCTGCCAGTATTGATAACCGAGACTGGCTGGCGTCATACAGAGTCTACTGGTTTAGATAATACTGCCAACGGCCATTCTCTTCCCAAAGCTGGTACAATTGCTCAATATATGGATTTGGCTCTGCACGGCAATGGTGGCCGCTACCCCAACCTGCCCGAAACGGGTTGGACTCCTTGGCTAGATGATACGCGGGTGATTGGCGTTGTTTTCTTTGCCCTTGATGGACACCCTCAGTTCTGGGGCCATACTAACCTGTTGGCTCTCGACCAACAAGGCCGAGTATTAGAACCTTATGCGCCATTTGACTTGCTGGAAAGTATAAGCCGCCCGCCATAATAGCCCGATGATTAACCATTTTTAGCAAGATGTGACTAAAGTGACGACCATTATTTTAATTTTTGCCCAAGTCGGTATAGAATACTATTGAAGACGATGCTTACGAAACCAGATAAAAGAGGAAACTTTATGAGCCTTGTTAATGATTTACAAAATGAGCAGGTTATTCACCTGGATCTCAGCAAATTTACAGCGGTGAAAGCCGGCACATCCGTTAGAGAAACGGTTGAGGCGATGCGAAAGGCTGGTCAGCATTGTGCTATTGTCACCGATGATGGCACTTTGGTTGGCATTTTTACAGACCGTGACCTGATGAGAAAGGTTGTCAATGTGCCAGAAACTTGGGACCATCCCATTGAGGAGGTTATGACAGCCTCTCCGATGACTGTCAACTCAACAGACGCGGCGAATACAGCCCTGACCTTGATGGATGAAAAACATTTTCGCAATGTTCCGGTATTAGATGATAAGGGCTTTGTCATTGGTAATTTAACCCATCATGCCATTATCAAATATCTGGCCGACCGTTTTCCGGAGTCGGTCTATAACCTGCCACCAGACCCAGACCGTGTTACCAGTAAGCGAGATGGCGCGTAATATCAGTAATAGAATAAATAATTTATTGAGCCAGACTATGGAGGTAGATTGATGGCTGAACCTAAACATATTGAATTTGAAGATGTCGAATCTGTAATTATCCGGTTTGTTGGAGACTCTGGCGATGGAATGCAGTTGACCGGTACCCAATTTAGTAATACTTCGGCTGTATTTGGCAACGACATCAGCACATTTCCCGACTTTCCTGCCGAAATTAGAGCGCCTGCTGGCACTCTGGCCGGGGTGAGCGGTTTTCAGGTCAACTTTTCCAGCCATGATATTCTCACGCCCGGTGATGCCCCTCAAGTTTTAGTGGCAATGAATCCTGCTGCCCTCAAGGCAAATCTTCCTGACCTGGCGCGTGGGGGTAGAATCATTATCAATACCGATGCCTTTACCACAGGAAATCTAAAGAAGGCCGGTTATGAGGAAAATCCTCTCGAAGATGGAAGCCTGGATGGCTATAAGGTCTATGATTTGCCGATTACCACCCTTAATCGGGATGCCCTGGCCGAGCTTGAGGGGTTAGCCACAAAAGATATTGACCGCTGTAAAAACTTTTTTGCGCTAGGCTTAACTTTTTGGATTTTTGACCGTCCCTTGGATACCTCTTTGGAGTATATCTCCGAAAAATTTGCCAAGTTGCCCGAAATTGCTAAAGCGAACCAGATGGCGTTGCAAGCCGGTTATAATGTAGGCCATAATACAGAAGCCTTCCAAACCCGCTATCGAATAAAACCGGCGCATTTAAGGCCTGGGGTTTATCGTAGAATCACGGGCAATGAGGCACTGGCAATGGGTCTGGTTACGGCGGCCCAGAAAGCGAATAAACCCCTTTTCTATGGCTCCTATCCGATTACTCCGGCCAGCGATATCTTGCATAATCTGGCGGCACTGAAAAACTTTGATGTACGGACCTTTCAAGCGGAAGATGAGATTGCCGCGATGGGGTCGACGATTGGGGCTGCTTTTGGGGGTGCTTTTGCCGTGACCGGGACCAGCGGGCCTGGTATTGCCCTGAAAAGTGAAGCTATTAACCTGGCGCTTGTCCTCGAACTACCCATGGTGATTGTCAATGTTCAGCGTGGTGGCCCCAGTACTGGGTTGCCCACCAAAACTGAGCAATCGGACTTATTGCAGGTGATGTTTGGTCGCAATGGCGAAAGCCCGGTGCCTATTATCGCCCCGTCCACCCCGTCCGATTGTTTTCATGCAGCTATTGAGGCCTTTCGGATGGCGGTACGAGCTACAACCCCGGTTTTTATTTTAAGTGATGGCTATCTGGCAAATAGCGCCGAACCCTGGTTAATTCCCAATCCCGATGAAATTGAACCCATTGCGGTAAAACATCCTACCGCCCTAAGTAACGGCTCCGATGGATTTTTGCCTTACAAACGAGACTCGGAAACATTTGGCCGACCTTGGGCTATTCCGGGTACGCCCGGCCTGGAGCATCGACTTGGGGGGTTAGGCAAGCAGCCCAATACCGGCAATGTTTCTTATCTGCCGCACGAACACGAACAGATGGTCCGTGACCGGGCCGAAAAGGTAGCTAGGTTAGCCAACTTTATCCCTGAGCAACAACTGGTCGGCCCGACAGAAGGGGATTTACTGGTAATAAGCTGGGGTGGCACTTATGGTGCCGTACGCTCGGCAGTATTGCGATTACAGCAGCAAGGACAACCCGTTTCTCACGCTCATATTCGCTACCTCAACCCCTTCCCTCGCAACCTGGAAGGAATTTTAAGTCGCTTTAAGCGCATTTTAGTCCCCGAATTGAACCTGGGGCAGCTTACAACGCTGTTGCGAGCACGTTACTACGGCACGCAAACATTTATTCCTTTCTCAAAGGTGCAAGGACGTCCCTTTACTATTCGTGAAGTTGTCAGCAAAATTGAGTCACTATTAGCTTAACGCCCAATTGGCGTAATGACGGAGAAATATCAATGACCGATGAAGTTATTCAATTAACACGTAAAGATTTTGTTTCTGATCAAGCAGTACGATGGTGTCCTGGCTGTGGCGATTATGCTATCCTGGCTCAGATGCAAAAAGTACTGCCCGACCTGGGCATTCCTAAAGAGAATATTGTGTTTATTTCTGGCATTGGCTGCTCAAGCCGCTTTCCCTATTATATGAACACCTACGGTATTCACAGTATTCACGGGCGAGCGCCAACGTTAGCCACCGGCCTTAAATTAGCCAACCCTGAGTTGAGTGTTTGGATTATTACCGGCGATGGTGATGGTCTATCAATTGGTGGCAACCACTTGGTACATGCTTTGCGCCGTAATGTGGATATCAATATCATTCTTTTCAATAACAGAATTTATGGACTTACCAAGGGGCAATACTCGCCCACTTCTTTGCAAGGCCATAGAACCAAATCCTCCCCGATGGGGTCGGTTGAACGGCCACTCAACCCACTGTCCGTGGCTATTGGCTGCGAAGCCACCTTTGTAGCCCGGACTGTCGATACCAATGTCAAACATTTGGCTGAAATGTTGAAGCGTGCGGCTGAACATAAAGGCACATCATTTGTTGAGGTTTACCAGAATTGTGTCATTTTCAATAATGGTGCATTTAGCTATGCCACCGATTCCCAGACGAAAGCGGAGAATATTTTGGAGTTGGAGCACGGCAAACCGATGATTTTCGGTAAAAATCGAGATAAAGGCATACGTCTCAACGAATTGGATCCGGAAATTGTTTCATTGGATATTGTGGCTCAAGAAGATTTGCTAGTCCATCGAGAAGATGCCTCGGAACCGAGCCTGGCTTACCTGCTTAGCCGGATGCGACAGCCCGATTTTCCAGAACCTATCGGCGTTTTCCGCTCTATTGAAAAGCCGGCCTATGAAAGGGGTGTTATCGATCAAGTGGAACAGGCCATCCAGACTAAAGGCAAAGGAGACCTGCGCAATCTCTACGAAACTGCCGATACCTGGGAGGTATCAAGCGAGTTTGATGACGAATATCTGGGTGTCCTTTTCCATGGGGAACAAACCTCTGAGCCTGAATTTGGACACTCTCTTCTGACCGATACGCTGGCCGATCTTAAGCCCAAAAAACCACTCACAGCTAATGTGGACATTTCGTTGGCCGAAGCAGCTGGCAAATTGCAAGAATTGAACGTAGGTTTTATGGCTCTGGTTGATGATGACGGCAAGTTGGCTGGTGTTTTCACCGAGGGCGATATCTTCACCAAAGTAGCCTGTATTGTAGAAGACCTTGGCAAAGAAAAGGTCAAAGATTTTATGACCTCTCAAGTCACTACCGTTACAGCCGACGACACGATTGCCCATGCCCTGCATTTGATGTCAATCTATCAGTTCCGCCACCTGCCCATTATAGATGATGATGGCAAGCCAGAAGGTGTTATCTCCTTCCGCTCAGTCGTGCATTATATCAAGGAGAATTTTATAACTCCTGGCAGTAATGGACAGCAGTAGTAGTTGAGGTAGATGATTCAAACGGCCTCTGTCAATTGCAGAGGCCGTTTTTTATCTCCGATAAAATGACCCTAACCCAATGCATCAAAGAAAAAGCATACGATCTTGGCTTTGATTTGATTGGTATAGCCCCGGCCAGCCGCGCCCCTCACGCCGAAGCCTATCGCCGCTGGCTCGACCAGAACTACCAAGCCCAAATGCAGTGGTTGGCCCGCGATCCCCATCGTCGCGAAGACCCACGCCGAGTTGTAACTGGGGCACAATCAGTGGTCGTGGTGGGCCTCTCTTATTTTGTCCTTGACCCACCTGGCGACCTCTGGAACGACCCTTCCCGAGGACGGATTGCTCGATATGCCTGGGGCCTGGATTATCACAATATGATGCTGCCTCGCTTGCGAGAGTTAGGTGACTTCATCGAACAAGAAACAGGCAAAAGTCTCAATCAGCGAGCCTATGTCGATACCGGCCCGATACTTGAGCGAGATTTTGCGGCTCAAGCGGGGCTGGGTTTTATCGGCAAGAACACGCTGCTGATTAATCCCCGTATGGGTTCGTATCTGTTTTTAGGTGAAGTACTGGTCGATATGGAGTTGGAGTACGATGAACCCGCTCCCGAGGGCGGGGCCAGTTGTTACATCGACCCGCCCGGCCAGTCGAAACGCCTGGGGACCTGTGGCAACTGTACCCGCTGCCTGGAGATATGCCCCACCCATGCCTTCCCGGCTCCGTACATTTTGGACAGTAACCTTTGCATCTCTTATTTGACGATTGAACTCAAAGGAGCAATTCCTATAGAGCTACGTCCCCTCATGGGCAATTGGATTTTTGGCTGCGATGACTGCCAGGAGATTTGTCCCTGGGTACGGCGCTACGCTCCGCGCAGCGCAACGCGCGAAAACTTCCTTCGCTACGACCCCGATTGGATTGTGCCCAAACTGGTCGATTTGATGGCACTGGATGAGGTGGCCTTTCGTGCGTGGTTCAAAGGAGCACCCATCAAGCGTACCAAACGGCGGGGGTTATTGCGTAATGTGGCCGTCGCGTTGGGGAATTGGGGGAGTCCGGAGGCGCTCCCTGTTTTGGAGCAGGCATTAAAAGACCCAGAGCCACTCATTAAAGAGCATGCAGCCTGGGCCATTGAGCAGATATCCTGAGAAACCCTATTTCGACATTTCAGTAGGTTGGGTTGCGCGACCTGAATTGCGGCGCTAACATCACGATGTTGGGTTTCATTTGCCGAATTTTCGCTCGATTTTGGAGTGAAACCCAACACTTTGAGCGATATATCAGTCTTGCTGAGCCATTCAACCCAACCTACTTTGAATTGTCGAACTCAGGCTACATGTATTTTTTGAAGTTGAGTAACATAATATAAGCCCGGATGGGATTATCACTAAAATATTCCGGGGTGAAATCCTCGTCCAGAAATCGGCTAAAGCCATCTAACTCCTCTTCAGGCAAATTGTTGATATTGCGAAAGCCCATAGACCAATCGGGGAACTGCCTTTCGGGGATGGGCTGTCTCCCCAGGGTAATAATGTGATGGTGGCGAGAGTCCTCTTGAATTTTTTGATAAAGTTGGACCACGGCCTCTTCCGGGCCTTCAATGGCTTGGATGAAATTGCCATCCTTGTAGAGCAAAAGCCCGGTGATATCATGGCGAATGTTGTTTTCCCGGCTGATCTTTAAGAGGTCAACCAGTTCGGTTTCCGAGAACTTTTGGATGGCGGCGCTGGCGTAGACGATCGAGAAGAGTTCTTCTGACAACGGGTAGCTCCTGTTTGAAATGTGGGGCTATTATACCATCAGGGCAAGAGATTCTCAAGATATCGACAGTACCAATCCGCTAACACGTCGAGTATTTTGGGGAGGAAGTGTTTTGGCGGTTATGGCGTACCGGCCCTTGGCGGGTGGATGTTCGTTTAATGCGAGTGAGGGGTAGGTAAGCCATCGCTATCTATCAAACATTCCACTTTGTCATTCGACTCTACCAAATATTTTTCTCAATATTCGCAATGTGTTTTCTGATAATACACACTCTTTAGCTACCATGCATATCATTTTTCTATACTTCCACTTCCTATCTTTGTCATTCCCCACTTGAATAGCAAATAGTTCTACTTCTTCATCTGTAGCTTTTATGATTTCCACCCTGTCAAATTCAAAGACTGTTTTCCTTGTCAACCAATTCACCCATAATACTTCACCTTTTCTATTTTGCCTTTGTCGAAGTTTAATGTCCGCATCAAGCACTGCTATAATTTGTGCAGGTCTATCAATAAATGTCTGACTTTGATAACACATTTGGCAACCATAAAATGTTAATGATTGCTTCCAAGTCAACTTGACTTTGTTTTTGCCACACGTCACAATACAATTCGGGCAAAGGAGACGGGATGCATGTTTGGGCAATTCTTTGCTTGTTTCTATGGCGATATTTTCCAATAGCCATTCAATCGTTTCTGGCCATTCCTCATTCTGGTCTGATAACCGACCCATTAGCAGGCGGATGGCTACTCCTAAATAAACAATCATATGCCTGGCTATAAATCGCTCTACCCAGTTAGAGCTATTCAATTGAGCAATAAGTTTCTCTATAGCAGCGGGGTTGTCCTTACTCTGTCTTAAATTATGAAGAGGGTTTGTCCAAATTTCTTGAGCAAGGGGCGAGGATGGAATTTTATAAACCTGATACAAGGCATTTTCCAGTTCAAAGACTTTTGGGCGGTTTCTGAAAACACTTTGAGGGGTTATATTTTCGTAATTATCTGGTAAGAGGGTTAGGAGTTTGTAAGCATAAGCCTCATCATAGCAATGAAGTGCCTCACGCCAAATCACCTCTTGGAATTTAGAAAGTAAATGAGTTTCCTTCATTCTCTAAAGACTATCAGTGGAAGTATTAGACATATTACAACTTACTCAATGAGTACCTTAAATATATTATAACCCAAGCTACCGCATCGCCAACTAATAGCAGAAAACAAACCATCCGCACAATCCACGCGATCCGTGTCCTACCCCACCACCCTAAAATAAACCTGCGGTTGCTGTCGCTCCACTACCTGCTCGGCGGCCAGGGCCAGGCGGAGAAGAGTCGGTTCCTGCCAGGCGCGACCCATCGCCTGCATACCGATAGGCAAACCAGCCTCGTTATAGCCTGCTGGGAAAGAGATGGCCGGCAGCCCGGTAAAGTTCGCGGGGGTGACGAAGCGCATAATCTCGGTCAGGGTGGTTAAATCAGAGTCGCCATGTGGCAGGGCGGTTTGGGGAATGGCCGGGGCGGGTATTCCATTGGTGGGAGTGATGATGGCATCGACCTGCTTCAATATCTGGTTGAAATTCGTTATCATCTGCGTGCGAACCTGCTGTGCCCGAAGGTAGTCGCGGGCGGTGAATTCGCGGGCCAGGGCCAGATTGATTCGCACGTCCAGGCTGTAATCGCGGCGGTGAGTGGCATCATAATGCCCTAAGGCCTGTGTCATCTCTCCGGCAATCGTGATGGTGTGGGCCAATCGCCCAATCTCCAGATGAGGGATGGCAATCTCTTGCACCTTAGCCCCCATTCGTTTAAATTCTCCCAGCATAGCCTCACACATCGAAACCACATCGGCACTGGCATGTCGAAACCAAGGCCAGTAGACGCCCAGAGTCAGGTCGCTCAAATCCAGGTTTTCCCAACCCTTCAAGGTAGGTTGTGGCTGGTGCAACGATAGAGGGTCTTTGGGATCAGGACCGGCAATAACCCCATAGGCCAGGGCCGCATCGGTGGCCGTGGCCGCTAGAGGCCCTAGATGCGCTACACTCCAGGCCAGGGGGAACGCGCCAAACTCGCTGACCCGACCAAAGGTCGATTTCAGCCCGACCAGCCCACAAAAAGAGGCGGGTGTACGAATGGAGCCGCCGCCGTCCGCCCCGATGGCAACCGGACAAAATCCAGCGGCTACGGCCACGGCTGGCCCGCTCGAACTGCCGCCGGGGTAATGGTTCGGATTATAGGGGTTGCGGGCCGGGCCGTGATGAGGATTGAAGCCGGTCACACCTAGGCCAATCTCGTGCATGTTGGTCTTGCCGATGAGCAAGGCTCCGGCGGCTCGCAAACGGGCCACCACTGTGGCGTCCGTTTTGGCTGGCGTCGTTCCGAGGAAGCGCGTCCCGACTGTGGTAGGATACGGCTCCATATCCAGCTCATCTTTTATGGCCACCGGCACGCCATCGAAAATACTCAATGGTTGCCCATTTTTGAACCGTTGGGTGGCTGCTTCGGCTTGCTTGAGGACATCGTCACGGTCAACGGCGATCATCGCTCTCAATGGTGGTTTGGCGGTATCGCTGGCTTTGATAGCTTCGAGGAGGCGATGGGCTACCTCTTCAGGAGTGGTTTTACCAGTCCGGTAGGCGGTGGCATAATCATGGACGGTGGCAAAGGAGAAAGTCGAGTCAGAGACAGCAGATGGAACGGATAATTCATCTGGTGGCACATGGGCTGTTTCGAGAACGGGTGGGCTGGTGAAGGAAATTGGATATAAGGTGGGAGGGACATCAATGGATTGCTTGCGGAACCAGGCAATCCCGGAGTCGCGGAATAATTTGGGGATTATCAGACCCCGCAGTGGACTTTCTAATATCGCTACAAAGAGACGTAGCAATATTCCAGACAGGTAAGGCAGCTTGACCGATTTAAGATCGTATTCTATCTGTTGGCTTGTTTGGCTGCCCACGCTGCAACCATTAATCTTCTATGTCGTCAAGGAGGTCGCCTAACTCCCGTTCCCAAACTTCGTCAAGCGGCATAAAGGTTGTTTCGGTAAAGTCTTTAGCCAGCTTCTCCAAGTGTTGCCTGATTTCTAGCTGGGGCATCTTTCGTTCTAACTCAGCGACCTTTGCATCCATCATCTCGGCCAGCTCATTACTTTGCTGAGCCAGGCCGGATAAATCAATCTCCAGCTTGAACATATGGCTAAGGCGCCGCATGAGGTCGTACCAGGCCTTGTAATCATTTTCTATTCGCATCCCTTGCAGCAGGCTCGACAGTTCCGTTAAATCATAGGCTGGTACAAAGGCATAAATAACAAAAAACTCTATTTCTTCTTTTTCTGCCTGGTCAAGCAGGAAGGAACCAATGGTGGCCCCGCCTTCATAATTAGAGAATCTGACTGCGTACTCCTCAAGCTCTGGCTTCATCCTTCTCAAGCTATAAGAACACGAGATTTGCCGGTCTTTATCATAGGGCATTGGGCCATATACGCCACCAATGGCAGCCGCCCGTCTTACGCCCAATTCCTTGACAATGTGGAACAGTGCATCCCCATATTCATCTGCATTTAAGTGAGGCTCATCACCCAGGAAAATGACTAACCCTTTTTCATTGTTGCCGGAGTAATAGATTTCATTTTTCTTAGTTGTCAATCCCTTTCGATAACCTTCATCAAGCTGTATTTCTGGCCGCAAAAGATGATGCGTCCCTGGAATTTGGAAGAGATAAAATCCTTTAGGTTTTATCTCTCCAATTTTTCTGGCGTTGGTTTGCTCGATGAGGTATTCAGGTAATAGCGAGGAAATTGAACCTGCATCTGCCCATTGGCGCCAGCCAATAATCATGTATATCTTATCAGCTGTAGGTTTTTCCCATAGATCGACCAGATTGCTCATGTGTCTTCCTCATTCCTCGAGTTCTTTTTGAGAACTTTCAAGTTGCTTAAATTCTAGCTATTCTAATAGACTATACATAGATTCTATTATTTTGCAACCTGTGCTAATAGGATACGAGGATTGCGTTACCCTACACCTACCTAAAATGGACAGGATTTACAAGATTAACAAGATATTGCGCCGAATAAAAATCCTGAAAATCGTGTTAATCCTGTCTGATTTCCTCTCTTAGTATGGATAAGGATTCGTAGTGTAGGGTAACAAACATGCGGATTACCAAAAAGTAGGCCGACGACTTACTCTTCTTTTTTAACCTTATTGGTGCTGGTTTCCATAAATTTATTATATAATCCGGCAATCTTATGTATACCCTCGCTGCCGCCGGAGATGAGGCAGCCGGTCAAGAGGACGTCAATGAAGTGAAAGATGGCTTGCTGTGGCTGGGCTAATCCTGATACATCTCCAACCACCGATTGGAGTGCCCGGACACCAACCGTACTTACCACCAGGCCAAATAAAAAGCTTGACCAAAGGGAGATACGAAAGGTTTGTGAGCCGTAGAGTTGCTGACTATACTTTAATTCCGCAATGTCATTTTGCAATTTCTTGGCCTCTTCAGAACTTTTATCTTCTAGTACGGCATACTGTTGCTCGTGATCCTCAAGCCGGTGGGCTAACTCGGCTTTTCCCGGCTCTCGCCAGAGATTGATGAAAAATTCGAGCGCCCGCTCCATAAAGACCGCAATAATCAGCAGTTGGCTGAATACACTGGCATAGTCGCCGGTCTGAAAGGGCTTGAAGCCGACCGATTGAAAGGTCCAAAATATAGGAACAACAATGAGTATGGCCAGCGCCACAACAGCTGCTACAATCCGCAATACGGGCATGGTAAACTGGCGTTTTAGTTCAAGATTATTGTAAGGACTTACTAACTGAGACATTTTTTATCCTCCCATAGATAAATCAGATATGTCTCATTATACTTATGTCAAGTCCAGTTGTATAGCACTTAAGAGGATTATTAAGCTAATTTTAAGATTTCTACAATAACGTCACCGGGTCGATATCGACCCGCCAACCTTGGGGGAGGGGTAGGAGAGGACGAAGTACAGCAGCGGGGTCATGCGCGCGAAGGAGGATATGCCAGCGAAATTGGTTGCGAACCCGGCGTACATAGCTGGGCGTAGGCCCGATGATTTCCACGGCGGGTAACCCCTGCCGCTCGACATGCCGGTGGAGACGCTCGGTCAAGTCGTTAGCCGCCTTCCGGCTGCGCTCTGCGCCGGGGCCATGAAACTGGAGCAAGGCTAGGCGTTTAAATGGTGGATAGCGCTGTTCCTGCCGGAAGGCGAGTTCCGTCTGGTAAAACCCTTCATAATCGTGATTGGCCGCTGCTTCGATGGGGATTTGGTCGGGATTGTAGCTTTGGATGATAACCTTGCCCCCCAAAGGGCTGCGTCCGGCCCGTCCGGCGACTTGCATCAGCAGTTGGAAGGTACGTTCGGCAGAGCGGAAGTCGGGCAGATACAGGGCCGTATCAGCAGAGATGACACCGACCAATGTGACTAAAGGCAAATCCAATCCTTTAGCCACCATCTGCGTCCCGACCATCACGTTAGCTCGACCGGTCATAAAATGTTCCAAAAAGACGTGATGGCTGCCCTTTTGGCGGGTGGTATCCCAATCCCAGCGAATGGTTTGGGCTTTGGGAAACATTCGTTTGACGGTATCCTCCACCCGCTGTGTCCCCAACCCAAAAAAACGGATGCGCTCGCTATGACACGCTGGACAGCTTTCAACTGTCTTGCTACGATAACCACAATAGTGGCAGACCATCAACTCACCGCTGGCGTGGAAGGTGAGTGTAGTTTCACAACGAGGGCAGGTCATCACATAGCCACAGTCCCGGCAAATGACAAAACTGGCGGTGCCGCGCCGGTTTAGAAAAAGGATAACCTGTTCATCACGCTTGAGTGTCTCGCGGATACCGTCTTGTAGCGCCCGGCTGAAGATGGTCCGATTACCTGCTCTCAACTCTTCCCGTAAATCCACCACTTCGACCTGAGGCATGGGCAAGGTCACAATATCTGATTCGGGGGTATCAGGCGCTAGAGCAGGCATCTGCTTGTCACGCTTCAGCAGCGCCTTTTGCACCGCAAGGTGTTTGGTGTGGGCCAGAATCCGGTTGGGGAGAGAGAGCAGGCGATACTCGCCCCGCTCGGCTTTGCGAAAACTGACCACATCGGGAGTGGCGCTGCCCATAATCACCAGGGCATCGCTCAAGCGACCCAACTCAAGGGCAGCATCACGGGCGTGGAAGAGGGGTGACCGGTCACGCTCCTTATAAGCCGGTTCATGCTCTTCATCAACGATGATGACTCCCAACTTATGCACCGGCGCAAAAAGGGCCGAGCGTGGGCCAACCACAATCGGCAGTTCTCCGGCCCGAACCCGTTCCCAGGTATCGTATCGCTCCCCTGGTGAGAGGTCCGAATGCCAGATCGCCACCCGGCCCGGAAAACGAGCCGAGAGGCGTTCGACGGTTTGGGTGGCCAGGGTAATTTCCGGTACGAGCATAATCGCGCCCTGCCCGGCTTGCAGTGCAGCCGTGATGGCTCGCAGGTAGATTTCGGTTTTGCCAGAACTGGTAACGCCGTGCAGCAAGATAGGAATTTTGTATGCGTCTTCCCACTGCCAGGTGCGCGCCACTTCTTGCCAGACTGCCTGTTGTTCCTCGGTTAGTTTGGGTGGCGTATCCAGAGTAAAGCTGCGTCCGGCCAGGGGGTCTCGCCAGCGACGCGCCTCACCCAGGCTGATGAGGTCGGCCTCGGCCAAATCTCGCAAGGTTTTGAGGTCGGCCTCGGTTTGGGCGTAAACCCAGCCTATCCACACCGGCCCATCTTCGGCGGCAAGCAAATTTAGAACATCGGCATGTTTCTGAGCATTTCGCAGTTGCAGCACCACATCGACCAATTCCACGGGAGAAATCGTCAAGGTGACTCGCTCTGGTTCTTCAAAGCGGGCCACAAGATTCTCTTTAATTAAGGTATCAATAACATCTTTATCGACCTCTGTGGCGGCTATGACCTCATCAAAGGTTGTAGCGCGGCCCTGCCCGATTAAGTAGCGCATGACTTTTTGTTCCAGAGGAGAGATGGTCAGCGTGTCAATCTCGGTTGTCCCCACACGAAGTTTGGGTGGAACATCAAGCCGGGTTTCCTTGGGGATGATTTTGAGCCAGCCCTTTTCGGCCAATGCTCTGACCGGTCCCTTTGTGACGTAACCAATGTGCGCTAATACATCATCCAGAGCAGGCAAGGGGTCGTCAAGTTCTGACAGATACAAGAGCAGATCGGCTCGCTTCGATGAACGGCCAAGGGTGGGTAAAACGGCTTCAATCTCATCAGGTGGGATGAGCAACTCCGCCATCCGCTCGATTTTGGGGCCGACGCGCGGTTTGGTCAGGGTCGCTTCTTTATAAGCCAAACCTTTTTCAACGAGGGCTTCGGCAGCCGTTGCATCGACCTCGGTTAGGGGAACGGCTTCATTTTGACGCAGATAGGCCAACAATATTTGCTCCGGGGCATTGAGCGACTCGTGACCGGTGGCTGAGACTGAGACGGATTTGAGCCTCATTTCCGGTTTGCGGCCGGAGCCGGGAGGCAGAAAGTATTTAATACAGGTTGCCAACGGGGCTAAATGCTCCCGTGAAAGCCAGTCGGCCAGGGCAATTTGGGCCGAATTCAAAACCGGCAGAGGGTCGAGGATGGCGGCGACCGGTCTGGTATTTTCCACCGGCGAGATGTTGCTCAGGCCAACCACCACGGCCATAAGTTGCTGGGTGCGAAACGGCACCGCCACCAGATGTCCCACCTGAACCCGACCTTCCAGATGCGGTGGCAAATGGTAATGAAAGGTCAGGCCGAGAGGGTTTTCGTTAGGGGGCGAGTCATCTTCACCTGGCGGTTCCATCTCCGGCAGGGGAAGATCCGCATCTTCCGGCGCATCGACAAAGTCACGCCGGGTGCGTTTAATTATGGGGCGATTTACAACAACTTCTGCATACATTTTTAATTGCTGAAGGCAACAGCGGCATAGCCAACGACACGGCTTTTATCAGGATAGACATCGGCACTGGTGGCATATTTGAGGAGCGAAGCTTGGGTTGCACCGAGAGCTTGGGCAGCATGAATAACCGTAGCAATCGGGCCAGCGCCACAAGCAAACGGTTCGCCCCGGCTGCGCCCCATCTCGATGTGTTGAAGCAGGCCATCGGCGTCTAAGTTAAGGATAAATTGCAGAGTTGCTTCATCGAGTTGGCGGGCGGTGTCATCGTCAAAGTAGTGACTCAAATCGCTGCTGGCGACAAAAAGTACACCCCTCTCGGTCCCTCCTTCAAGGGAGGATTGAGGGGGAAATTGATTACGAATAGCCTTGACCAAGGCCGATGCCAACTTCCGGCACATCTGCGCAGACTGTGTCCCCATCATCAAGGGAACCAATTTGAATTGCCGAAGGGTCATTTGTAAGAAGGGGAGTTCAATTTCCAAGGAGTGTTCATCGTCGCGAGGCAGGAGTTTCAAGTCGATTTCAGGTTCGAGGGCTTTCAAAATGTCCCATGCAACCGGAATATCGCCGAGGGGGGTACGCCAGAGGTGAGCGTTCACCGTAGAAATCTCACCCGGAGCCAGGCCATGATGGTCAGGTCCAAGCAGAATGACGACTTCAAATAGACCTGGAGTTAAACCGGCAAAAGCGGCTCCGGCAACATGTCCACTAAAGAAATGACCGGCATGGGGAGCGACAAGGCCAATCAGTTTATCAAAGACCAGGCTAAATGGTGGATTGGATAGATGATTTTGGATATCGGTCTCCAGGGTTGAACTACTGGAGTTATACCACCTATTATCGGCAAAGTGCGCTTGACGGATTCGTAAGGGGGAGGCAGAAGTTGGTTTCATCCTAGAATCCTCCCAACAAACTCTTCCAAAAGACAATAGCCATTGGTATGCTGGCGGCCAACACAATCACGGCCAGCACCGGCACCCACCAACGTTTCAATAAGGAAGTTTTATCTACAATATGGCGACTAAAAGTATATGCACTATCGATTTCATAGCGGGGCGAGAGGCCATACCCCAATATAAAACCGGCAAATAGGCCGCCTAAATGAGCAAAGTTGTCAATACCGGGTGTTCTAAAGCCACTATATAAATAATATACAATGATAATAGAAGTTAGTATAATCCTGTGGTGGCCAAACTCACCCAATATATGGCGATTCAGTAAGAAAAAGATTAAGTTCATGCCAATAATACCGAAAATGGCTCCGGAAGCACCGGCAGAGAGTACATTTGGGCCTCTGACGGCAAAACTCAGAAAGCTACCAAAAAGTCCGGCCAGAATGTAAATAATAATATAACGATCCGGCCCATAAAGCCGCTCCATTTCTAACCCAAGTATGATTAGCCCAATAGCATTAGTAATCAAATGGCCTATACCAATATGCAAAAACGTCGAGGTAAAAAAGCGCCATGTTTGACCCTCCAGAACTAGCCAGCCATAATTGGCCCCAAAGCTGATCAGCACTCGAGAGTCTTGAGAACTGCCGAAGAGTTCCATGACAATCCAAACCAATACCATAATACCAAGGATTACAAAAGTAAGGAAGGGTTTGCTGACCGGTAGGTTAAGGTGAGCGTAGGGGTCTGCTGCTGGCAGGCGACCAACTGGTGGTCTATCGTAAGGTGGAGGGTAGCTCACAGATTAATCTCTCTTTGTATGACGCGGCAGTGTTCGGTAGTAATGATAGCCGCAATTTTGTGACAAGTTTCATCCAATTGATCTTCAGCGTTGATGACAACATAGTCAAACATTTCGAGCCGCTTTAATTCCTGCCGGGCGGTAGCGATACGCATTTTTAGTTGGTCTTCCGGTTCTGTTTTGCGCTGGCGCAGGCGACGCACCAGGGCTTCCTCAGACTCGGCGGAGAGGTAAATCAGAACGGCTTCCGGCACCAACCGTCGAATTGTTTGTGCGCCTTGTACGTCGATTCGCATAATGACATCTTTTCCGCTAGCCAGAGCTTTTCGCACTTGCTCCTTAGGGATACCTTTATAATCACCATAGACTAGGGCGTACTCTAGCAACTCTTCCTCCTCAATCATTTCGGCAAACTGACTGGTTGAGACAAAAAAGTAATCGACGCCTTGGAATTCTCCGGGGCGCTGAGGGCGGGTGGTAGCAGTCACCACAAAATGAAACGGATAGCCCAACTCTTGCAAGCGTTTGAGCGTCATATCTTTACCGACCCCGGATGGGCCGGAAATCACCACCAGTATGGGCGACTCTTCGTGACTATAGGGTTCAATCCGGTGAGACAATAATTTTGCTCCTAACAAATAGTTTGATGAGTTTAGGGGTTACGCAGTTCACCTTCCCGGAAGCTGAATCAAGGTGATTTAACCGGATTATGCCAGATTATCAAGCTTATAACCAGCTTCCGGGAAGGTAATTAGCTCCAACTGCGTAACTCCTGAGTAGCCGCTTTTTGGCATATCGAAGGATGTTTGCCCCGAAAAGGTGGCAACTTGAGTTAAAAACTAACCTTCTTGAGAGACGACCTCTCGTTTTTTGGCCCAAGCCTGGGTCACGCGGTCCATAATCATGGCCATAATGACGATAGCTAACCCGGCCTCGATGCCCCGGCCAGTTTGATTCTTGGCTAACCCGGTAACGGCCTCCAAGCCTAAGCCGCCACCCCCAACCAGCCCGGCTACAACGACCATGGCTAAGACCATCATCACAACTTGATTGACGCCCAAAGCAATGGCGGGCAGGGCCAAGGGCAGTTGGACTTTCAACAGTGTTTGAAGCGAAGTGGAGCCGAAGGCTCGCGATGCTTCGATGATTTGAGGGGCTACTTGACGGATACCCAAGTTAGTCAGCCGGATACCCGGAGGCAGGGCATAAAGCACCGAAGCAATGATGCCTGGTATACGCCCAATGTTGAAGAGCATAATCACCGGAACCAGGTAGACAAAGAAGGGAATAGTCTGTAAGGTATCAAGAATGGGTCGCAAAAAGGCTTCAATGGCATCACTGCGAGAGGCCAAGACCCCGATGGGAATGGCGATGATGACGGTAATGACCGTCGCCACAATCACCTGGCTCAGGGTGTCCATCGTATTCTCCCACATGCCCATCAAGCCGATAAAGAACAAGCCTATGATCGAAAAGAGGGTCACCCGCCACCCGGCGATGGCATGCGCAATCAAAGCTACACCAAGAATGAGCAAGGGCCAGGGCAACCAAGTATCAAATAATGCTCGTAAAGGGTTTGTGCCGTAGATGGTCAAAAAGTCGCTTAAGGGACCGGTGCCGATCGGTAAATCACCAATTTGATACAGGTTATCGCGGCTCCAGTCTACGGCTATATCGACGGGCTTGTTCAATTCAAGATGCCAAGACTTTGGAAATTCATCGCCAAATCGCATCATAAAATTGTTGATAATGAGCAGTACGGCCAACAAAGTTAGTGATCCGACCAGGAAGGCATGCCGTTTTATAAACTGAGAAACGGCTTGGACAGTATCTTTGTCGCTCACTAGTTTCAATACGCTGCCCACACCAGCCGCCAATCCTCCGGCCAGGGCTTGTGAGAGACGGTAGCAAGTATCAAGTATCGCTTCTAGACCCTGCTCAAGCCCTCGCACTAAGGCCACCCGGTCCCAATTATTTGGGAATAAATGGAAGCCTTTGCTTTCTTTTGTGGCATGAGTTGTGTCTTGCTCGCTAAAGCCGTGGCTGATTCTATCAAGAATAATTGCCATGAAGACAATGGCTAATCCGGCTTCCAATCCTTGGCCAACCCGCAAGCGTTGCAGGGCAATTAACACTTCTCGACCCAGGCCACCAGCACCAATCAATGCCGCGATGACCACGATGCCCAGGGCCATCATAATGGTCTGGTTGATGCCCGTCATAATGGTGGGCATAGCCAGCGGAATCTGCACCTTGGTTAGTATCTGCCAACGGGTTGAACCAAAAGAGCGGGCCGCCTCCACGGTGGCTGGCGACACCTGCCGGATACCTAAATTCGTTAAGCGAATAGCCGGGGGTAAAGCGTAAATCACGGTGGCGATTACACTGGGCACGCGAGCAATCCCGAAAAAGAGCAGTACCGGGATAAGATAAACAAAGGCGGGCATCGTTTGCATAGCGTCAAGCAGAGGACGTAGAGCCGTCTCGAATTTATCGTAACGAGAAGCAGCGATACCTAACGGAACCCCAATCGCCAGGGCAATAATGACCGATACTCCCATCAAAGCCAGGGTTTGCATGCTCTCGTCCCACAAGCCAATCACGCCCATGAAGAGCAAGCCTATCGTAGATAATAAAGAAACGCGCAACCCTCCAGCCGCTTGACCCAGCAAGAATGTAGCAATGATAATAACCGGCCACGGTAGCCATAACAGAAAAGCCTCAAGACGCCGGATACCAAAATCAATGCTATCACTGATGGGATCAAAAAATAAAACAAATAGAGGATGTGACCGTTGATTTCTGATGGTCCAGTCTTGGAAATTATCAATGGGTACGCGGAGGTGGATGTTCCAGGCTTCGGGGAAAGTGCCGACTTCAAGGGGGAGTTGTTGGATGATCAAGGGCAGCAATAGAATAATAACCAGGATTGCCAGGTAGATGAAATCACGTTTTCGTACCTGCACGTATCCACTGACTGATTGCCAACTTACCATTGGTTACCTCCTTAATTCGCTGCCTCAACACCCCCAAAGGCCAAAATGACGGTAGCTCGATCTATCGCGCCTAACAACCTGTTGGATTTGCTCACAACCGGCACTGGAATTTCGGCCGCTGCGGTGAGTGGAATAAGATCGGCTAACATAGTTTGCGAAGAAACGGTGGCACATTGATTATCAATCAGAGATTTGATGGAGGAAGAACTATTTGTGCTGGCTGCCTCTTCTACCTGTTCTAAGAAGCACAAACCTGAAAACTTGCCGCCTTCATCACAAACAAAAGCAACCGGGCTATCCTGGCTTTGCATGAGTGAGTGACAATTTTCGGGTGTTTCATTCTCGGAAACTACTACTTCACATTCTCTCATGATTGAACCAGCCGTCAACACCCTGGTGCGGGGCACGTCTTTGGTGAATTCTTCGACATAATTATTGGCGGGGTTTATGATAACCTGTTCCGGGGTTCCAAGCTGGACAATCTCGCCATCTTTCATGATGGCAATATCGTCGCCCAGTTTCACCGCTTCCAGAAAATCGTGGGTGATGAAGATGATTGTTTTTTGCATCATCTCTTGTAGATTAATCAGTTCATTCTGCATTTCACGCCGAATAAGGGGGTCCAGGGCGCTGAATGGCTCGTCGAAAAGAAGAATCTCCGGGTCAACCGCCAGGGCACGGGCAATGCCAACCCGTTGCTGCATCCCGCCACTTAATTCGCTGGGATAATGATTTTCCCAGCCGCCTAGACCCACCATTTCCAGCACTTCTCTGGCTCGGGCGTGACGAGCGACTTTGTCGATCCCCTGAATCTCTAAGCCATAGGCCGCGTTATCAATAATTTGCCGGTGAGGAAAAAGGCCAAAATGTTGAAAGACCATACTTATCTTCCGGCGGCGCAATTCCCGGAGCTGTCTTTCATCCATCGCCATCATATCTTCGCCTTCGATAATGACCTGGCCTGCCGTCGGTTCAATCAACCGGGAGATGCATCTGACCAGGGTCGATTTGCCACTACCGGAGAGACCCATCACCACAAATGTCTCGCCCTTTTTTACGCCAAACGTAACATTTTTAACCGCTACCACATGTCCAGTTTGTTCGAGTACTTCGGCTCTGGAAAGGTTGGGGGCCAAAGATTGTTTAATACGTTCGGGGTGAGGGCCAAAAATTTTCCAGATATTACGACATGAGATTTGAAATTCTGTGGTTGTCATCTGGGCGCTTCCTTTATCACAATAGTATAGATGATTGCCATAAAAGTCAAAATATTTTTGCGTATTCGAGGTAAAATTGCCATATGGACTGCTGGAATTTTGACATTTATAAGCAGCCTTGATATACTTCGGAAACTCTTCACATATATTACTGATATATCAGGAATAGTTATCAACTAGGTCTTTATTCGAATGAGCAAGAAGATTTTGATAGCTTATGCCAGCGTTAGTGGCTCAACAGGTGAAATAGCCCAGGCCATAGGTGAGGTCATAAGCGATGAACCAGATATAACAGTGCAGGTGTCTCCGGTAGGAGATATTGTTGATGTTGCTGACTATAGCGCGGTGGTCATCGGTAGCTCTATCCGGGTCGGAAAATGGCTGCCAGAAGCAGTTGGCTTCCTCCAGACTCATCAAGACGCTTTGAGCCAGGTGCCTGTCGCCTATTTTACCACATGTCTAACGATGGTCGATGATACGGCAGAAAATCGTAGAACGGTTTTGGCCTATATGGAACCGGTACTTCAATCGGCTCCCCAAATAAAACCGGTTGCTTTGGGGTTGTTTGCGGGGTCCTTAGACCCCGCCCGGCAAATGTTTATGCAAGCCAAGGCCGCTCCCCAAGGCGATTATCGGGATTGGGCGGCGATTCGGTCATGGGCAGCAGAGATACGTCCGGCCCTGTTAGCTGGGGAGGCGAAATTAAACGAACCAGTAGTTCTGCGGGGGGCAATTCTGAGTTATACCGATATGTCTAGCACCGACTTACGCGAAGCCGATTTACGTGAAGCCAATCTACATGGAGCGGCCTTACGTGAGACCGATTTGCGCGAGGCTAACTTGCATGAAGCTAACTTACGCAAAGCCGACTTGCATCAGGCCGACTTACATGGAGCCAGTTTAAATTGGGCCGATATGGATTGGGCCAATATGAGCGGGGCCAATCTGGCTAAGGCAAATCTGATTGGGGCCGATTTAAAGCGGGCCAATCTTAATGGTGCCAACCTGAGTGAAGCGATTCTGAATGGGGCTAATTTGAGTGAAGCCAAATTAAGTGAGGCTAATCTGAGTTATACCGATCTAAATTGGGCTGATCTGCGTGGGGCTGACTTGAGTCAGGCTGATCTCAGTAATGCCAGCCTGACCTGGGCTAATTTAGACGGCGCTATCTTAAGGGGAGCCAATTTAAACAACACACTTTATAATAGCCAGACACAATGGCCTGATGATTTCTCTGCCGGGGCGCACGGCGCGATTTTGGTAGGTGGAGAGCTACACTAGGGCAATATCTATTTATTCAAGCCTGGCTTACTATATCTATGACAATGGAGTTGGTCGGATATGAATAGACGGGAAGAACGCCGCTCTCGTCGTCGAGAGTCACGTCGTGGGGGACGTGAACAGAGTTCTGTAGCAATTGAAGCTATAAAGCCGCTCGTCAACAAGTTGCCCTTGACCGAAGTACTCACCGAAGAGGGAATTGATACCATTCATCGGGCTTCGATGCGCCTGCTGCAAGAGACGGGTATGCTCATTATTGATTATCCCCCGGCCCTTGAAACCTTTCGGAAAAATGGGGCCAAAGTAGAGGGCGAAATGGTCTGGCTTGATGAGGATACCCTGATGCATTTTGTCAGGCAAGCACCCTCAACCTTCACCCAACTGGCCCGTAACCCAGCCAACAATCTGACCATTGGCGGGCGAAACCTTGTTTTTGCCCCGGTGTATGGCCCACCCTTTGTCGGCGATTTGGACCGGGGACGCCGCGAAGCAACCATAGAAGATTTCCGCAACTTTGCCAAGCTGACCTATATGACGCCAAATTTGCAACATGCCGGTGGCACTTTAGTCGAGCCAAATGATATCGATGTGAAAGAGCGCCATTTGGATATGCTGCTGGCTCATATCACCCTCAACGACAAAGCCTTTATGGGCAGTGTCACTCACGCCGACAATGCCCGTGACACCGTAACGATGTCCGAAATTCTGTTTGGGGCGGATGCAATTCGGGAGAACCCAGCCACCATATCACTGATTAATGCCTCCAGTCCTTTGCGTTATGATGATCGTATGTTCGGCGCGCTGGAGGTTTATGCCCGGGCCGGACAAGCGGTAATACCGACTCCCTTTATCATTGCCGGGGCTATGTCTCCCAGTACAATGGCCGCTACGGTAGCTCAACAAAACGCCGAAGCCCTGTTTGGTATCTGCTATGCCCAAATGATTAACCCCGGCACCCCCTGCGTTTACGGTTCGCTCTTGCTCAATATTGATATGAAGAGTGGCGCCCCCTGTTTTGGCACAGCGGAAAATGCGCTGGGCCTCTATGCCGGGGCCCAAATGGCCCGTCACTACAACTTGCCCTACCGTTCGGGTGGCAATTTTACCGCCTCCCGTATCCCCGATGCTCAAGCCGGTTATGAATCTTCTGGGACAATGTGGCCTACAGTTCAGGCCGGTACAAATTTTGTCTTGCATGCCGCCGGTTGGCTGGAAGGGGGCTTGATTACTGGTTACGAGAAATTTATCCTCGACCTGGAAATATGTGGTATGATGGCCCGCCTGGTTAATGGAATCGGTTTAACCGATGAGGATTTTGCCTGGGATGCCTACGCGGAGGTTGGGCCTGGACAGCATTTCTTGGGTACTCAACATACGATGCGCCATTATGAGACGGCATATTATCAACATACCGTCTTTAATATGGATAATTACGAAAAATGGGAGGAAGAAGGTAGCGAAGATACCTATAAAAAGGCCAATACTATTTGGAAACGGATGCTAAAAGCGTATCAACCTCCTCCCCTTGATGAGGCGATTTCTGAGGAGTTGCATGCCTTTGTGGAGCATCGTCGCGCGGAAATTCGAGCCGGCAAGCCGCGCACAGAATGGAAGCGGTAAACCATAGAATTTGGAGTAGTATATGACAAACGTCCGTAGTTTTGCAGTTCCAACGGTCATGAAACACGGCTTGGGCGCCATCAAAACTTTGGCCGAGGAGGTGAAATACTTGGGCGTCAAGCGGCCTCTTATTGTCACCGACTCTGGCATTGTTAAGGCTGGCTTGCTTGAGCGAGCCGAGGCTCCGCTCAAAGCCGTGAACATAGATTATGTAGTATTCGATAAAGTCATCCCCAACCCGCCGGTTGGCCTGGTTGATGAGGGCGCAGCCTGCTATAAAAATGAAGGTTGCGATGGCTTGATTGGCCTCGGTGGGGGTAGTTCGATGGATACGGCCAAGGCCATTGGGGTGGTGGCTAATAATAGCGGTTCGGTATTAGATTATGAATGGGCCGATCCTCAACCCATTAAGGAGCGTGTTCCTCCTACCATTTGTATCCCAACCACCGCCGGAACGGGGAGTGAAGTCACGCTTTGGGCCGTTATTACCGATAATGAGCGTAAAATTAAATTTAATATTGGTGGCACGCCGCTCATTGGGGCGTGGGTGGCTTTGCTCGATCCTGAATTGACTCTAGGCTTACCCCCAGGAGTTACAGCCGGTACCGGGATGGATGCCCTGGCTCATGCCATCGAGTGTTACACTTGTGCCTATGCCCAACCTCTCCCCGACTCCACGGCCCTGTTGGCAATGGAGTATGTGGCCCGGTATCTGCGTGTTGCTTTTGCTCAGGGCCAAAATATCGAAGCTCGCTATAAGATGATGCATGCCGCCATGCTCGGCGGGATGTCCTATGGCACCGAGAGCGCCGGTGCGGCCCATGCGATGAGCCAGTCGGCGGGTGGGTTATATCCCAACGTACCGCATGGCCCCTTTACCGCCCGGCTCTTGGGACCGGTGATGGAATACAACTACAAAGGCGAGCCGGAGAAGTTCGCCCGTATTGCCCAGGCGATGGGCGAAGACATTCGCGGCCTGACTATATGGCAGGCCGCCGAAAAAGCCGTCGAGGCGGTGATGCGCTTGACCGAGGATGTCGAAATTCCAACCTTGCAAGCATTAGGTTTGCATGAAGAAGAAATCCCTCGGTTGGCGCAGATGGCCTTTAAAGACCCACAGACTATCGGCAACCCGCGTGATTTGAGCGTCAAAAATTATGAGAAGATATATCAGCGGGCTTTTGATTTGGGGAAATGAATTTAATTTAAGGAAAAAGATACTATGTCAATTAAGCTTTTGAAACAAGCTTTCAACGGCCACAAAGCTCTATCCCCGATGTGGCGAGCACAACCCATGAAAGATCACTACGATGTGGTCATTATTGGGGGAGGGGTGCATGGTTTGGCCGCGGCTTATTATCTGGCTAAAAACCATAATGTCACCGATGTGGCCGTTTTGGATAAGCGATACATTGGCGGCGGTGGCAGTGGTCGGAATACGGCTATTGTCCGTTCTAACTATCTGACGCCAGAAGGCATCCTCTTTTATGATGAAAGTGTCAAGCTGTACGAAGACCTGGCCGATGACCTTGATTTCAATGTGATGTTCTCCCAGCGCGGTCACTTGACTCTGGCTCACACCGACGCTTCTTTGCGTACCATGCGCTGGCGGGCCGAAGTGAACCAGATACAAGGGGTTGATAGTCGGGTGATTTATCCTGATGAAATCAAAGAGTTGGTTCCCTTTATGGACCTCAGCGACCATCCCCGTTTTCCGGTGATGGGGGCGCTTTACCACCCACCCGGCGGCATCATCCGTCACGATGCGGTGAATTGGGGCTATGCTCACGGTGCCGACAAGCGCGGGGTGCATATCCACCAGATGACCGAAGTTACCGGCATTGATGTTGAACATGATAAGGTGGTCGCTGTACGGACGAATCAAGGTACGATAAAGACAGGTACAGTCTTGAACGCGACGGCTGGCTGGTGTTCGGTGATTTCGGCGATGGCCGGGGTCAAGCTACCTGTTGAAACTCGCCCGCTCCAAGCCTGCGTCACCGAACCCTTCAAACCCTTCCTGGATACCGTGATCGTCTCTGGCACGCTCCATTTCTACCTTAGCCAGAGTGATAGAGGGGAGTTAGTCATGGGTGCTGCGGTTGATCCTTTCACCAACTACGCAATGGACTCAACACTGGACTTTGTTGAGGGATTATCCGGGCATGTCTTAGAGCTATTTCCCTCACTATCAAAGATGCGATTGATGCGCCAGTGGGCCGGTTTATGCGATATGACCCCGGATTACAGCCCCATTATGGGCTTTACTCCGGTTGAGGGCTTTTTGGTTGATGTCGGTTGGGGGACTTACGGCTTCAAGGCCGGGCCGGTCTCCGGCAAGCGTATGGCCGAACTCATCGCTACAAACCGTACGCCGGAGATGATCGCCCCCTTCAGCTATGACCGCTTCTTTGAAGGTCGCTTGGTTGGCGAAAAAGGTGCGGCTTCTGTTGGCCATTAGTCGATTTTGGATTTCCCTGTGCGGGCCGCAGGGCTGTATGGATTTGCGACTTTATATTTAGTGCTGCCCGTAAAATACTGGAGTGCGGAATTTATTCCGCTAAAAATCGCAGACTGAAGTCTGCACTCCAATTTACAGGTAGAGCTTTAATCCAAAATCTAATACTTAAAATGTAAAATCGAGATAAGGAGGGTGATTTTAGATTTGGATTGACTTTAAGTCTTTTAATCCAAAATCTAAAATCCAAAATAGAAAATGTTATTGCTAAATTGTCCAAATTGTGGTGAGCGAAATGTATCGGAATTTCGCTTTGGCGGTGAAGTTCTAACCCGGCCCAAAAATCCAGAAGACCCTGCCTCGGATGCGGCCTGGGCGGATTATCTCTATTTAAAGGAAAATAAGCTGGGGGTACAGAAGGAATGGTGGTATCACCGGGCTGGATGCGGCTTGTGGTTTCTGGCCGAACGCCACACTAAGAGTCACGTCATTGAAAAAACATATTTCTGGGAGCCTGCCAAATGAGTGCACAATCAAAACCAGATGCCCTACAAGAAGCTATAGGCCGGTTACCCGATCACCCGTCTCACAAGATTGATTATACCAAGCCGATAGTCTTTGAATTTAACGGCAAATCCTATACCGCCTTTGAGGGTGATACCATTGCCAGCGCCCTCTGGGCTGCGGGTGTGAGGGTTTTGGGCCGGTCTTTTAAGTATCACCGTTATCGAGGGGCGTTCGCTCTAACCTCCGGTGATAGCAACACGATGGTCCAAATCAATGATGAACCCAATGCCCGGGCCAGCACAACATTGGTTGAGCCGGGGCTGGTGGTTAAATCTCAAAATACCTGGCCTTCACTTAATACCGATATAATGTCGCTGACCGGATTCGGTTCTCGCTTGATGCCGGTTGGCTTTTATTATAAAACCTTCATCCGCCCTAAGGCGCTCTGGCCGACCTACGAAAAGGTGTTGCGTCACGCCGCCGGTTTGGGGGTTATCACCACCGATATTCCCGATGCCTACTTTGATAAAAAGTACGAGTTCGCCGATGTGTTGGTGATTGGTGGGGGGCCGGCTGGCATGAGCGCCGCTCTAAGCGCCGCCGGAGCCGGAGCCAGAGTGTTGTTGCTCGATGAAAACCCCTACTTGGGCGGCCATCTAACTTACGAGCGACAAACCATCAAAACTAAAGATGGGAAATCAATGGCCGCCCATGAATTAGCCAACCAGTTGGTGCAACAGGTGTTGGCGCATCCTAACATCAAGGTTGAGCTAAATACGAATGCCTTTGGTATTTACGACCATCTTTGGGTGGGCGCGGCTAAAGATGAGACCCGCCTGCTCAAAATCAGAGCGAAATCGTTAGTCATCGCCAATGGAGCGTTTGATCAGCCTCTCTTATTTGAAAACAGTGATTTGCCTGGCGTGATGCTCGGTTCAGCAGCCCAACGGCTTATGCACCTTTATGGCGCGGTGCCGGGTAAACGAGCAGTGGTACTCTCCGCCAATCGAGATGGCTTGCAGTCTGCCCTTGATTTACACGCAGCCGGTGTACAGATAACGACTGTACTCGAACTGCGAGATGAGCCAGATGGCGACTTGCTGGCTGATTTGGAGGCAGCGGGTATCTCGGTTAGGACTAACTGTGTTGTCACCAAAGCTCAGGGGAGTAAAGAGATCACTGGGGTCTTTTTATCCCAGGTTGCTAAAGAATCACCCATGTCAACAGGAGGCGTGAAAGTCATATCTGGAACACAGGAATTTCTGAAGTGTGACTTACTCGTCACCTCGATAGGCTGGACTCCAGCCACCGGATTGCTTTATCAGGCCAAAGTCAAGTCAACGTACGATGAGAATCGGGCTGAATTTTTGCCTGTCTCTTTACCGGCTAAAGTTCACGCAGCCGGACGGGTTGCCGGAACGCACGGCGTACAGACAGAGTTATTAGAAGGTGAAATGGCCGGTCTGAATGCCGCCGCTGATGTCGGCTTTGGTAAAGGCGCTTCCAAGACGCTTCAGGAACAAGTCCAATCACGCAAAGCCGGTGAGCCAGTACGGACCTCGGCCTTGGTTTACGTTCCCGGCGGTAAGAAAACCTTTGTCAGCTTTGATGAGGATGTGACCATCAAAGATGTGCGCGACTCGGTGGCTGAAGGCTACAAAAGTATGGAATTGCTCAAACGCTACAGCACCTTGAGTATGGGGCCAAGCCAGGGCAAATATGAAAGCGCCAATACAATGGCCCTTTGTGCCGAAGCCAACGAGCAAACTATTGCTGAGGCTGGCATCACCACCAGCCGTCCACCTTATAGCCCGGTGATGCTTGGGGCTTTGGCGGGTCGCAATATGGAGCCGGTTAAGTACACCCCTATGCATGATTGGCACGTGGCTCGCGGGGCTAAGCTCATGAATGCCGGTCTATGGAAGCGACCGGAACATTATGGCGATCCGGTTGCCGAGGTGTTGGGTACACGCAACAGCCTTGGCATGATTGATGTCGGTACGTTGGGTAAATTGCATTTATACGGTAAAGATGTGCCGAAGCTGCTCAATATGCTCTATACCAACAAATGGAGTAAGTTGGCCGAAGGCCGGGTGCGGTATGGGGTCATGTGTAATGAAGAAGGTATCGTCTCGGATGATGGGGTGACAGCCAATCTGGGAAATGATCGCTGGTATATGACCGCGACCAGCGGCGGGGCCGCTGCTGTTTATGAAAATATCGAGTGGAATCTGCAATCCGGCTGGAATTTTGATGTGCAGGTGGTCAATATGACCGATAACTACGCTGCCATGAATCTAACTGGCCCCAAAGCGCGGGAGATGCTCCAGCCGTTAACCGATATCGACCTGGGTCCAGAGGCTTTCCCTCATATGGCGGTTCGTCGGGGGCAGGTAGCCGGAGTTCCGACGATTATGATGCGGATTGGCTTTACCGGCGAGTTGGGCTACGAGATGCACGTCCCGGCGGGCTATGGCCTCTATCTGTGGGAAACGCTGATGGAAGCCGGAAAAGCTTTTGATATTATTCCCTTTGGCGTGGAGGCGCAACGGATAATGCGCCTGGAGAAGGGCCACTTCATCGTTGGACAGGATACCGACGGCCTGACCGATCCCTTCATGGCTCATATGGATTGGGCGGTCAAACTGGATAAAGACGACTTCTTAGGCAAACCATCTCTGGTACGTATTCAGAAGCGAGGCATTGCCTACAAGCTGGTCGGCTACCAGATGCTCGACCCGAATGTGGTGCCGGAAGAGGCCAACCAAATTGTGCAGCCCAACCCCGACTGGCCCATTGGTCTGGAAATTATTGGCCGTATCACCAGTTCTCGCTATAGCCCCGTTCTCAAGCAGTCGATTGGCTTATGCTGGCTGCCGGTTGACCAGAGCCAACCCGACACCGAATTCACCGTTCGCATTCGCGGCGAGTTGCACAAAGGTAAAGTTGTGCCGATACCTTTCTACGACCCGGAGGGTGAGAAGCTGAAGAGCTAAATGACTGTTGATGAAAATCAGTAGGGGCAGGTCTTAGACCTGCCCCTACGATAAAATTTATAAAGGAATCATGATGACTGAATACAACCCAATCTTTCGCAGTCCAATCACCGTACCTACACCTACTGCCGGTACCCCATCGGACCTGGCTTTAAGTGACTACACCGGAGTCCAGGTGACGCTAGTTCAGGGTGAGGTTGGTGATATTTTGAAGAAACAGGTTTCAACTGTCCCGGCCAATCCCGGCGCTGTAGCCGATGTGGGCGAAGGGCTATTGGCTTGCTTAACCCCAAAAGAGTTTTATTTATTTGGCAAGGCTTCTGGGGCCAAGCTTCCCACGGCCACGGAGTTGGATGAAAGTTTTATCAAGGCCAAACGATTTGCTCACGCCACCGATTTTACCCATCGCACCGCCTTGCTGAAATTAAGTGGCTCTGCCGCTTCGGAGGCTTTGAGCAAGATGTGCGGCCTTGATTTTCACGATTCTGTTTTTCCGAATATGCAGGTTAAACAGAGCAGCGCGGCGAAAATCAAAACGCTCATTACTCGGTGTGATGAGAATGGGACACTGGTGTATCATTTGCATGTCACCCGGCCCTTTGGGCAATATTTTTGGGATATTGTCTGGGATGCCGGGCAGGAGTTTGGAATTACAGCTGGTCAGTAGTCAGTCGTCAGTGGTCAGTCGTCAGTAAAAACGACCAAGGACGGGTTAAAATTTGTTTTGGAAACAGAGAAGGAGGCTTAACTTATGAAACAACCGGATGTAATTATTATTGGGGCTGGAGTCATCGGTGGCACGACGGCTTTTGAGTTGTCCAAACGAGGGTACCAAACCTTAAATATCGATAAAAATAACGACGCCGGAGCCGGTTCGACGATTAATTCTTGTGCTATTGTCCGGGCTCACTATTCAACCTACGATGGTGTGGCTCTGGCTTATGAGGGTTTCAAGTATTGGGCTGATTATGAGAATTGGCTTGAAGTTAAGGACGAACGCGGGATGGCTCGGTTCATGAATTGTGGTACGGTTTTACTTAAGACCGAGGGGCATAATTGGAAAAGAGTTTTAGAGTTGTATAAAGAGCTTGGTGTTGAGCATGAAGATTGGGATGCTGAGACCTTAAGGAAAAAAGTGCCTATCTACTCAACCAAAGCTTACTGGCCCCCTACGCGCCCCGAAGATGGTGATGTCTTCTGGCAAGAGCCGACTGAAGACCTGCCGGGGGCAATTTATACGCCTGGTTCCGGCTATGTTAATGATCCTCAACTGACCACTCATAACTTGATGAGAGCCACCGAGAATTATGGGGGTGAGTTCCTCTTTAACAAAGAGGTGGTCGAGATACGGAAGGAAAACGGTAAGGTGCTGGGCGTGACCCTCAATGATGGACAGAAAATTGATGCGCCGGTAGTGGTTAATATTGCCGGTCCGCACTCGTTTGTTATTAATCGGATGGCCGGGGTGGAAGAGAGCATGAATATCAAAACCAGGGCGCTTCGTCACGAGGTCCACCACGTTCCCTCACCCGAAGGCTTCAATTTTGAAAAAGAGGGAACCCATACCTCAGATGGTGATAATGCCATTTACTTCCGGCCAGAAGCAGGAAACAGCATCTTGGTTGGCAGCGAAGACCCGGACTGTGATGAAAAAGTGTGGATCGAAAATCCCGATGAATTCAATCGCAACCTCACGGAAGCCCAGTGGAAAGCTCAAGTATATCGGCTGGCGAAACGGATTCCGGATTTGCCTGTTCCCAACCAGCCCAGAGGTATCGTTGATTTGTATGATGTCTCCGATGACTGGCTGCCGATTTATGATAAGTCCGATTTAGGCGGCTTCTATATGGCTATCGGCACCAGCGGCCACGAGTTCAAGAATGCCCCACCCGTCGGTTACATGATGTCCGAATTGATTGACCGGGTTGAAAATGGTCAGGATCACGATAATGACCCGGTAAAGTACAAGGCAGTCTATACCGGCTTAGATCTGAACGTCGGTTTCTATTCCAGAAATCGAGAAATCAACCCGGAGAGCAGCTTCTCTGTCAACGGATAAAACGATTTTAGATTTTGGCTTTTAGATTTTGGATTGAACTATGAAGTCTATAATCGTAAATCGCAAATCGTAAATCCAAAATGTAAGGAGGTTCTACATTGAGTACATTACCCAGCCAGGCTCAAGTTGTGATTATTGGCGCGGGCATCGTAGGGAATAGCCTGGTCTATCATCTGGCGGAAAAGGGCTGGAAAGATATGGTCCTGCTGGATAAGGGACCGCTGCCCAATCCGGGCGGCTCCACTGGACATGCCTCGAACTTTATCTTCCCCGTCGATCACTCCAAAGAGATGACTAAACTCACCCAGGATAGCATAGATACATACAAAAAGCTGGGGGTCTTTACTCAGAGCGGTGGTATTGAGGTGGCTCGAACTGAGGAGCGGATGCAAGAACTCACCCGCCGGATAACGTCGGCCAAGGCTTGGGGCGAACCGGGGGAGCTTATTACGCCCGACCAGGTCAAAGAAATGGTTCCCTACGTCAATACCGATATTGTTTTGGGTGGCTTTTACAGCTCTACCGCCGGCGTGGTCGATTCACTGCGGGCAGGGACCCTGATGCGGGAAAGGGCGCAGGAATTGGATGCTCTCACCATCGTTTCTAAGGTTGAAGTTAGCGATATTGAGGTGAAAAAAGGTCGTGTGGTGGGTGTACAGACAAACCAGGGCTACATTAGCGCCGAGTATGTTCTGATTGCTTGTGGCGTGTGGAGTCCGCGTCTGGCCCATATGGCGGGTACTTCCATCCCGCTCGTCCCGATGGTACACCAGTTCATGACTGTGGGGCCTGTTCCATTATTCGAGAAGACTACAGGGGAGATTGAGTACCCGGTTGTGCGTGATGTTGACCGCAATATGTATCAGCGCCAGAACGGGAGCGATCTGGAAATTGGCTCCTACATCCATCGACCGATATGGCATGAGCCTGATGAGATTCCCTCCATTGAGGAAGCTGCCCTCTCGCCTACGGAACTTCCCTTTACCGATGATGATTTTGATGAAGCTATGGAATTTGCCCTGGAACTGATGCCGGAAATCCTGGATAGGGAGGATGTGGGAGTCCGCCATGCTATCAATGGCTTGATGTCGCTGACCCCTGATGGCGGCCCGATTATTGGGGAGACACCGGACGTACGCAATTTGTGGTCTGTGGCGGCCATCTGGATTAAAGAAGCGCCTGGCTTTGGCCGGGCCGTGGCCGAGTGGATGACCGATGGCGCTCCTGAAGTCGACATTACTGCCTCAAATATTGCCCGTTTCTATGATCACTCCCGCACTAAGGCCCACGTCTATGGTCGTACCGGCGAATCGTTCCCAAAAATGTATGGTATCGTCCACCCGGCTGAACAATGGGAGTCATCCCGGGATGTACGCCTCAGCCCCTTCCATGCCCGCGAAAACGAACTTGGCGCATTTTTCTTTGAGACCGCTGGTTGGGAACGTCCTCAATGGTATGAGTCGAACAAGAATCTTTTGGGCGAATATGGCGATCGGGTAATGAACCGGCCCGCCGAATGGGACTCACGTTGGTGGTCGCCCATCATCAATGCCGAGCATCTGGCGATGCGCGACCGGGTGGGCCTGGTTGATCTAACCGCTTTTTCGATTTTTGATATATCCGATCCCGGCGCGTTGGACTATATCCAATATATGACCGTCAACCAAATGGATGTGGCCGTTGGGCGGGGGGTCTATACGCCACTGCTGAACGCCCATGGCGGCTTCAAGGCCGATTTGACCATCCTGCGGCTTGGCGAGGATTATTTCCGGGTTATCACTGGGGGCGCTGGAGGAAATGTCGATAAAAAGTGGTTTATGGACCATCTGCCCGCAGACGGTTCGGTTCAGTTTCAGGAGCAAACCTCTGCGTTGTGCACCGTTGGCCTGTGGGGGCCACGAGCGCGTGATGTGCTGCAATCTGTGACCGAGGATGATGTCTCTCACGAAGGGTTTCCCTTTGGTACGGCTAAGGACATCACCATTGGCCTTATTAAAGTGTCGGCCTTCCGTATCTCCTATGTCGGTGAATTGGGCTGGGAGATTTACACCAATATGGAGCAAGGCCAGCGTCTTTGGGATGTCCTGTGGGAAGCCGGACAGAAGCATGGAATAGTTCCGGTTGGGATTGGCGTTTACGGAACGACGGCCCGCTTGGAGAAGGGATATCGAGCCTTTGGCATGGAGTTGGAGTCGGAGTACAATCCGGTCGAGGCTGGGCTGGCCCGGCCCAAGGTAAAGAAGGCCGATTTCATCGGCAAAGAAGCCTATCTCAAGGCCCGCGACGAGGATCTGGCAGCTACCCTATGCACCCTCACCGTTGATGACCCGACCTCTTCCTCCGGTGAACCACGCTACATGTTGGGCAATGAACCAATCTTGACCCTGGATGGCGAACCCATCATCGACCGTAAAGGACGACGGTCTTATGCGACCAGTGCGGGTTCGGGGCCGTCTGTGGGCAAGCATATCCTGCTCAGCTACCTGCCGCCCGAACATGCTCAAGTGGGTACGAAATTGCTCGTGGAGTATCTTGGCGAGCAGTATCCAGTGACTGTCGCAGTTGTAGGTAGCACACCCCTCTTTGACCCAGATAATGAACGGATGAAGTGTTAAGGATAGATTAATGAACGTACTCGTCTGTATCAAACGCGTCCCAGCCACCGGCGCGAAGATCGTATTAACCGAGGATGAACAGGAAATTGAAACACGCCATCTAGGTTTCACCATCAGCCCGCACGAAGAGTGCGGGGTAGAAGAAGCAATCCGGCTGGTTGAGAAACATGGTGGGACCTCAACGGTCTTGACCCTCGGCTCTGGAGAAGCAGCCGAACAGTTGCGTTTTTCTCTGGCTCAAGGTATCAATCAAGCCGTACTTTTAGAGACAGATGGTGGCGACTGGGGCCCGATGGCGACAGCCCGGGCCATTGTCGAGGCCATTCGTGCTCAACAAGCTGAGGGGGGCAACTTTGATGTTTTGCTCTTTGGCAATGAGTCTGCCGACTCAGGCGGCTATCAAGTGGGCATTCGGGTTGCCCATGCTCTCGATTTGCCCTGCGTGACCGGCATCAAAGCCCTGGAGATTCAGAATGGTACAGCCATCGCCAAGCGAGAAGCTGCGGGTGGTTGGGAGATTTACGAAGTACCGCTTCCTGCCGTTTTCACCGTCAAAGAAGGGATTAATCTGCCTCGCTATCCCTCGCTCCCTGGCAGGCTGAGAGCCAAGAAAGCCACGATTGAACGTATCGAACCACAGCATAGCGAGAGTGGATTGGAGAAAGTCCGGCTCAAGGTTCCTACCGAAAAGCATAAAGGGGCAGAGATTTTAGGCAAAGGCCCGGAGGCCGCGCCCAAAATCGTCGAAGTTCTCAAAGAGTTGGGGGTGGTTCAAGTATGATACTGGGACTGATAGA
>Ga0210124_1000100_pt1 | contig 49465 bp, 54 predicted proteins | sample Muzzi_PWC_D2_FD_185554 | JGI IMG/M metagenome (GOLD analysis project Ga0210124, IMG submission 185554) | Wetland microbial communities from San Francisco Bay, California, USA, that impact long-term carbon sequestration - Muzzi_PWC_D2 (SPAdes) | ecosystem: Environmental > Aquatic > Marine >...
CCAGGTTGAGGGTCCAGGGGGCCATCATCAGGAACAGCAGCAGGCGGGGGCGGCGGCGGATCAGCCCCAGGCCCCGCCCCACGCACTTGAGCCCCGAGATCACCCCGGAGGTCTCCCGGGAAATCCCGGACCGCCGGGCCCGGCGTGGGCGGCCTCCAGGGCCAGCAGCCGGGCCTTCAGGTCCAGCCCCCCCGTGAAGCCCCCCAGGCCGCCGCCGGCCGCCACCACCCGGTGGCAGGGCACCAGCAGGGGCACCGGGTTGGCCCCCAGGGCCTGCCCCACCGCGCGGGCCGCGCCGGGGCGGCCGATCCGGGCGGCCAGCTCGCCGTACGTCACGGTCCGGCCGTAGGGGATCTCCCGGGCCGCCCGCCACACGGCGAGCTGGAAGGGGGTGCCCCCCACGTCCACCGGCACGGCGTTGAGGTCGGCCGCCAGGCCGGTGAGGTAGGCCACCACGGCCTTGCCCCCCGGGAAGGCGTGGGGGAAGACGTGGCTTGGGCGCACGCCCGGGAAGGCCGCCCGCGCCCAGCGCGGCGGCGCCCCCAGGGCCACCCGGCAGACCCCCTTGGGGGTGGCGGCCATGCCCACCGGCCCCAGGGGGGAGATCACATAGGTCCACGACACCCCGGGGGGGAGGGGGATGACGGGTATACTCGTGCCGATGTCCGTGTCGCTCGCCGGTGCCCGCTGGGTCTGCATGGTCGCTTGCCTCCTGGTGTGCTCGGGCGGCGGCTGCACCCGCCCCTCCGCACAGATCGTACACCGGGCCGAGCTTCACATGGGCACCACCGTGGAGCTCACGGTGGCGGCCGCCGACCGGGAGGCCGCCGAGGCCGCCCTCACCGCGGGCTTCGCCGAGGTGGCGCGCCTGGAGGCGGTGTTCTCGTCGTACCGCACCGACAGCGAGCTGGCGGCGGTCAACCGCCGCGCCGGGCAGGGGCCGGTGCCCGCCTCGGCCGACTTCGTGGCCCTCTCGGCCCGGGCCCTGGCGGTGGCGCGGGAGACGGGGGGGGCCTTCAACCCCCTCATGGGGCCGGTGATCAAGCTGTGGGGCATCCCGGAGGCGCCCCGGGTGCCGTCCGACGACGAGCTGGCGGCCCTGGCCCCCCGGGTGGACCCGGAGGGCCTGGTCGTGGACTCGGCGGCGGGCACCGTGGCCCTGGCCCGGGCCGGGATGGCCCTGGGGTTCGGCGGCATCGCCAAGGGTTACACCGCCGACCGGGTGACGGCCCTGCTCAAGGCCCGGGGCATCCGGGCCGGCATCGTGGCCGTGGCGGGGGACATCCGCACCTTCGGGCGGCGGCCGGACGGCCGGCCGTGGCGGATCGGCGTGCGCCACCCCCGGGACCCCGAGCGGAGCCTCGTGACCCTGGAACTGACCGACGCCGCCGTTTCCACCTCGGGGGACTACGAGCGCTACTTCGAGGTGGACGGCCGGCGCTACCACCACATCCTGGACCCCCGCACCCTGCGCCCGGCCGAGGGTGCGGTCAGCGTGACCGTGCTGGCCCCGGACGGCACCACGGCGGACGGCCTGTCCACCGCCCTGTTCGTCATGGGGGCGAAGGCCGGGCGCGAGGCCGTGGAGGCGCGGCCCGGGGTGGAGGCCCTGTTCGTGGCCCCCGGCGGCAGCGTGACGGCCTCGTCGGGCTGGCCCGGGGAGGTGCCGGCGGGACTGTAGGGCGGGCCCTTACGGGCTTAAGCGCCTACCGGTTCAGGGGCTATGGGTTGAGGATCTTGGAGTGGTTCTTGAACTGGGGCCGAATGTCGCGGCCGCAGATCTCGGTGAGGATCTTCGACATGGCCTCGGTGAAGTCGAAGATGGGGCGGGTGGTGAGGGTCTTGTAGAGAGTCACGTCGTCGACGTAGATCTCCAGGATCGCCTTCTCCCGGTTGTAGTAGTGGGGGATGAGGTTGCCCGGGTTGAAGGGGGCGAACTGCTCGTCCTGGTGCAGCCGGTCGATGATCCGGTCCCACAGCAGCTCGAAGCTCTCCAGGTCCAGCTCGCTGTAGAAGCGCTCCATCATCTGCCCCACCTGGCCCCGCATCCCGTCGTGGATGTTGGTGTAGAGGTCGATGTAGCGGGGCAACTGGTCGTGCCGGATGATGTTGGCGGAGTAGAAGTTGTCGTAGGCCGAGGAGCGGTAGCGGTTGACGTACTGGATCTCGGGGGCCTCGGCCAGCTGGATGTCGCCTCCCGGCTCGATCTGGGCCTCGATCAGGTCGCCGTTGAAGACCACCAGGGGGAAGATCAGGTAGAAGCGCTTCTCGTTGCGGGCGATCTTGCGGTTCCGGTAGAAGTCCAGCTCGCTCATCATCGCCTTGATGACGCCGAACACCGCGCCGTAGATCGTGTTGGTGGCCACCGCCCGGTAGAAGCTGCTGGCCTGGCCCGGGCGGCGGTCGTCGGCCACCTCGGAGAAGGAGTAGGCCTTGCGGGGGAAGCTGAACAGGTCCAGCTGGTCCCGCTCCCCCATCCCCGACAGGAGGGCGCTCTGGGACAGGTAGCGGCTCACCTCCTCGATCTCGTTGTGGTAGTAGAGGGGGGCGGTGTGCATGTTGATGTCGCCCAGGTAGCCCCCCTTGGTGTAGAAGACCCACTTGGTCTTGGTCGACTGCTTGGCCTCGATGACCACCACGGTGATGTAGGCGGTCTGGTCCCGCACCTCGCTGATGCGGTAGGCGACCAGGTCGATCTCCTTGCCCTTGTCGTCGTCCCGGTCCAGGTAGAACTTGTTGGGGATGATCATCCACCCCCGATCCTCGAACCGGGTGCCGATCTCGTGCTCGAACACGTGGCCGGTCTTGGCCAGGGCGCGTCGTATCTTGTCGAGATCGTTGGGATCCATGGGCGGTGGGGATACGGGCCGAGTATAGGACCGGCCGGGGGATCAGTCAAACCGCCCGGGAAAGGCGCAAACCCGCTCGGCGCGTGCCCGAGCGGCATGTTATAAGAGGGCGTGGGGTCCACCCCCCGGGGAGCCGGTTATGCGCCCGAACGTCCTCATCGCCGCGGCGGGCCTGTTGGCCCTGGCGGCGGGGGCGGCCGCCCCGCCCACGCCGTTCCCCCAGGCCGCGTGGCGGGTGGCGCCCTTCGCCGGGGACGGCGTCGCCGGGGACCGGGACGGTCCCAAGGACACCGCCCGCTTCCACTGGCCCACCGACGTGGCCGTGGCCCCCGACTGGACGGCCTACGTGGCCGACTTCGGCAACGACCGCATCCGCAAGGTGGGCTCCGACGGCCGGGTCTCCACCCTGGCCGGCGGCCCCCAGGGGTTCGCGGACGGCAACGGCGCCGAGGCCCGCTTCAACGGCCCCAACGCCGTGGCCCTGGGGCCGGACGGGGCCCTCTACGTGGCCGACGCCGGCAACGCCCGCATCCGCCGGGTCACCCCGGAAGGGGCCGTCACCACGATCGCCGGGGACGGGGTGCGGGGGGTGGTGGACGGCCCGGGCCCCCGGGCCCGCTTCGTCTACCCCACGGGCCTGGCCTTCGACCCGGAGGGGAACCTCTACGTGGTGGACCGCTGGGCCCACACGGTGCGCAAGGTGGACCCCGAGGGCGAGGTGACCACCCTGGCCGGGCGCACCACGCCGGGCTTCACCGACGGCCCGGGGCCCGTGGCCCGCTTCAACAACCCCCTGTCGGCGGCGTGGGACCCCGAGTGGGGCCTGGTGGTCACCGATTCCGGCAACAGCGCCGTGCGCCGGGTGGCGCCCGAGGGCACCGTCACCACCCTGGTGGGGGGACCGTTCCCGGGCGGGGCCGACGGCCCCAAGGAGACGGCGCGCTTCGCCTGGAACACCGGGATCGAGAGCGACGGCCGGGGCGGCCTGTACATCGCCGACACCCAGAACCACAAGGTGCGTCGGATCACCCTCGGCCTGTACGTGACCACCGTGGCCGGCAGCGGTGACGAGGGGGTGCTGGACGGCCCCGACCGGATCGCCCGCTTCGCCTTCATCACCGGGCTCACCCTGGACCCGGCGGGCAACCTGATCGTGGCCGACTCGGGGGCCAACCGCCTCAGGCGTGTCAGCCGGGGCGGGGGCGGGCGGGTGGAGCGGGCGCTGCCCGCCCTGTGGGCGGCGGAAGGGCCGCCGCCCAGGCTCAATTAGAACTCGATCCCCTTCTGGGCCTTGATGCCGGCCTGGTAGGGGTGCTTGACCGCCACCATCTCGGTGACCAGGTCGGCCGCCTCCACCACCTCGGGCGGCGGGTTGCGGCCGGTGAGGACCACGTGCAGGTCGGCGGGCTTGTCGGCCAGGAATCGCAGCACCTCGTCCACCGGCAGGTAGTCGTAGGACAGCACGTAGAGCAGCTCGTCCAGGATCAGCATCTTGTAGTCGCCGCTGGCGGCCTTTTCCAGGGCCAGGTCCCACCCCTCCCGGACCCGGGCGCGGTCCGCCTCCCGGTCCCGGGTGTCCCAGGTGAAGCCGTCCCCCATGGGGTGGATCTCCAGGCGCCCTTCCAGGAGCTCGGCGGCGGCCTTGTGCTCGCCGCAGGTCCACCTGCCCTTGATGAACTGCACCATGCAGACCTTGAAGCCGTGGCCCACGGCGCGCAGGGCCAGCCCCAGGGCGGCGGTGGTCTTGCCCTTGCCGTCGCCGGTGTGGAGGATCACCAGCCCGGGCTTGGCGCGCCGGGCGGCGGGGGGCGGCGTCTGGGGCGATTCGGGCACGGCCCGGGCGGGCCTTACGGCGCCAGGCCGGTGGAGAGGGAGCGGCCGGGGGTCTCGCCCTCCCGCACGGTGCCGGTCTCCAGGTCGTACTTGTTGCGGTAGCCCCGAGGGGTGACCATCAGGCCCTCGAAGACGAACGTCGCGCCGTTGCCCACCAGCACCGTGGTGAGCATGCCGATGGGGAAGTCGAGCATGGCCTCCAGGGTCGTCAGGACGATGTCCTCCCGCTCCCGGTAGGCGCTCTTGACCAGGGCCACCGGGGTCTGGGGGTCGCGGTGGGCCAGCAGGATCTCGCGGGCCCGCACGATCTGCCGGGTGCGGCGCCCCGACTTGGGGTTGTAGAGGGCCACCACGAAGTCGCTCTCGGCGGCGGCCTTCAGGCGGCGCTCGATCACCTCCCACGGCGTGAGCAGGTCCGACAGGGAGATGGCGGCGAAGTCGTGGGTCAACGGCGCCCCCACCCGGGCGGCGCAGGCGGACAGGGCCGTGACCCCCGGCACCACCTCCACCTCCACGTCGGCGCCGGGCCGCCAGCCGGCCGCCTGGAGCACCTCGAAGGTGGGGCCCGCCATGCCGTACACCCCCACGTCGCCGCTGGAGATGAGGGCCACGGTCTGCCCGGCGCGGGCGCGCTCCAGGGCCAGCTCGCAACGGTCCAGCTCCTCGGTCATGCCCTTGGGGATCACCTCCTTGCCGTCCAGCATGTGGGCGACGAGCTCGATATAGGTGCGGTAGCCGATCACCACGTCCGCCTCGCCGATGGCGCGGGCGGCGCGGAAGGTCAGGTGGTCGGCGTGGCCGGGGCCGAAGCCCACCAGCAGGATGCGGCCGCCGGGGGCGGGGGCCGCCGGGGTGTTCTCGGGGCTGTTCATGGGATCATTTATGGGGTGACTTTTGGGATGAATTCCGGGGTGCCTTGCGGGATTCCTTGCCGGGAGTCGGGTGCCGGGTGCCTGGGCGCGGGGGCCGTCAGGGCATCTTGAAGACGTGGCTGGGGTGGCGCACGGTGAGCACGGGGCAGGGGGCCTTGCGCACCACCTTCTCGGCCACGCTGCCCAGCAGGGCGTGCTCCAGGGCGGCGCGGCCGTGGGTGCCCATCACGATCAGGTCGGCCGCCTCCTCCCGGGCCACCCGCACGATCTCGGCCACCGGGTCGCCCTGGATCAGGTCGCCGGTGACCGGGATGGGCTCGCCGGCCAGGGTGTCCAGCAGGTCGTCCAGCATCTTCTTGAGGGTGGCGGTGACCGCCTCGTACTGGGCGCTGTTGTCCATGCCGAAGTCGAACAGGTAGGTGTAGAGCTGCACCACGTGGATGATGCGCAGCTCGGCGCCGTACTGGCGCGCCAGGGAGAGGGCGTACTCCTGGGCGTGGGCGGCGCTGTCGGAGAAGTCGGTGGGGAAGAGGATGCGCTCGAACTTCATGCTCTCGGGGTTCCCGTTCGCGGTCGGGGTGGGTGTTCTAAGGGGCGGCCTCGTGTCCAGCGTCTTGGGTAGCGGCTTGGAGGGGGACCACGGCGCCGCTCTCCACGTCCTCGGTGGTGACCAGCGCCAGCACCTCCCGGGCCACGTCCTCCGGCTCCAGGGCGTCGGCCCCCGACAGGTCCACCAGGGACGCCACGGTCTCGGTGCGCACCACGTCGGGGCACAGGGCGAAGACCTTCACGCCGTACTCCGCCAGCTCCTCGGCCCAGGACTGGGTCAGGGAGATCAGGGCGGCCTTGGAGGCGCAGTAGGCGGCCAGGAAGGGCGCCCCCTTCAGGCCGGCCATCGCCGCCATATTAATGATGCGGCCGCGCCGCACCAGCATCATCTCCTCCACCAGGGAGCGGACCACCAGGAACGGCCCCCCGATGTTGGTGCCGATCGTCTCGGTGAACTCCGGAATGCTGGCCCCCAGCAGCTGGTCCATGTGCATCACGCCGGCGTTGTTGACGATCACGTCGATGCGGCGGAAGTGCTTGAGGAGCTTCTCGGCCATGTTCTCGACCGAAGGGGGCTTGGTCACGTCCAGCTCGATGGCCAGGGTGGGCACGCCGTGCTCCCGCTCCAGGCGGCGGGACAGGGCCTCGGCCTGGTGCAGGGTGCGGCACGCCACGGCCACGGAGGCCCCCTCCCGGGCCAGGGCCTCGGCCACGGCCAGGCCGATGCCGCGGGTGGCGCCGGTGACCAGGGCCACCTGGCCGGCCAGCGGGCGTGTCGGTGGGGCGTTCTCGCTCACGGTCCTTTGCGGCGCCGCCGGGACCGCAAGCGGCCCCGGGCCCGGCGCGGGTTGGGGAGGGCCGGTACACTATAGGGGCAAGCCGAAGGCGGCGCAACATGGCCCCCCGGGCACCCTTGACACGGGCCGGCGGGCCTTTTAGATTCCGACCCCGCCCACCCCTCCTCCAAGGACTTTCCAGACGGGAGCGACGATGCGGATCCCCACCTCCGAGGCACTCTTCACCCGGGCCCAACGGGTCCTCCCCGGCGGGGTGGACAGCCCGGTGCGGGCCTACCGCTCCGTGGGCGGGGTGCCGCCCTTCATCGCGCGGGCCGAGGGGGCGTACGTCTACGACGCCGACGGCAACCGCTACACGGACTACGTGGGCTCCTGGGGCCCGATGATCTTGGGCCACAACCCGCCCCGGGTGCGGGAGCGGCTGGCGGCGGCCCTGGCCGACGGCACCAGCTTCGGCGCCCCCACCGAGCTGGAGGTGCGGCTGGCCGAGGCCGTGATCGAGGCGGTGCCCTCCATCGGCATGGTGCGCTTCGTCAGCTCCGGCACCGAGGCCACCATGAGCGCCCTGCGCCTGGCCCGGGGCTACACCGGGCGGGACCTGATCCTCAAGTTCGAGGGGTGCTACCACGGCCACGCCGACGCGCTGCTGGTGAAGGCGGGCTCCGGTGCCGCCACCCTGGGGGTGCCCGACAGCGCGGGGGTGCCGGCCGACACCGCGCGGGGCACCCTCACCTGCCCCTACAACGACCTGGAGGCCACGGCGGCCCTGATGGCGGCCCACGGCGACCGGGTGGCGGCGGTGATCGTGGAGCCCGTGGCGGGCAACATGGGCCTGGTGCGGCCGCGGGAGGGCTTCCTGGAGGGCCTGAGGGCCCTGTGCGACGAGCACGGCGCCGCGCTCGTGTTCGACGAGGTGATGACCGGCTTCCGGGTGGCCTACGGCGGCTACCAATCCCTGTGCGGCGTGACCCCGGACCTGACCACGTTGGGGAAGGTCATCGGCGGCGGCCTGCCGGTGGGGGCCTTCGGGGGCCGCACCGAGATCATGGAGCGGCTCGCCCCCCTGGGGCCGGTCTACCAGGCCGGGACCCTGTCGGGGAACCCCCTGGCCATGACGGCGGGGCTCGCCACCCTGGAGGCCCTCAAGGAACCGGGCGTGTACCCGCGCCTGGAGTCCCTCGCCGACCGCCTGGCCCGGGGACTGAAGGACGCGGCCGAGGCGGCCGGGGTGCCGGTGTGGCTGGACCGGCAGGGCTCGATGGGGTGCATGTACTTCCAGGAGGGGCCGGTGGCCAGCTACGCGGACGCCGCGGCCTCCGACCTGGAGCGCTTCAAGCGCTACTTCCACGCCATGCTGGAGCGGGGGGTCTACCTGGCGCCGTCCCAGTTCGAGGCGGGCTTCGTTTCCCTGGCCCACACCGAGGCGGACATCGACGCCACGGTGGCCCGCGCCGCCGAGGTGCTCAAGGGGCTTTAAGGGCGCGCGCCCGCCGGGGCGCGGGCGGCGCCGGTCAGTCCCGCACCACCTTCAGGTTCTCGGTCGCCTGGGTGAGGGCGGTGATCGGGTCGAAGCGGTCGATCTCGTCCAGGTGGATCGGCTCGGCCGGGCGGGCCAGCAACTCCCGCACGAAGTTGGGCAGGGCGTAGGCCGCCCGGTGGGTCTCCCCGTTGTAGACCTTCAGGTCCGTCAGGCCGCGCTCGGCCACGCGCTTGTCCACCGTGTCCGGGTCCAGGCGCCGGGGGTCCAGGGTCTGGGAGGCGTTGAGGAACCCCCACAGGGTGCCGTAGAGGGGCACGTACTGGAGCAGGGGGTGCACCTGCCGGTAGGCCGCCCGCACGTTGGCCACCAGCTGGGCGAACATCTGCGGGCGGGTGACCGGGGTCTCGACGTGGTGGGCCTGGATGCCGTGCTCCCCGAGGAGCTCGGCCAGGGCCTGGTAGAACTCCACCGTATAGAGGGGGCGGCTGGGGCCGATGGGATCGGTCAGGTCCAGGATCACGGCGTCGAAGCGCTCGCCCCGCCCGGCGGCCTCGGTCACGTAGGCGAAGCCGTCGCCGATCTTCAGGTCCATGCGGGGGTCGTCGAAGGCGCCCCGGTGGATCTCCGCCAGGTGCTCGCGGGCGAAGGCGACCACGTCGGCGTCGATCTCCACCATCACCACCTGGCGCACGGTGTTGTGCTTGAGCACCTCCTCGGCCATGCCGCCGTCGCCGGCCCCCACCACCAGCACCCGCTCCGGGGCGGGGTGGGCGATCAGGGCCGGGTGCACCACCATCTCGTGGTAGTAGAACTCGTCCCCCACGGAGGTCTGGAACACGTTGTCGAGCCGGAGGGTCTTGCCGAACCCGGGCGCCTCGAACAGCTCGATCTTCTGGAACGGCGTGCGGCCCCGGTAGATGAGCCGCGAGGCGCGGATGAAGTGGCCGAAGTCGGGGGTGAGGGACTCGAGGAGAAAACCCTCGTCGCGGCTCACCGGACCACCTCGCGGACCCGTCGCTCGTCCGGGGCGAACAGCTCGATCAGGCGCTCGGCGAGGGAGCGGGCCTTGGCGGAGTTGTCGGAGGTGTAATTGCACACGTACACGTCCAGGGACACGAAACCGTGCTCCGGCCAGGTGTGGACCGACAGGTGGGACTCGGCCAGCACCACCGTCCCCGTCACCCCGCCGTCGCCCGGGAAGGCGTGGAACAACCGGCCGACGTCGAACAGCCCGGCCTCCCGCACGAAGGTCAGGCAGGTCTCCTCCAGGCGGGCCGCGTCGGTGAAGATCGACGTGACGGCGCACCCGTAGAGGTCGGCGATCACATGCAGCCCCGTCACGGCACCGTGGGTGCGCCCCGGTTGGGCGGGCAGAGAGGTCAACTGCATGGCAAAACCCCCAAGAGAGGCCGGGTCCAAACCGACTCGCGAAGCCGGGTCCACCCCGGCGGCTACACCCCCGTGCCGCCGGAAAAGCCAAAAAATATACTCGATCGAAAGGCGGGGTGCACGGAAAAATTCCACCCCCCGCCGGCGGGCCGCCGCGCCGCCCCGCCGGCGGGCCTTCGAGGGGCCGCGAAGGGGGCCCGTGGGCCGCTCCCGGCGGCGGCCCGCGCCCGCCCGGGGCGCGGCGCCGGGGGGCCGCGCGGGGGGGCGACGGGCGGGCACGGCGGGCGCCCCGCGCCGGGTCCGGTCCGGGGCCCGCCGCGGTAAAAACGGGCCGCCCTGAGAAGTGCTATTGACATCAACTAGATGCGCCGATATAGTCCGCCCCCGTACCACGCCCCGGTGGGCCGATTCGGGGGCGTGGCGGGCATGGCACGAGCTTGTGGGACGCCGACAGGGCACGCCGTTTGGAGCGTACCGATCGAGTTTTGAAGGGGCAGTTACGGGATTCCGCCCGCTTCGACCCAAACGTAGAACAAGGAGGACAGGGATGAGAAAGTCTACCGTTGCAGCCATTGCCGCTGCTTCGCTCCTCGGCTTTGGCGCAGTGGGCACCGCCATGGCCGACACGGAGGTCAGCGGCTTCGCGGACATCCAGTACAACGCCTTCGACACGGAAGCCGACGACGGCAACTTCCGGGCCTCGGGCGAGGTCGACATCATCCAGAAGGGCGACGGCCCGACGTTCCGCGCCGACCTGGACCTCATGGATGCCCTCAACACGTCGCCCCAGGTGGACATCCCGACCGGGACCGGCGGTCTGGGCGTGGACATCGAGCAGCTCTTCGTCGAGGTGCCCGTGATGGACATGGCCAGCGTCAAGGCGGGTATCTTCGACTCGCCGTTCGGCTTCGAGGGCCAGGACGCCACCGACTACAACTTCGCGGCCAACGGCCTGCTCTGGCAGTGGGTGCCGTCCGTGATCGTGGGCGGCATGGTGAACGTCGCCCCGACTGACATGCTGGACATCAACCTGGGCTACATCAACTCCCGCATCAACCCGCCGGGCGCCAGCGCGCTGGGTGACGTGGCCAACGACTTCGTGGCCACGGTCGGGGTGACCCCGATCGAGGGCGTGGGCGTCAACCTGGGCTACATCACCGACAACGGCCGGGTGGGCGCCACCCAGTCGTTCTTCGGCGACCAGTTCGACATCAACGCCACGGTGGACCTGGTGGAGAACCTGAGCGTGTCGGTGGACTACATGCTGGGTGACCCGGCCACGGGCACCGGGTTCTTCGACAACGGCTGGGGCGTCCACGCCGCGTACACCTGGATGGACATCACGGCGGCGGTGCGCTACGAGGGCGCGACGTTCGAGGGCACCGGCCCGGACCAGACCTGGATCTCGGGCTCGCTGTCCTACCCGCTGGGTGACATGACGACCGTGCGCCTCGACTTGACCGACATCAGCGTCGACACGGTCAACAACTCGACCACGGGCACGGTCCAGCTGGTTCACGCCTACTGATCCGGCTGCGATCGGCTTCGGCCCATCGGACGGCCCCGGGGGGACCCTCCCCCGGGGCCGTCGCTTTTTCCGGGCCCGCTCCGGGGGCGCCCGCGGGCGGGCCGCGACGTTGACAGATTCCGCCCTTTGGGCCATAAGTTTGGGTCTATGACCGGGGTCCGGCAGTGCCACTCGGCCTTCCGCCCGCTTCGGCGCGCGCTCCTGGCCCTCGCCCTCGTGGCCACCGCCGCCTGCAACGGCGGCAACTTCGCCCCCGACACCTTCGACGTCCTGGCCAGCACCGTGGGTGGCGGGGCCGGCCGGGCCTTCCACGCCGCCGTGAGCGGCCCCGACGGCGACGTGCACCTGGTGGGCGGCCAGGACGCCTCCGGCCTGCCCCTCAACGACGTCCTGTTCGCCGAGCGCTACCGCTGGAGCCTGCGGCTGTTCGTGGCCGAGCAGGCCTTCACCTCCGCCACCGGCCGGGTGGACCCCCTGGCGACCCTGTACGGCGGCGAGGTCCTGGCCCTCGGCGGCCAGGTGTCCGGCGCGACCGCCGGCGCGGGGCCCCCCGAGTACCTGCCCATGAGCTCCACCGCGGCCGCGGACGGGGAGCGCTACGACGTCTCCAACCAGGTCATGGGCGCCTTTGCCCTCACCGGCGGCGCCGCCAACGCCGCCCTGGTGCGGGACGGCTCGGGCGACCTGTTCCTGATCGGGGGGCGCGACGCCTCCAACAACCTGCTCGGCGAGATCCGGGTGTGGAACGCCAACACCCACGCCTTCGACGGCACCGGCACAAACCTGCTCACGGCCCGTGAGGGCTGCACCGCCACCCTGCTGAGCACCGGCGAGATCCTCATCGTCGGGGGCTGGAGCGCCGGCACGCCCCTCCAGTCGGCCGAGCTGTTCGACCCGACCCTGTCGACGATCACCGCCACCCCGGCGCCGGTCTGGCCCCGCGCCGAGCACACCGCGACCGCCAGCGCCGACGGGCGCAAGGTGCTGCTCTACGGCGGCTTCACGGCGGTCAACACGGTGGCGGGCACCGCCAACGCCGACGCGGCGGCCGAGGTCTACGACGTGACCACCGGCACCTTCTCCGCCGTGGTCACCCTGCCCGCGCCCACGCCCCGCGTCTACCACGCCGCCGTGCGCATGGGGAACGGCGACGTGCTGATCGTGGGCGGCGTGACCGACAACGCCGGGACCGTTTCCGACACCGCCCAGATCTACCGCTTCACCGGCAGCGGGTCGCTGCGGGACTCGGGCGACACCCTGGCGTTCCCCCGCTTCGGGCACACCGCCACCCTGCTGCCGGACGGCACGGTGCTGGTGGCGGGCGGTCTGTCGGGCCCCGGCAGCGCGGTGCCGGAGGCGGAGCGGTACTTCCCCGAGGTGCTCTAGGGGCCTGCCGGTGCCGCGCCCCGCCGCAGCCCCTCCCCCCCGCCCGTGACCCCCGCGTGAAGCGCCCCGCCCCCGCCCCCCGCCGCCCCCGGCGCTTCGCCCGGCTGCGCGCCTACCAGGCGTCGCCGGCCCAGATCATCATGGGCGGCGCCGGCACCATCATCCTGGTGGGCACGCTGCTGCTGGCCCTGCCCCAGGCGTCCGCCCACGGCGCCTCCATCGGCCTGGTGAACGCCCTGTTCACCGCCACCTCGGCGGTGTGCGTGACCGGCCTGGTGGTCCTGGACACACCCCACGACTTCTCCCTGTTCGGGCAGGGGGTGCTGCTGTTCCTGTTCCAGGTGGGGGGGCTGGGCTACATGACCGGCGCCACCTTCGTGGCCCTGATCCTGGGGCGGCGGGTGGGCCTGCGCAATCGGCTCATCCTGCGGGAGGCCATGGCCTCGCCCACCATGGAGGGGCTGATGCGGTTCGCCACCCTCACCGTCAAGGTGACCCTGGCGGTGGAGCTGGTCACCGCCCTGGTGCTCTCCTTGCGCTTCATGTCCGACATGGCCCCGGGACGGGCGGTCTGGTACGGGGTGTTCCACGCCGTCTCCGCGTTCAACAACGCCGGCTTCTCCCTCTTCTCCGACAGCCTGACGCGCTACCGCTACGACCTGTGGGTGGAGGTTCCGGTCACGGTCTCCATCGTGGTCGGCGGCCTGGGCTTCCTCGTGATGTCGGACCTGCTGCGCTGGCTGCGGCGCGAGGTGACGCGCCTGAGCGTCCACAGCCGCCTGACCCTGGTCGTGACCGCCGCCGTGGGGGTGTTCGGGACCTTCGCCACATTCCTGCTGGAGCACGGCGCCGGGCACTCGTTCCGCAACCTGTCGGTGGCGGAGGGCTTAAGGGTGGCCCTGTTCCAGTCCCTCGCGGCCCGCACCGCCGGCTTCGCCACGGTGGACGTGTCCCAGTTCGCGCCGGCCACGCTGCTCCTGTTCGTGATCCTGATGCTGGTGGGGGGCGGCTCGGGCTCCACCGCCGGGGGCATCAAGGTGACCACCTGCGGCGTGATCCTGGCCAGCCTCTGGAACACCCTCCGGGGCCGGGAGCAGGTGACCCTGTTCCACCGCCACATGCCCCAGGAGGTGGTGCAGAAGAGCTTCTTCCTGGCCTCGGTGGCCCTGTTCCTGGTGATCATCGTGACCTGGCTGCTGCTCACCATCGAGGGCACCCGCTTCATGCCCACCCTGTTCGAGGTCAGCTCGGCGGTCGCCACCGTGGGCCTGTCGGTGGGGGACGGCGGGGCGCGCAGCTTCTCCGCCGAGTTCGGCGACACCGGCAAGCTCCTCATCGTCCTGTGCATGTTCCTCGGGCGCCTGGGGCCCCTCACCATCGGCATCGCGGTCCTCACCACCGAGCGCCAGCAGCGCTACCGCCTGCCGGAGGAGAAGGTCCTGATCGGCTGAGGGCGCGGCCCTCCACGGTGGCCGCGCAGGGGACGCGGGAGCGGCCGGCGATGGGCGGCCACTGCGCGGTGTTGGGGCGGCGGCCGGTCCGGGTCGGGCGGGCGGAAGGGGGTCACGGACCCCGGCGGTGACCGCGCAGGGGCCACGGATATCGCCCGCGGCGGGCGGCCACTGCGCGGTGTTGGAGCGGCGGCCGGTCCGGGTCGGGCGGGCGCAAGGGGGTCACGGACCCCGATGGAGCCGGCGCGGCTGAGAAGCGCCGGGCGTCTGGTATCCTGGGACCCCCGAATAGCGGGGCCGGGGCGCGCGGCTGGCGGCCGCGCCGGATAGGGAGCGGGCAATGCGCACATTCGCGGTGATCGGCCTGGGGCGGTTCGGGACCGCCGTCGCCGAGACCCTGGTGGACCAGGGCCAGGAGGTCCTGGCGGTGGACAACAGCACGGAGAAGGTGGAGCGGCTCGGCGAGATCGTCACCCACTCCGTGCAGTGCGACGCCACCGACGAGAAGGCCCTCAAGGCGATCGGCCTGGAGAACGTCGACGTGGCCGTGGTCAGCGTGGGTGAGGACGTGGAGGCCAGCATCCTGATCGTCATGACGATCATGGACCTCGGGGTCACCGAGATCATCGCCAAGGCGGTCACGGCCAAGCAGGGCAAGGTGCTCGAGAAGCTGGGGGTCACCCGGGTGGTCTACCCGGAGCGGGAGGCGGCGGTGCGCCTGGCCCACAGCCTGGCCACCCCCAGCCAGCTGGAGCACCTCCAGCTCGCCAAGGGCTTCGGCTTCGTGGAGATGCCCCTGCCGTCCCGCTACGCCGGCATGCTGCTGCGGGAGACCATGATCCGCACCCACTACAACGTCAACGTGGTGGCCATCAAGCGCAAGGTCCCCGACACGGGGCTGCCCGGCGGCGGCGAGGAGGAGGTCAACTTCAACCCCTCCCCCGACGACCTGCTCAAGGAGGGCGACACCCTGCTGATGATCGGCCATGAGCGGGACCTCCAGCGCCTCCAGGAGTAAGCCCGGGTCGGCAAGGCCCGGTCCCGTCCTCGGCCTGACCGGCGGCATCGCGTCGGGCAAGTCCACCGTCTCGGCCATCCTGGCGGAGCTGGGGTGCCGGGTGATCTGCGCCGACAAGCTGGCGCGCGAGGTGGTGGAGCCCGGCACGCCGGGCCTGGCCGCCGTGGCGGCCCGCTTCGGCGACGACGCCCTGGGGCCCGACGGCCGCCTGGACCGGGCCCGCATGGCGAAGCGGGTGTTCGCCGACCCCGGCGCGCGGCGCGACCTGGAGGCCATCCTCCACCCCTTGATCCGCGAGGCGTTCGCCGCCGAAGTTCGGCGCATCCGCGCCGCCGCGCCCGGCGCCGTGATCGTCTACGACGCCCCCCTCCTCATCGAGGCGGGGGCCCAGCGGGCCGTGGACCTCGTCCTCGTGGTGGCGGTGGACGAGGCCGAGCAGGTGCGCCGGCTGGTGGCCCGCGACGGCCTGAGCGAGTCCCAGGCCCGGGCCCGCATCCGGGCCCAGATGCCCCTCGACGAACGCCTCCGGCACGCCGATGTGATCATTGACGGCACCCTCCCCCGGGAGCGGATCCGCGACCGGCTGAAGGAGGTCCTGGCCGGGCTGGCGCGCCCCTGAAGGGCCCCGGGGGCCGCAACCGAAGCCCCGGGCCTGATACAATGCGGCGCGGCCCCGCGCCCGGCGGGCCGGCGCCCTCGCCGGGCCCGGGACGGGACCCTCGGGGAACACGCAAGGGGAGACCATGCGTCAGAAACCGATCCGCAAGGCGGTGCTGCCCGCCGCCGGCCTGGGCACCCGCTTCCTGCCCGCCAGCAAGGCATCCCCCAAGGAGATGCTGCCCTTGGTGGACAAGCCCCTCATCCAATACGTGGTGGAGGAGGCGGTGGCCTGCGGCATCACCGACATCATCATCGTCACCGGCCGCGGCAAGCGCGCCATCGAGGACCACTTCGACGTCTCGTTCGAGCTGGAGTACGCCCTCAAGGACAAGGGCAAGGACGACATCCTGCGGGACGTGCGGGCCATCTCGGACATGGCCAACTTCTGGTACGTGCGCCAGCCCGAGGCCCGCGGCCTGGGCCACGCCGTCGCCTGCGCCCGCACCATGGTGGGGGACGAGCCCTTCGCCGTGCTGCTGGCCGACGACGTGATCCACGGACCCAAGACCGCCCTGGCCCAGATGATGGCGGTGTACGAGGAGTTCGGCACCAGCGTCATCGGCCTGCAGCGGGTGCCCGAGGCCGAGGTGGTCAACTACGGCGTCATCGCCTCGGAGCCCGTGCGCGACCGCCTGCACCGGGTCACGGACCTGGTGGAGAAGCCCAAGCCCGCCGACGCGCCGTCGAACCTCTCCGTGATCGGCCGCTACATCCTGGACCCGGCCATCTTCAAGGCCCTGGACGGCATCAGCGCCGGGGCCGGCGGCGAGCTCCAGCTCACCGACGCCCTCAAGGGCATGCTGCGGGGCCGGGTGATCCACGGCCTGGAGCTGGAGGGGCGGCGGTACGACGCGGGCAGCAAGCTGGGCTTCCTGATGGCCACCGTGGCCCTGGGGCTGGACTCCCCCGAGCTGGGGCCCGACTTCCGCGCGTTCCTGAAGGACCTGGACCTGTAACGCCCCCGGGGGATCCCCGGCGCAAGGAGCCCGCATGACCGACTTCCCCGACCAGGACCCGGCCGAGATCGACATCCCGCCGTTCCTGCCCCTGCTGCCGGTGCGGGACATCGTGGTGTTCCCCTACATGGTCCTGCCCCTGTTCGTGGGACGCCCGAAGTCCGTGGCCGCCATCGAGGCGGCCCTGGCCGGCAACCGCCTGCTGCTCCTGGCCACCCAGAAGGAGCTGGAGACCGAGGAGCCGGCCCCGGAAGAGATCTACGGCGTGGGCACCGTGGCGCTCATCATGCGCATGCTCAAGCTGCCGGACGGGCGCATCAAGGTCCTGGTGCAGGGGGTGGGCAAGGCCCGCATCACCGACTTCGAGCAGGAGCTGCCCTACCACCGGGTGACCGTGCAGGCCCTGGACGACCTGGTGGCGGACCCGGTGGACGTGGAGGTCCAGGCCCTGATCCGCAACGTCAACGAGCAGGTGGAGCGGATCGTCGGCTTCGGCAAGGTGATGGCCCCCGACATCCTGATGCTGCTGGAGAACATCACCGACCCCGGGCGCCTGGCGGACATGATCATCTCCAACCTGGGGCTCAAGACCGAGATCTCCCAGGAGATCCTGGAGACCCTCGACCCGGTGGCGCGCCTGACGCGGGTGCACGAGATCCTCACCACCGAGCTGTCGGTGCTCACCGTCCAGCACAAGATTCAGTCCGACGCCAAGAGCGAGATCGACAAGTCCCAGCGGGAGTACTTCCTGCGTGAGCAGCTCAAGTCGATCCGCCGGGAGCTGGGCGAGGAGGACGAGCGGGAGGAGGAGCTCGGCGAGCTGAAGAAGGCCATCGCCGCCGCCGGCATGCCCGAGAAGGTGGAGAAGGAGGCCAAGAAGCAGCTCTCCCGCCTGGAGCGCATGCACCCGGACTCGAGCGAGGCCTCCATCACCCGCACCTACCTGGACTGGATGGTGGAGCTGCCGTGGTCCGCATCCACCGAGGACCAGCTGGACCTCAAGCGCGCCAAGGCGATCCTGGACGAGGACCACTACGGCCTGGCCCGCATCAAGGACCGCATCCTCGAGTACCTGGCCGTCTGCCAGCTCAAGGAGGAGATGAAGGGGCCCATCGTCTGCTTCCTGGGCCCGCCGGGCGTGGGCAAGACCTCCCTGGGGCGCTCCATCGCCCGGGCCCTGGGGCGCAACTTCGTGCGGGTGGCCCTGGGGGGCATGCGGGACGAGGCCGAGATCCGGGGCCACCGGCGCACTTACGTGGGGGCCATGCCGGGCCGGATCGTCCAGTCCATCAAGAGCGCCGGCTCCAACAACCCGGTGTTCATGCTCGACGAGATCGACAAGCTGGGCTCCGACTTCCGCGGCGACCCCGCCTCGGCCCTGCTGGAGGTGCTCGACCCCGAGCAGAACGTCTCCTTCACCGACCACTACCTGGGGGTGCCCTTCGACCTGGGGTCGGTGATGTTCATCTGCACCTGCAACCAGATCGAGACGATCCCGAGCCCCCTGCGCGACCGGATGGAGATCATCGAGCTGTCGAGCTACACGGTGGAGGAGAAGGTCCAGATCGCGCGCCGCTACCTGCTTCCCAAGCAGCTCGAGGCCCACGGCCTGGGGGTGGAGCACATGACCCTCACCGACGACACCCTGGCGCGCATGGTCACCCGCTACACCCGCGAGGCGGGGGTGCGGGGCCTGGAGCGCGAGATCGCCCACATCTGCCGCAAGGTGGCCCGGGACACCGCCGAGGGCCGCACCCGGCGCCACCGGGTCTCGGCCCGCACCCTGGAGCGGTACCTGGGGGTGCCCCGCTACGCCAGCGAGCCCGAGGCCATGCGGGAGGACGAGGTGGGCTCCGCCACCGGCCTCGCCTGGACCCCGGTGGGGGGCGACCTGATCCACGTCGAGGCGACCCTGGTGGAGGGCAAGGGCCAGCTCCTGCTCACCGGCCAGCTGGGGGACGTGATGAAGGAGTCGGCCCAGGCGGCCTTCACCTGCGTGCGCTCCCGCCAGCAGGAGCTGGGCATCGACCCGCGCCTGTTCGCCGACAAGGACATCCACATCCACGTCCCCGCCGGCGCCATCCCCAAGGACGGGCCCAGCGCGGGGGTGACCATGGCCTGCGCCATCGCCTCGGTGTGCACCGGCGAGCCGTACCGGCGCGAGGTGGCCATGACCGGCGAGGTCACCCTGCGGGGCCGGGTGCTGCCGGTGGGCGGGGTGCGGGAGAAGGTGCTGGCGGCGCGCCGGGCGGGCATCCGCACCGTGGTGATGCCCCGGCCCAACGAGAAGGACCTGGCGGAGGTCCCGCGGGAGGTGCGGGGCAGCCTCACCTTCGTGTTCGCCGAGACCCTCGACGACGTGTTCGCGGTGGCCTTCGAGCACCTCAAGAGCAACGGGCCGGACGACGCCGCCGCCGACCCGGAGCGCGGGCGGCGGCCGCGGGGCGCGGTCAGCCGCACCCCGCCCCTGACCGTGTAGGCGGGCCGGACCCCCGGGGCCGGGACGGCGGCCTCCCCAGGACGGGATACGGAATCGGGCGTGGGCGCGGAGTTCGACTTCATTGCGCGGGTGCGCGCGCGGGCGGCCGCCGGCGCGGGCGGCGCCGTGCTGGGGATCGGGGACGACTGCGCCCTGTGGCGCCCCGGGCCCGGCATGGAGCAGGTGGTCACCACCGACCTGCTGCTGGAGGGGGTCCACTTCGACATGGCGTGGGGTCCCCTGGAAGACCTCCTGGAAGACCTGGGGGCCAAGGCCCTGGCCGTCAACCTGAGCGACATCGCCGCCATGGGCGCGGCGCCCCGCCTGGTCACCCTGGGTCTGGGGCTGCCGGGGCCGCCGGAGGCCTACTGGCCCCTGGCCGAGGGATTCCTCCAGGCGGCGGAGGCGGCCCGGGTGGCGGTGGTGGGGGGCGACACCTGCGCCACCCGGGGCGGGCTCGTGATCGCCGTGACGGCGGTGGGGGAGGTGCCGGCGGGCAGGGCCGTCACCCGCGCCGGGGCGCGGCCCGGGGACGACGTCTACGTGACCGGCACCGTGGGGGACGCGGCCGCCGGCCTGGCCCTCGTGAAGGGGGCCCGGCCGGACCTGGACGCGGCGGCGCGGGCGGCGCTGGCCGACCGCCTGCTGCGCCCCCAAGCCCGGGTGGCGGAGGGGCTTACGGTGCGCGAGGCGGGGGCCGCGAGCGCCATGATCGACGTGTCCGACGGCCTGGCCGCCGACCTGGGGCACATCCTGGAGGCGAGCGGCGTGGGCGCGGTGCTCGACGCCGACGCCCTTCCCCTGTCGGACGCCTTTGCGGCATACTGCACCGCCACCGCAACAGATCCGGCCGCCCTCGCCCTGGGCGGCGGCGAGGATTACGAGTTGGTGTTTACTGTGCCACCGGGGGGCCGGGCCGCGATCGAGCGGCTGCTCGCCGGGGGCCTCGCGGCGCGCCGGGTCGGCCGGATCGTGGCCGGCTCCGGCCTGGCGCTGCAACGGGAGGGGACGGCGCGCCCCGTCCCGACCCGGGGGTACGAGCATTTCGGATGAGCGGGTCGTCGCTCCGACAACGCCTGAAGGCCCTGTTGACCCTCGGGGAATCGCCCCGCAAGCTCAAGCTCGCGTTCGCGGTGGGGGTGTTCATCGCGTTCTGCCCCCTGGTGGGGCTGCACACCCTGCTGGCGGTTGCGGTGACCTGGCTGTTCCGCTTCAACCCGGTGGCCGTGATGGTGGGGGCGTTCCTCAACAACCCCTGGACCTTCGTGCCGATTTACGGCGGCGGCCTGTGGCTCGGCCTGGTGCTGTGGCCACCTGCCACGGAGCTGCCCCGCATCAGCTTCGTGGGCATCTCGTTCGTGGACTTCTTCGTCCAGCTGCGGCCCTACCTGGTGCCGTTCGTGGTGGGGACCTCGGCCGCCGGCCTGATGGCGGCGGTGGTGGCCTACTGGGTGATGCACCTGTTGATCGCGGCTTACCGCCGCACCCGCGTCAAGGCGACGGCGGAGTAGGGCGTCGGCCGCCCGTGGCGGGCGATTCCCGCGTCCCTTGGCGCAGACGCCGCGGAGGGCCGTGCCCTCAGGCGGCCAGGCCCTGGACCCAAGCCTCGGCGCCGAGCAGCCCGCCGGTCACCTCGTCCAGGGCGCGGGCCGCGCCGGGCAGGGCGTCGCGGGCCTTCTCCCGCTCCGCCTCGGCGACCTCGGCCGTGCCGTAGACGGCGCCCACCAGGATGAGCACGCCGGCCACCCGCTCCAGGAGCCGGCAGGCGAGCTGCCACTCGTCCCGGAACTCGGGCCGGGGGGTGGCGGAGCGGAGCTGCCCCACCAGCCCGACCACCCCTTGCACGAACCCCTCCAGGTGCCCGCCGCCGGCCTGCACGAAGGCGTGGGCCAGCTTGAGGATCTGGGGCACCGCGGCCCCGGCGCTGCGCGGGTTGCGCTGGAAGGCGCTCACCATCGCCTCGGCGGCCTGTTCCAGGCTCTCGTCCATGTGCCCGGTGCGGGCGGCGGCCTGGGCCAGGGCGAAGCGCGCCGCGATCCGCAGCTCCGGCTCCGAGGCACCCTCCTCGTAGAGGGCGAGGGCCTCGGTGAGCAGCTCGCGGGCGCCTTCCACGTCGTCCTCGGCCAGCAGGATCTGGCCCAGGTAGGTGGCGGAGTGGGCCGCGAAGGCCCGCTGCGGCAGGCGCCGCAGCAGCTCCAGGGCCTTCTCGAAGGCGGCCCGCGCCGGACCCCACTGGCCCAGGTTGAAGTGCAGCAGCCCCAGGTGATAGGCGGCGGTGCCCACGCCGGTGTCGCCCTCGACGGCGGCGTAGGCCTCCCCCGCGGCCGTGAAGCAGGCCGCGGCCTCCTCCTGGTGGCCCAGCTGGACGTGGAACAGGCCCGCGTAATCCGTGAGGGTGGCGGTCTCCACCTCGAGGCCGATGCGCTGGGCGGCCTCCAGGCTGGTGCGGGTCCACAGGAGCCCCTCGGAGAGCATGCGGCGGCTGTAGAACAGGTGGAACATCGCCAGGCCGTAGTCCACCACCAGGCGGGCCTCCTCGTCCTCGTCGACGTCGCTGGCCTGGTGCAGGCGGTCCACCGCCCCGTTGTAGGTGGCCCGCAGGTTGTCCCACTCCCGCACGATGAAGTACAGGGACGACTCGGAGTGCCCGGCGCGCAGCTGGGTGGCGCACTCCACCAGGGTCTGCTGCAGGTGGAAGGCGGCCTGGTCGGCCAGGCTCGCGCCGGTGCGCGGCCCCAGGACCTCGGCGGCCGCCGTCCGCGCCGCCGGGTGCAGGACATGCCGGTCGGCGTAGGTCTCCGTCAGGCCCGTGGCCTCCAGGAGCCCGGCCGGCGCCTCCCAGTCCTCGCCGAACACGGCGTAGAGGCTGTTGCCCAGGCCGCCGCCGGGCAGGGCCGCCAGCAGGCCCAGCAGCCGGCGGGCGGGCTCGTCCAGGTCGGCCACGGCCAGGGCCAGGCCGCGCCCCAGGGGGTCGTCCGGCAGGGCGGAAACCGCCCCGGCCGCCTCCGCCAGGCCCTCCGGCAGCACCGGCGTCCAGCGCGGCGGGCGGCACCAGCGGGCGGCCAGGCGGATGGCCAGGGGGTTGCCCCCCAGCCGGCCCAGGGCCTCGGCCAGGTCCGCGTCCCCCGGCTCGGGGCGGGCGCTCACGGTGGGGGGGAGGTGGTTCACGAAGGCCCGCTCCGCGTCCTCGGGCCCCAGGCCCTCCAGGCGGACGCCGTCCGGTCCCGGGACGTCGGCGCGGCAGACGATCAGGTGGTGGACGTGGGGGGCCTCGGCCAGGCGCTCCTCGATCACCTCGCGGATGCGCTCCGGGGCATGGGCCCGCACCCCGTCCATCTGGTCCCAGAGGAACAGGCACGGGGGGCCCGCGAACACCTGGGCGGGGGGCTTCGTCTCGTCGATGCTCAACGTGAAGACCAAGTCCCCGGTCAGGGTGACGATGCGCCCGGCGCCCTCCAGGGAGAGGTGGAAGATGCCGCCGGGGAACAGCCCCCCCTCCCGCGCCCGGTGGCCCAGGCAGCGCACCAGCTCGGTCTTGCCGATGCCGGCGGGACCCGTGAGCCAGGTGACCCGCTCGCGCCCCACGCGCTCGAGGAGGGCCCCGATCTCGGCCTCGCGGCCGACGAAGGCGCGGCTGGCTGGCAGCAGGTTGTGGGGGGTGGTGGCGGTCATGGGCCTGGCATCCTCTCGCGGGGTGGTGGGCCGGGGACAACTCCCCTATCGGAGCCGGCCCGCCGGGGCATGACGCCCGCCCCGGTCGGGCCCCCGGGCCCTTGTCCATCCGAAAACCGCCATGTTAGCATGCGGCGCGGGCGCCGCTCCCGCGGGCGCGGGCCGCGGGCCGGGGGAGTGCCTCCAGGCGCCTCCAATTGTGGGACATGAGGGAACGAGGTGGCGGAACTGAACATGACCGAGGCGTTTCGCGAGGGGTGCCGCAAGTTCGGCGTGACCGAGGAGATGCTGGCCTGGTCCATGCAACGCAGCGACATCCACCCCAAGGAGCTGCTCAGCATCGACACGACCACCTCCAGCCGCAACTTCCGGGTCTGCTACCTGAACCAGGCGGGGGACAGGAAATGGGTGCACCTGTTCCTGGTGCCTCCGCCCCGCGAGGCCGCCGGCTGACGGCCACCGCCCCGCCCTAGTTCCTCAGGCCCTGGAGGGGGGCGGGGATGCGCCCCCCCCGGGCCACCAGGACCGCCGCCGAGGCCGGGTTCACCGCCATCACCGGCGCCTCCCCCAGCAGGCCGCCGAACCGGGCCGTGTCGCCCACCCCCTTGCCCGGCACCGGGATCAGCCGCACCGCCGTGGTCTTGCCGTTGATCACCCCGATGGCGGCCTCGTCCGCCAGGATCGCCGACAGGGTTGCCGCCGGGGTGTCCCCGGGCACGGCCACCATGTCCAGCCCCACCGAGCAGACCGACGTCATGGCCTCCAGCTTGTCCAGGGAGAGGGCCCCCTCCCGGGCGGCGCGGCCCATCACGCGGTCCTCGCTCACCGGGATGAAGGCCCCCGACAGGCCGCCGACGTAGCTGGAGGCGAAGGCGCCGCCCTTCTTCACCGCGTCGTTGAGCAGGGCCAGGGCGGCGGTGGAGCCGTGGGTGCCCACCCGCTCCAGGCCCATGGTCTCCAGGATCTCCCCCACCGAGTCCCGCACCGTGTCCGTGGGGGCCAGGGACAGGTCCAGGATGCCGAAGCCCACCCCCAGGCGGCGGGACAGCTCGCGCCCGATCAGCTCCCCGGCGCGGGTGATCTGGAAGGCGGCGCGCTTGATCGTCTCTGCCACGACGCCCAAGTCGGCGCCGGGTACCTTCTCCAGCGCCCTTGCCACCACGCCGGGGCCGCTGATGCCCACGTTGACGGTGGCCTCGGGCTCCCCGGGGCCGTGGAAGGCCCCGGCCATGAAGGGGTTGTCCCCCACCGCGTTGGCGAAGCAGACCAGCTTGGCGCACGCCACGCCGTCCCGGTCGGCGGTGCGGGAGGCGGCCTCGACGATCACCCGCCCCATCGTCCCGATCACGTCCATGTTGATGCCGGCGTGGGTGGAGGCCACGTTCACGCTGGCACACACCCGCTCGGTGGCCGCCAGGGCCTCCGGCAGGGCGGCCAGGAACACCCCCTCGGCGTCGGTGGCGCCCTTTTCCACCAGGGCCGAGAAGCCCCCCAGGAAGTCCACCCCCACGTCCCGGGCGGCGGCGTCCAGGGCCCCGGCCAGGCGCACGAAGTCCTCCGGCGCCGGGGACGCCATCAGGTTGGCCACCGGCGTGACCGCCACCCGCGCGTTGACGATGGGGACGCCGAACTCCCGCGACAGCCGCCCGGCCTCCTCCTTCAGGCGCGCGGCCTTGCCCCGCACCCGCGCCGCCACCCGCTCGGCCACCCGGGCCGGGTCGTCGTGGGCGCAGGGCTGGAGGTTGAGCCCCAGGGTGACCGTGCGGATGTCCAGGTGGGCCTCCTGGACCATCGACAGGGTCTCGAAGATCTCGTGGATCGTGAGGGACACCCCGCCCTCAGACGCGGTGCATGGCGCGGAAGATGTCCTCGCGCTGGATGTGGACCTGCACCCCCAGCTCGCCGCCCAGCTCTTCCAGCCGGGCGCGCAGGGTGTCGAAGGGGGGGCCCTCGGGGTCCAGCTCGGCCACGGCCACCATCACGAACAGCTGGCCCCCCAGCACCGACTGGGAGATGTCCACCAGGTTGGCGCGGGCCTCGGCCAGCACGCCGGTCACCCGGGCCACGATGCCCACCCGGTCCACCCCCTGGACCGTGACCACCACCCGGTCCGCACCGCCGCCCGCACCGGTCCCTTTGCCGGCTTCGGGGGTCACCCGTCGAGCCCCCGGCGGGCCATCTCGATGGCCCGCACCGGTCCCAGGGCCTTGTGCTCGGTCTCGATGAACTCCCGCTCCGGGTCGGAGTCGGCCACGATGCCGGCGCCGGCCTGGAGGTAGGCCACGCCGTCCTTCACGACCACGGTGCGGATGTTGATCGCCATGTCGGAGCTGCCGTCGAAGGCGAAGTAGCCCACGGCGCCGCCGTACAGGCCGCGGGGGGCGGGCTCGAGCTCCTCGATGATCTGCATGGCGCGGATCTTGGGGGCGCCGGACAGGGTGCCGGCGGGAAAGCAGGCCACCAGCACGTCGAAGGCGTCCTGCCCCGGCCCCAGGTCACCGGCCACGTGGGAGACGATGTGCATCACGTGGGAGTAGCGCTCCACCACCATGAACTCGTCCACCGCCACGCTGCCGGTGCGGGCGACGCGGCCCACGTCGTTCCGCCCCAGGTCCACCAGCATCAGGTGCTCGGCGCACTCCTTGGGGTCGCCCTTCAGCTCCGCCTCCAGGGCCCGGTCCTGCTCCGGGGTGCGGCCGCGGGGGCGGGTGCCGGCGATGGGGCGCACCTCCACCCGGCCGTCCCGGGTGCGCACCAGCAGCTCGGGGGAGGCCCCCACCACGTAGGTGTCGTCCAGGCGCAGGTAGTACATGTAGGGCGACGGGTTGATGCGGCGCAGGGCCCGGTACAGGTCCAACGGCTCGGACCCCAGGGGGGTGGCGAAGCGCTGGGAGAGCACCACCTGGAAGATGTCGCCGGCCCGGATGTACTCCTTGGCCCGCTCCACCATTTCGTGGAACCGTTCCCGGGTCACGTTGGAGGCGGGCCGCACCTCGGCCGGGGGCGTGGCGCGCCGCGCCGGGGGGGCCAGGGGGGCGCGCAGGGTGGCGACGGTCTTGTCGATGGTGGCCACGGCTTCGTCGTAGGCCGCCCGCAGGTCGCGCCCGTCCGTGTGGACGTTCACCACCACCTGGATCACCTGGCGGGCGGCGTCGAACACCACCATGCGGTCCGTGAGCACGAAGCGGAAGTCGTCCAGGCCCAGGCCCGGGGCGTCGGGCCGGTCGGGTTGCACTGGCACGGCGTCGAAGAAGCGCACCATGTCGTAGCCCACGTACCCCACCGCGCCCCCGGCGAAGGGGGGCAGGTCCGGTACGGCCACGGCCTTGTACTGCGCGAGGTAGTCGCGCACCGCCAGCAGGGGGTTGCCGGCATGGGGCAGCGGGCGCTCGCGGCCGTTCTCCGTCACGGTGACCTCGCCGCCCCGGCCCCGGATCACCACCCGGGGATCGGCCCCCAAAAAAGAGTAGCGGGCCCACTTCTCCCCCCCCTCCACGCTCTCCAGCAGGAAGGCGTGGGAGCCCGCGTCCAGCTTCAGGAAGGCCGAGACGGGGGTGTCCAGGTCGGCCATGATCTCCCGGAACACGGGGATCAGGTTGCCGTGGGCGGCCAGCTCCGTAAAGCCGTCGAAGTCGGGGGTGTGGGCCGGCACGAAAGGTCCCGTCAGACGAGGGACCGCACGGCGTCCAGCACGGCCTGGGCGTGGCCGTCCACCTTGACCTTGGGCCAGGCGTTCGCGATCCGGCCTCGGGCGTCGATCAGGAAGGTGGCCCGGGTGATGCCCATGTAGGTGCGGCCGTAGTTCTTCTTCTCGCCCCACACCCCGTAGGCCTCGGCCGCGGCGTGCTCGGGGTCGGCCAGCAGGGGGAAGGTCAGGCCGTACTTCTCGGTGAACTTGGCGTGGGAGGCCAGGCTGTCGCCGCTCACCCCCAGGACCACGGCGCCGGTGTCGGTGAAGGCCTTCGTCATGTCGCGGAAGTCGCAGGCCTCGCGGGTGCAGCCGGGGGTGTCGTCCTTGGGGTAGAAGTAGAGCACCACGGGCTTGCCCTTCAGGGACGCCAGGGAGACCCGCCCGCCGGTGGACGCCTCCAGGTCGAAGGGGGGGGCGGGGTCGCCGGCCTTCGGCATGCTGCTCATGGGATTCCTCCGTGCGGGTTCGGGTTCGGTCGGGGCGGGCCGGGGCGCGCCCCGGGTCCGGATTATAGGCCCGCCCCGCGAGGGCGGCAATTTGGCGGGGGCGGCGCCGGGCCGTCCGGGAGGCGTCAGGCGAGGACGCGGCCTTGAGGCTCGGTGTCCACCCACACGGTCTTGCCGCAGACGCACACGAAACGGGCCTCCGGGTCGTCGAACACCCTCAGGTGGGCCGCCAGCAGGCCCTCGGGGCCGGTGTGGGTGTCGCCGTAGCGCTCCCGCTCCTCGGCGAACACCGCCGCCTGGAGATGCTCCACGGCCTCGGAGGCCTTGGCCCCGGCGAAGTACTCCCGCAGGATCGGGTCGTCCATCTCGGCCAGCTTGCCGGCGTTGCGGCGCACCAGCAGCTTGATGGCGTGGGACGAGGCCGAGGCGAAGGCGCCGGCCCGGATGCAGACCCGGCGGCCGGGGCCCGGCTCGGCCGCCCAGCGCTCGATGGCGGCCTTGGAGTGGGCCATGGCGCCGTACGTGACCAGCTGGTGGGCCAGGTTGAAGAAGGTGGAGTAGGCCACCACCATCCCCACGTCGAAGCGGTCCTCCAGGCGCGGGATCGGGTCGAAGGACACCCGGTCGGAGGCGGCGATCTGCTCCGGGGTGGCGCGGCCGGCGGGGAAGCCCACCTCGCCCATGGCGGTGGCGTAGAACAGCCCGGCGTAGGCCCGCCCCGAGGCGGACTCGATGGCGTCCCAGGTCTCCGGCAGGGTGATGTCGCCGAAGAGCACCGTGTCGGCCCCGTCGACGGCGATCTCCTCGAACCTGCGGCCGAACCACAGGGCCGTCACGTGGGCGTCCGCGCCGAAGCGCTGCCGCACCGCACCGATCGCCGCCTGTCCGGCCACGCCGGTGCCGCCGATCACAAGAAACCGTTCCATGCGCCGGATCCGTTCCTCCCGCCGTTCGTTACGCACCCGCGCCGCCCGCCTCCCCCGAGGGCCCGGCGGCGCCCGCCGACCTGTCGATCCACGCAGAAGCTTAAGAGAAACGGGCCCGCGAAGCCAAGCCCGGCGCCTCCAGGGCGCCCTTGTGCCCACGGCCGCGTGGTGCCTAGAATGGACCCTCCATGCAGCTCCCGCACCTGGACCTGGCCAACCCCGACGACGTGTTCGGGCTGAGCATCCTCGCCTTCTTCGTTCTGGCGGTGGTGGCCTTCTTCTTCATCGCCTACAAGTTCATGACCGTGCAGGGCGAGAAGGTCAAGCGCGGCGAGCGGGTCATGATGTGGTCGGCGCTGGTGGGGGTGGTGCTGGTCCTGGGCTACGCGGTGCTGGCCTTCCTGTTCAAGATCATCATTTGAGGGGGGACCCGGTGGGCTGGGGGGAGCGGGCCCGGCGTTTCTGGTCCGGCCTGAAGCAGGGGGAGCGGGTCCTCTTCTTCATGGTCGGGGTCCTGCTGGTGTTCGGCTTCGTGTTCTGGCTGCTGGCCATCACCGACACGATCGACGTGCTCAGGGTGCGCGACGTGTACGAGGGCAGCCCCGAGGCCGACAAGGGCCTGGACCTGGTGCGGGACCACGGCTGCCGCAACTGCCACAACGTGCTCAACATCGGCGAGTGGGGCCTGGGGCCCAGCCTGGACGGCGTCGGCACCCGGCGCACCTACCAGTGGCTCCGGGCCTACCTGGAGGACCCGGCCCGGCAGATGAACGGCAAGACCCTCCACAACGGCACCTACGGCCCCGACTTCTCCGAGTTCAGCGAGCGGGAGAAGGACCTGATCGCCACCTTCCTGTTCGCCCAGAAGTCCATGCCGGGCTCCGCCAACTACGGCGCCCCGCCCCAGTAGCGGGGCCCCCGCGTCCGCGTGCCGTTGACCGGAGCGGGGCGCCCCCCGTATTGTGGATAAGTCGGCCTCTTCAGGCCGCCCGGGACCCTGTTGAGACCCCTGTCGGAGCCCCTGTGGAAGCCCCTCTGGAGATCATCGTCAACGGCACCCCCCGGGCCGCCCGGCCGGGCGCCACCGTGGCCTCGCTGCTCGAGGAGCTGGCGGTGCAGCCGGAGCGGGTGGCGGTGGAGCGCAACCTGGACATCATCCCCCGGGAGCGGTTCGGCGACACGGCCCTGGCGCCAGGGGATCGGATCGAGATCATCCAGTTCGTGGGCGGCGGCCAGGGGCCCCGAGCCCGCGAGGAGCCAGCGACATGACGACGGACGCACTGACCATCGGCGGCATCGCCATCCGCTCCCGGCTCTGGGTCGGGACAGGCAAGTACAAGGACTTCGACGAGACCCGCGCGGCCATCGAGGCCTCCGGGGCCGACGTGGTCACGGTGGCGGTGCGGCGCGTGAACGTGACCGATCCGAACCAGGAGAACCTGCTCGACTACCTGGACCCCAAGGTCTACAAGATCCTGCCCAACACCGCCGGCTGCCACACGGCGGCCGAGGCCATCCGCACCGCCCGCCTGGCCCGCGCCGCCGGCGTGTCCGACATGGTCAAGCTGGAGGTGATCGGCGACAAGAAGACCCTGTTCCCGGACAACGAGGCCACCCTGGAGGCGGCCAAGGTGCTGGTGGCGGAGGGCTTCGTCGTGCTGCCGTACATGACCGACGACCCGATCATGGCGAAAAAATTTGAGGACGCCGGCTGCGCCGCCGTGATGCCCCTGGCGGCGCCCATCGGCTCCGGCCTGGGGGTCTGCAACCCCTACACGATCCGCCTGATCCAGGAGGCCGTGTCCGTGCCCGTGGTGGTGGACGCAGGGGTGGGCACCGCCTCCGACGTGGCGGTGGCCATGGAGATGGGGGTGGACGCCGTGCTGCTCAACACCGCCATCGCCGGGGCCCGGGACCCGGTGCGCATGGCCCGGGCCATGGGCCACGCCGTGATCGCGGGGCGGGAGGCGTACCTGGCCGGGCGCATCCCCAAGAAGCTCCACGCCACCGCCAGCTCGCCCCTGGAGGGCATGGTGGCGGCGGCCGGCTAGGGCCCCCCGCGGCCCCGTCCCTCCGCGCGGCGTGACGCCCCTCCCGCGCCTGTACCTCATCACCGACCGCCGGCGGGTGCCGGACGGCGACCTGCCGGGGGCCGTGGAGAGCGCCCTGGCCGCCGGAGCGCGCCTGGTGCAGCTGCGGGAGAAGGACCTGTCGGGGCGCGCCCTGTGCGCCCTGGCCCGGGCCCTCAAGGCCCGCACCGACCGGGCCGGGGCGGCCCTGCTGATCAACGACCGGGCCGACGTGGCCCTGGCCGTGGGGGCCGCCGGCGTCCACCTGACCAGCGCCGATCCGCCGGTGGCGGAGGTGCGGCAGTTGCTGGGGCCGAAGGCCCGGATCGGCGTCTCCACCCACGCCGTGGCCGAGGCGGTGGCGGCGGGGCGGGCCGGGGCCGACTTCGTGACCTTCGGGCCGGTGTTCGACACCCCCTCCAAGCGCGATATGGGGGCGCCGGTGGGCACCGAGGCCCTGGCGGAGGCGGCGCGGGCGGCCGGGGTGCCCGTGTTCGGGCTGGGGGGCGTCGATGTGGCGCGGGCGGCCCGGGTGGCGGCCACCGGGTGCCACGGCGTGGCGGTGATCTCGGCGGTCCTGGCGGCCGCCGACCCGGGGGCGGCCACGGCCGCCCTGCTGGGGGCGCTCGAGGCCGCCCGGCGGACCCCGCGAGGGGCCTGAGAGCCGCGCCCGGCGGGCCGTTCGGGGCATTTGACCGAATTTCCCAAGCCTCGTATGCTTGAACACGGCAGGGATGCCGAGCGCGAACTCCGGGCGTGACCGTCGGGCGTCCCGAGGGGCGAGAAGGAGGATCCATGGGCAACACGCGGCACCGCAACGACGACGAGGGCCGGGAGAAGTCCAAGCCCTCCGCCGGCGGGACCGAGTCCGCCGACGCCACCGAGTACGAGCGGGAGATCAAGAAGCTGCGCCTCCAGCTCCAGTCGATGGAGGCGGAGTTGTGCCACCTCTTCCCGGTGCGCAACCAGCTCGACCAGGCCTACCACCAGAACCAGAAGCTGGCGACCATCCTGGCGGAGTCCCGCGCCCAGATCGAGGCCCTCAAGGAGGAGGTGGAGAAGCTCTCCCTGCCCCCCAACCCCTACGGGTTCTTCTCGTCGGCCAACGACGACGGCACGGTCAACGTGTACGTCAGCGGCCGCAAGATGAAGGTCCACGTCCACCCCGACATCGCCATCGAGCAGCTCCAGCTGGGCCAGGAGCTGGTCCTCAACGAGGCCTACAACGTGGTGGAGGTGAAGGGCTTCCAGGTCCAGGGCGAGGTGGTCTGGATCAAGGAGCTCCTCGACGACGGCCGCGCCATCGTCAGCCTGCACGCCGACGAGGAGCGCGTGGTGCGCCTGACCGAACGGCTCAAGAGCTCCGAGCCCCGGGTGGGGGACCACGCCCTGCTGGACACCCGCTCCGGCTACCTGCTGGAAAAGCTCCCCAAGTGCGAGGCCGAGGAGCTGGTGATCGAGGAGGTCCCGGACGTGGACTACGCCCGGATCGGCGGCCTCTCGGTCCAGATCGAGGAGATCCGCGACGCGGTGGAGCTGCCGTTCCTCTACCCCGAGCTGTTCCGCGAGCACCGCCTGTCGCCCCCCAAGGGCATCCTGCTCTATGGCCCCCCGGGCTGCGGCAAGACCCTCATCGCCAAGGCCGTGGCCCACGCCATCGCCGAGAAGGTGGGGCAGAAGCACGGCAACGTGGGCGACAAGCAGCTGCGCAGCTTCTTCCTGCACATCAAGGGGCCGGAGCTGCTCAACAAGTACGTGGGCGAGAGCGAGCGCAAGATCCGCGAGATCTTCCAGAAGGCCAAGGAGAAGGCCGACAAGGGGGTCCCCGTGATCATCTTCTTCGACGAGATGGACTCCCTGTTCCGCACCCGCGGGGCCGGCATCTCGTCGGACATCGAGTCCACGATCGTGCCCCAGTTCCTGGCCGAGATCGACGGCGTGGAGCGGCTCACCAACGTGATCGTGATCGGCGCCACCAACCGCCAGGACCTGATCGACCCGGCCGTGCTGCGCCCCGGCCGCCTGGACGTCAAGATCCGCGTGGACCGGCCGAACGAGTCCGCGGCGCGGGAGATCTTCGCCAAGTACCTCACCGCCGACCTGCCCCTGCACCGGGAAGAGTTCGAGCGCGAGGACGAGCCCGCCGAGAGCGCCGTGCGCCGGGTTATCGACCAGGTGGTCGACGAGATGTACGCCACCAGCCAGGAGAACCGCTTCCTGGAGGTCACCTACGCCAGCGGCGAGCGGGAGATCTGCTACTTCAAGGACTTCGCCAGCGGCGCCATGATCGAGGGCATCGTCTCCCGGGCCAAGAAGTACGCGATCAAGCGGGCCATCGACTCGGGCGAGAAGGGCATCCGCCTGGACGACCTGCGCCACGCCATTCGCCAGGAGTACCAGGAGAACGAGGACCTGCCCAACAACACCAACCCCGACGACTGGGCCAAGATCGCGGGGCGCAAGGGGGAGCGGATCGTCAACATCCGGACCATCGCGACCGACGGCAAGGACGGCAAGGAGATCACCCCCGTCTCGGCCGGGCACTACCTGTAGGCGCGGCCGGCCGCGCGCGTCCTGGCCATGCCCCAGCGCCCTTTCGTCATGGGCAGCGAGACCGAGTTCGGGATCGCCTGCCTCGACCCCCGGGAGCAGAACCACATCACCAACTCCCTGCGGCTGGTGGGCCTGTGCCCCGACCTGCCGTCGCCGGACTGCCTGTGGGACTACGAGGGGGAGAACCCCCTGCTGGACGTCTTCGGCCACACCGCCGAGGGGGAGCGGGAGGACCCGGACCCCTACGCCAACCGGGCCCTGAACAAGCCCCTGGTCAACGGCGGCCGCCTGTACGTGGACGGCGCCCACCCGGAGTACTCCACCCCCGAGGTCACCGACCCCAAGGAGCTGGTGCGCTTCGAGACCGCCGGCGAGCGCATCGTGGACGCCTGCCGCCGCACGGCGGAGCAGGGCGGCGGGCCCCGCTACGTGCTCTACAAGAACAACTCGGACGGCAAGGGCAACAGCTACGGCTACCACGAGAACTACTCGGTGCCGCGCCGGGTGCCGGTGCAGCGCCTGGTGGAGGGCCTGATGCCGTTCCTGGTCACCCGCATGATCTTCTGCGGGGCGGGCAAGGTGGGAGCCGAGAACGGGCGCCCGGGGGCGCCGTACCAGATCTCCCAGCGGGCCGACTTCTTCGAGGCCCTGGTGGAGCTCAACACCATGGTCCGGCGGCCCCTGTTCAACACCCGCGACGAGCCCCACGCCGACCCCGCCGCCTGGATGCGGCTGCACGTGATCCCGGCCGACTCCAACATGGCCCAGGTGTCCACCTTCCTCAAGGCCGGCACCATGGCCCTGGTGCTGCGCCTGATCGAGGACGAGGCCGTGGGGGAGCCGCCGCGCCTGAAGGCCCCCCTGCAGGCCCTTTCCGCCGTGTCGCGGGACCTGACCCTGGGGCCCAACGTGGAGGTGGAGGGCGGGGCCGCCCTCACCCCGGTCCAGGTGCAGCGGCACTACCTGGAGCGGGTCAAGGCCCACTTCGCCGTGCAGGACCTTCCCGGCAGCTTCCCCGAGGTGGTGCGCCGCTGGGAGGCGGTGCTCGACGCCCTGGAGCGGGACCCCATGTCCCTGGAGCGGGAGCTGGACTGGGTGATCAAGTACCGCATGATCGAGACCTACCTGCGCCACAAGGGCCTGGACTGGGACTCCCCCCGCACCCGGGCCATGGACCTCCAGTACCACGATCTCGACCCCGCCAAGGGGCTGTACCATACCCTCGGGGCCCGGGGCCTGGTGGAGGAGCTGGTGGACGAGCCGGCGGTGGCCGAGGCGGTGCGCGGCGCCCCCGAGGACACCCGGGCCTGGTTCCGGGGCCAGTGTCTTGCCCGGTTCGGCAAAGCGGTATACGGTGTAAGCTGGAGTTCGGTGCTCCTGACCACCGCGGACGGGATCCGCCGGATCCCGACCCTGAACCCGCTCCGGGGCACGCGGGCCATCACGGCCCCGCTGTTCGAAGGGTGCGACGACCCGGAGGCGCTGGTGGCCCGCCTGGAGGCGGGCGGCTAGGGAGCGCCGGGCCCCGGCCGGCCCCCCGGGCCGGCTCCGATCCCCGAGGGGTGTTTCACCACAAGAGGGTGGACCGATGGCACAGAAGAAGACGACCCGGACCGCGCCGCCCGCCCGGGAGGCCGAGCAGGAGACCAAGACCGACAAGGAGAAGAGCTCGGTCACCGAGAAGGGCAAGGAGCTGGCCGAGGACCTCGACAAGCTCATGGACGAGATCGACGACGTGCTGGAGAAGAACGCCGAGGAGTTCGTGAAGAACTACGTGCAGAAGGGAGGCCAGTGAAGCACGACCCCTTTGCCCCCGGATTCGGATCGAGCTTTTACGACTACCTGGCGGCGACGCGCCCCGAGCTGCTGCCCGCCGCCACCTCCCTCCCCCCGGGCGCCGGGCCGCCCCAAGTCCCCCACGGCACCACGGTGCTGGCCCTGCGCTTCAGCGACGGGGTGGTGGTGGCCGGCGACCGCATGGCCTCGGACGGCTACCAGGTCTCCAGCCGCCGCATCGACAAGGTGATCCCCACCGACGCCTACTCCGCCATGGCCATCTCGGGGGCCGTGGGGCCGTGCCTGGAGATGGCCAAGCTGTTCGCCACCGAGCTGGAGTTCTACGAGAAGATCGAGGGCCGCACCCTGTCCCTGTCGGGCAAGGCCAACAAGCTGGGGCAGATGGTGCGCGGCAACCTGCCCCTGGCCCTGCAGGGCCTGGCGGTGATCCCCCTGTTCGCGGGCTACGACCTGGAGCGGCGCACCGGCCGGGTGTTCAAGTACGACGTGGCCGGCGGCCGCACCGAGGAGACCGACTACGTGGCCGCCGGCTCCGGCTCCGGCCAGGCCCGGGGCGCCCTCAAGAAGCGCTTCCGCGACGGCATGGACGAGGAGGCGTCGGTGCGGATGGCCCTGGAGGCCCTCAAGGACGCCGCCGACGAGGACCTGGGCACGGGCGGCGCCGACCCGGTCCGGGGCATCTATCCCACCGTGCTGGTCATCACCGCCGAGGGCACGCGGGAGGTGCCCGAGAACCAGGTGAGCGCGCTGCACCAGGCGCTCGGCGCCAGCGAGGAGTGACGGCCATGGCGATGCCCTATTACGTCTCGCCCGAGCAGCTGATGCGCGACAAGGCGGAGTTCGCCAAGAAGGGCGTGGGCCGCGCCCGCGCCATCGTCGCCATCCGGGCCGAGGAGGGGATCCTGCTGGTGGCCCACAACCCGGGGGCGTCCCTCAACAAGCTGTCCGAGGTGTACGACCGCATCGGATTCGCCGGCGCCGGCCAGTACAGCGAGTTCGAGGCCCTGCGCAAGTCCGGCGTGCGGCACGCCGACCTGACCGGCTACGCCTACAGCCGCGAGGACGTTACCGCCCGGGGCCTGGCCAACGGCTACTCCCAGATGCTCGGGCAGATCTTCGCCCACGAGATGAAGCCCATGGAGGTGGAGCTGCTGGTGGCCCAGGTGGGCCCGGACACGGCCGCCGACGAGATCTACCGCATCTCCTTCGACGGCTCCATCGCGGCCGAGGGCCAGTTCGCGGTGGTGGGGGGCGACGCCGACCGGGTGACCGCCTCCCTGGACCGCCACGTCACGGGGGTGGCGGGGCTGGCCGCCTCCCTGGCCCTGTGCAAGCAGGCCCTGGAGGACGGCGGCAACGGGACCCTGAGCGCGGCCGACCTGGAGGTGGCCCTCATCGACCGGAGCGCCAAGGGTCGCGCCTTCCGGCGCCTGGGCACCCCCCGAGTGGAAGCCCTGCTCGCGGGCTGACCGCCATGCGGCGGCGCATCCTGGGCCTGGAGACCGAGTACGGCCTCACCTTCTACCCCAGCGGCAAGAGCTACCTGCCGATGGAGAAGGTCATCGGCTACCTGTTCGAGGAGGTGATCCCCACCGGGTGGCCCTCCAACGCCTTCCTGGTCAACGGCGCCCGCTTCTACCAGGACACCGGCTGCCACCCCGAGTACGCCACCCCCGAGTGCGCCACCTTCAAGAGCCTGGTGGCCCACGACAAGGCCGGCGAGCGCCTGCTGGAGTCGCGCCTGGGGCCGGCCCAGGCCAAGCTGGCCGACGAGGGCTTCGTGGGCCGGCTCTACGCCTACAAGAACAACACCGACTCGATGGGCAACACCTACGGCTGCCACGAGAACTACCTCGTCGAGCGCCACCTGGACTTCTGGCGCCTGGCCGAGCAGCTGATCCCGTTCTTCGTCACCCGCCAGATCTACGGCGGGGCGGGCAAGGTGTTCAAGGTGTCGGGCCAGACCCGCTTCTCGTTGTCCCAGCGGGCCACCCACATCCACGAGGCGTCCTCCTCGTCCACCACCTCGTCCCGCAGCATCATCAACACCCGCGACGAGCCCCACGCCGACGCCGAGCGCTTCCGCCGCCTGCACATCATCGTGGGGGACTCCAACATGTCGGAGTTCGCCACCTACCTCAAGGTGGGGGTCACGGCGGTGCTGCTGTCGGCGCTGGAGGAGGGGGCGTCGTTCCCGGACCTGACCCTGGAGGACCCGGTGGACTCCCTGCGCCAGGTCTCGATGGACCTGCGCCTGCGCACCCCCCTGAAGCTGGCCGGCGGCCGGGAGAAGACCGCCCTGGAGGTCCAGTGGGCCTACCTGGAGGGGGCCGAGCGCCACTTCGCCGACCTCTCCCAGGGCTCGTTCCGCAACGTCCTGGTGCACTGGCGCGAGATGCTCGAGGGGCTCGAGTCGGACCCCTCCTCCCTGGCCGGGCGGGTGGACTGGATCGCCAAGTGGGAGCTGATGCAGGCCTTCATGCGGCGCGCCGGAGCGGGGCTGGACGACCCCCGCATCGCCATGATGGACCTGCAGTACCACGACGTGGACCGGAACCGGGGCCTGTACTACCTGCTGGAGCGCGACCGCAAGATGGTGCGGGTCACCAGCGACGCGGCGGTGGCCCACGCCATGGACCACCCGCCCCCCGACACCCGAGCCCGCATCCGGGGCCAGTTCATCCGCTTCGCCAAGGAGGCCAACCGCCCCTACAGCGTGGACTGGACCTACCTGAAGCTGTCGGGCTACTTCGAGGAGACGATCCTCTGCACCGACCCGTTCGTCAGCTACGACCCCCGGGTCGAGGAGCTCGTCACCACCGCCTCCGGGGACCTCTACGAGATCTGACCGGGGCGGCGCACGCTCTTTCAGCGAATTCCCGCCTGCTCCTGCAAGCCGCGGACGTAGGCGATGATGGCCGTCACCTCGGCGTTGGTGACGCCCCCCACCCGGGGCATGTCGCCGAAGCGCCAGTGGTGGGCCCGCACCCCCTGGGCCACGGCCCGGTAGAAGGACGCGTCCGGGTGGTGGCCGGGGCGGTAGATCGGGTCCACCAGGGGCGGCCCCTGGGGGGTGCCGCGGGCGCTGGCGCCGTGGCAGCGGGCGCAGTGGGTGTTGAACAGGGCGGCCCCGTCCAGGGGCGCGCCGGCGGGGCGGGGCGGGGCCGCGTCGGGCCCGGGGGGCGCGTCGGCCTTGCTGCACGCCGCCAGCCCCAGGGCCAGCCCCAAGGCCACACCCGCCGCCACGGCCCCCGGCCGGACGGGGCGGGCTGCCGGCGGCGCGGCCGCTTGCGAATGGCCGCGCGGCTCCTTAAGATGGGGCCGGTTCAAACGCCCCGCACCATGTCGTCGAAAAAGTCCCCCGAGCAGCGCAGGCGCGAGCAGCTCCGCGCCCTGATCCTCTTCGTCCTGGCGACGGCGCTGTTCGTCTTCGCCGTGATCAACTTCATCCGTATCGAGGGATGAGGTACCCGGTTCACGTCGTGCTCCTGGGGCTCTGGCTGGCCGGGATCGTGGGCACGTCCATCTACGACGACCTGATCTACCCGATCGACGACGGGATGATCTCCATCGGCATCGTCTTCCTGTTCGTCCTCACGCTCCTGGACCTGGTGCGGCGGGCCCGCCGGGACGAGGTGCGGCGCAAGGCCCGGCCGGGGCCGCCCGGAGGCGCCTGAAGGGCTACTCGCCGGAGGCGAAGTCCTCGGGCTTGAGGTTCTCGAGCCACTTCTCGATCTCGACCGCCTGTTCGCGGTCGCCCTGGCTTTTCTCCATCACCTTGGTGTCCACGAACACCGGGCAGTCGGCCCGAAGGGCCAGGGCGATGGCGTCGCTGGGGCGGGAGTCCACGGTCACCTCGGCGTCGCCCCGCAGCAGGTGGACCTTGGCGTAGAAGGTGTTCTCGTGCAGGTCGTTGATCACCACGCTCAGGGTGCGGGCCCCGAGGGTGTCGATGACGCTGTGGAGCAGGTCGTGGGTCATGGGGCGCGGGGGGGTCACGTCCTCCATGGCCAGGCCGATGGCGTTGGCCTCGGCCTTGCCCACCCAGATGGGCAGCAAGTCGCTGTTCTCCTCGTCCCGGAGGAGCACCACGTAAGCCTGGTTGTAAGGGTCCACCATCAGGCCCTGGACATTTACCTGCACGATCGACACGGCCGTCACCTCCGGTTCGCCGAAGTCCGTCGGGGGGGCGGCGGTTCGGGTCCCGCGGGCGCCCCCCGGGACCTACGATGTACTCTACCACGGAACCCGGCACCGAGTCGGCCGGCCTTGAGGGGCTCCCGAGGGGGCCGCTACACTGGTGCGGGACGGGGCCCCGGAAGGGGCGGGGGGTCATTGTGACCGCACGACGCGGCGAGGCCGGAGGCAGGCGTTTCCCCGGGGGTGGGGAGCAGGTCGGGAGGTGACATGAGGCGGGTGCACGAGACGGGCGCGGCGGCCGCCGCGCGGGCGGGGCTGCTGGCCCTGGCGGGGCTGCTGGTGCTGGCGGGATCGCTGGTGGCGGCTGCGCCGGCTTGGGCCGCGGACCGCAACGGGGTGATCGTGGACGTGGACGGCCGCGCGGAGGCGTTCACGGTCCGGACGACGGACGCGGCACGGGCCGCCCTGGAGACCTTCCGGGTGGACCGCCGCACCCGGATCACCTTCGAGAACAAGGAGGTGCCGTTCGGCAACCTGGTGCCGGGCGGGCACGTGACCGTGCACTACAAGGACGACGACCGGGGGGCCCTGGCCACGGCCGTCACCATCCACCGGCTGCGGCACCCCTGACGGGGCCTTCAGTCCGGCAACCCGTTCCGAACGCGAGGAGGCAGGCCCGTGGCCGACGAGATCGAGGCGGGAAAGGCGGCGTTCGAGCGACTGGTGGCCGAGATCGACCCCGGCATCGGGATCGTGATCCCCACCCGCGCGACGGACGACCGCTTCCTGATCGCCCTCACCCGGGGCGGCAGGCGGGTGTTCGTGACCGTCGCCGAGGACGACCTGATCGACCTGGACGAGGACGCGGACGTGCGCGCCGAGGTGCGGGAGCGGGTGGAGGCGGCCCTCGGGGACGCCTGAGGCGTCCCCCGGCGCCCTTTCGGAGCCTCCCCGTGGCCGCTCACGACCCGGCGCGGGCCCTCGCCGACCTGGGGGTGACCCTGCCCCCCGTGCCCACTCCCCTGGGGGGCTACGTCCCGGCCCTGGTGGCCGGGGACCTGGCGCATACCAGCGGCATGCTGCCGGTGCGGGACGGCCTGGTGGCCTACACCGGCCGGCTGGGGGCGGACCTGACCGTGGCCGAGGGGGCCGAGGCGGCGCGGCTGTGCGCCGTCAACGCGGTGGCCGCCCTGGCGGCGGTCCTGGGGGGCGTGGAGGGCCTGGCGCGGGTGGAGCGGCTCGTCCAGGTGACCGGCCACGTCTGCTCGGCCGACGACTTCTTCGACCAGCCGGCGGTAGTGGACGGGGCCTCGGCGTGGCTGGCGGTGGTGTTCGGCGACGCCGGCAGCCATACCCGCCTGGCCCTCGGCGCCTGGTGCCTGCCCAAGAATGCCGCGGTGGAGCTTGCGCTCGTCGCCCGCATCCGCCCCGCCTAGGGTGCACCGCCACCCGGCGCCGCCCGCCCGGGCGGGGGCCGAGCGCCTGCTGGCCCTGTTCCGCCGGGCCGGGGAGGGCTTCGTGTCGGGCAGCCGCATGGCCGCCGAGCTGGGGGTGTCGCGCACCGCCGTGTGGAAGCAGGTGCGGTCCCTGCGGGAGGAGGGCTACCGCATCGCCGCCGTGCCCCACCGGGGCTACCGCCTGACGGGCCTGCCGGCCGAGCCCCTGCCCCGGGAGCTGGCGGCGGGGCTCGCCACCGCCTGGCTCGGCAGACACCTGGTGGCCTACGAGGCGGTGGACTCCACCAACCGGGCCGCCATGCAGGACCCGGCCCTGCCCCACGGCGCCGTGGTCTACGCCTTTCGCCAGACCGGCGGCCGGGGCCGGCTGGGGCGGGCCTGGGCCACCCCGCCGGGGTCGCTTCCATTCTCCGTGGTGCTGGCCCCGGCCCTGCCGCCCCAGCGGGCCCAGCTCCTCACCCTGGCCGCCGCCGTGGGGCTGGTGCGGGGCATCGAGGCCGCCGCCGGGGCCGGGCTCGACATCAAGTGGCCCAACGACGTGCTGTGGCGGGGGCGCAAGGTGGCGGGCATCCTCACCGAGGCGCGCTCCGACGCGGACCGGATGGTGCGTGCCGTGGTGGGGGTGGGCCTGAACGTGGACACCCCACGGGGCGCCTTCCCCTCCGGGGTGGGTGCGCGGGCCGCCGCCGTGACCGAGGCCGCCGGCCGGCCGGTGGACGTGGGGGACCTGCTGCGGGCGGTGCTGACCGCCCTGGAGGGGGCCTTCGACGCGGTCCTGGACGGGGACCCGGCGCGCCTGGAGGGGCTCCTGGAGGCGTACCGGGGCCGCTGCGTCACCCTGGGGCGGGAGGTGACCGTGACGGAGCGGGCCGGCGCCGCCCTGCGGGGCACCGCCACCGGGGTGGACGACCTGGGGGCGCTCACCGTGCGGACCGGGGACGGCCGCACCGTGCCGGTCTACGCGGGCGACGTGACCCTGTCGTCCGAGCCCCTCCCCGGCCGGGGGCCATGAGCGGCACGACCGGCCCGGCCCCGGACGCGGGCGGGGGGCTGCTGCTGGCCCTGGACGCGGGCAATACGCGCATCGGGATCGGCGTGTTCCGGGGCGGGACACAAGTGCACGGGGCGGCCGTGGCGCACCGGGGCCTGGCCGACCCGGCGGGGGCCGTCGCCGACCGGGTGGCGGGGCTGGGGCCGTGGCGGGGGGCGGTGGTGGCCAGCGTGGCGCCGTCCCTGGACGGGGCCCTGGCCGAGGCCTGCCGCCGGGTGACGGGGGCCGACCCCCTGTTCCTGGACCCCACCTGGGACCTGGGGCTGACGCTGGCCACCCGCAACCCCGCCGCCGTGGGGGCGGACCGGCTGGCCCACGCGGCGGGCGCCTTCCTGCGGTTCGGGGGGCCCCTGGTGGTGGTGGACGCGGGCACCGCGGTCACCACCAGCGCGGTGACCGCCGACGGACGCTACCTGGGGGGCGCGATCGCCCCCGGGCCGGCGATCGCCCTGGAGGCCCTGGTGGCGCGGACCGAGCGGCTGCCGGAAGTGACCCTGGCGGCGCCGGAGGGGCCCATCGGGGCCGACACGGAGTCGGCCATGCGGGCCGGTGTGGTGCTGGGGTTCGCCGGCCTGGTGGACCGGCTGGCGGGGGACGCCGCGCGGGCGCTCGCCCCGGGGGAGGGCGCGGCGGTGTACCTGACCGGAGGCGCGGCGCCGCTGCTGGCGCCCCACCTGACGGTCTCCCACCGCCGGGTGGCGGACCTGACCCTGACGGGCCTCAGGCTCCTGTTCGAGCGCCGCGCGGGGCGGTAGGCGGGGGTTCCGGGCGGGGAAGCGCCGGCCGGGCCGCGAAACGCGGGTCCGGACCGGTGGGGGCGCCCGGGCACCCCGGCCACCGCCGTCAGTTGGAGACCCGGAGGACCTCCCGCACGTTGGTCGCCCCCGCCAGCTGGCTGGCGTAGACGAAGCCCACCGCGCCCGCCGTGCGGGACACGATGCTCAGCGCCTCCTCGGCGGAGGCCGCCTTCCTGGGCGGCGTGCCGCCCTCGCGGAAGATCCGCTTGATCCAGTACGTCTTGTAGACGTTCTCGCTGATGTTCACCACCTTGTCCAGAAACTGGTTCTGGATGGTGGCACCGTCCACGTAACCGACCGGGACGATCTTCACGTCGCCCCAGAACGCCTTCTCCCCGAGGAAGATTTCCTTGACGTCCCTGTCGGTCATCTGCTGGACCGGCGCCTGGTTGTTTACGACAACCACCAGGTCATCGGCCCACGCCACCCCGACTCCGGCGAGCCAGATGGCGAAGGCCGCCACGATTGCCCGAGTTCCCATGACCTTGCTCCGCAAATTGGATCGATAACGCAACATGGCTTGACCCCTCCTTCCATCCCCTAGAAGGAGAACGACCACTGGACGCCGAGCTCGTTGTAGCTCCCGTCCACGTCGGAGTCGTCGATGGCCCGCCACTCTGCCTTGAGCGCGGAGCGGTAGTTCAGGTCGTACCGCACGCCCACCGTGGCGATGGCCTTGGTGCGGTCCGTGCCCACCGGGGTCATGCCCACGGCGTCGAAGTACGGCTCGGACGTGGCGTCCAGGGACTCGTACCGCGCGTAGGGCGTCACCTGCTCGGCCAGGGTGTAGCCGAGCTGGACGTAGTAGGCGGAGCTGTCCTCGGTCATGCCGTTGGTCTGGCTGTCGTTGCTCCAGGCGTAGTACTCGGCCAGCAGCTCGGCGTTGTGGGCCAGGTACTCCAGGTCCACCGCCCAGATGGTCTGGTCGATCTGGTCGTTGGGCACACCGCCGCCCACGCCGACAATGTTGACCTTGCCCATCTGGCCGGAGACGCCCACGCCCAGCCCGCGGACGGACGAGGGGTTGAAGGAGATCCGGGCCGAGACGGCCTTGTCGTTGTCGGCGTCACCGGCGCTGTCCGGGTTCAGCTCCACGGGGGGGCCGCTCCCGTCGCCGGTGATGGAGGCGCCGTTGCCGAACATCACCCCCACCCCCACGCGACCGGCGGAGGTCTCGAAGTGACCGTCGTACCACAGGCCCACCATGTGCACCGGCAGGACCCCGTTCTCGTCCTCGAACTCGAGGAAGAACGGCCGACCGATGGTGGTCTGCAGCTGGGCCCCGTGGTGGTAGGCGGTGTTCCAGTACCCGATCAGGTTGTGGAACCGGCCGGCCCGCACTTTGTTGCTGTTATTGAACGCGTATCCGATCTGGAGACGCTCCAGGTCGACCACGAAGCCCTCCCCCGGAGACTCCACGACGAACTCCGTGAGGACGTCGATCCGGTCGCCGATCTGCTCGGCCACGTAGAAGTCGAGCTGACCGAGGGCGAACCCGTTGTTGGACTCGCCGCTGTTGCTGGCCTCGGCGTTCGTGAAGGTCACGTCGCCGAATCCGTTCAGCTCGAAGGCCTGGGAGACGGCCGGTGCGGCGCCGGCCGCTACGACCAGCGCCAACAGCAGGCCGCTGGCGCCCCGAATCCGCTTCTTCATTTCCCCTCTCCTCTTGCTTGAATCGGTGCACGGGTCCGTCGGGAACCCGCACCGCATGTTCGGTCTTCCCCCATCGTGTCCCTTGAGCGCCCCGCCGGGCGGGGCGGGCGTCCCCCAGCGCGAAGCCGCGGGGGGTGAGTATCGGCACTTTTCTTCCGAGTGTGGGCAAGCCGGTCGTGCACCCCGGGCACCCCGGACGGCGTCCCGGCCGCCGGGTGGCGCGGACGTAAGTCCCTGGCACCACTGGGGTTATCTGCCGTCGATGCCGCTGCGGCACCGCCCTTGCTACCCCCGGGAGGGGTGGCAGGTGGTGCGTGTTGTGCCATTTTTGTGTCGGAAAGGTCAATCATCCCGATGCCCCAGAACGATTCGGTCCGACAGATTCAGCGAATGAAAGAGGAGCTCCAGGCCCACTACGCGCGCTTCAAGACGCTCCGGGCCGAGGGGCGGCACGCCGAGGCGCTGGCCCAGTTCAACGTCACGCTGAAGGCGGCCGGGGAGCTCATGGAGACCTCGACCCGACTGCTGAAGGACCTGGCCGGGCGCGCGGCGGACGCGGCCCCGGAGCGGACGCCCGGCGGCAACGTCCTGCACCTGCCGAAGTCCCAGCGGACCCACTGACCGCTTCCGGCCCGGCCCGTCCATCGCGTCAGGCCGTCCCCACGGGGGTGCCGATCGCGTCCACGTCGACCAGCGTGACCAGCTGGCCCCCCAGCTTGCCCACCGCCAGCACGTAGTCGGCGGTCCCTCCCCCCATCGTCCCGGCCGCCTCCAGGGCCGAGCGGCCCAGGCGCGTGACCTCGTGCACCGCGTCCACCACCAGTCCCAGCAGGACCTGGTGGACGTTGATCACGATGATCCGGGTGTCGGTGGCGGACGGGGCGCGCTCCAGGCCGAAGCGGGTGCGCAGGTCGATCACCGGCACGATCTTGCCGCGCAGGGTGATCACCCCGTCCACGAACGAGGGGCAATGGGGCACGGGGGTGATGGGGGAGACCCGGATGATCTCCTGCACCGTGAGGATGTCGAGGGCGAACAGCTCGTGCCCCAGGTTGAAGGTCACGAGCTGGATCGAGTCCTCGGTGTCCTCCCCCGCCATGGTGGCCGCGGGCTGCGGGTTCACGCCGCCGCCTCGCCCTCGGCGTCCGCCACGAGGACCGGCCCGGATTGGGGCGCGTGGCCGCCGCCGTGCCCGGCGCGATGGGCTTCCCGCAGGCGGAACTGCCCCACCACCGCCTTCAGGTCGGAGGCCATGCGGTTGAGGTGCTGCCCGGCCTCGGCCGACTGCTGCACGCCCTTGGAGGTCTCCTCCGTCACCGTGGCGATGCCCTCGATGTTGGTGGTGATCTCGTCGGTGGCGATGGCCTGCTCCCGCGCGGCGGTGGCGATCTGCTCCACCATGTCGGTGACGCTGGAGATGACCTCGATGATGTTGGAGAGGGCCTCGCCGGACTCGTTGACCAGGGTGGTCTCCTTCTCGGCCTCGGCGCGGCTCGCGTTCATCATCTCCACCACCGAGTTGGTTTCCTTCTGGATGGCGGAGATCATGGTGGCGATCTCCTTGGTGGCCTGGGTGGTGCGTTCGGCGAGCTTGCGCACCTCGTCGGCCACCACCGAGAAGCCCCGCCCCTGATCCCCGGCCCGGGCCGCCTCGATGGCGGCGTTGAGGGCCAGCAGGTTGGTCTGGTCGGCGATCTCGTCGATCACCAGGACGATCTCGCCGATCTTGTCGGTGTTGGCGCCCAGCTGATGGATCGTGTTGGCCGACTGGGTGACGCGCTCGGCCAGCACCTGCATGCCGTTGATGGTCTGCTGCACCACGTCGCCGCCCTTGGTGGCGATGTTCATCGCCTCCCGGGCCGAGTCGGCGGCCACGGCGGAGTTCTTGCTCACCTCGGAGACGGTGGCGTTCATCTCCTCCATGGCGGCCGCGATCTTGAGGGCCTGGGCCGACTGGTTCTGAGCCCCGTCGGCCATCTGGGAGTTCTGACGCGCGATGGTCTCGGTGGACTGGGAGATGTCGCCGGAGACCGTGGCCACCTGGCCGATGATCTCGTGCAGCTTGTCGAGCAGGGTGTTGAAGTGGCTGGCCAGCTCGCCGAGCTCGTCGGTCTTGTCGGCGTGCAGGCGCTTGGTCAGGTCGCCGCGGCCCTGTGCGATCTCGTCGATGGCCTCGGAGACGCGCAGGATCGGTCCCACGATGCTGCGGGACAGGGTCCAGGCGATGAGGGCCCCGATGATCATCGTCGCCAGCAGGGTCCAGATCATGGTGAACTTGGCCGTGTGCAGTCCGTGGCGCATCTGCTCCAGGCTGGACTCGAAGCCTCGCTCGGTGCTGGTGACGTGCTCCGAGAGCATGCTCTTGAGCTTCTGGGTGCTGGCGGCGTAGGGCTCCATGAACGACTGCACCTGGTCGAGCTGGCCGGCGATCATGCTGTTGGAGATCTTCAGGCCCATCTCCACGTTGCGGTCGAACTCGGCGCCGATCGCCTCGAGGCGCAGGGTGTCGGCGTTCTGCCGCCCCGACAGGGAGTCCACGGTGTCCCGGAAGCGCTCGACCAGCTCGTGGGCCCGGTCCAGCTTGGCGGTGTCGCCCAGGTTGGCCGCCGTGTAAAGCGCCTCGCCCAGGTCGTCGAAGGTCTGCGCCAGGAGGGAGGCGTCCTTCAGGGCCGGGTAGCGCTCCGTGGCCACGCTCTTGAGCCCCCGGGTGGAGGAGTTGGCCGTCAGGATCGAGATGCCGCCCGCCACCGCGAAGAGCAGGACGACCACGTAGACGCCCAGCAGCACGCGCTGGTGGATGCTCAGGTTCGGGATCAGGCGTTTCATCGCTCTCATGCCTCCGGACGTTGATACATCACGGTCCCCGCGCAGCGCACGGTCGTGAATCCGTCGTAAATCCCCCGCAACGACTCCGAATGGCCGATCACCAGGTACCCGCCGGGCTTGAGGCTCCCGAACAGGTGGTGGACCACCCGGCGACGGAAGTCGCTGTCGAAGTAGATGAGGACGTTTCGGCAGAAGATGACGTCCATGTTAATCTGCGCCGCCATCCCGGCCTCGTCGGCGAAGTTGAGGACCTTGAAGGTGAGCAGCTGGCGCACCTCCGGCGCGACGCTGTAGCCGTCGCCCGCGCGCCGGAAGTAGCGGGTCAGGTAGGTGCGCGGCACGTTGGCCAGGGCCCGGCCGCTGTACTGGCCCGCCATCGCCTCGCGCACGGCGGCCGGATCGATGTCGGTGGCCAGCACCTGGGGCTGCCAGTCGGCCACCTCGGCCCCCAACACCTCCATCGTCTCCATGGCCAGGGTGTACGCCTCCTCGCCGGTGGAGCACGCCGCGCTCCACACCTTCAGGCGGCGGAACAGCTTGCCCCGTTGACGCTCCACCGCCTCCGGCAGCAGGTACTCGGTGAAGGCCTTGATCTGCGCCGCGTTGCGGTAGAAGTAGGTCTCGTTGGTGGTGATGCGCCGGAACACCTCCTGCCAGATCTCGCTGCGGGCCGGCTCCAGCGACAGCACCTGGAAGTAGGCGCCCAGGTCCTTCAGGCCGAGGGCCTGGACGTGGTCCGCCAGCTTGGTATGGAGCCAGGCCACCTTGCCCTCCGGGAAGGCGATGCCGCAGCGCGTGCTGATCAGCTGGCGCAGGGCGCGGAGGATGTCGGTGCTAGTGTCCGTGGCCATGGTGCGTTGGGATCGTCACGCCACCGGGGCGGCGCGCTTTGCGCTCACCGCCATATCGATGTCCTCCGGCAGGTGCGCCAGCTCCACCTCGCGGCTGGCCAGGCCCGCCTCCATCACCGCCTTGGGCATGCCGTACACGAGGCAGCCCCGCTTCGCCTGTGCCACAACCCGCGCGCCCGCGGCCACCAGGGCCCGCGCCCCGGCGCAGCCGTCTTGCCCCATGCCGGTGAGGACCACGGCCAGGGTGCGTTCCGGACAGACCGCCGCCAGGGACTCGAACAGCACGTCCACCGCCGGCACCATGGGCAGGGCGGGCCGGTCGCTTAAGTGCGCCGTCAGGCGGGAGCCGTTGGAGCGCACCGTCATGTGCAGGCCCCCCGGGGCCACGTAGGCCATGCCCGCCTTCAAGGGAGCCCCCTCGGTGGCCTCCGCCACGCCGATGGCGCTCAGGCGGTTGAGGCGCTGGGCCAGGGCCCGGGTGAAGCCGGCCGGCATGTGCTGCACGATCAGCACGGCGGCGTTCAGGTCCCCGGGCAGGGCCGGGATCAGCTCGCACAGGGCGGTGGGCCCACCCGTGGAGCTGCCAATGGCCACCATGGGCAGCTGGCCGGGGCCGCCGACCGGGCCCAGGGGGCGGGCGCCGACCCGCACCGGGGGCCGCGCCGCGGTGCGCACGGTGGTCCGCAGGGCCTCCCGAGTGTCGCCGCTGCCCACGGCGCGCACCTTCTCGATGAGCACCGGGCCGATCTTGCGCATCCCCAGGGGGCCGCCCTCCATGTGCTTGGCCAGGTAGTCGACGGCCCCCAGCTCCATGGCCTCCATGGTCACCTCGGCCCCCGCGTGGGTGAGGGTGCTGAGCATGATGACCGGCGTGGGGGTGCTGCGCATGAGGATGCGCAGCATCTCCAGGCCCGTCAGTCCGGGCATCTCCACGTCCAGGGTGATGACGTCGGGCTTCAGGTCCCTGGCCATCTGGAGGCCCTGCTTGCCGTCGGGGGCCTGGCCCACCACCTTGATGTCCGAGGCGGCGGCCAGCATCTGGGTGATCACGGTCCGCATGAAGGCCGAGTCGTCGACCACCAGCACCCGGATCGTCTTCGTCACGGCATTACCCCAAATGATCGATGACGGCGCCCACGTCGAGGATCAGCACCACGCGTCCCTCGCCGTTGATGGTGGCGCCGGAGATCCCGGAGACTTCGCCCAGGTACCCGCCCATGGACTTGATGACCACCTCCTCCTGCTGGTGCAGGGTGTCAACCCGCAGCCCGACCTTCTTCTCCGCCAGCGCCACCACGATCACGTTGAGGCGCTCGCCCTCCTCGGGGAGCTGGGCCCCGTCGATCCGGAACAGCTCCGACAGCAGGACGATGGGGATGATCCGGTCCCGCAGGCGGATCATCGGCTTGCCGTCCACGGTCTGGATCTCCTCGGGCTCCAGGCGGAGGGTCTCCACGATGGACGACAGGGGGATGGCGAACAGCCGGTCCGCCACCCGCACCATGAGGGTCTGGATGATGGCGATGGTCAGGGGCAGGGTGAGGGTGATGGTGGACCCCTCGCCCAGCACCGAGTCCACCTCGATGATGCCGCCCACCTTACGGATGTTGTTGAGCACCACGTCCATCCCGACGCCGCGCCCCGACAGGTCGGACACCTGATCCTTGGTGGACAGGCCGGGCAGGAAGATCAGGTTGAAGGCGTCCTTCTCGGACATGCCGTCCAGCTGCTCGGCGGTCATCAGGCCACGCTTCAGGACGTTGGTTTTGACCCGGCTGACGTCGATTCCGATGCCGTCGTCGACGATGCGGATCACGATGGAGGCGCCGTCGTAGTCGGCCGAGAGGGTGACCTTGCCGGCCGCCGGCTTGCCGGCCTGGGTCCGGGCCTCGGCGGTCTCGATGCCGTGGTCGATGGCGTTGCGCACCAGGTGCACCAGGGGGTCGCCCAGCTCCTCCAGGAGCGACTTGTCCAGCTCCGTGTCCTCGCCTTGGATCTCCAGCTCGATCTGCTTGCCCATCTTGCGGGACAGGTCCCGGACCATGCGGGGGAACTTCTGGAAGATCTTGCCCACCGGCTGCATGCGGGTCTTCATGACCGACAGCTGCAGGTCGGTGGTGACCAGGTTGAGCTGGCCGGCGGTGGTGACCAGGTCCCGCAGGGTGGGGTCGCCCTCGTACTTCTGGTCCAGCTCCGAGACCAGCTTGAGGGTCCGGTTGCGGCACAGGACGAGCTCCCCCACCAGGTTCATCACGTTGTCCAGGCGCACCGTGTCCACCCGGATGCTGG
>Ga0210124_1000103_pt1 | contig 49119 bp, 53 predicted proteins | sample Muzzi_PWC_D2_FD_185554 | JGI IMG/M metagenome (GOLD analysis project Ga0210124, IMG submission 185554) | Wetland microbial communities from San Francisco Bay, California, USA, that impact long-term carbon sequestration - Muzzi_PWC_D2 (SPAdes) | ecosystem: Environmental > Aquatic > Marine >...
GAATGAGCTCAAAGAATGCGTTCAAATGTTCCATGCTGCTATCGCCGAAATTTCATATGATCCTTACGACGATAAGCCGCTTGAGGGTCCGAACGAAGCTACTTGGTCTAACGTGTCCGTAGCTTGCCAGCAAAAGAAGGGTCGGCAGGACCCGTACCGAGATCAAATAGACCGCGCAGTCGAACGAATCGAAAAGGCGGTAGGATGCCATCTACGAAGCCACCGGTGATACCACCAACTCCGCCTCGGCGAGCGGTCGCAATTCCGAGGACACAATACCTAATTCCCGAGGATGACTGTGCTCGATGAGGCGATGCGAAAGCACACCACAGATCCCTCATCTCTCCCCCGGTTCGCACAACGCCCGTCAAGGGGAGCCATCCCCGTTGGTTTTCGCGATTCCGGCTAGCGCCGCAGCACCACCCGCCGCTCCCGCACCTCCACCTCCCCGGCGCAGAAGCGGCGCACCGCCTCGACGTAGATGCGGTGCTCCTGCTCCAGGATGCGGGCCGAGAGGCTCTCCTCGGTGTCGTCGTCCTCCACCGGCACCGCGGCCTGCATCACGATGGGCCCCCGGTCCATGGCCAGCTCCACCAGGTGCACGGTGCAGCCCGCCACCTTGACGCCGTGCTCCAGGGCCTGCTGCTGCGCCCTCAGGCCCGGGAAGGACGGCAGGAGCGAGGGATGGACGTTCAGGACCCGCTCCGGGAACGGGTCCAGGAACTCCCGGGTGACGAGCTTCATGTAGCCGGCCAGGCACACCAGGTCCACGCCCCGGGCCTGGAGCGCCTCCACCAGGGCCCGGTCGTAGGCCTCCCGCGAGCCGTACGGCTTGGGGTCCAGGTAGCGGGCCTCGACGCCCAGGCCGCGTGCCGTCTCCAGGGCCCCGGCGGACGCCTTGTCCGACAGCACGATCACCACCTCGCCCGGGATGCGTCCGTCCTGGCAGCCCCGGATGAGCGCCTCCATGTTGGAGCCCCGCCCGCTGGCGAGCACCCCGATGCGCTTGCCGCTCGTGTCAGCCATACAGCACCCGACCGTCCCCTTCCACGATCTCGCCGATCACCCGCGCCGGGGCCCCGGCCGCCTCCAGGGCGGACACGGCCGCATCGGCCTCGCCGGCGGGCACCACGGCGCACATGCCGATGCCCATGTTGAACGTCCGCAGCATCTCGTCTTGCGCCACGCCCCCCAGGCGCTCGATCAGCCCGAACACCGGGGGCGGCGTCCAGCTTCCGGTGTCGACCCGGGCCGAGGTCCCCTCCGGCAGCACCCGGGGCAGGTTCTCGGTGAGCCCCCCGCCCGTGATATGGGCCAGGGCGCGCACGTCGCACCGCCCGATCAGCTCCAGCACCGGCCGCACGTAGATGCGGGTCGGGGTCAGGAGCGTCTCCCCCACGCCGGCCGCCAGGCCCTCGGGCCGGTCGCCGGGCCTAAGCCCGGCGGCCTCGAACAGCACCTTGCGGGCCAGGGAGAAGCCGTTGGAGTGCAGCCCCGAGGCGGCCATGCCGATCACCCGGTCCCCCACCGCCACCCGGGCGCCGTCGATGAGGCGGGGCCGGTCCACGAGCCCCACGGCGAAGCCCGCCAGGTCGTACTCCCCGTCCGGGTAGAAGCCGGGCATCTCGGCGGTCTCGCCCCCCAGCAGGGCGCAGCCGGCCTGGCGGCACCCCTCCGCGATGCCGGCGATCACGTCCGCCGCCGCGTCCACGTCCAGCCGGCCGCAGGCGAAGTAGTCCAGGAAGAACAGGGGCCGCGCCCCGGTGACCACCACGTCGTTGACCGACATGGCCACCAGGTCGATCCCCACGGTGTCGTGGCGGTTCAGGGCGAAGGCCAGCTTGAGCTTGGTGCCCACCCCGTCGGTGCCGGAGACCAGCACCGGGTCCGCCATCCCGGCGGTGTCCGGACGGAACAGGCCGCCGAAGCCCCCCAGGCCGGAGAGCACGCCGGGGGTGACGGTGCGCGCCACCAGGGGCTTGATGCGCTCCACCAGCCGGTGCCCCGCGTCGATGTCGACGCCCGCGCCCTTGTAGGTCAGCCTGGCCATGGGTGATCCCGGTCCGCTTCGGGGGCCCCTTCGGGGGCCCGCGAGGAAAGGGGGTAATCATAGGAGCGGGCCCGAAGGGCGTCAAATGGCCCCGGCCCCCGGCGGGCCGCCCCCGGGGGATTGCCCGGCGGCGCCCGGGCGGGGGACAATGGCCGCTCCCCAAGGCCCCCTGAAGAACCCCTTCCAGCCACCGGAGCGCCCCCGTGTCCCAGAGCCGCATCGAGCAGTACGAAGCCTTCCTCGCCAAGGACCCGGACAACAGCTTCGCCCGCTACGTGATCGCGCAGGAGTACCTGAAGGCCGAGCGCCTCGACGAGGCGGTGGCGGCGTTCCGCGAGCTGCTGGCCCGCAACCCGGACTACGTCGCGGCCTACTACCACGGCGGCAAGGCCCTGGAGCGGGCGGGCGATCCGGAGGGGGCCGGGGCGCTGTACCGGGACGGCATCGCCGTCGCCGCCCGGGTGGGCGACGCCCACGCCCGGGCCGAGCTGGAGGAGGCCCTGGCCGGCCTGGGGGCTTAAGGCCCGGCCGCCTCCCGTGCCTGGCAGGCGGGGCACAGGCCGAACAGCTCCAGGCGGTGGCGGGTGAGGGTGTAGCCGCGTTTCTCGGCCATCTGCACCTGGAGCTCCTCGATCTCGGGGCACTCGAACTCCAGGATCTCCCCGCACCCCTCGCAGATCAGGTGGTCGTGGTGGCGGGTGCCGAACGCCTGCTCGAAGCAGGCCCGCCCCTCCAAAAAGTGGCGCTGCTTGGCCAGCCCCGCGTCGCAGAACAGGCGCAGGGTGCGGTATACGGTGGACAGGCCGATGCCCGGGTCGGTGGCGCTCACCCGGCGGTGCAGCTCCTCCGCGCTCAGGTGGGGCGGCATCGCCAGGAAGGTGTCGAGGATCAGCTCGCGCTGCTGCGAGTTCTTCAGGCCGTGGGTCTGAAGGTAGCGGGCGAACAGCGCCTTTTCACGGCCTTGGACCATGACGGGCATCATACGAGAGGCCCCGGCCTTGCACAACCGCGCCACCGAAGCGGCCGACCGGCGGCCCGGGGCGCGCCTCAGCCGGGGAAACGGAACACGGGGTGCACCCCGGTGGCCCCCTCCAGGGCCCCGGCATCCACGAAGCCGATGCCCCCGGCGTGGCCGGACACGGCCCGGAGAGCCTCCTCCGGCGTGTTGACCCGCACCGGCGGCAGGTCGCCGGTGCGGAAGATGCGCTTGATCCACAGGCTCTTGAACTCGTTGATGTTCATGCCCAGCACGCTGCGCAGGAAGGCCCGCATCTCGGGGAGCTGGTCCGGGTAGGTCACCGGGTAGGTCGGCTGCCCGTTCCAGAAGCGCTGCTCCCCCAGGTAGATGGCCCGCACCTGCTCCGCCGACAGGGTCTGCGCGGCCACCCGGTCGTTGACCACGACCACGATGTCGCTGGCCCACGCCGGCCCCGCGGCCACCGCCGCCAGCGCCAGGGCCGCCAACGCCGTCACCCGCCGCCACCGTGTCCGCACCGCCGGCCCCCTAGAACACCATGATGGCCGCCAGGCGCACCATGTGCACCGCGTCGGCCGCATCCGGGATCGCCGCGCCCGGATAGGTGTGGTAGTGGTACTCGGCCTTCAGATACAGGTGGCTGGTGGCCTCGTACCCGGCCCCTGCGGACCAGCGCCGCATCCCCCGTGCGTAGATCGGGTTGGCGTCGTCCCGGAAGAAGTCGAGCCCGATGAAGGGCGTGGCCCGGCCCACCGGGCGGCTCAGGCGCACGTACCAGGCGAACACGTCCGCCGCGTCGGTGGAGGTGCGCACCCACAGCATCTCGCTCTCGGTGTGGAGTTGCCCGGTCCAGAGGTCCAGGCTGGCCATGGTGTGGCGGTGCCGGCCCCAGGGCTGCGGGTCCTTGGCCGTGTAGTAGGAGACCCCGATGCTCCGCCGGCCGCCGGCCAGGCGCGCGGTCAGCCGGCCCCCCACGGCCTTGTCCTCGTTGGGGTCGGTGCCGGTCGCGGTGCGGTCGCCGGCGCCCACGTACACGGCATAGGCCAGCCAGCGCGGGGCCCGCCCCAGGGCCCCCGCCGCCATCAGGTTCACGTTGTCCGGCGCCACGTGGGCCAGGCCGCCGGAGTCCGCGTAGTTGTCGGGGGGTGCGTACACCGTGGCCAGGACCACGGGGGCGAACAGGGAGATGGCGTACCGGAACTCGTTGTAGATGCCGAACGGCGTCAGGAAGGTCCCGCCCCGCAGGCTGAAGCGCTCGTCGCGGCGGTACTCGCCGTACGCCTCCATCACCTCGACGCGCCCGCCGGTGCTGTGGGTGTCGCCGTCGACCCCCTGGGCGGCGCGCAGGTTCACGGTGGCCCGGTAGCGCTCCTCGTCCACCCGCAGGATCAGGTTCATCCGCTCCTGGCCCAGGGTGGAGATCGGGTCCGCCGGCGTCGGGGCCACGGCGAACACCCCGGGGGCGGTCTCGGTGCCCTGGGGCAGGCGCCCCATGTAGGTGTACTGGAGGTCCAGGTAGCCGTTGACGCTGACGCGGGCGTCGCCGATCTCCCCGGTCACGGCCCCGGCGGTCGGTGGCGCGGATACGGCCGCGAGCACGACCGCCAACACCCAGCCTGCGGTGGAACAACGCTTCATCTGTCCGGAACCTTGCGGAACACCCCAGTCTAGGCCGGTCCGGGCCGCGCCACAACCCCCGTCCCGGGGCCGGCGCCGGCAGGTCCGGTTCAGTCGGCCGGGTCCTGGCGGTAGCCGTACAGCCAGCGCGCCGTGCCGCCGCCCACGTTGCGCACCGTGTGGGACGCCCCGGCCGGGATGTGCAGCTCATCGCCGGGCTCCAGGCGCCGGGTCCGGCCCCCGGTGGTGACCTCCAGGACCCCCTCCAGCACGCACACGAGCTCGTCGGTGGCGTGGACGAAGTCGCGCCACTCCTGTTCCGGCGGGTCCACCCACAGGTCGCAGCCGTACCCCTCTCCCGCCCACCGGGCACGCACCGCCGCCACATCCACGCTCATCCGCCTCGTGCCTCCGTGGCGACATGGTACCATCGCCCCCCATGGAGCACGCCCCCGGGGTCCTGTACGTGGTGGCCACCCCCATCGGCAACCTGGACGACATCACGCTCCGGGCCCTGGCGACGTTGCGGGAGGCCGACATCCTCGCCGCCGAGGACACCCGCCACACCCGCAAGCTGCTCACCCGCCACGGCATCCACGCCCAGCTCACCAGCTACCACGACCACAACAAGGAGGAGAAGGCCCCGGTGCTGATCGCGCGCCTGCGCGCCGGCCAGTCGGTGGCCCTGGTGACGGACGCGGGCACCCCGCTGGTGGCGGACCCGGGGTTCTTCCTGGTGCGTGAATGCCACCGGGCGGGCCTCAAGGTGGTGCCGGTGCCGGGGCCGTGCGCCGCCACGGCCGCCCTGTCGGCGGCGGGGCTGCCCACGGACGCCTACACCTTCCTGGGCTACCTGCCGCCCCGCTCGGCCGCCCGCCGGCGGCGCCTGGAGGCCCTGGCGGAGCACCCCCACACCCTGGTCCTGTACGAGTCGCCCCACCGCCTGCCCCGCTGCCTGGCCGACGCCCTGGCCGCCCTGGGGGACCGGGAGGCGGCGGTGTGCCGCGAGCTGACCAAGCTCCACGAGGAGATCGTCCGGGGCCCCCTGTCGGAGCTGGCGGCGCGCTACGCTAAGGGGGTGAAGGGCGAGATCACGCTCCTCATCGCCGGTCTCGGCCGCCGCGCCCGCAAGGCCCGGCGCGGGGGGGGCGGGGACGACGCGCCCCGCTAGGGCGTGAGGGCGCCGCCGCAGGACGAGCCGGCGCCGGCGGTGCAGCCGTAGCAGTGGTCCATCACCTGGATGCGACGGTCCACCAGGTCGGCGTCGGTGGCGTCCTTGATGTGCAGGCCGCGCCCCCCGCCGATGCGCATGCGCAGCATCTGGTTGAAGTCGCAGTCGTACAGGTAGCCCTGCCAGTCCACGCTGGCCAGGCTGCGGCACATCACCGCGTCGAGGGTGTCGGGGTTGAAGGCCTCCGCCAGGCGGCACATGTAGGCGTCGGTCTCGCCCTCCCGTGCCAGGAATTCGGCGAACCGGGCGATGGGCATGTTCGCCAGCACGTACAGTCGGGTGAACACGATCCCGTGGGCCTCCCCCAGCTCCCGCCGGTAGTCGGCCTCCAGCGGGCCTTGAGGCCCCGGCAGGCCTGTGCCCACCGGGTTGTAGACCAGGGTCAGGGGCAGGTCGGGGTCGGAGCCGTAGCCCTGCTCGTTGAGGAGCTTCAGGGCCGCGATGCTCTTCTCGAACACCCCCTCGCCCCGCTGCCGGTCCACGTTCTCCGCCTCGTAGCACGGCAGGGAGGCCACCACCTCCACCCGGTTCTGACGGTAGAAGCCCGGCAGGTAGGCCTGCCCCGGCTCGTGCAGCACCGTGAGGTTGCATCGCACGATCACGTGCCGCCCCAGCTTGCCGGCCTCCTCCACCAGGTAGCGGAAGTGGGGGTTCAGCTCCGGGGCGCCGCCGGTGATGTCCAGGGTGGTGGCCGCCGAGTCGGCCAGGAAGTCGAGGACGTGGTCCACAGTCTCCAGGTCCATCTCCTCGGTGCGGCCGGGGCCGGCGTTGACATGGCAGTGGCTGCAGGTCTGGTTGCAGCGCTTGCCCACGTTCACCTGGAGGGTCTCCAGCCGGTCCCGGCGCAGGGTCACCCCCCGGTCCGCCAGGCGGCGGGAGAACTGGATGAAGGAAACCGTTTCCATTCGTTGAGCACCCCCGGGGCCCGAAGCGGGCCCGCGTTGCCGGAAAACCCTCAGGGGCGCCCCATTATTTCAGCTTCCCCCGGGCCGAGACAACGCGGAAGGCGCGCGGCCGGGCCGCGCGGGGGCCGCCGGGGGCCCCCGAGGCGCCTCGCGACCGCCTCCCGCGTGGATTTTGCACGGTTCTTGCAAAAATCCTGACGGTTCGTATGGTTCGCATTCCGGGTTTCACAGGTCGGGCCGGCCGGGGCCTCGTGGCGGCGGTGTTGTGCGCCGCCCTGGCGTCGTGCGGCCCCGGCGGGGGCAACAACCTGGCCATCCCCACCCCGTTCGGGGGGCTGGTCAAGGTGCCCTCCGGCAGCCCGCCCCTGGCCAAGCCCACCCTCCTGGCCCGCGTCGAGGCGTTTCTGGCGCCCCGGGCCCTGGCCCTGACGGGGGTGGACGTGGTGGGCGCCGGGGTCCCCGTCACCCTGTACGCCATCGACGCCGCCGGCAACCCTTACGGGCGGGTGCTGGACCAGTCCATCACCGCCTCCGACGGCAGCTACAGCGTCACCCTGCCGAGCTGGAACCTCTACGACCCGGCCCACCCCTGGGTGGTGGCCGTGGGCGACGCCGCCGCCGGCACCCTCATGCGCCGCCTGGTGGACGACCTGGCCGCCACCGGGGCGGTGCGCGACATCGACCCCGCTTCCGAGGCCACCCTCCGGCTGCTGCTCGAGGACCCGGTCCAGAACCCCTTCCGGGAGCTTGACCCGGGCGAGATCGCCGAGCTCAACGACCAGGTGGCGGCGGCCGCCGCCAACGTGTCGGGCCTGACCATCGACGAGATGGTGACGGCGGCGCTGAGGGCCGCCCGCGACGACGAGCCCACCCAGCGCCGGCTGATCGCGATCACCAGCACCCCCGAGAACACCCGCCCCCTGGCCCGGGCCGGCATCGACTTCCGCATGACCACCGGCGACACCCTGAACCTGCTGGGCAACGCCGAGGACGCCGACGGCGACCTGGTCAGCTACCGCTGGACGGTGGAGGAGGCGCCGGCGGGCAGCGCGATTCCCAGGGTCCCCCCCGTGGGCCGCCTGTTCAGCTTCAGCGCCGACGTGGACGGCACCTACCTCCTCAAGCTCGTGGTCACCGACATCAACCTGGCCTCCAGCCCGCCGGACTACAGCACCATCATCGCCACCACGCCCCCCGTGCGCCTCACCGACAACACGGTGGCGGACTCCGAGGGCGAGATGACCCGCGCCCGCGACCTGCTGGTCTACACCACCGCAGTGCGCGACGCGGCCAGCAACACGAACTACGCCGACGTGCTGCTCCAGCAGATCGACGACACCGGCGCCGTCGGCGCCCCCCAGCCGCTGCTTCCGCCCGGCGCCACCCGGGCCTCCGACGTGGCCCGCACCGTGGAGGGCCACCCCGGCATCTCGGCGGACGGCACCCTGGCGGTGTTCTCCACCGACATCGTCTCCCCCGGCACCGGGGGTGGCGACTTCGACGTGGTGGCGGTGCCCATCGCCCGGCCCGGCCCGGCCATCCGGGTGACCACCAGCACCGCCTTCGACACCCAGCCCGACGTCCAGTGCGCGACCCCCACGAACTGCGTGGTCGTGTACGTCAACGACGCCGACCCGGCCGGCAGCCAGGTCCACGCCGTGACCTACACCGACAACGGCATCGGTTTCGTGGAGACCGGCCGGGTCCAGCTGACCACCGACCCGACGGACCACTTCGGCCCGGTCCTGAGCGAGGACGGACAGTGGGTCGTGTACGTGGCCCGGGACTTGAGCGGCGGCGACCTGGAGCTGTACCGGGCCCGCACCGACGGCTCCACGCCCGCCCCCGAGCGGCTCACCGACAACGACGTCAACGACGACCAGCCCGAGCCGGACTTCGCCTGCGACCGGGTGGTGTTCCGGCGCGGCAACGCGGTGATGCTGCTCCACACCGACGGCTCCGGCGTGGACCGCCTGTCGGACGCCCAGATCCGCGCCTCCCATCCCTCCATCAGCGCCACGGGCTCCCTGGTGGCGTTCGTGGGCGAGACCGACCTGGGCACGGACCTGTTCACGGTGCGCTCCGACGGCAGCCTGCTGACCCAGCTCACCACCGACGGCAGCGTGTCCCAGCCCCGGGCCTCCTTCGAGGGGACCCGCGTCCTGTTCCGCTCGGCCCGCGACGGGGACCACGACTTCTTCCTGCGCTAGGCCCCCGCGCCCTCAGACATCGAACGGCGGCGGGTAGGTCACCTCCACCAGGGCCAGGCCCCAGGCGGCCGCCGTCTCCCCGGCGGCACCGCGGTCGCGGCCCGCCAGCACCTCGGCCACCCACTCCGGCCGCCGCCGCCCCCGGCCCACCTCCAGCAGGGTCCCCACGACGGTGCGGGCCATCTGCTTGAGGAAGCCGCTGCCCACCAGGTCGAACACCACCTCGTCGCCGTCCCGCCTCACGGCCACCCGCTCCAGGTGCCGCACGGGGCTGCGGGCGCCGCACCCGGCGGCGCGGAAGGCGCTGAAGTCGTGGGTTCCCACCAGGGCGCCGGCGGCCCGCTGCATGGCCTCCGGGTCCAGCGCCACCGGCACGAACCAGGTGTAGGCGCGCCGGAACGGACACCGCTCCGGGCGGTTGAGCACCCGGTAGCGGTAGCGCTTGGCCACCGCCGTGTGGCGGGCGTGGAACGCCTCGTCCACCTCCCGCGCGGCGCGCACCACGATGTCCTTGGGCAGCTGGGCGTTCAGGGCCCGCACCCAGACGGCGTCGGCGTGATCCAGGGCGGTGTCGAAGTGGGCCACCTGCCCCAGGGCGTGCACCCCGGCGTCGGTGCGGCCCGAGCCGGTCACCCGCACCGGGCCGCCCGCCATGCGGGCCAGGGCGGCCTCCAGGGTGCCCTGCACCGTGGCCGCCCGGGGCTGCACCTGCCAGCCGGCGTAGGCGGTGCCGTCGTACTGAAGGGTCAGGCGGACGCGGCGCACTAGCCCGGCGCCGACCAGGCCGGAAGCTGCCCCGGCTGGATGCCGAACACCGGGATCCCCAGCCCGTACACCAGCACGGTGATCAGCAGGGCCCCGATCAGGTTCAGCACGAATCCGGCCCGGGCCATCTGGGGGATGCGCACGTAGCCGCTGCCGAACACGATCGCGTTGGGGGGCGTGGCCACTGGCATCATGAAGGCGCACGAGGCCGACAGCGCGGCGGGGAACATCAACAGCGCCGGGTGCTCCCCGATGCTCACCGCGGCCGCCGCCAGCACCGGCATGAACAGGGTCGAGATGGCGGTGTTGGAGGTGATCTCGGTGAGGAACGTCATCACCAGGCACACCATCAGCACCATGAGCACCATCGGCATCCCCGACAGCCCGGTGAACAGCCCCCCGATCCAGTCCGACAGCCCCGAGTCGCCCACCCCGCTCGCCAGGGCCAGCCCGCCCCCGAACAGGATCAGCACCCCCCAGGGGATCGTGCGCGCCGTCTCCCAGTCCAGCAGGGCCCCGGTGGTGGTGCCCGGCCCCTGCATGGAGGGGCCGGACGGCACCACGAACAGCACCAGGGCGGCCCCGATCGCCACGGTGGTGTCGTTCACCCACCCCGACACCCCCAAGAGCCCCGCCCACCCCGGCAGGGTGGCGAAGCCGAAGTCGATCGGGGCCCGGAAGATCCAGGCCAGGGCCGTCAGGCCGAACACCACGGCCACGCGCCGCTCCGGCCCTTTCAGGGGCGGCAGGGCCGCCAGCCGCTCCGCCACCACCCGCCGCCCCCCCGGCAGCTCCTTGATGCGCACCGGAAAGGCCACCCAGGTCAGGTAGGCCCACGCCAGCGGCACGAACACCACCACCAGCGGCAGCGCCGCCTCCATCCAGGCCAGGAAGGTCACGCCCGGCGCGTTCGGGAAGATCTCGGCCATCTGGCTGGCGAACACCACGTTGGGGGGCGTGCCCACCAGGGTGCCCATGCCGCCGATGTTGGCGCCGTAGGCGATGGCCAGCATCAGGCAGGTGGCCAGGGAGGCGAGATCGGGGTCGTCCTCCAGCCGGGTGCCCGCCAGGGAGGCCGCCTCCGCCAGGATCGCCAGCCCGATGGGCAGCATGATGAGGGCCGTGGCCGTGTTCGAGATCCACATGGACAGCAGGGCCGTGGCCGTCATCATCCCCAGCACCAGGCGCCGGGGCGAGGCCCCCACCCGGTGCACGATGGTCAGCGCGATGCGCTCGTGCAGGTTCCAGCGCTCCACGGCGCGGGCCAGCATGAAGCCGCCCATGAACAGGTAGATGAAGTGGTGCCCGTAGGCCGAGGCGAGGGCCCCCGCCTTGAGCACCTTCAGCAGCGGGAACAGCACCAGGGGGATGAGCCCGGTGACGTAGATGGGCACCGCCTCGGTGATCCACCAGACGGCCATCCAGGCGGCCACCCCGGCCGTGCGCTGGGCCTCGGGCCCGAGCCCGGCCGGGGCGGGCAGCAGCCACACGGCCAGGGCCAGGACGGGCCCCCCCCACAAGCCGATCTGCCGCACCCTGCCGATCTGCCGCCCCCTGCCGGACATGCGCCCCTCCCTCGCGGACCTCCCGGGGCCCGATGATACCCCCGGCCGCCGCCCCGGCCAAACCGCCGGAGCGCCTGCCCCTTGCGGCCCCGCGCGGGGTTCGGCTAGGGTCCGCCCGTGCCGGGCCGGATCCGCATCACCGGGGGCGCCGCCCGCGGCCGCCCCGTCGCCTCGCCGGGGGGGCGCGACGTGCGCCCCACCGCGGCCCGGGTGCGGGAGGCCGTGTTCAGCATCCTGGGGCCCCGGGTGGCCGGGGCCCGGGTGCTGGACCTGTACGCCGGCGCCGGCACCTTGGGGCTGGAGGCCCTGAGCCGGGGCGCGGACTTCTGCCTGTTCGTGGAGCGGGCGCCCCGCCACGCCGCCCTGATCCGCGCCAACCTGGAAGGCCTGGGGCTGGCGGACCGGGCCCGGGTGGCGTGCGCCGACGCCCCCCGCCTGCTGGCCCGGCGCCCCCCGCCGGAAGGCCCCTTCGACATCGCGTTCGTGGACCCGCCGTACGGGCGCGGGGCCCTCGCGGCCGTGTTGCCGGTGCTGTTCGGCGCCGATATAATCGCCCCCGCCGGGCTGGCGGTGGTCGAGCACGAAACGGGGGCGATCCCCCCCGCCGGGCTCGCGTGGCACAGCGGGCGCACCTACACTTACGGAAAGACGGCCATCACCCTGGTCACCCCGATCGCCGCGCCATGACCCCGGCCCGCCCCGGCGGGGCCGGCCCAGCAGGGCAGCCCATGAAGCCGCACGCCATCTATCCCGGCACCTTCGACCCCGTCACCAACGGGCACATGGACATCGTGCGGCGCTGCCGGCCCGTGTTCGGCAAGGTGACGGTGGCCATCGCCGTCAACCGCGCCAAGACCCCCCTGTTCTCCCTGGAGGAGCGCCTGAGCATGCTCAACGAGGCGTTCTCGGGCATGGACTTCGTGGAGGTGGAGGCGTTCGAGGGGCTGCTGGTGGAGTTCGCCCGGGCCCGGGGCGCCCAGGCCATCGTGCGGGGCCTGAGGGCGGTGTCAGACTTCGAGTACGAGCTCCAGATGGCCCTGATGAACCGGCGCCTGGAGAGCCGGATCGATACTGTGTTCCTGATGCCCAGCGAGGAGTACACGTACCTCTCGTCGAGCATCGTCCGGGCGGTGGCGCTCGCCGGCGGCGACGTCTCGGCCCTGGTTCCCCCCTGCGTGCACAAGCGATTGGAGGCATTGGCGCAGCGATGAGCGACCCGTCCCCGTCCGGCCGCCCCCTGGCCCAGCGGCTGGCCAAGATCAAGCCCTCGGCCACCCTCAAGATCGCCGCCGAGGCGGGCCGCCTCAAGGCCCAGGGGGTGGACGTGGTGAGCCTGGCCGCCGGCGAGCCCGACTTCGACACCCCGCCCCACGTGCAGGAGGCCGCCGTGGCCGCCATGCGGGCGGGCAAGAACCGCTACACCCCCACCGCCGGGGTGCCCGAGCTGCGCGCCGCCGTCGCCGCCAAGCTCAAGGCGGACAACGGCCTGGACTACACCCCCGAGCAGGTGATCGTGGGGGCCGGGGCCAAGAACATTCTCTACACCGCCGCCCAGGTCCTGTTCGACCCCAAGGACGAGGTGGTGGTCTGCGCCCCGTTCTGGGTCTCCTACCCGGACCAGATCTTCCTCAACGACGCCCGCCCGGTGATCATCCGCACCCGCGAGGCGGACGGCTTCGTGGTCCACCCGGACGTGCTGGCCAAGACCGTGGGCCGCTCCACCAAGGCGATCATCCTCAACAGCCCTTCCAACCCCACCGGGGCCGGCTACACCCGCGCCGACCTGGAGGCCGTGGCCCGCATCGCCCTGGAGCGGGACCTGTGGATCATCTCCGACGAGATCTACGAGCACATCGTGTTCGACGGCTTCGAGCACGTCAGCATCGCCTCCCTCTCCCCCGAGGTCGCGGCCCGCACCATCGTGGTCAACGGCATGTCCAAGAGCTACGCCATGACCGGCTGGCGCCTGGGGTACGCCGCGGGCCCGAGCCGCGTGATCCAGGCGATGAACATCGTCCAGAGCCAGAACGTCAGCAACGCCCCCTCCATCGCCCAGTGGGGCGGGCTGGCGGCCTTGACAGGCGACCAGGCGTGCGTAAAGAAGATGGTGGCGGCCTTCCAGGAGCGGAAGGACTACGTGGTGGGGCGCCTGAACGCCATGAAGGGCGTGTGGTGCTTCGAGCCGAAGGGGGCGTTCTACGTGTTTCCCCGGATCGCCCACTACTTCGGCATGCGGCACGGAGACCGGGAGATCGACAGCTCGCTCGACATGGCCGGCTACCTGCTCGAGGCGGCCCGGGTGTCCGTGGTTCCCGGCGGGGCCTTCGGCGGCGACGAGTACATCCGCATCTCGTTCGCCACCGGGAGGCCTGAGCTGGAGAAGGGCCTGGACCGCATGGAGCGGGCCCTGGCCGACCTGACTCCGGGACCCCACTACGACACCCGCCAGACCCACCTGGAGCAGAAGCGGTTCTGAGCCATGCCCCTGTACGAGTACCGTTGCCGGGCCTGCGACCACGTCTTCGACGTGATCCAGAAGTTCTCCGACCCCCCGCTGACCGAGTGCCCCGAGTGCGGCGGCGCCGTGGACAAGTGCGTCTCCAGCCCCGCCATCCAGTTCAAGGGCAGCGGCTTCTACATCACGGACTACACCGACAAGGGCAAGAAGTCCGCGGAGAAGAAGGGCGGCAAGGCCGCTGGGAAGGGCACGGAGGCCGCCGACAAGCCCGCCAAGGCGGCCAAGCCCAAGGACCCGGCTTAACGGGCGCCCCGACCGGGGCCTGCCCCGGGGGCGTCAGCCCTCGGTGAAGAACCGCATGATGTCGTTGTAGAAGGCGAAGGCCATCAGGGCCAGCAGGACGAACAGCCCCGCCTGCTGCGCCACCTCGCGCACCCGCACGCTCACCGGGCGCCCCATCACCGCCTCGGCCCCCAGGAAGACCAGGTGGCCGCCGTCCAGCACCGGGATCGGCAGCAGGTTCAGGATCCCCAGGTTCACGCTCAACAGGGCCACGAACACCGCCACGTTCATGAAGCCCTCGCGGGCCTGCTCCCCCGCCATCTGGGCGATCAGGATGGGCCCGCCGATCGTGTCGCTCGGGATCGTGCGCTGGATCAGCTTGACGATCCCGAGGGCCGTCAGGCGCGTGATCTCGTAGGTCCGCTCGATCCCCATGACGCCGGCCTTCAGGGGCCCGAAGCGCTGGGTCACGAAGTCGCCGTCGGGCGAGATCCCCAGGAGCCAGACCTGGATGTCCTCGCCGAACAGGTTCTTGGTGGTGGTGTGACGCGGGGTGACCTGGAGGGTCACCGGCGCCCCCGCCCGGTCCACGGTCACGTCCAGGGTGCGGCCCCCCAGGTCCTGCACCGTGGCGCGGATCTGCTCCCACTCGGCGATGGGGCGCCCGTCGATGGCCTGCACCACGTCGCCGGTCTGGAAGCCCGCCTCGGCGGCCGCCGAGTCGGCCTGCACCTCGCCCACCTTGGAGGTCAGCACCGGCACGCCCCACATGAACACGGCCCAGAAGATCACGACGGCGGTGAGCATGTTGAACAGCGGGCCCGCGAAGACGATCGCCATGCGCTGCCACACGGACTTGTGGGAGAAGGCCACCGCCTTCTCGGCGGGCTCCAGGGGCGCGCCGGCCTCCTCGCCGAACATCTTCACGTAGCCCCCCAAGGGGATGGCCTTGATGGCGTACTCCGTCTCGCCCCGCTTGCGGGACAGGACCGTGGGGCCGAAGCCGATGGCGAAGGTCAGCACCCGCACCCGGCACGCCCGCGCCACCAGGAAGTGGCCCAGCTCGTGGACGAAGATCAGGACCGCGAGGACGACGATGAACGTGATGACGGACTGCACGCTACCTTCCGGCCGGTCGGCTACGGGGCCGCGCGGGACGTTCGGGGCGGCGTGCAGGCCGCGCCCGGGGGCCCCGGGGCGATGGGCATCCCCCCCTTATCGGCGGGTCTCGGGTCCAGTCTAAACCCGGGCCGGAAAACCGGTCAATTTGGGCCCGTGCCGGGCCGTCCGGGGGTCAAGGACCCCAGGACCACGGGGCCGGAGGCGCCGGTGACGGCCGGCAGGTTGCCCGGCTCGCCCCACACCGCCCGTGCCGCCAGCTCGGCGAAGGCGATCGCCTCCACGGCCCGGGCCGGCACCCCCCAGTCGTCCGTCGGGCCCACTTGGGACCCCGGCAGCAGGGCGGCGATCATGCCCGCCAGGGCCGGGTTGCGGACCCCGCCGCCGCACAGCAGCACCTCCCGCACCTCCCCCAGGTCGGCCAGGCCCCGGACCACGGCGTGGGCGGTGAGGGCCGTGGCCGTGGCCATCAGGTCCTCGGGCCCCAGCTCCAGCTCCCGTCCGCGCCGCAGCACCCCCTCGGCGAAGGCGGCCCCGAAGGCCTCCCGCCCCGTGGACTTGGGGGCCGGCGCCCGGAAGAAGGGGTGCCCCAGCAGCTCCTCGAGCAGCCCCGGATGGGGCCGCCCCCGGGCCGCCAGCAGGCCGTCCCGGTCCATGCCGGTCCGGCCTCCGGTCAGGTGCCCCGCGAGCCAGTCGATGACCATGTTGCCGGGCCCCACGTCCATGGCGGTAACGGCCTCGGCGCCCTTGCCGGCGGGCAGCCGGGTGGCGTTGGCGATGCCGCCGATGTTCACCACCGCCCGGTCGTGGGTGGGGTGGGCGAACAGGAGGTGGTGGGCCAGGGGCGTCAGGGGCGCCCCCTGTCCCCCGGCCGCCAGGTCGGCGGAGCGGAAGTCGGCCACCACCGGACGCCCGGTGAGCTGGGCGATGGCCGCCGGAGCCCCCAGTTGCAGGGTGGCGGGAAGGCGCGCCCCGGGGGCGTGCCACACGGTCTGGCCGTGGGAGCCCACCACGTCCACCGACCGCACGGGCCGCCCGGCCGCGCGGCACAGAGCCACGACCGCCCGCCCGAAGGCCTCCCCCAGCTCCATGTGGAGCATGCACAGCTCCGGCGCGGCGGCGCGCCCGTGGGCGGCCTCCAGCACCCGCTCCCGCAGCTCCCTCGGATAGGACACGTCCACGAAGTGCACCAGCCCCAGGGTCCGCGGCACGCGCCGCACCTCCACCAGGGCGGCGTCGATGCCGTCCGCCGAGGTGCCGGACATGAGCCCGACGGCCAGGAGTCGTTCGTCCGGGCTCACGGCGTCACTCGAACCGGTAGCGCAGGTTGAGCATCAGGCGGTTGCCCTCCCCTTGCAGGTCGTAGGTGTTGGTGAGGGTGACGCCGGTGCGCAGGGGCTTCACATCGGCGCGGTACAGGTCCACCCACATGCGGCGCGCCACGGGGTCGAAGGTGAGTTCCCGTTGCAGGCCGGCGGCGGCGGCCGACAGCCGCACCCGCTCCGCCACCCGCAGCTTCACGTCCAGGCCCCCGGCCGCGGGGGCGCCGTCGCCGGTCAGGGACAGGTCCGTGCGGCGCAGGCGCTCCACGGGCTCCAGCAGCCCCCCCTCCACCCAGGTGGAGAGGTTGCCCCCCACGTAGTCCTGGGTCACCCGCAAGGCCTCACGGCGGCGCTCTCCCTGCACCATCTCCTCCGGCTTCCAGTAGGCCGCCGTCACCTCCAGGCGGTCGGGGGGCGTCCCGGCGGGGTCGGGGCGGGGCATCAGGCGCACCCGGAGCACCTCCGGGTCGAACGCCCATGCGCCGGGGGCCGACAGCAGGCCGGCCGCCAGCGCCAGGGCGCGGATCCAGGCCGCTCGTGCCATGCCCTCGGCGTGGTGCCTCCCCCCACCATGCTAGCAGGCCGCGCGGCGTTTGGGGGGACCATCCGGCCTCAGCTTCCCCCCACCTCAGCTCCCCCCCATCCGGTTCAGGTAGGACTGCACCAGGCGGCAGAAGGCGGTGCGCCGCCCCTCCCGCACCGGAAAGCGCACGTCGTAGGCGGCCTGGGCGCAGCGGATCAGCACCCCGCCCTCCGACTCCGGGTTCATCTCGCAGCGCTCCACCCGCCCCAGGGGCAGGTCCACCAGCCGCTCCTTGGTCAGCAGCACCAGGCGCCGGTTGCCGATGATCACGCCGCACGGCCCCAGGCGGCCGTCCCGGCCGCCCCGCACCTCCCGCATCTTTCCCCCCGGGCGCAGCAGGGCGTCCGGGGCGGCGAAGTAGAGCACCCGCCCGTCCAGGGTGCGGTGGTTGTGGAATTTGATCTGGTCGGCCTCCTTGGGGGAGACGTAGAGGTTCAGGCGCTTCAGGCCCGCCAGGAACTCCCGTTCCGCCTCCCGGGCCCAGGTGTGCAGGGGGTAGCCGCAGTAGGCGCAGCGCTTGAGCAGCGCCGACTGGGGCGAGTGGCACCGCTCGCACGGCACCCTGAGGGCCGCGCCGCAGGCCGTGCACGCCTCGATGTCCTCGTTGACCTCCTTGCCGCAGGCCCGGCACGGCACCGGCCGGGAGCGCAGGGGCCCGGCCGGCTCGGGGGGCGCCGGGGCCGGGGGGGCCTCCGGCGCCGGGGCCTCGGTGGCCGTCATGGCGGGGGCCTCGACGTGGGCTTGGACCGGGGCGGACGCCGCCGGCCGCGGCTCCGCCGGGGCCCAGGGGGGCGGCGTCCCGGCCGGATACGGCGCCGGCGCGGGCGGTGGCGCCTCGGGGGCCGGGGCGAAGGCGGCGGGGCCCGCCTCCCACGGGGCCGGCCCCGCCGGGCCGGGCTGGGCGGCGGCGGGGCGTGGCGGAGGCGGCTCCACGGCCGGCGCGGCGCTTCGCCCCTCCACCGGCGCCCAGGCGGTGGTCTCCGGCGGCCGGGTCTCCCCCTCCAGGAAGTTGAAGTAGTGGTACGACGCCCCCGAGTGCTCCATGTCGCTGCACGCCTGGGTGACCTCGGCGAAGTCCACCTGCCGGGCCCGGTTGCTGTGGCCGATCACCAGGGCCAGGTCGGCCACGGCGCAGATCACCCGGGGGCAGCCGCCGGAGTAGCGGTAGATGCCCTCCAGGGCGGTCTCGGTGAAGATCGGCCGCTCCGCGCCCGCCACCGCCATGCGGTGGGCGATCATGCCGCTGGTGTCCCTCAGGTGCAGGTTCTTGAGGAAGAACCGCACCGGCAGCCGCTGCCAGAACTCGGGCATGGCCCGCACCGCGGGCTCCAGGGGGGCCTGACCCGACAGCACGAAGGTCAGCAGGAACTCCCCGCTGGAACAGAAGTTGAGGAGGATGCGGAACTCCTGCAGCAGGTCCGGCCGGTCGGCCATCATCTGGCCCTCGTCCACGATCACCAGGCTGTGGATGCCGTGGTCGTGGTTGGCGCGCAGGAGCTCGCGCAGGGCGTTGATGTCCTCCACCTTGTCGCCCCGCACCGCGCCCACCCCGAGCTGGCGGGCGATCTCCCCCACCATCTGGGTGGGGGTCATGGTGGGGTAGTCCAGGTAGGCGACCCGCACCTGATCGCCCCGCTCCTCGCGGATCTCCTGCATCAGCAGGTGCAGGGTGGTGGTCTTGCCGTCCCCGGCGTGCTCCGAGATCAGCAGCGCGCCGCCCTTGCCCGAGTGGATGGCGAACTTGAGGCGCATCAGGCACTCGCGGTGCTGATCGCTCAGGTAGAACATCCGCGGGTTGGGGGCCAGGGAGAAGGGGGCCTGCGAGAGTCCCCAGTACCTGAGGTAGGCGGGAAGCATGTTCTCCATCCGGGCCGGGGCGCGGGGGCGGGGGCCGCGCGCGGCGTTAGACCGTAGCAAATCCGGGCAGATGGCGCAAACGCCCCGGGGGGCCCGCGCCCATCTAGGTCAGGGCGCCGGCGACTCCGGCTCGGGGGGCACGGGAGCCGCGGGGGCGGGGGTCCGGTAGGCCACCGTCAGGGTCAGGCGCCGCCCGTCGCGCTCGACCACCAGGTCGCCATGCCCCCCGACCGGTGCCAGGCCGAGGGCCACCTGCACACCTACCATATCGGCAAGTGGGCGCCCATCCAACGAGATGAGCACGTCACCGGCCCGCACCCCCGCGTCGGCGGCGGCCGAGCCCGGCTCCACCTCGATCACCGCCATGCCCGCGGCGGCGGGCTCGATGCGGACCCCCAGCTTCACCCGCCGGTCCTCCAGGTCCTGGAAGGCGTCGAGCCAGACGAAGTCGCCGATGGGGAGGGGCATCCGGGGCACGTCCACGTCCATCTGAAGGTCCGGGCGGTCGGCGGGTACCTCCTCCACCGTGGGCAGCACGGTGGCGTAGGAGGTCGGCAGGCGCCGGAACAGGCGGCGGGGGATGCCGAAGCCGTACTGGATGTGCCCGCCCCCCGCCAGCACCACGAGCTGCCGGTCCCGCCCCGCCGCCGAGGTCAGGGCCCGGTAGGCCGACTCGGCCATGGTCTCCTCCCAGAGCACCTGCACCTGGTAGAAGCGCTCCAGCCCGCCGTGGCCGTGGCCCCCCATGACCGCGTCCAGGTAGGCGCGGCTGTACGGGTCGGCGGTGTCGTAGCCGGACGGCAGTTCGGCGGTGCCCCGGGAGACGCCCCGCACCTCCTCCTTGCTGGCGTTCAGGGCCACCAGGGGGATGTGGTGCTCCCGGATGAAGGTCAGGATGGGGGCGTAGTAGCCGTAGTACTCCGACCAGTTGCGGTAGTAGAGCTTCAGGAACGCCGCCGCGTCCATGTCGCCGGCCAGCCACCGGTCCAGGTCCGCCTGGGCCGGGCGGGCGAACATCTCCATGCCCACCATGAGCCGCCCCGGGTGGCGCTTCTCGAGCCCCTCGAGTATCGCCAGCTGGGCCTCGTGGTCGGCCATGTTGTTGTGCATCTCCCCCACGTACACCACCCGGGCGTCGGCCAGCACGTCGAGCATCTCTTCCCGGGTCATCTCCCGCCCCGTGGGGACGTGGACGATGGTGCCGACGGGGATGGACCCCAGGGGCCGGTACGGCGAATCGGGGGTGCCGGAGTCCGGGATGGCGGCCGCGGCGGACGCGGCGTCGGATTCGGCGGAGGGGGCGTCGGCGGAGGCGGCCGCGGGAGCGTCGGCGGCGGGCGCGGGCGTGGCGGCCGGGGGCGGGGGGGCCGGGAGGGCGGCGCACGCCCCCAGGGCCGCCGCCAGGGCCGACGCCCGCAGGGCGCCAAGCAGGCCCCGGGCGCGGTCCCCCGCCGGGCGGGGCTCAGTACAGGTGATACTCACCGGCGGGCCGCAGCAGTCGGTTCAGGTCCACATCCGTGCGCAACAGTTGCAGCTCGTAGCCCCTCACGTCCACGCCCAACTCGATCGCGCGGCGCAAGACTTCGGCGTGGCGCCGGTCTCCGAGCACGGTGGCGCCGATCAGGCGGCCGTCCTGGAACACGAGCCGGCGATAGCCGTCGGCGCTGGGGGCGGAGGTGACCTCCGCGTCGCCGCCGGCGTCGTACCGGCCCATGATGACGAGGGGCACATCGTACACCATTCCGGCGTGGTGGTAGTGGGCCGGGGCGAAGGCCCGCGAGCCCCCGGCCATGTTCTCCCCCGCCACCCGGCCCTGGAGCGAGGCCGCCAGCCAGCCGGTGGGGTGGACGTAGGCGTCGTGGTCCGGGTCCCACACCCGGCAGGCGTCGCCCGCGGCGTACACCCCCTCCAGCCGCGTCTCCATGCGGGCGTTGACCCGCAGCGCCCCGTCCGGCTCCTCGGCCGCGTCCTCGAGTAGGCCGCCCCGGGGGGTCCCGTCCAGCCCCAGGCCCACCCAACGGCAGGCGATCCCCTTCCCGCCCGAGGTGCGCACGGCGGCCACCCTCCCCCGCTCCCCCTCGATCGCCGCGAGGCCCTCCCCCAAACGCACGTCCACCCCGTCCTCCACCAGGCGGCGGTAGACGATCTGGCTGCCCCGGGCGTCCAGCCAGGGGGCCCCCACCTCCCCTTCCGGCACCAGCAGGGTCACCTTCATCTCCAGGCGCCGCGCCACCCAGGCCAGGGGCAGGGCCCCCAGGCCCCCGCCCAGGATCACGGCCCGGGCCCCCGGCTCGCACCGGGCGCGGACCGCCTCGGCGTCCGCCAGGGTGCGGAACCGGACCACGCCGTCCAGGTCGCTCCCGGGCACCTCCGGCGCCGCCACGCCGGTGCCGCAGGCCAGCAGCAGGCGGTCGTAGGGGTGCTCGCCGCCGTCCGTGGTGCGCACGGTGCGGGCCCCGGGGTCCACGCCGGTCACCCGCGCGGCCACCCGCTCCACCCGGGCCTGGGCGTAGAAGGGCTCCGGCAGGGCCCACATCTCGTCCCGGCGCAGGCGCCCCAGGGCGTACTGGGGCAGGGAGGCGCGAAAATAGAACGGCACGGCCTCGTCGCAGAACACGGTGATCTCCCCCCCGGGGTCGCGCGCGCGGATGGCCTCCGCGGCCCGCGCCCCGGCGGGCCCCAGGCCGACCAGGCAGTACCTCATGCCCCCTCGGCGGGGACCGGCCCCTCCCGCCTGGACGCCACCGGGGAGCCGAAGTGGACCGGCCGGGGCACCGGCCCCGAGTCCTTGCGGATGGCGTCGTAGACCAGGTCCACGATGTCCATCACCTCCACGTCCAGCTCGGCCCCGGCGGGGGCGAAGGCCTCCAGGCAGCGCACGCACTCGACCACCATGCGGGTGGCCCCCGCCTCCCGGGCCATCTGGATGCGGTCGCGCCGGATGCGCTCGAGCTGGGCGGGGTTCACGCCGAACTGGTGGCGACCGCAGCAGGTCCCGGCGTCGCCGTGGCGCTCCATCTCGACCAGGGTGCCCACCTGGCGCAGGACCCGCCGGGCCTCCTCCCCCTCCCCCATCTTTCGGGTCACGTGGCAGGCGTCGTGGAAGGTGAACGGGTCCTCCAGGCGCCGGATCGGGAAGCGGTCGAGGTTGCTGCGGATCCAGGTGGTGCAGGTCACCGGCGTGAAGCGCTCCCCCCGCACCGCGGCGATGCGCCGCAGGGCCGTGTAGCACTCGGCGCCGATGGTGACGACCTCCTTGGGGGCCACCTTCAGGATGCGGCCGTGGACGTGCTCCATGAGGGTCTCGGCCCGCTCCAGGTCCCCCGCCAGGTAGTGGCACCAGCCGCAGCAGGAGCGCAGGCCCCCCAGCACCTCGTAGTCGAGCTGGAGGTAGTCCGCCAGGGCCAGCACCTTGGCGGCCAGGCCCGTCTCCGAGAAGATGTTGCAGCCGAAGAAGAACAGCGTGTCGGCGCGCTTCAGGTCGCGCTTGTCCACGTGGGCGGCGAGGCCCTTCATGCGGGGGCGGCGGCGCAAGTTGTGGAGGGCCACCTCCACCTGGCGCCGCACCGGCTGGCCGCTGCCCTTGTGCTTCAGGTCGTCGATGTACTGGGGCGGCGGCTTCTCCATCCGGGTCTTGAGCCACAGCACCATGCCGTCCCGTTCCAGCCCCACGGGGCAGACCGGCACGCACAGGCCGCACTGGAAGCACTCCACCGCGAGCCGCTCGGCGGCTCCGGAGGGCGGCGCGTCGGAGGCGGTGGCGAAGTTGAGGTCGGCGATCCGCAAGGTGGGGTCCGCCACCGGGCAGGCGCGCATGCACTCGTTGCACCCGATGCAGGCGGCGAGACCCCGCTCGACCTCCGCTTTGAGCGTCTGGCGGATGGCGTCCATGGGGGCTCCAACCCTGGCCTTCGGCCCCGTCCCGAAAGGGCGGGGCGGCCGAGTCCCTAGCATACGGGATGCCGGGCCCCGGCACCACCGGCCCCGGCCACCGCCGTCCCCCGGCCCCGCGCCAGCTCGGCGGCCCAGGCCCGGGCCGCCTCCCGGGTCAGCATCACGTGGGCGTAGGTCGCCCACGCGCGCCCCACCCGCCACCCCTCGGGGCGGGCCCCGGCGCCGCCGCGCCGCGCCAGGGTCAGGGTGCGGGCCACGCCGGCCCGCGCCAGGGCGTCGGCGTCGATCTCCGAGTAGTGGAACTCGTGCCCCTTCAGGCGTGCCCCGGTCGCCCCCAGGGGCCCCGCCGCGTCCACGGTCACCTCGCGGTACCCCAGGGCCGCGCGCCGCTCGAGCATGCGGCAGCGGGCCGGCAGCACGCCGCACATGGGGTGGAAGGCCCCGTCCGCGTCCGTGATCCCCTGGCTCAGGTACATCAGCCCGCCGCACTCGGCGTACACCGGCAGCCCCGCCTTCGCGGCGGACCGGATGCCCTCGCGCATGGCCACGTTCGCGGCCAGGGCGGCGGCGTGCAGCTCGGGGTACCCCCCCGGCAGGTAGAGGCCGTCCACCCCAGCCGGCGGCGCCCCGTCCGCCAGGAGGCTGAAGGGCACCGCCGCCACCCCCGCCTCCGCCAGGCGCTCCAGGGTGTCGGGGTAGAGGAAGCAGAACGCCGCGTCCCGGGCCACCCCCAGGCGCAGCCGGGGGGCCGGGTCCCGGCGCGGGGCCGGGTCCTGCGGCCGCAGGGGGGCCGCCGCCGCGAGCACCCGTTCCAGGTCCAGCCCCTCGGCCACCGCCCCGGCGATGCGGGCCAGGACCGCGTCCCCCTGCAAGTCGCCCGCGGTGGTCAGGCCCAGGTGGCGCTCGGGGATGGCGAGCCCTGCCTCCCGGGGCAGCCACCCCAGCACGGGCACCCGCGCCCGCCGCTCGATGGCCTCCCTCAGGTGGGCCAGGTGGGAGGTCCCCGCCACCCGGTTGAGGACCACCCCCGCCAGCCGCACCTTCGGGTCCAGGGTCGCGAAGCCCCTCACCACGGCGGCGGCCGAGCCCGCCATGCCCCGGGCGTCCACCACCAGCAGCACCGGCAGCCCCAGGCGCCGGGCCAGGTGGGCGCTGGTGCCCGCCTGGGAGCGCCCCCGGGCCCCGTCGAACAGCCCCATGGCCCCCTCCACCACGGCCACGTCGGCCCCGGCGCAGCCCCGGGCGAAGGCCCCCTGAAGCGCCCGCCACGGCATCATCCAGGTGTCCAGGTTGCGGGAGGGGCGCCCGGCGGCCAGGCGGTGCAGGCCGGGGTCGATGAAGTCGGGGCCGGCCTTGAACGGCGCCACCTTCAGGCCCTTGCGGGCGAAGGCCCCCATGAGCCCCAGGGCCACGGTGGTCTTGCCGACCCCCGAGCCGGTGCCCGAGATGAGCAGGCCGCAGGTCGTCATGCCGCAGGCGCGGGCCGCCCGGGAGGGGGCGCCGACCTACCCCGGAAAGGCGCGGAAGACCAGGGTGGCGTTGGTGCCGCCGAAGCCGAACGAGTTGGACATGGCCGCCTGGAGCGCCACCGGGCGGGCCTTGCCCGGGTTGTGGTCCAGGTCGCAGGCCGGGTCCGGGTTCTCCAGGTTGATGGTCGGGGGCACCATCCCGTGGTGCAGGGCCAGGATCGTGAAGATGGACTCCACCCCCCCGGCCGCCCCCAGCAGGTGGCCGGTCATGGACTTGGTGGAGCCCATGATCAGGCGGCGGGCGTGGTCGCCGAAGGCGGTCTTCACGGCCCCGGTCTCCAGGGCGTCGGCCATGGTGGAGGTGGCGTGGGCGTTGACGTAGCCCACCTCCTGCGGCGCCATCTTCGCGTCCGCCAGGGCCACGGCCATGCAGCGCACGGCGCCGTTGGCGTCCGGGGGCGGCGCGGTGATGTGGTAGGCGTCGCCGGTGCTGCCGTAGCCCACCACCTCGGCGTAGATGCGGGCCCCGCGGCGGCGCGCGGCCTCCAGCTCCTCCACCACCACGATCCCGGCGCCCTCGCCCATGACGAAGCCGTCCCGGTCCCGGTCGAAGGGCCGGCTGGCCCGCTCCGGCTCGTCGTTGCGGGCGGAGAGGGCCTTGGAGGCGCAGAAGCCCGCCAGCCCCAGCATGCAGATGGCGGCCTCGGTGCCGCCGGCGATCATCGCGTCGGCGTCGCCCCGCTGGATCACGCGGACCGCGTCGCCGATGGCGTGGGCCCCCGAGGCGCAGGCGGTCACCGCCGACTGGTTGGGGCCCCGCGCCCCGGAGCGGATCGCCACCTGCCCCGGGGCCAGGTTGATGATCGTCATGGGGATGAAGAACGGGGACACCCGGCGGGGGCCCTGCTCGATCACCTTGCGGTGGGTCTCCTCGATGGTGGGGAGCCCCCCCATGCCGGAGCCGATGAACACCCCCACCCGGTCGCGGTTGGCCTCGCCGATGGCGAGTCCGGAATCCTCCAGGGCCATGTGGGCCGCCGCGATGGCGTAGTGGATGAAGAGGTCCATCTTCTTGACCTCTTTCGGCTCGATGTACGCCACCGGGTCGAAGCCCCGCACCTCCGCGGCAATCCGCGTGGGCAGGGCGTCGGCGTCGAAGCGCGTCACCGGGCCCACGCCGGAGCGTCCGGCGAGCAGCGCCTCCCAAGTTGTCTTCAGGTCGTTGCCCAGGGGCGTGATCGCCCCGAGGCCCGTGACCACAACGCGTCGATTCAGGGGAACCTTACCTCCTTCGGGAAGGGCCGGGGTCCGGTCCGGGGAGGCACGGGACCGAAGTCCCGGGCCTCGCCCTCCATCCTACACCGAGCCTCAGGCCGCCTTCACCTTGTCGTTCACGTAGCCGATGGCGGCGTCCACCGTGGTGATCTTCTCCGCGTCCTCGTCGGGGATCTCGATGTCGAACTCCTCCTCGAACGCCATGACCAGCTCGACGGTGTCGAGGGAGTCCGCACCCAGATCATCCACGAAGTTGGCCGAGCCCGTCACCTGGTCCGCCTCCACCCCGAGCTGCTCGCAGATGATGGCCTTGACCTTGTCCGCAACCGAGTCCGACATGTGTGTCACTCCTATTCAAATGGGTAAAGCCTTGCCGAAACGGGCGCCGTCCCCCGCCGGACCCGTCCGGTCCCAAGGGGGGCGCCGCCTGAAATCCCGAATTTCACATGAGCATCCCGCCGTTGACGTGGATCACCTGGCCGGTCACGTAGGCCGCCTCGTCCGACGCCAGGAAGGCGGTCGCCGCCGCCACGTCCTCCGGGGCGCCGAAGCGCTCCATGGGGATCTGGGCCAGCAGGGCATCCCGCGCGGCGGGCTCCAGGGCCCGGGTCATGTCGGTCTCGATGAAGCCGGGGGCGATGGCGTTGGCGGTGATGCCCCGGGTGGCGTACTCCCGCGCCAGGGTCTTGGTCAGGCCCACCAGGCCGGCCTTGGCGGCCACGTAGTTGGCCTGGCCGGGATTGCCCATGGCCCCCACGATCGAGGTGATGTTGACGATCCGGCCCCAGCGCTTCTTGACCATGTCGCGGATGACGGCCTTGGCGCAGGCGAAGGCCCCCTTGAGGTTGGTCGACAGGACCGCGTCCCAGTCGGCCTCCTTCATCCGCAGGAGCACGTCGTCGCGGGTGATGCCGGCGTTGTTGACCAGGATGTCGAATCCGCCCACCTCGCGGCCCGTCGCCTTCAGGCCCTCCTGCACGGCGTCGAAGTCGGACACGTCCAGGCCGATGCCGTGGCAGGCGCCGCCCCCGGCGGCCAGGGCCTCGGCCGCCTTGGCGGCGGCCCCCGCGTCCCGGCCGGTGATCACCACGGTGGCGCCCGTGTCCAGCAGGCGGGCGGCGATGGCGTTGCCGATGCCCCGGGTGCCGCCGGTGACCAGGGCGGTCCTGCCCTTCAGATCCGTCACGCCCGGCACCGCTCCAGGGTGGCCTGGAGGGACGCCTTGTCCTCCACGTTGAGGGCCACGGCGCGCCGGTCCACCCGCCGCACCAGGCCGGAGAGCACCTTGCCCGGCCCCACCTCCACGAAGCAGTGGATCCCCATGTGAACCATGGTGGCGACGCTGTCGCCCCACAGCACGGGGGAGGAGATCTGGCGCCGGGCCGAGGGGATCACGTCGGCGGCCGAGGTGATCTCGCGGGCCTCGCAGTTGTTGACCAGGGGCACCTGCAGGTCGTCCACGTGAATCTTGCGCATGTCGGCGTCGAGCAGCTCGGCGGCCCCTTCCATGAGGGCGCAATGGGACGGCACGCTCACCGGCAGGGGGATGACCCGAGCGGCCCCGGCGGCCTTGGCGCCGTCCTCGGCCCGCTCCACCGCCTCGCGGTGGCCGGCGATGACGATCTGGCCGGGGCAGTTCAGGTTGGCCAGGGACACGATCTGCCCCTGCCCGGCCACGTCGCACACCTCCCCCAGGGCCTCCCGGTCCAGCCCCAGGATGGCGGACATCTTGCCCACCCCCTCCGGCACCGCCTGCTGCATGTAGCGCCCCCGCGCCTGCACCAGGCGCACGGCGTCGGCGAAGGCGACGCTGCCGCCCACCACGAGGGCGGTGAACTCGCCCAGGGAATGGCCCGCCACCACGTCCGGCGCGATCCCCTCCTCGGCGAGCACCCGGGCCGCGGCCACGGAGGCGGTCAGAAGCGCGGGCTGGGTGAACTCGGTCAGGCCCAGCTTCTCGGCCGGCCCCGCGAAGCACAGCTCGGAGACCGCGAAGCCCAGGGCCGCGTCGGCCTCGCGGAAGGTCTCCATGGCCACGGGGTAGGACTCGGCGAGTTCCCGGCCCATCCCGACCTGCTGGGAACCCTGCCCTGGAAAGAGGAACGCGCGCTTCACCGGTCGAAAGCCTCTACACGGGCCCGCACACGGGCCCGCGATATTCGCACGGAGCGGCCTGATTGTGTAAGTCTGGCGCGGCCTTGTCAACCGGCCGGACCGCCCCGCGCGGTGCCGTCACGTCAGCCCCAGCGCACCAGGGCGGCACCCCACGTCAGGCCGCTGCCGAAGGCCAGGAACAGCACCAGGTCGCCCGCCTCCACCCGGCCCCGCTCGACGGCCTCCTGGAGGGCCAGGGGGATCGAGGCGGCGGAGGTGTTGCCGTAGGCGTCCAGGTTGACGACGACCTGGCTCTCGGCCAGCCCCAGGCGCTCGCCGACGGCGTTGAGGATGCGGATGTTGGCCTGGTGCGGCACCACCACCTTGAGGGCCTCGGGCTTGATCCCGGCGTCGTCGAGCACCTCCCGCGCGGCCCGCTCCATGTTGCGCACCGCCACCTTGAAGGTCTCGTTGCCCCGCATCTGGAGGAACTGCAGGCGCCGGTCCACCAGGTCCGGGCTGGGCGGCAGGCGCGAGCCGCCCCCGGGCTGGCAGATGAAGTCCCAGGCCGAGCCGTCGGAGTAGATGCGGCTGGCGATCACCCCCGGCGCCCCGTCCCGCGGGTCCCCGTCGGTGGCCTTGAGCACCGCGGCCCCGGCGCCGTCGCCGAACAGCACGCAGGTGGCCCGGTCCTCCCAGTCCACCACCCGGGACATGGTCTCGGCGCCCACCAGCAGGATCGTGTCGTAGGTGCCGGAGCGGATGAAGCCGTCGGCCACCGACAGGCCGTAGATGAACCCCGAGCAGGCCGCCGACAGGTCGAAGGCGGCGGCCCCGACGGCGCCCAGCTGGTGCTGCACCAGGCAGGCGGTGGCGGGGAACAGCATGTCGGGGGTCGCGGTGGCCACCAGGACCAGGTCCAGATCGGTGGCGGGCACGCCGGCGTGGTCCAGGGCGGCGCGGGCGGCTTTGAGCGCCAGGTCGGAGGTGGCCTCGTCGGGGCCGGCGATGCGGCGCTCCCGGATGCCGGTGCGGGTGGTGATCCACTCGTCCGAGGTGTCCACCATCTGCTCCAGCTCGTGGTTGGTGAGCACCCGCGCGGGGGCGTAGGCGCCGATCCCGGCGATGACGGTGGCGGTCAAGCGGTTCCCTCCCTCTAGCTGGCGGCGGTCGCGTCGGCGATGTCGGCCACGATGTGCTTGCCGACCTTCTCGTCGTGCATGCGCTTGGCCACCCGGACGGCGTTGCGGATCGCCCACGGGTCCGACCGCCCGTGACAGATGATAGAGATGCCGTTCAGGCCCAACAAGGGGGCACCGCCGTACTCGGCGTAGTTCACCTGCTTGCGGAACCGGTCGAATGCGGGCTTGAGCAGCAGGTACCCCAGCTTGCCGAACGCGGTGGAGGCGATCTCCCGCCGGAGCAGCAGCATGATGGCCTCGGCCAGGCCCTCGCTGGTCTTCAGGGCGACGTTGCCGATGAAGCCGTCGCACACGATCACGTCGGCGTTGCCGGTGAAGATGTCGCGTCCCTCGACGTTGCCGATGAAGTTGAGGGGCGAGTCCTTGAGGCGCGTGTGGACCTCGCGGGTGAGGCTGGTGCCCTTGCTCTCCTCCTCCCCCACCGACAACAGGCCCACCCGGGGCGAGGGCAGGCCGCTGACGTGCTTGGCGTACTCGTGGCCCATGAAGGCGAACTGGTAGAGGTGGTCCGGCTTGCAGTCCACGTTGGCCCCCACGTCCAGCATGATGGACGTCCCGGTGAGGGTGGGCAGCAGGGTGGCGATGGCGGGCCGCTCCACTCCCGGCAGGGGCCCCAGCACGAACAGGGAGGTGGCCATGCAGGCGCCGGTGTTGCCGGCGCTGATCACGGCCTGGCACGCCCCCTCGGCCACCCGCTGGTTGGCGATGCGGATCGAGGAGCGGCGCTTGCGGCGCACCGCCTGGGCGGGCGGCTCGTCCATGGCCACGACCTGCTCGGCGTGGATCACGGCCACGTCGGCGCCGTCGGTCCCCAGGCCGGTCAGGGCCTCGCGGACCTGGGCCTCGTCCCCCACGAGGTCCACCCCCACCCCGAAGTCGCGCGCCCCCTGGAGCGCTCCCGCGACGATGGAGGCCGGGGCGTGGTCGCCCCCCATGGCGTCAACAGCGATTCGCACGGAGCCGGGTCCCTGGGGAGCCCTTAACCGTCGCCGCGGACGGCCGGCGGTCGGGACCCCCGGCCTGCGTGGCGGCGCATGCTCAGAGCTCTGCGGTCTCCAGCACGCTGCGGCCCTTGTAGTGGCCGCAGTAGCTGCACGCGTGGTGCGGCAGCATGGGCTCGCTGCAGTTGGGGCAGGCCACCAGGGTGGTGACGCCCAGCTTCTTGTGGGTGCGGCGTTTGCGCGTGACGGACTTGCTGGTCTTGCGCTTCGGATTGGCCATCGGTCGTTGTCCTCTTATCCCTTCAACCGAACGTGCGAAACGGCGTGGACGAAGCCCCTCGAGGGGCGGCTCACCGGAGCTTGAGCTTCTTGAGCGCCGCGAACCGGGGATCGCCCGCCCCCGTCCCGCAGCCACAGGCTCCCTGGTTCAGGTTGGCGCCGCAGCGCGGGCACAGCCCCTTGCACTCGGGGCGGCACACCGGCGCCATGGGAATCGCCAGGACCACCTGCTCGTGCACCATCTCCGACAGGTCCACCGTGTCCCCCTCCAGGTGGCACACGGTCAGGTCGCGCTGCCCCAGCTCCACGTCGTCCCCGGCCGGCACCACGGGGGAGTACGTCACGTCGAAGGGGCCCCTCAAGGGGAACGGAAAGACCTCCAGGCACCGGGAGCAGGTGAGCATCAGCCGGGTCTCGACGGCGCCCCGGACCCTCAAGCCCCCGCCCTCGCGCTCGGCGTGGCCGGTGACGCGGACCGGCTCCGCCCCCCGGAGCCCCTCTCCGGCGTCGTCCAGCAGCTTCGGATCGGCCGTGAAGGCCACGGCGCAGCCGCCGATGGGCACCTGGGAAAGCGACAGCTTCATTCCGCCCAAAAAAGACGGCTACTATAGGGCCGCGCCGCCGCCCGTGTCAACGAAAAGGCGGCCCGGGCCGGGGCCGTCCGCCTCACCCGGGGTCCCGAAACGCGGCGGGGCCCCGCCGGCCCCGCGCGAGGCCCCGTTTCGGCGCTTCAGGACGAGATCTTGAGGGACCGCAGGAAGGCGCGGTCGAAGAAATTCATGTCGCGGGCCGGGCCGTCGGTCTCGGCGGCGGGCTCCTCACCCTCCTCCGGCCCGGCGGCGGCCTTCTCCCCGACCATGGTGCCGTCGTTCATCATCCAGCCGGCCACCACCTTGGGCTCGTAGCGCTCGGCGGGGACCCCCTGGTCCCGGGCCTCCTGCTCCCGCTCCACCATGCGCAGCACGGAGCTCATGTTGAGCAGCACCTGCCGGTTGTCCCGCTCCTGGGTGCGGATCATCCGCTGGATGCGCTCGTTGCCGGCCACGACCTCCTTCAGGGCCGCGAACAGCTCCGTCAGGTGCCGCCTGCTTCCCACCGGTTCCTCCTGCTCGCTCATGTCCCGCACCCCTTGCCTTTCCGCTCTCCGTCCCCCGCGCCCCGGCCGGCGGCGGAGCCACACAAACATCGACGCCGCAATGGCTTCCGTGCCCCGGATCACTCCAAGAAAGGTGCCAAACACGGAACATGCTGATTTCGCGCTTCTTTTCCCCGTCCCGGGGCGCCCGGCCCGGGCCCGCCGGGCCCCACGTCGGGGACCCACAAGGGGAAAAAAAGTACCGTTTTCGTTGACTGGCGCGCCGCGGGCCGCGTCCCGGGCCGCTGCGGGGCCCGCGCCGCGGGCGGACCGGGCCCGTTGACCCGTCCCTGCCCGGCGGGGATAATCCGGGCACCGCCACCCGGGATTCGCGGCGTCGCCGGATGCCGCCCGTGAGGAAACCGTGACGCCGGATCAGACCCCCGCCCGGACGCTCCCAGGGACGCCCGCATGACGCGCCGCATCGACCATGTCTTCCAGGAGGCCCGCCGCACTGGGCGCAAGGTGCTGATCCCCTACATCATGGCGGGGGACCCGGACATGGCCACCACCTGCCGCCTGGTGCCGGCCCTGGAGGCCGCCGGGGCCGACATCGTGGAGCTGGGGGTGCCCTTCTCGGACCCCATCGCCGACGGCCCCGTGATCCTGCGCGCCGGCATGCGGGCCCTGGCCCACGACACCTCCCTGGCCGAGATCCTGCGGGCGGTGCGCCAGATCCGCCGGGGGTGCAGCGTCCCCGTGGTCCTGATGTCCTACTACAACCCGGTCCTCCAGTACGGCGAGGCGGCCTTCGCCCGGGACGCCGTCAAGGCCGGCGTGGACGGGGTGATCGTGCCCGACCTGCCCCCCGAGGAGGGCGCCGGGTTGATCGCCGGGGCCCGGGCCCACGGCCTGGCCACGGTGTTCCTGCTGGCCCCCACCTCGGACCCGGCCCGCATCGCCAAGGTCAGCCGCGTCTCCACCGGCTTCGTGTACTACGTCTCCCTGACCGGCATCACCGGGGCGCGCCTGACCGACCCCCGGGAAGTGTCCGAGCGCCTGGCCCACGTGCGCCGGGCCACCGACAAGCCCGTGGCCGTGGGCTTCGGCATCGCCACCCCGGAGCAGGCGGGGGCCGTGGCCCGGCTGGCCGACGGGGTGATCGTGGGCAGCGCCCTGGTGCGGGTGATGGAGCAGGAGCTCGAGGCCGGGGCCGACGCGGACAAGGTGGTCCGGTCGGCGCGGGACTTCGTCGCCGCCCTGCGCAAGGGCGTGGACGGCTGACGGCCAGGTGGCCGCGCCCCGCACCCGTTTCGTCTGCCAGTCCTGCGGCGCCCAGGCGCCCAAGTGGTCCGGCCGCTGTGCCGGCTGCATGGAGTGGAACACCCTGGTGGAGGAGCCCGTCACCCCCCACCGGGGCGCCGCCCTGGCCACCGGCTCGGCCCGCCCCGAGCCGGTCACTGCGGTCGCCGCCCACCCCGAGCCCCGCCTGCCCACCGGGATCGGCGAGCTGGACCGGGTGCTGGGGGGCGGCGTGGTACCGGGCTCGGTGGTGCTGGTGGGGGGCGACCCGGGCATCGGCAAGAGCACCCTCATGCTCCAGGTGGGCCACCGCCTCTGCCCCCGGGGCCCGGTGCTGTACGTCTCCGGGGAGGAGGCCCCCCACCAGGTGCGGATGCGGGCCGAGCGCCTGGGGGCCGCCGACGAGCGCCTGCTGCTCCTGGCCGAGACCCACCTGGAGGACATCCTGGCGCGGGCCGACGAGGCCCGCCCCCGGGCCCTGGTGGTGGACTCCATCCAGACCACCTACACCAGCCGCATCGAGTCCGCCCCCGGCAGCGTGGGCCAGATCCGCGAGGTGGCGGCCCGCCTGATCACCTTCGCCAAGGCCCGGGGCATCCCCACCTTCCTGGTGGGCCACGTCACCAAGGAGGGGGCCATCGCCGGGCCGCGGGTGCTGGAGCACATGGTGGACACGGTGCTCTACTTCGAGGGCGACCGGGGCCACGCCTACCGGGTGGTGCGGGCGGTCAAGAACCGCTTCGGCCCCACCAACGAGATCGGGGTGTTCGAGATGAAGGCCGAGGGTCTGGCCGAGGTGCGGAACCCCTCCGCCCTGTTCCTGGCCGAGCGCCCCGAGGGGGCCACCGGCTCCGTGGTGGTGGCCGCTGTCACCGGCACCCGCCCGATCCTGGTGGAGATCCAGGCCCTCGTGAGCCCCGCCTCCTACGGCACCGCCCGCCGCACCGCCATCGGGGTGGAAAGCGGCCGCCTGGGGCTGCTGCTGGCCGTGCTCGACAAGCGCGCCGGCATCTGCCTGGCGGCCGAGGACGTGTTCGTCAACGTCGTCGGGGGCATCCGCCTGGAGGAGCCCGGGGTGGACTTGGGGCTCGCCCTGGCCCTGGCCAGCAGTCACCGGGAGGCGGCCGTGGACCCCGCCACCCTGGCCCTGGGCGAGGTGGGCCTGGCGGGCGAGGTGCGGGCCGTGCAGCAGGCCGAGGCCCGGGTGGCGGAGGCGGCCAAGATGGGCTTCACCCGCTTTCTGGTGCCGGCGGCCAACGCCGCCAAGCTCGACCACCCCGGCGTGGTCCCGGTGCGGGCCCTGCGCCAGGCGGTGGACCTGGCCCTGGGATGAGGGCGCTCCGGGCCCGGCGCGCGGGGCTCGCGGGCTGGGCGCTGCTGGCCGCCGGGTGCGCGGCCCTGCCACCGGCGCCCCCCGAGGTCCAGGCCCTCAAGGACCACTGGAGCGCCCGCCGCGCCGCCTACGCCGAGGTGCGGGCCCTGGCCGACGTGCGGGTCGTGGCCCGGCGCGCCGACCTGTGGCCCGCCTTCACTGCCGTCTTCACCCACACCGCCCCGGACCGGGACACGATCTCCGGCTACACCCCGTTCGGCACCCCCCTGTTCGACTACGCCGCCGAGGGCGGGCGCTTCCGCTTCACCGTCCCGGACCGGGAGCGGGCCGTCACCGGCCGCCTGGACCGCCCCCCGGCCGACCCGGGCCTCAAGCTGCTGGCGGACCTGGGGCACCTCCTGGACGGGGTGCTGGGGCCGGAGGCGGGCGAGGGCCCCGTGCGCCTGGACCGGGACGGGCGCTGGGTGGTGCGGGGCGGCGGCGAGACCGTCCACATCCGGGCCGAGGGGCGCCGCATCACGGCGGTGTCGGTGCACCGCGGCCGGCGCGAGGCGGTGCGCCTGGCCTTCGCCGACTTCCGCCCCGTGGGGGGCGTGGAGTGCCCGTTCCGGGTGGAGGCCACGCTCCCCGCCCTGGGGGCCCGGGTGGAGATCACCGTCAGCGACTGGGTGCTCACCGAGGCGGAGGCGCCCGCCGCGGCCCGCGTCCCGGCCGGACCCGATCCGCCGGACCCGGTCCAACGGAGCCGACACGGGTAGCGCGAGACCGCCGACACCGGATACATTGAAGGCCATCCACGATCTTCGTCCCCCGGCGGCGAGCCCCGGGCGGACCCCACAGCGAGAGGAGTCGACACCATGGCCCTGAAGGTTGCCATCAACGGGTTCGGCCGGATCGGGCGCTGCGCCTACCGCATCGCGATGAACCGGCCCGAGATCGAGGTCGTGGCGATCAACGACCTAACCGACGCCAAGACCCTGGCGCTGCTGCTCAAACGCGACTCGGTGCACGGCAACCTGACCGAGACCGTCGAGGCCGAGGACGGCGCCATCACCGTGGCCGGCCGCAGGGTGCGGGTGCTCGCCGAGCGCTCCCCGAAGGCCCTGCCGTGGCGGGACCTGGGGGTGGACGTGGTGCTCGAGTCGACCGGCCTGTTCGTGGACCGGGACGGGGCCTCCGGCCACCTGGAGGCGGGCGCCCGCAAGGTGGTGATCTCGGCCCCGGCCAAGAAGCCCGACGTCACGGTGGTCCTGGGGGTCAACGACGACCAGTACGACGCCGGCTCCCACCACATCGTCTCCAACGCCTCCTGCACGACCAACTGCCTGGCGCCGGTCACCAAGGTGGTGCACGACAGCTTCGGCATCGTCCACGGCCTGATGACCACGATCCACTCCTACACCAACGACCAGCGGGTGCTGGACCTGCCCCACAAGGACCCGCGCCGGGCCCGCGCCGCCGCCCTGTCCATGATCCCCACCACCACCGGCGCCGCCCGCGCGGTGGCCGAGGTGCTGCCGGCCCTGGCCGGCAAGCTGGACGGCATGGCGATCCGGGTGCCGACCCCCAACGTCTCGGTGGTGGACGCGGTCTACACCGTGGAGCGCGACGTCACCCCGGAGGAGGTCAACGAGGCCCTGCGGGCTGCCGCCTCGGGCCCCATGAAGGGCATCCTGGCGGTGACCGCCGAGCCCCTCGTGTCGGTGGACTTCAACGGCGACGCCCACTCCGCCACCGTGGACGCGGCCCTCACCCGCGTGATGGCCGGCCGCATGGTGAAGGTCATCGCCTGGTACGACAACGAGTGGGGCTACTCCAACCGGGTGGTGGACCTGATCCAGCGGCTCTAGTCCGCGGGCTTAAAGGGGGCCGCCGGGGAGCGGCCCTCGGGCTCGGGCGAGCACTGGCGAGGGAGGGGGCCGCCGCGGAGCGGCCGCGGATTCGGGCAAGGACAGGCTGAGGGAGGGGGCGTTGAAGCGCACGATCGACAAGGTGCCCTTGAAGGGCAAGCGGGTCTTCATCCGGGCCGACTTCAACGTGCCCCTGGACGACGACCTCAACATCACCGACGACGCCCGCATCCGGGGCGCTCTGCCGACGATCAACTACGCCATCGACGAGGGCGCCAAGGTGATCGTGGCCTCCCACCTGGGGCGGCCCAAGGGCCAGCCCGACCCCCGCCTCTCCCTGGCGCCCGTGGCCAAGCGCCTGGGCCGCCTGCTGGACAAGGAGGTGCGCTTCGCCCCCGACTGCGTGGGGCCCCAGGTGGGCGCGGCGATCCAGCGCATGGCCCCCGGCGACGTGCTGGTGCTGGAGAACCTGCGCTTCCACAAGGGCGAGACCGACAACGACCCCGGCTTCGCCGCCGAGCTGGCGGGCCTGGCGGACGTGTACGTCAACGACGCTTTCGGCTCCTCCCACCGGGCCCACGCGTCCATCGTGGGGATCACCGACCACGTGCCCGAGGTCGCCTGCGGCTTCTTGATGCAGCGCGAGATCAACTACCTCCACGGCGCCCTGGCCGAGCCGGTGCGGCCCTTCGTCGTGATCATCGGCGGCGCCAAGGTCTCCTCCAAGATCGCCGTGATCGAGAACCTGCTCGAGCGGGCGGACAAGGTGGTCATCGGCGGCGGCATGGCCTTCACGTTCCTGAAGTCCATGGGCTACGGCGTGGGGGCCACCAAGGTCGAGGAGGAGATGCTGGACCTGGCCAACAAGATCCGGCTCGACGCCCGGGGACGGGGCAAGAAGTTCTACCTGCCGGTGGACTGCGTGGTCTCCACCGAGTTCTCCATCCAGGGCGAGACCAAGATCGTCACCACCCAGGAGATCCCGGACGGCTGGCTCGCCATGGACATCGGCCCGGCCTCGGTCAAGCTTTTCCAGGAGGCCATCTTCAACGCCAAGACCGTGCTGTGGAACGGCCCCATGGGCGTGTTCGAGATGGACCCGTTCTCCCGCGGCACCTTCGCCGTGGCCCACGCCGTGGCCGACACCTACGCCCTGACCATCGTGGGCGGCGGCGACTCGGCCCTGGCGGTGCACCGGGCCGGCGAGAGCGAGAACATGTCCTTCATCTCCACCGGCGGCGGCGCCGCCCTCGAGCTGCTGGAGGGCAAGGACCTGCCGGGCCTGGCCGTGATCCCCGAGATGGACTAGGAGGCCGCCGTGGATTCCCGCCGCAGGCCGGTCATGGCCGGCAACTGGAAGATGCACAAGGGCATCCACGAGACCGGCGGCTACGTGCGGGAGCTGGTGGCGGCCCTCAAGGAGCGGGGCGCTCCGCCGGACTGCGAGGTGATCGTGGCGCCGGTGTTCACCTCCCTGGCCGTGGCCCAGCAGGCCGCCTGGGGCAGCCCCCTGAAGGTGGCGGCCCAGAACTGCCACTGGGCGGCCGAGGGGGCCTTCACCGGCGAGGTTTCCGCCGCCATGCTGCGGGAGACCGGCATCTCCCACGTGATCCTGGGCCACTCCGAGCGCCGCCAGCACTTCGGCGAGACCGACGCCGGCGTGCGCGGCCGCCTGGCGGCGGCCCTCGGCGAGGGCCTGATGCCCATCGTGTGCGTCGGCGAGACCCTGGAAGAGCGCGAGGCCGGCGCCACCGAGAACGTGCTCGCCCGCCAGCTGGAGGGCGCCCTGGAGGGCCTGTCGGCGGCGCAGCTCGCGCCCCTGATCGTGGCCTACGAGCCGGTGTGGGCCATCGGCACGGGCCGGGTGGCCACCGCCGAGCAGGCCCAGCAGGCCCACGCCTTCGTGCGGGACCGACTGCGGAGGCTGCACGGCGACGCCGTGGCCGACGCCACGCGGCTCCTGTACGGCGGTTCGGCCAACCCGGACAACGTGGCCGAGCTGCTCGCCTGCCCGGACGTGGACGGCTGCCTGGTCGGGGGCGCCAGCCTCAAGGGGCCTTCCTTCCTGGCCATGGTGGACGCCGCCCGGCGGCAGCCCGGTACCAGGGCGGGCTAGGCAAGCGGCGCCCGAGTCGCTAAACTAGTCGGCTTTCAGCCGGGGCGCTCGGGAGCGCCCCCGAGCGATGGGAGATCCGCCCAAGGTGTCCGCCCTCATCACCGTCATTCACGTCATCGTCTGCCTGCTCATGGTGAGCATCATCCTGCTGCAGCACGGCAAGGGGGCCGACATCGGGGCCGCCTTCGGCGGCGGCAGCCACACGCTGTTCGGGGCCCGGGGGGCCACCACCTTTCTGGCCAAGGTGACCCTCACCTGCGCCGCCATCTTCATGGTGACCTCCATCACCCTGGCCATCAGCGCCCGCCACAAGGCCGGCACGTCCGTGATCGACCAGATGGGCGAGACCCAGGACTTCTTCGACCAGAGCACGGCGCCGGCCGAATTGCCGGACCTGACCCCGGGCGCGGCCCCGGAGGGCGGCGCGGCCCCCGAGCCGGCGCCGGCGCCCGGCAAGTAAGCCGGCGGGTCCGCGCCACGAACGGAGAGCCGCCCCCCGGGAGGGGCCAGGGAAGACGGGCGAGGGGACATGTCAGGGCATTCCAAGTGGGCCACCACCAAGCACCGCAAGGCCGCGGTTGACGCCAAGCGGGGCAAGGTCTTCACCCGCCTCGGCAAGGAGATCGCCGTCGCGGCCCGCATGGGCGGCGGCGACGCCGACGCCAACCCCCGCCTGCGCCTCGCCGTGCAGAAGGCGCGCGAGGCCAACATGCCGGCGGACAACATCAAGCGCGCCGTCCAGCGCGGCACCGGCGAGATCCCCGGCGCCGTCTACGAGGAGATCGTCTACGAGGGCTACGGCCCCGGCGGCGTGGCCCTGCTGATGGAGGTGACCACCGACAACCGCAACCGCACCGTCGGCGAGCTGCGCCACGCCCTCACCAAGCACGGCGGCAAGATGGGCGAGACCGGCTGCGTGAGCTGGATGTTCCACCGCAAGGGCATGATCTCGGTGGACGCGTCCAAGGTGGCCGAGGACACCCTCATCGAGGCCGCCCTGAACGCCGGCGCCGAGGACGTAAAGCGGGCCGACGACACCTTCGACGTGGTGACCGACCCGGAGGTCTTCGAGGCCGTGCGCGACGGGCTCCAGGCCGCGGGTATCCCGGTGGAGCAGGCCGAGGTCCGCATGATCCCCGAGACCGAGGTGAAGCTCGACGGCAGGGAGGCGGAGCAGATGCTCCGGCTGCTGGAGCTGATCGAGGACCACGACGACGTGCAGGCCGTCTCGGCCAACTTCGACATCCCCGACGAGATCCTGGAGCGGGTCCTGGCATGAGGGCCCCCCGCCCCCGGCGCGGCGGAGCCTGAGGGGCACGATGGTGGTCCTGGGGGTGGATCCGGGCACGGTCGCCACCGGCTACGGCGTGGTGGCGGCGGCGGGCTCCCGCTTCACCTGCCTGGACCAGGGGGACGTGCGCTCCCCGGCGAGGAGGCCCATGCCCGAGCGCCTCCACGCCATCCACGAGGCCATCGCCGGCCTCATCGCCCGGCACCGCCCCGAGGCCCTGGCGGTGGAGGACACCTACGTCTCCCGCAACCCCCAGACCGCCCTCAAGCTGGGGCAGGCCCGGGGCGTGATCCTGTTGGCCGGGGCCCAGGCCGGGGTGCCCGTGTTCACGTACACCGCCGCCCACGTCAAGCAGGCCGTGGTGGGCTACGGCCGGGCCGAGAAGGACCAGGTGGGCTACATGATCGCGCGCCTGCTGAACCTGCCCGGGCTCCCCGCCTCGGAGCACGCCGCCGACGCCCTGGGCCTCGCCTTCTGCCACCTGCAGCGGGGGCGCCTCCAGGCCCTGTCGGGGACTTCCGCCCGGGAGGCGGCGGCCCGGTGATCGCGCACCTGAGCGGCGAGGTCCTGTCGGTGCGCGACCAGCGCATCGTGGTGGACGTGGGCGGCGTGGGCTACGAGGTCTTCGCCCCCGCCCCCACCTGCCTGGGGCACGGCCCCGGCGCCAAGCTCGCCCTCCACGTCCGCACCCTGGTGCGGGAGGACGCCATCCAGCTGTTCGGCTTCGAGACCGCCGAGGAGAAGGAGCTGTTCGTGCTGGTCACCGGGGTCACGGGCATGGGCCCCAAGCTGGGCCTGGCGCTCCTTTCGGAGCTGCCCCCCGGCGAGCTGGCGCGGGCCATCGGGCGGGAGGATCTGACGCGCCTGACCCGGGTCAGCGGCATCGGCAAGAAGACCGCCGAGCGCCTCTGCCTGGAGCTCAAGGACAAGGTCCTGGGGCTGACGGCCGGCCTCGGGGCCGCCCCCGCGCCCCGCGCCGCCGAGGCGGGGGCCGCGCCGGCGGACCCCCTGGAGGACGCCGTCTCGGCCCTGGTGAACCTGGGCTACCCCCGCGCCCGGGCCGACACGGCCGTCCGGCAGGCCGCCCTCGACAGCCCCGACGCCACCCTGGAGGAGCTCGTGCGCCGGGGCCTGGCGGGTCTCGGCCGGAACCCTTGAGCCGCGCGCCGTCCGTGCTATCCTAGGGCCCCGGAGGCCTCCTCGCGCCCAGGCGCTGGTTGGACAGGCGCTCGTTGGAATCGATGCACCCCGACACCTCGCACGGTCCCGCCCCGTTTCAGACCCCCGTCACCCGCACCGTGAGCCCCGAGCCCACGGCATTGGGCGAGGTGCGTGCCGAGCCGGCCTTGAGGCCCCGCACCTTCGCCGAGTACGTGGGGCAGGACGCGATCAAGACCAACCTGGGCATCTTCATCGCCGCCGCCCGCGACCGGGGCGAGGTGCTCGACCACGTGATCCTCTACGGCCCGCCGGGCCTGGGCAAGACCACCCTGGCCCACATCGTCGCGGCGGAGCTGCAGGTGAACATGGTCTCCACCTCGGGCCCCGCCATCGAGCACGGCGGCGACCTGGCGGCCATCCTCACCAACCTCCAGCCCCGCGACGTGCTGTTCATCGACGAGGTCCACCGCCTCAACCCCGCCGTGGAGGAGGTGCTCTACCCCGCGATGGAGGACCACACCCTGGACCTGGTCATCGGCCAGGGCCCCGGGGCTCGCTCGGTGAAGATCGACCTGGCCCCCTTCACCCTGGTGGCCGCCACCACCCGGGCCGGGCTCCTGACGGGGCCTTTAAGGGACCGGTTCGGCATCATCGCGCGGCTGGAGTTCTACTCGGCCCCGGAGCTGGTGGAGATCCTCACCCGCTCGGCGCGCCTGCTGGGGGTGGAGCTGCACCCGGACGGGGCCGCGGAGATCGCCCAGCGCTCCCGCGGCACCCCCCGCATCGCCAACCGCCTGCTGCGCCGGGTGCGGGACGTGGCCCAGGTGCGGGCCGACGGCGTGATCGACCGGGACACCGCCCGCATGGGCCTGGACATGCTGGAGGTGGACGCCGGGGGCCTGGACCCCATGGACCGCAAGCTCCTGGGGGCCATCGTGGAGAAGTTCGGCGGCGGGCCGGTGGGCCTGGACACCCTGGCCGCGGCCATCTCCGAGTCCCGCGACACGATCGAGGACGTGTACGAGCCCTTCCTGCTCAAAGAGGGCTACATCGACCGGACCCCGCGCGGCCGTGTCGCCACCCCCCGGGGCTGTGCCCACCTGGGGATGCCGGTCCGCCGCGAGCAGGCGGGGCTCTTCTAGCCGAGGCGCCGACAAGAGACCATGTGCGGGATCATCGGATACACCGGCGGGCGCAACGCCGTGCCGCTCCTCATCGAGGGCCTCAAGCGCCTGGAGTACCGGGGCTACGACTCCGCCGGAGTCGCCTTCATCCCCGCCTCCGGGCGGATCACGGTGGAGCGCAACGAGGGCAAGCTGTCCGCCCTGGAGCGCCTCCTGGACGGCAAGGACTACACCGCCACCACCGGCGTGGGCCACACCCGCTGGGCCACCCACGGCCGCCCCTCGGTGCCCAACGCCCACCCCCACCGGGTCGGCCGCATCGCCCTGGTCCACAACGGCATCATCGAGAACTACCTGTCCCTGCGCGAGCAGCTCGTCGCCCAGGGGCGCGAGATGGCCTCCGAGACCGACACCGAGGTGGTGGCCCACCTGGTGGACGCCCACATGCAGCGCGGCCTCAAGGTGGAGGAGGCCCTCCGCGCCGCCCTGGGGGAGATCGAGGGGGCCTACGCCCTGGGGGTGGTGTGCGAGGACACCCCCGGCACGGTCTACGCCGCCAAGAAGGCCTGTCCCCTGGTGCTGGGCCTGGGGGAGGGGGAGAACTTCATCGCCTCCGACATCCCGGCGATCCTCTCCCACACCCGCCGGGTGATCTACCTGGACGACGGCGAGATGGCGGTGCTCACCCCCGCCGGCGTGACCCTGTCCACCGTCGCCGGCGAGCCCGTGCACCGGGAGCCCGAGACCGTGACCTGGAACCCGGTCATGGCCGAGAAGGCGGGCTTCAAGCACTTCATGCTCAAGGAGATCCACGAGCAGCCCACCGCCATCACCGACACGATCCTGGGCCGCGTGAACCCGGACCGGGACGGCGTCGTGCTGCCCGAGCTGAAGCTCTCCGACGCCGACCTGGCGGGGCTCACCAAGGTCTCCATCGTGGCCTGCGGCACCAGCTGGCACGCCGGGCTGGTGGGCAAGTACATGATCGAGTCCCTGGTGCGCCTGCCGGTGGAGGTGGACGTGGCCTCCGAGTTCCGCTACCGGGACCCGATCGTGGACGCCGGCCACCTGGTGCTCATCATCACCCAGTCCGGCGAGACCGCCGACACCCTGGCCGCCATGCACGAGGCCCGGCGCCGGGGCGCCAAGGTGCTGGCCATCTGCAACGTGGTGGGCTCGTCGGCGGCCCGGGGCGCCGACGGCGTGGTCTACACCCACGCCGGCCCCGAGATCGGGGTGGCCTCCACCAAGGCATTCACCACCCAGCTGGTGGCCCTGTTCCTGCTGGCCCTTCGCCTGGCCGAGGCCCGCGGCACCGTGCCCGCCGGCGAGCGCCGCAAGCTCATCGAGGAGATGACCCGCCTGCCCCGCCTGGTGGAGCGCCTGCTGGGGCACGAGCCGGCGATCCAGGTGATGGCCAAGCGCTACTTCCGCTTCCGGGACTTCTTGTTCCTGGGGCGGGGTCCCACCTTCCCGGTGGCCCTGGAGGGGGCCCTCAAGCTCAAGGAGATCTCCTACATCCACGCCGAGGCCTACGCCGCCGGCGAGATGAAGCACGGCCCCATCGCCCTGATCGACGAGAACATGCCGGTGGTGACCCTGGCGCCCCCCGGCCCCCTCTACGACAAGGTGCTCTCCAACGCCATGGAGGTGAAGGCCCGGGACGGCATCGTCATCGCCCTGGTGGGCGAGGGCGACAAGGAGCTGGCCTCGCGGGTGGACGACGTGATCGTGGTGCCCCCGGCCCACCCGCTGCTGGCCCCGATCCTCTACACCGTCCCCTTGCAGTTCCTTGCCTACCACATCGCCGTCCTGCGCGGCTGCGACGTGGACCAGCCGCGCAACCTGGCCAAAAGCGTGACCGTTGAATGACACACGCGGCGGCCTGACGGTGGCCCATACCCACGCCGACGCCCCCTCCGAGCTCCTGGTGCGCCACATCGGGCTGCTGAAGGGGGCCCCCGACCCCACCGCCCTGGACGTGGCCTGTGGCCGGGGCCGCAACGCCTTGTTTCTCGCCGAGAACGGCTTCAAGGTCACCGGCCTGGAGCGGGACGCGGAGGCCATCGCCGCCGTGCGCGCCCAGGCCGCCGCCCGGGGCCTGGACGTGACCGTGGAGTCCCGCGACCTGGAGGCGCCGGACGCCGACCTGCCCCTGGTGGCCTACGGCCTGGTGTGCGTCTTCTACTTCCTGCACCGTCCCCTGCTGCACCACGTCAGGAACGCCGTCAAGCCCGGCGGCTTCATCGTCTACGAGACCTTCCTGATCGACGCCCACCTGCGCTGGAACTCGCCGAAGCGCAAGGCATTCGCCTTCGAGCACAACGAGCTGCTGGACGCATTCCAGGGCTTTCGGGTCCACCTCTACCGCGAGCACGTGGACGCCGATTCCCGCACCGCCGTGGCCCAGCTGGTGGCGCAGCGCGCATGAGGACACCGCGCGCCTTCCGGCCCCTCGTGCTGGGCCTGCTCGTGGCGGGCGTTGTGGCGGCCTGCGCCCACGGCCCCCAGCCCATCGGCCTGCACCCGGCCCCGGTGGTGACGCGCTCCGCCGTGGGGGCGGGCATCCCGCTGGCGGTGACGGTGGTGGACCGGCGCACCGACCCGGGCGCCACCGAGCTGCCCTCGGCGGCCCGGGCCCGGGCCCGCTTCCCCCTCGAGGGCGACGTGACCGACGCCGTGCGGGCCGCCCTCCTCAAGGGCCTGAAGGCCCAGGGCTTCCGCACAGACGCCCCGGAGGGGTACCCCGCCCTGACGGTGGCCGTGACCCGCTTCGACTACTGGGTGCTGTCGGGCTTCGGCACCTCCGACATCCGCGCCACGGTGGTGCTGGAGGCGGTGGCCCGGCGCGCCGACGCGTCCTTCAACGTGACCTACAAGGCCGGCAACCACCAGCGGGTGGCGGTCGTGCCCCGTCAGGTGGACGTGCAGGACACGGTCAACGGCGCCCTTGCCGCGGCCCTCCAGCGGCTCCTGGCGGACGACCAGGTCCTGCGCTTCCTGGCCGCCGATTCGTGACCGGCCCGCGCCGGGCCGTCAGGCCCCCGGCGGGAAGTACGCCTTCACGTGGCGGTGGACCGCCGGGTGGCCCCGCAGCGCCCCCACCTCCCACCAGCGCAATTCCCGGTGCTGGGCGTCGGCGGCGGGCGTCTCGCCCCCGGGCCACGCCACCCGATACGCCAGCACCACGTAGTGGGTGCCGAACCCCGGCCGGCCGGCGAAGTTGTCCGGGTAGAAGTGCTCGTGCACCCCGGCGAAGGCGGCGTCCGCCGGGGACAGGTCGGCCCCCAGCTCGCCCGAGGCGACGCGGCGGAAGGCGTCGGCGATGCGCTCGCCCTTGCGGATGGCGCCCCCCGGCACGAACCACGTGCCCCGCGCCGGGGCGTTGGCCCGCAGGCCCAAGAGGACCCGCCCCGCCCGGTCCTGCACGATCAGGTCGATGGACACCAGGGGCGCGTGGCGGACCACCGTGGCGAAGGTCTCGGGGTCGGTCCGCGCGGGCGGCCCTTCGGGGAGTTCGCCGGACGGGGTCACACACAACCCCGCCGGACCGGACCGGGGGAATGTTGGCCCCGGTCCCGGACACACATCAGAGCAACAGCTGGGCGTTCACACCCGCCATGTACTCGGTGCCGCGGCTGGCGATCCCCGTGTCCAGCACGCGCACGTTGGGGGCCAGGGTGAGGCCCTTCGCCACCTCGGTGGCGATGCCCGCGATCCCGTAGAAGCGGTGCCCGGAGCCCTTCACCGGCCGCACGTCGTCCCAGCGCCCGAAGGCCCACACCTCGCGCGCCTTCGTGGGCAGCTTGATCTGGCCCTGGAAGTTCAGGCCCCGGGCCTTGTCGAACGGCACCCCGGCGGCGTTGCCGTCGTCGGCGATCACGGCCTGGGCCCCGGCCCGGACGCTGCCGTCGTCCCAGAATGCGAAGATCCCCTCGCGGGACGGGTTGTAGTCGGTCACCCCGCCCCGGGCCCGCTCCTCGTGGAAGAAGAAGCCGGCGTGGAGGTTGCCCTGGTCCAGGTTGCCCCGCCCGGCGAGGGCGAAGCCGTTGCCGTCGGGGGTGTTCTGATAGCCCTCGCCGTTGAGCAGGGAGACCTGGTAGGCCACCTTGCCCTCGGCCGCCGTGCCCAGAAGGCTGGCGCCCAGGTCCGTGGAGGACTGCATGCCCCAGTAGTCCGTGAAGCTCCGCTCGACGTAGCGGTAGCCCCAGAAGTGGGCCTCGTCGTAGGGCACGTAGGGCGTCCCCGCCAGACCGGCCCACACCGCCATGTCGTGGGGAAGGGTCTTCTCCACGTAGGCGTGCTTGACGAAGACCGTCTCCGCCTCGCTGCGCTGGTCCAGGGTCAGCCTGGCCTTCAGGCCGGGCTGGACGTCGGCCTTCAGCATCAGGTAGCTGCGCCGGAGGTGGAAGCCGCTGTCGTCGTCGTGCTCCGACCAGGTGGCGTCGGCGTAGAACTTGCCGTTGAGGGTGAGTCCGTCGGCGATCTGGTAGGCGGCCGCGGGCCCGCCCGTCAGCACCACGCCCGCCACGGCTGCCACGCCCGCCAGGGCCGCCCACCGGCCCCGAGTCCTCCGCATGTCGTGCGTCATCCCTGTCCTCTTTTCCGCCCGAGAAAATCCGGCGCCCGCGGCGCGCCCCCATCCGGGGAGCGCCACGGCCTGACGCGCCGCGCGGCCTACATCCGGTGCCGCACCTTACGGTCGTTGAGCGGCTGCACCGGCCGGGCGTTCTCGTGGATCAGGCCCCGGAACTTGTCCGCCTGGGCCTTCGAGACCTCCACGCTCCGGTCCATGACCAGCCACGTCACGCCCTCGCTGCACGGGGGCGTGGTCAGCGAGCCGCTGTAGTTGAAGAACGCCTTCTTGGCCGGCAGCAGGTCGGCCACGTTCACCTCGGTGCCCGCCACGGTCATCTCGTGGTTCACCTCGGTCGGCAGGTGACCCCAGATCCTGGCCAGGAAGGGGTTCTCCTTGCCTTCCTTGAGGAACACCCCCACCACCGCCAGGCTGCCGTCGTCGGCCTTGTGCACCAGGTGCGCCTCCATGGCGTACGGCTTGCCGTCCTGGGTGTGCTCGCTGGGGCTGTGGAAGTGGAACTGGGCCAGGTGGTAGGTCTTGCCGTCCACCGTCAGGGTGGAGCCGGCGCCGTAGTTCACCTGGATCGCGTGGCCGTTGTTGACCACCTTGAGGGGGGTGGCCTGGTACTGCATGGTGATCGCCGGGGCGTCCATGTGGGGCGCGCCGGTGATGTTGATCGGGGACTGGTGCATCCCCTTGGCGCACATCTCGTACTTCGCGTCCAGCTCGCCCCAGTGCGCCGGGGCGCCTTCGCCGGTGTAGCCCCAGTGGGGGGCGTCGCCGTGTCCCTCCATCTCGGCGTAGGCATTGCCCGCCAGGAGTAGTGCCGCCGCGGCGGTGATCCAGAGCTTGCGCATGGTCCCTGTCCCCTCTCGTCTCGTTCCCCGGGGGCGGCATGTCGCCACCCCCCCAACGCCGCGCCCACTCGCGGGCGGCGGCCTTGGGCGGCCGCCGCCTGCGCGTCCCCGAGCGGCCCACCCGCCCGGGACAAGGGCCCCGCCATCCCGTGGCGCGGCGGACTCTCCAGAAAAAGCGGGGGCATTGTACGGAACCGACGCCCGGCAATCCAGTCCTTTCCGACCGGCGGTGCCGGGGAGGCGCAGAAAGGCCCCGCGAGGGGCCCCGGGCGTCAGGCGTCGAAGACGGCCATCACGGGGGCGTGGTCCGAGGGCTTGTCCCAGGTGCGGGGGTCCTTGATCACGTCGCAGGCGGTGCAGCGCTTCGCGAGGGGGGCCGTGGCCCACAGGTGGTCGATGCGCAGGCCGTGGTTCTTGTGCAGCGCGCCCTGGCGGTAGTCCCACCAGGAGTAGAGGCCCCCCTCCGCGTGGTGTTGCCGGAACAGGTCCTCCAGGCCCCACGCCCGCCACCCCTCCGCCGCCTCCCGCTCCGGCCCGGAGCACAGCACCTCCCCCTCCCACGCCTTCGGGTCGTGCACGTCCCGGTCCTCGGGGGCCACGTTGAAGTCCCCGGTCAGCACCAGGGGGGCCTTGGGGTCGGCGTGCCGCCCCAGGTCCGTCGTCAGGCGCTGCATCCATTCGAGCTTGTAGGCGTACTTGTCCGAGCCCACGGCCTGGCCGTTGGGCACGTAGGCGCATACCACCCGCACCCCCCGCACCGTGGCGGCGATCAGCCGCGCCTCCGGGTCCTGCTTGCCCTCCCGGAACCCCACGGCCACGTCCTCGATCGGATAGGGGGAGACGATGGCGACGCCGTTGTAGGTCTTCTGGCACGCCGCCTCGACGTTGTAGCCGCGCCGCTCGAACGCCTCCCGGGGGAGGGCCTTCGCCTCCACCTTCAGCTCCTGCAGGCACAGCACGTCGGGGTAGTGCTCCCCCAGGAACCGCATCACGTGGTCCAGCCGCGTGCGGACGGAGTTGACGTTCCAGGTGGCGACGGCGAGGGGGGCGGCGGGTGCGCGGCGTGGGGACATGGGCCTCCGGGCGATGGGGGCAGCGTAACCGATCGGGCCCCCTTATACTAACCGGGTTCGCGCCCCCGCCCCCCCGCGGGAGGCGCCGGGGAGGCGGGATGGTCATCGCCGTGGAGGACAACCCCAACTGCGACGGGTGCGGCGTGATGCGCTTCCGCACCCTGTCGCTGCCCCGCCGGGTGGCGTCGGTCGTCTACCACGCCGGCGAGGGGGAGCCGTGCAGGGTGACCGGCTGGGGCCCGGACGGCCCCACCCCGGCGGTGGCCCGGAAGGTGGCCGACTCCGGCGACGGCATCGCCTGGCTGGTCAGCGGCGGCGAGTGGGGCGTGCGCCTCAAGGCCGCCTCCGACCCGGCCGCCTGGGCCCTGGAGGCGGAGGGCCAGTGGGGCGAGCCCTACCTGGTGGTCGCCGGGCGGGACGACATGACCTTCGCCTGAGGCGGCCGGCGGCGCGGGCGAAGCCGCGACGCCAAGAATCCCGAAGGAGGACGCACATGGACTGGTGGCGGGCGTTTCACGTGCTGGGTGTGGTCCTGTGGACCGGGGGCCTGCTTGCGGTCTCCCGCATGGCCGCGTACCACGTGGCGGAGGCCGCCGCCGTGCAGCCCCGCTTCGCCTGGGTGGAGTGGCGCATGTACTGGCTGGTGGTGATCCCGGGCACGGTGATCACCCTCGTCACCGCCGTGGGGCTCCTGGCCTCCGGCGCCCTCCCCTACGGCAGCCTGGGATGGTTCCACGGCAAGATGGCCCTGGTGGTCCTGCTCATCGCCCTGCACGCCACCCTGCACGTGAAGCTCAAGGCCCTCAAGGCCCGTCCCGAGGCCCAGCGCAAGGCCGTGTTCTCGGCCGTCCACGGCACCATCGGCCTGACCCTGATCGGCATCCTGATCCTGGTGGAGGTCCGCCCCTTCTAGCTCGGGCGGGGGGGCGGCGGCGGGCGCCATGGATTTTTCGGCCCTGGAGGCCCTCAGCGGCGCCTTCTGCCGGTCCCGGGTGCTCCACGCCGCGGTGGAGCTGGACCTGTTCGCCGCCGTGGGGGAGGGGGCCACGGCCGCCGAGGTGGCCGCCGCCCGCGGCCTGGACCCCCGCGCCACCGAGCTGCTGCTGGACGCCATGACCGCCGTGGGGCTGCTGGCCAAGGAGGGCGGCGCGTACGCCCTGGCCCCCGCCAGCCGCCACCACCTGCTGCCCGGCGCGCCCCAGTACTTCGGCGGCATGGTGGCCTTCGAGGCCGCCTCCTGGGGCCTGTGGGAGCGGCTCGCGGA